>Ga0123355_10003451_pt1 | contig 22678 bp, 10 predicted proteins | sample TergutEmb28metaG_3_FD_89872 | JGI IMG/M metagenome (GOLD analysis project Ga0123355, IMG submission 89872) | Embiratermes neotenicus P1 segment gut microbial communities from Petit-Saut dam, French Guiana - Emb289 P1 | ecosystem: Host-associated > Arthropoda: Insects > Digestive system > Gut ... | reverse complement strand
GAGTTGTTCGCGTGCGACCAAGCATTGCTGACAATTGGATGCTCCATCACGACAACGCCCCTTGTCACACGGCGATCTCTGTGATCGAATGTTTGGCTAAAAAGGGCATTCCTGTTGTCCCACAGCCCCCATACTCCCCTGATCTGAGTCCGTGCCACTTCGTTTTGTTCCCAAAACTAAAGTTTCACCTTAAAGGACGCCATTTTGGGACGGTGGAAAACATCGAAAAAGCTGCAACCGACCAACTAAAAGCTATTCCGGTTAGCGACTACCAGCGTTGCTACGAAGAGTGAGAACAACGTCTCCGAAGGTGTGTAGCCTCCCAAGGGAACTATTTTGAAGGGGACAAACTCGATTTATAGTTTGAAACTAAGTACAGAGTTATATTGAACCAGTCTCATTACTTTATTAACAGACCTCGTATATAACTATGTAATATTTTACTTGCATGTGACGATATATTTACAATACATGTTACCGACTTAGAAAATTTTCGTATTTTTTATCAAGACACAATTCACAACAAATGACCCACTTTCCCTCCACCTGATTCAATGCACTCGTAGACACGTCTGATCACGTAATGTGGCGCTGCTTTAACGGTCCTGGTGTGGCTGTGGATAGTTTAACAGAAGTCACAAATACGTCCATCAAGTGTCCCTCTATTTTGAATTGAAGCTGAATACAATAAGTCTGTTAAGTGTCCCCTCAGACAAAAATCTCAAGAAGTGAGTCTGGGCGAACGTGGAGGCTGCATCTTGTAACGGTAGAAAGTGTTTGCGAACAGTGTATTATAAAAATGTTTCCGTCTTTTGGAGTGGGGAAATTCACTCCTGAAATTTGCGAACAGTTTATTATAAAAATGTTTCCGTCTTTTGGCGTGGGGAAATTCACTCCTGAAATTTTCGAATATTGTATTACAAAAATGTTTCCGTCTTTTGGTGTGGGGAAATTCACTCCTGAAATTTGCGAAAAGTGTATTATGAAAATGTTTCCGTCTTTTGGTGTGGGGAATTTCACTCCTGAAATTTGCGAATAGTTTATTATAAAAATGTTTCCGTCTTTTGTCGTGGGGAAATTCACTCCTGAAATTTGCGAACAGTGTATTATAAAAATGTTTCCATATTTTGGTGTGGGGAAATTCACTTCTGAAATTTGTCTATGCATCTTAGACACACCCTATACAATATACGCATATATATATATATATATATATATCATCTCTCAGTTCAATTTTGCCACATCTGTTCACTGCACGAATTGTAGATGTACCTGATACAGTGTCGCCGCCACAACCTCATGAGTTGGCTACACAGTTAATGTCAGAAGTCCAAATATGATAAATCTGCAAACCCTCCATATGTTTTAATACCATATTTTATATTCATTGGTAAGCTCTGCGCTATATATAAAGTAATTAACTAACTTCAAGAAACAGTGCCATTCTTCGGAAACAAACGTTTGCCAAGAACATCAGTACATTCTTGTCCTTTATGGAACCAAAAGTTTATTATGTTCTTCAAAAATCCTTCCACCGGCCCTTATCGTGAAACCTGTAAATACGTTTCGCGCCCTTACACCCTATTTCCACTTTTATTATTACCCTACCATCTACAACCAAGTCCCCAATCTGGCGCCTTAAACGACTGTCTCTCCCACCAAACATGGCGGACAATCTTCATCGCTTCCACGTGTGCGACTTTCTCCCTCTATTCTATCCTCCTTTATTTGATGACTGCAAAAGTATTTGATTTCAACACGAAACATTTTTAATGCGCGCAGTTATCGCTGGACATAAAGTGTGATATTAAAATTAGACAAATCAGATGTCACTAAGTATGAAAATTGTAAATATGAAAATGCATATTTAGATAAACTATTATAACTTCTATTTAAGTAACACACCAACAAATGCACACATATATAGTCTTTAATAATCTAAAATTTACATTAAAATACTTAAAACGCTCCTACATGTTTCGATCATACGATCATCCTCAGGGAGCACACTTTGTTCCTTGCTAAAGTTACAGTTTAAAACACTCATTGATTTACTTCGTTATATAAATTTGGTGCTGTGGCAGCATGTCCTGTGTTACGTGTGAGTCGTACGCTGTTCAATTGAGACCGGCTGTCGATGTGCTTGCTATGCCTTATACGTGGCGTGTGTTACTTAAATAAACTACAAAATGCACGGTGCGACGATAACGATATTATAACTTCATTTCTTTACCTGCAGTAAAATTAGGTATTCTTCAGGAGATTCACATAGAAGCTTCACACTTACAAAATAGCTGCACCAGGCAGAAATATTAATATGTGATTTAACAGAAAATTAGTACTTCAAAAAATATTCCGTCACACTTGCAAGAGTGTAACATTTTTCTTGAATCATCGAAACCTGGCAACACAAGGACATGAAACCTCATCTCAATATGCGACATTAAATCTCTTATAACTGACTTTATATCAGCTTCATGTAAGTAGAAGAATTTTACACGCTTGCATGTGTAGAAAAAGAGATTTTTGCCTTCTGATTCCAACACTTCTCACTCAGGAAATATAAGGAATTTTAAATTAATGTGTTTTGTAATCTCCGCCGTCGTAAGAGAAGAACGGATGCGTCTCCTTCCCTGCAAGTTCAAGAACAATTTCTCTCCAGATTAATTGCCCTCATTAGGGAATCTATTGATATTTCTCCGCTGCAATTATTGGTTTATTCTGGAACAGCATGCCGCATTGTATAGGTAGTTAGCAGTTATCAGACCATCTATTCAAGGCTCAAAGACATTCTTGTATGGAGTTTAAGTCTGATAATTCCAACTTCCAACTACCCCTGAATCACAGCGCGGACTTCAGGCTACGTTATAATGATTTTGACTATAATTGTTCAAACTTTAATATGGATTATGGAAGAGGATACGTGAAACTTTTGTTCCAAATAGTAAGGTCACAAAATGCAGAGGAAGTGCCTACGCACTATGCCTGTACATGTATATACTTGTTTGTACGTACGTATAAGTACCACATAGAATGGGGCTGGCGGTGGCCCGATTGGTGGAGGCACTGAGCTAAAATCCGGAGGGTCGTGGTTTCGATTCCCGAATAGGTATTTAAAATCTTTCACTGCCTTCATGCCGCACTATAGCCCTGGGGTCGAATCAGCCTCTAACAGAACTGAGTATCACGAGTATCTCCCCCGGGGATAGAGGTGGCCGGTGCGTAGAGCTGACAACTTTATCGCCTTCGTGTGCCGATCTTCTAGAACTTCTGGGAGCATCAACTTCCTGGAGCCCTATGGGACGGTCCAGGCCTGTAATGGGATAGCTTTTAGCATACAGAATAATTTATTGTGATTGCGTATTTCACAGCGAATAAATTTCAAGAGCTTAAACGGCTTATCACAGCGATTTAGTATATGTGTTATAATGATACTTTGTTCTCCCCTTCATAATTAATCTAAAAATTCTTCTGAATTTACTTTAACTGATTACATATTACCTGTTATTAAGATTGGTACTTTTGTGAATAAAGTCTGACAACAAACATGCCAGTGTGTATACACCGTAACTTGCTTGTTTTCGTCTCATCAATTTGATGGTTTGGCAAAATTGCAAAGACGTTTTGACGTTAAAGTAGCTGACGACTACACTTTCTTTTAAAACGAAAAGTGAATTAAATTCATTTACAGACCACAAGTTGTTGTCACTGACAAGTCAAGAACTCGGTCTCGCACTTCGAGCATTGTAAAATTGCGTCTCTTGTGAAAAAGCTTGGAACAGATTAACGACTATCTTTATAAAAATTCTGAGAAACACCGGAATAAAAATTTTAAAAATAAATAAGTAATTATTAATATTTAAAACACTTTAAATGACCTGCATAGATACTTGTGTCCAAACAACTTTCTTTAAGTGACATGTAAATAGCGTCCCTATTACAGTCAGAAATTATTCAATGTATTACTAATGTTAATATATACCAGTATAACGAAATGCAAATCGTGACCTGTACCGCTCCTTAGAACGGATGTTCCCAATATATTGACCTGTGAATCGGGTACCTCAGTTTGTGACGTTATCAAGACAGAGACGGACGACCGCACAGTACAGGTTAAGTTCCCGACAAGGGCAGAAGTTTTGTTCTTCGCCATAGAGCTCAGACAGGTTCTTGGTTCCACACGGCATCTTATCCAATGTGTGTCGGGAAGCCTTTACTAGGATGAAACCGGTGGATTCCTGCCACCGACCTCTCACTTTCACTAGCGTCGAAGTTCAACAGAGACTGAGGCCAAACCTCCAGATCTCTATAAGCCATTCCTGGCGTTGTGCTTAATTAATCAAACACAGGCAACGTTTAATTACTACTGTTAATACGGTCAGGAATTTAACCCACTTCGCATGTTATGTTACGTAATACACCCCCGCCCGCTTTAGAGATGGAAGGGTTGGGGGCAACGGGCATAAACACCGAAATACAGGGGAACATATAAATTTGTACGTATCTGATGAATAATATTGTATACAATCAGAAATCGAAAACGTTATTATTATTATTATTATTATTGCTGCTGCTGCTGCTGCTACATTATAATCATCACCACCACAATCATCACTAGCATATTCTGTCGGGAGGCCACGCTGTCTTTTGCACTACATATTAACTTCCCCCCCTTCCCCCCGAAAATATATGCAGAACTTCTTAAAACATTCCTTTCCATTTAATCACCTTTTAATTCTTCTCTGATTTTCAGTTTTACAGATAAAAATGACAAGTTTTTATTTTATTGATCTCTGACAGGATGTATCATGGACCAGGTTCAAGTTTCACCTGAACAATACGGTGCTCTAAGTTAGAAATATATATTTTTTCCATTTGTATTTCTATTTCATTTAATGTGTAGGTAAGTCGTACAGCACGCACGAGCTAGATGACAAATGCATATAAATTATTAGCCACATAAATTATTATTTAGACCAACAAATTCACAACATATTAACAGTCATGTCTGTTTCGTAAGGTACTCCGACATGTTTCGATGTATTTTCATCATCTTCAGGGAGTTTTTTCTTATGTACGCTAAAGTTACAAAATCGCTAAAATTAATAAAATTAAAATGTTTACATTGGTGCGTGTTACAGGTAATCAGTAGATTATAATCGTTAAAGAAAGTTGTAATGTATGAAGTTGTAATAAAAGCATTACATAAAATGTTAATTTGGTGGCTGTAAATACAAACTATAAACTCTGGAAGTATCTATCTTGTAGGTACAAGCCGGTGATTAATATTTTAAATTACGATAAGTCAATGCAATGGTGAGTAGATAAGTTCAGTTTGTATTTATGTGACAGAATTTTTCTGTGCGTGGAGTCTCAGGTGTGCAGGTATGATGGGGACGGAAGTGGGAAGGTACTGACTTTATAACAACTTTATACGTTTTACAAATATTTTAACGGTTATAATATACTGATTATCGCTAACAATCATCTATGTAAATATTTTAATTTTATTAATTTTATCGATTCTGTAACTTTAGCATACGTAGATAAGACTCCTTAAAAATGATGTAAATACATCGAAACGTGGCGGGTTACTTTATGAAATACATATTACTGTTAATATATTGTTAATTTGTTGGTCTAAATAATAAATTATACGCAATGCACTGTACATAAATCAGGATATAAGGCAGTTAAACTACTTATATTTAGGAGTATGTGGAAAAATAAAGTAAAAAAGTAATTGTTCAAGATTTTGTTGAAATATGCGGACCGGATGATCTGGCCTTTTTAAACGTGATTATGATATTCTGGGTTCAACAATGGCAGGAAACCTTTTACATCCTTGAGACAATACCTTTTTCGTCAGCACAACTCCGCATACTGTATCGTTCTAGGCGCTTTTGCCTAGTCGCAAAAAAGGCATGTTACCTTCCTCATGTCCGTCCGTTCGTCCGCATGAACCACCGCGACTCCCACCGGCAGGATAGTGATAGTCCTATTTGATACTGGGCACTCCAAATCTGGTTAAATTCGGAAAAATATGCCGTGAATTTTATGTAAAGTCCTGAGTTAGATTTATTGTAGACGGCTACAGACATTCACCATAAAATATTTTTGTACAACACTTAATATTTTTACAAAGTTGATTGACAAATTAAGTTAAACAATATATACAGAACACATTGCTGCATTTCCATTGCAACAATGGTCACGCGAAAGCGCCATGATATTACGTTATAAGGACACTATTTACCTATTCCATAAAAGTAACCATTAATGCCAAAAGAAATCATTTGTAGGCAAGCAAAACGAAGGAATACTATAAAGCGATAATACTTTCATTCTTGTGAGTAGGACACACAATTTTGAGGCTGGTGTCCCTGTGTTGACACGTCTCCCCCCCCCCATTACATCCGTCCATATGAAATACTGTAATTTTATTTATTCCAATCGCATGCGGCAAGACAGGATTCAAAGCACTCCCACTAAGAGCTGCTAGTGCCCTACCGTCCAACCGTACAATAATTCCCCATCATTCCCCACACAATACGTGACCATTTCAGCCTGTGAAACCTTACTGCCTAGTTCTCTCCTGAAGACCTGGTTTTTAGGGTACGCCAACTCAAACCCTTGGAACATAACTAGTTAACAGATACATAATTTACAGTGAGCCAGGCTGATGTGAAATTATCAGTGACTTGCCTCATTGTAAAGAAACTTGCGTTTTTTTTTTTCGCTTTTTTATATTATTAACGATCGCGTAAATTAAAAATAATTTACGCGATCGTTAATAATATGAAACAGCGAAAAAAAAAACGCAAGTTTCTTTACGTATCAGAGGGAAAGCATACGACCACGGATGTTTGGGATTTGTCACACCTGCAGGCTTTATAGGAGAAGTGCCTAAGAAATCGGTTGCAAATAAAATTATAAATATCAAATTAATATCTTATATTTAGTTAGGATACATTGGGTGAGATGGTAAGTGATGTAGTAAAGTGAGAAGGTAAAATTCCTTCTAACTAGGGCAGAATTCAATTCTTTTGAAAAAAATGTACACTTCATTTGGAATTAATTTCGCAGAATTATTTTTAATATACAGTCTTACAATTTGTGTCTTCCCAATCCTTTTTTCTATGATTCAAAATAAAAAAAATACCCTATACCATAGCCTGAGGGAATTATTGAACACAGACTGACACCTGTCCATATATGCTCTTTAGAGGGCTTCCCGATGCCACCAAAAGTAAATCCTGTCTTCTCTGTCACGAGCTTCTGTGAGAGACAGAAGAAATTATCGGCTTAACAATGTACGAGCCTTTGAAAAAAAATCTGCTATGTCAGAGCAATACGAACTACACTCGTTGCAGGTGGTAACAATGCAAGAGTTGCACGAAAGAGAAGGCCAAATATTTAAATGAATTTGTACTCCAGTTGCATTCCTCTGAATTCTTGTCTAGTACTGCCTTCCACTTTTCATATCCAGGCTATCTTCTGTCATCCTCTTTCTTGCTTCCGCAGATGCAAATATCCCACTTATCCTAACGTACGGATGAATGATAGAATTTCTTTTGTATGGAATTTGGCGAAGAGGAAAAGGATAAAGAGAAGAAGACTGCTGCATGCTCATCGCCGTATGTACGGCCATACATGATGTGCATATTGGCCATCTCTCTGAACGTGTATTCGCCGGTCACGTTTAGCATATGATAACGACAGGACAAGCAGAGCAATACTGTAGCTTCACAGTAACCTTTTAAAGCCTAGCGTTTGCTTTATGTACCACCAGTTTTAACAATAAACAAAACAGGCGCGTTCGCGCAACCATTGTGTCGTTGGCAAACTATAAATATTACATGTTATGAGCGTATGTTTGTAGCTCTAGGTCTCAAGGATGCAATGCGCGTGCGCCATATTTTCATCTGTGAGTTAAAACTGTACATTCTCTCCACACAGTGTTTTGTGTGGGCCTCAGAAAAAACAGCAACTATTTCCGTATGAATTTTATAATGGAGTTGGAGAGAGTCAACTGCGATATAATAACTGTGTATTTAAATACAGCAAATTACAGTCTCTTCCTTAAATGGGTAAGAGCTGAGTGACAACATATTAAAAGTGAGACTATAGCGGTTCGTGGAAAGAGACTTATTGTGCTGGTCCAGCTTTTCCAATTGTCCGTAAATTCCTTTTAAAGTAACCACACCTCGAGGAAGATGCATCGAAGAACCCTTTCTGGTATAGAATTGTTTCCTGTTTCTGCGTGTCTTAAAGGTGTGTCTTGTGTTTCGAAACACTCTGTGCACTTTAATGACATATTTAAAAAAAAAATCTTGAAGTGTAGATGATACGTTTTGGAGCATTCTATGAAAAATTCAAAGTGAATTTCTGTGGAAGAAGCAGGAAAATGAGCAATTGTTTAGTTCAGTTAAAATGTTGCTTGTACGTTTAGGCAGTTAACAAACGTTGAAATTAAAAAAAAAAAACGCTATTCTTTTTCCGTGGAATTAGTAACTTCTGCAAAGCAAGTCTCAACTATGTTACTTATCAGATATGTCTGTAAGGTAAAGCAGTCCCGTTACAGGTCCGGAGTGGGCCAGAGGGTTCCAGGAAGTTAAGGTTCCCAGATTTCATGAGTACGACACAGGATGGTGGTAAGGTTGTCAGCCTTACACACCGGCCGCCTTTACCCCCAGGAAATGCTTCCGGTACTCATTTCTGTTAGGGGCTGAGTCGACCGCAGACCCATAGTGCAATCGGAAGGATTTTATATCAACGAAAATCCAGTGACACTAGTTGGGATCGAACCAGCAACCTTCCGATTTGTAGCACAGCACCTTAACCACTGTGCTACCGCCGTCCCCAGGTATGTCTGTGCCTCAATGTAAAAATGCAACTCCTTTATCAATATATTCCTTTAGATAAGAAGTGTGTAACTACTCTACTCTCTGTGCCAACTTCGGGTTTAAAATGTACAACCGAAAGACCCATATTTGTCATTATCTTTTGCCAAGTATCGTAACAGTTCAAGAAATCCATGTGATGCTTTTGAAGCAAGCAGTTTTATCCTCTGTCCTCTTTTAGTAAAACTTATAAAGTCCAAGATATGGAGTATATGAAAATACAAAAGTTAAGGAGAATTTCCTTGTAATGTAACATATTTAGATTTTCTTGGAATTTTTAATTGTCATTGTAGTGATCAGTTGTGGGCCAGTAGCGTGGTGGATATAGCGACTGGCTACGGGCTGGACGGTCCAGGGAACGAATCCCGGTGGCGGCGAGATTTTCCGCACCTGTTCAGACCGGCCCTGGGGCCCACCCAGCCTTCTGTACAATGTGTACGGGGTCTTTCTAGAGGGTAAAGAGCGGACGGGGCGTGACGCTGACCCCTCACCCCCTTCTAGTGCTGTGGTTAAGAAAGAGTAGAGCTAAACCTCTAATTCCCCTATGGGTCGTGCAGCCTGTACGGAGTCTCAGTGCCTGTACAAGGGTGCACTTTACCTTTACCTTACTGATCAGTTTTACTATGCTTGTATGTCTATAGTGTGCTCCAGATTTGAGTTTCATTTCAAAGGACTTTAAAGCGCCTTAACGCTTATAATCATGATAGGAACAAAAAAGAGAAAGAACAAGAATGAAGGCGAGTAATGGGAAAAAGTGTGTGTTTTAGAGAAAGTGATAAAACGTAATATTTTTTAAGATTATCATGCAGTTCCCGTTCATCCTTCTGGTAAAGTTCAGTTGCAGGCAATATACTGTTGTTTGAAGTGTAGAAGCCAAAACGATTTGAAGTAGGTTATGGTAAACATAGAGCATAATTTGAGCATATTTTCACTAAAATTTATTATTAGCTGGAAGGTTGCACTATAGTGGAATTTTGATCTTTACAGCTAAGATGGCTACACGAAAATTATGCAGTTCACCCTGAAATCTGGGTACCAAATATCTTCCAAATTTCAGTTTACTGGCTGATGAATTTGCTGCTCCTCTTGACGGAAATGTATTTGCCAATTCATTACATTTTCCTTAAATAGGCCCTTTGTTTTTAGCTTAACTTACAAACAAGGGCCTACGTAAAGAAAAACATGTTGTTACTCAGTCCTGGCCTATTAGGGTCACACTACACAAGTGTTCAGAATTTGGCTATAACTACTTGCCTTCGGTGTGGATAGTAACAGAATTTAAATTTTATGAGGAGTCGTGTAAAGACGTGAGAGGTTTACACGAGTCGTTTTTATGAATATTTAATGCGGAGTGAATTGGATATGGAAGATGTCATTGTAGTTTTGTTATGTAATTGTAGGCAGATCTAAGTGCATGGTCATGTCTAGAGATCAGAATGCATGACGAATTCGCAGTGTGAGGATTGATAATAGTACTTTCGAGAGGGTGGAAGAGTTTAAATATTTGGGAACAACTTTAACAAACCAAAATTCTATTCCGGAAGAAATTAAGAGCAGATTGAGGCCAGGAAGTGCTTGCTATCATTCGGTGCAGAATCTTTTCTCTTCCAGGTTGCTATCCAAAAATGTAAAGATCAAGATATGAAGAAATATAATTTTGCGTGTTGTTTTGTATGGATATGAAACTTGGGAGGAAAGGAAACTGAGGGTGTTTGAGAACATGGTGTTGAGGAGAATATTTTGACCTAGGAGGGACGAGGTAACGTGAGAATGGAAGAGATTGTATAACGAGGAGCTAAATGATATGTACTCCTCACCCAATATTGTGCGGGTGATAAAATCGAGATGGGAATGTGGCGCGTGTGGGTGAGGAGAGGGGGTGTATAGGTGCTTGCTGGGGAAACCGGAGGGAAGAAGATCACTTGGGAGACCTAGGTGTAGATGGGTGTATAATATTAGGATGGATCTACAGGAGGTGGGATGTGGGTATATGGACTGGATTGGGCTGGCCCAGGATAGAGAGAGGTGGCGGACGCTTGTGAGTGCGGTAATGAACCTTCGCGTTCCGTGAAATGCTGGGAATTTCTTGACTAGCTGCAAACCAGTTAGCTTCTCAAGAAGTCTCTGCACCATGGAATAAGTAAGTAAGTAACTGTAGGCAGATTAATTCAAGAATATGGAAAACAGTTATTCTATGTATAAGTAGTTGGGAACAGGTGTGAAATTTGTAATGTGATGCAGGTAAAAGGGAATTGTAAAATAGTTCACTGAATTTTCAACGGGTGCAGATGATTTATTTAATGAACTAGAATAAGAAATTTATCACGAAGTTTAAGACAACTGACCTTAAGAAAGTGAGATACAAAACACAGAAAAGATAAGAAAAGTTAGAAATTTTAGAAATGAAAAATAAAGAAAGAAAGAAAAAAGAGATAAAGCTAATTGGTATATTAGGTTATATTTAAAATATATTTGGTTTATAAGACTTAGAGAGATGCTCGTCAGTAAAGCAGATCCGAACGGTAAATTGAAGTATAGCTTATGTAAAAATATTCTTTTTAAAATTAGACAAGAAGCCTGCGAAGTGCTAAATACCCGGTGTTTAGCAGACGCTGCGTTCTGCACAGTTTGACTCAAATAATAAATATGTCAACTGATTTGATGTTGTTACTTGTCACAGTTTTATCACAAATAAAATATAAAAGTTCACAGCAACCCGTATTTGACCTTCAATACAGCAGTGTAAACAGGGAAAAAGAATTTGTAATTTGTAAATACACGTATGTAATTTTCCCTTTCAAAGTATGTTTAAAAAGACAGGATAAATGCAATTAATCTCTCTCTTTTTTATTGGAGAGGGGCTATATGTAAGTTCTAAACACAGCTGAGATAAACAAACATGTCGGACGGAATTTATTTGATAATAAATGCAAGTGATTAAAAGAAGCGTAGCTTTTTTGGAAAATTTCTTCCACAACCCACCCTCGCGTTTTGAATGCCCGTGTAATATAACTCCTAAGCTGGACCTTAGAAAGAGTTTTAAAGTACACAAAGCAAAATAATGCTAAATATCTACAACAAGAACTCTTACCGACGAACTTAAAGTGGCGTATGGCAATGAAGATCATTATGAGCATATTATTATTATTATTATTATTATTATTATTATTATTCTATGTGGATATCTCTTGTCACAGGCCTTTTCTTCCTGGTACTTCTCTTGAACCAGCGGTGATCCCCACCGCTCAAGGCTTCAAGCTTCACACTGCAGTACTTCCCGTATTATGTGTGATGTTCCAAGTATAGCTGTCTTTTGTAGTGAATCTATCGAATGTTTTCCTGGTACAGCTTCCAAATTTTTCCTTAAGCCTCTCGTTACTATTCCAGTGGCGCCAATTATTACTGGTACAATCGTACATTTCAAGTTCCACATTCGTTGTATCTCTGTACATAAACTCTTGTGTTTTAACATCTTTTCCGCTTCCTTTTGCACAGCATTTCTGTCTGCGGGTATTGCCACATCTATCATTGTGCACGCTTTCTCTTTTTTGTTTTTAATTATTATATCTGGCCTATTTCCTGTAAGTTCTCTGGCTGTGTGTACTGTTTGATTCCACAACATTGTGACATCTCCCTCTTAATACACTGGCTTGGGCATGTGTCTTTGCATATTGGGTAATGAAAATGTGTACAATCTTTATAGTGTCTCATTAAATATTTGTTCTTCTCCAAAATGGGGCTTTCCCAGGTTAAGTGGTCAATAGTTTCTTCATGCTGTTTACATAACCGAATTTACTCTCAATTTCTTCCTTCAAAATTTTATTCTTAAAATAGTTTATACTAATTGCTTGGTCTTGAGCTGCCACTATTTTACTTTCCGTTTCTCCCTTGATGTCGCCAGATTTTAGGCAGCGATATAACTGTACAAAGTCCACTAGCTTTTCATCTAAGCTACGTAGCAATTGTCCATGCATCCTCTTCTCGTGCCATCTTCTTTCGTTTTCTCCGCTATGCTGTCCCTCATTTTCCTGTTTCTCTCTTTAGTTCTGTCTTGAGGCATCTAGCTGTCTGTAACACTGGTGAGTTGGTGTGTTGGTGTGTTCTGACAACCTGTATTAGTGGGTCTTCCTTCCTGTCTACATATTCCACCAGTATTTTAATTTCTACTGCATGGGCTGCTTGTAATTTTATCAGACCCCTTCCTCCCTGTTTTGTGGAAACATACAAGCCATCTACATCTGCCTTTGGGTGATGCTGCCCATGAATGGTTAGTAGTTTCCTCGTTTTCCGGTCTAGTTTTTGCAGTTCTTCTTGGTACCAATTAACAGTTCCAAAACTGTATCTAAGTACTGGTGCTGCCAACGATCCAGTTTCCTGAATTTTATTCTTTGCACTTAATTCTGTACCCAAAACTAGTCTCAGTCTCTTCAAGTATTCCTTCATCAGCTTTTCTTTCTCATTCTTATGCTGTATGTCAAAACTCTCTTCTATGCTTAAATACTTATATGCTTTTCTCGGGTCCAGTTCTTTAATGTTGTTCTCAAATATGTTTCTTATATGCATTTTCTTTGGACCCTATTAATAATAATAATAATAATGCGTTGTTGTTGTTTTGTAGTAGTAGTAGTAGTAGTAGTAGTATTTGCTGTTGTTGTCGTCGTTGTTCTTGTTCTTCTTGTTGTTGTCGCTTGTCACAGGCGTTTTCTTCCTGCTACTTCTCCTGAACCACGAGTGATCCCCACTGCAGTACTGTCCATATTATGTGTGATTTTACAAATACAGCTGTCTTTGGTAGTGAATCTATTGAATGTTTTCGTGGTGTGGCTTCCAATTTTTCTTCTTTGAACCCTCTGCTACTATTCTGGTGGCTCCAATTATTTCTGGTATAATCTTACATTTTCCGATTCCACATTCGACACATCTCTATACATAAAGTCTTGTATCTTAGCTTCTTTTCCGCTTTGCTTTTCAAGTAATTTATTAGTATTACCATCATCATCACCATCATAATTGTTATTTGTACCGCATTTTATTCTCTAATTACCACCGATTTTAGTTTCGAGGATTGTACAAGGTCGAATGACATATTTATATATTAATTTGGAAGGATTTTGGAGGAGGCACTTGTGGCATAATCTATGTACTTTCCGTAACTTTCCTGGTGGGCCTGAGGAAAACAAAAGAGACAGTAACACGAACCCGCGTCCGGAGCGAAAAACCAACCAGGCACAACCGGAAGAAAAGATTGTAGCTTCGTCTCTACTCTTCCCCGTTTAACGACTGTCACAGTTTGTCAGGTTGCTATACGGCTTAACACCGGAATGCGTTCGCTCTTATAAGTGAGCTAGTGTCTATCAGTCTCTTTCTATCAGAACAGACAACGGACGGCACATGCCTTCGATCTTAGACCGAATAAAAATCAAAGTAAATTAGGTCACTGAACAAATTACAATTTAGTCATTTTAGTGGTATACGTGCCCGTATTTTAGGATCAAGTATTGGAAATACAATGGTTAGGTTTTGACACAATAAACAAAGAAATTTTTCCCAAATTATTTGTAAAAGGAACAATGTAACATGTTTTTGGTGGAAGAAAATATATGTTCTGACGCTCCCTCCAAACCACAATTCGCTTTAAATTCCACCAAATTAGTTAAATATTTTTATAACTGAAGCATTGTAAAAATCAACTTCATAGAAAGTGGCACAGTTTTTCTGTTGAAATGTTCAAATTCTCTACAGAAATTCTAGCAAATTTAAAGTTTCCGTTTTACAAGCAATATGGGCATAGAGAAGAGTGGACGTATTAATTCTTAATCTCTGTGCTTTATTATGTAAGTCGTTCTTACCAACAAAACATCTCCATTATACGCATATCATAGAGAGCGGTCGAGCTCCAGGAACGGTCTTGCCGTTTTAGTGAAAAGAAAAATCTTTTACCCCTTCTGTGGATCGAATCACAAATCCTCTGCCGTCCGGCTCGTTACCTATTCTCTATACCGTTTCCTTCTCCACATTTTAACACAAATTTCAGAACCGACCTCACCTCCTTACAGTTGTTTCCACTGACCTCTTGGGTAGTGTGGCTTAGGAAATAGAAGTTATAACTTGGTCGTGAGATATGGGGAAGAGAAATTATCTTTTTATGGCTTCACAGTCTAATAATCGTTTATGGTGCTGAAACCTTGACTCGTTTATGAAAGAGAAGGAAACGAACATTGCGGGACAATCTATATGAACCGCTTCCATCACTTTAATTATTAGTGGTTACTGCTTCATTCCCTTCGTATCTCGTATTCCAGTCTTGCTGCATTATTGCACTGGAAAGTAACTAAACTGCCGTTGTTGCAAACTTCTGATATGCCCTCAAATTTTATGTCCAAGAAAATATACAGTTTCATTATCTAGCACAATTTTTTCACACATCCATGAACTTAATTAAGCATTTTTTCGGCTTTTCTTCTTTGGGAGTTACAGTGTGTCTGTTACCGTAAAATTGCATTTCCTCTGCCAATGTTAAGATATCAGGATTTGATATTCGGTTCAAAGTCCCTGAGCGGAAGGAGTTGCAGTTCCTATCAACGAATTTCGTAACTAACTTGATGAGTAATTATTGTCGGCCTGAAGCAAATTGACACAAAACTACTCAATGATCCTCCATTTTATGAAACCCTAATATTCAATGCCATGTACATAGAGTCCTGTAACAGTACCCCAACCCCAGCCAGCTGAAACCAAACCACATACTCCCACCCAAGTTTTTCATATTCTTTTAATATTATCCTCTCTCTTATAAAATAGTTTCTCAACTTTTGCTTTAGACTTTTATTAACGTTTTTTTGCTCATTTCCTATACTTAAACTGCGGTTTCCACAACCGGCACAGAATTCCTCATAACGGATTTCAATTTTTTTTTACCTTTATCTTATGTCAGATGCTCGGCATCCATTACAGGCAGGGAAACTGGCTGAGTTGCTATAAGGCGCCGAAGTGGTTCTGTTCCATGTTGTTATTTTACTGCAATATACATTCGTACAAATGCGTTAGTACGTCCTTTCGATAGACAAAAATCCATTTAAAATATACCGGTCTAATTCTGGGACTCCCAAAATGCTGTCTGCTGGTCAAATGAAGCGTGGCTGACCCCAAATTGCAGTCGGTGTGATGTTTTCAGCAAAATATTTTCTAACTATACCGTGTACTATATCCCATGAAGCTCGACGTGACTTTGATATGCAGCAACCCATCACAATAGGGGATACTCAGCGGTCGCGTGGTGGACTTGCCAGTAGTCAGAGCAGTACTTTTGTCAGTTCAGTCGAGAAAGACAGTCTTTCAATACAGGCTAAGAACATGCTGAAACTTGTAATTTCAGCCCTGTACCACATGAACCGACTGGGACTTGTTCCTTAGCAGAAGACTACGCCAGGCACATCGACCGCCTCCCACATCCTTATCTGATAGGTTGTAATCCAAGCTTCGCGAAGAGACAGAACAGGCCATAAATATCCAGCACACATGAACCAGTAAGCCACTAATATCTAACCATTCATGAGCCGCTTTTTATTACAGACAACGTGTCTGTACTTTAAAAAAATAACAGGAAAATGTTCAACATTTTTATCAAATCTGCAACCAAAATTCAAATGAATTACTGATCATGTAAAAAGGTATTGTAAAACCTTGGAAAACCCTGGTCTAGAATGACGTAAGGTTAGTGTGATGGGAACTTTCGTGATTGAAAATACTATGACTTCCTCGGAGCCTTACTTTCTGTCCTTCAAATATTCTACAGAATAATGTCTGCGAACTACTCAAAATGTACAGCCGATATTCTCTTTCAAACTATCACTATGCAGAACTGGACAGACTCAGGGGGTTCGAGGAAGTTGAGGCTCCCAGACAATCAGTACATGAGGTTGAGTAGGTTGTCAGCCCTAGGCACCGGCCGCCTGTACCCTCAGGAGATGTTCCTGGTACTCACTTATGTTATAGGCTGAGTCGACCCCAGGGCCATAATGCGGACGGAAGGTGAAGTCATTAAAAATCCCAATGACGCCATCGGGAATCGAACCCGCAACCTTCCGCCCTATATTCTCTACAAAGTTTCTCATGTGTTCTATGCAGGATCCACAAAATGAAAACTTAGTTGGACTGTAACCTACATTAGCCCTCCAAATCTACTTCGCCCCTTTCGACTAAGTTTCTAGCGCGCAGTGCCTGCTAACATAATTGTCTCATAAAAACAATTCAATTTTACGTTGTGCCTGTTAATTGCCGAAAGCGGGATGTCTGAGTCCGTATAGCGACTACAACACGGGGAACTAAAACGGAATTCTGTTGCCGGCAGTGGGAATGTATTATTTTTTTCTCAGACGCCTCCAGTAAGTTCTGGAGTTACTCCAGGCTCTAATGGGTATCAGGGGCACTTTATCCCTGGGAGAAGGAGCTGTGGTGTGAAATTTTGCACTCACCTTGATCTAGAAATGAGGTCAAAATGAGTGAAATTATAACTCCACTGACCTATACACCTGGATCACGTGGTGTTTAACTGAACACACCAGTAACTTCACATATAACCTTACCTGTTGATAAGGTTACGATCTTACGTTTTCTAGTTTTAAATTTGCAAGAAGTCATCCCGTTGTGTAAAGATTCATTATAACCACTGTTTATTATGTAGTTCAGTCAGCAAAACCATGTAAAATAATAGCAGAGGTTACAGCAACATGTTTCGACTTATAAAGCTAAGCTAAGAACCATGGAGTTTTTTACAATGTGACTGCGCGCATTTGGGATCCCAGATGGCTTACAATGTGTGTTGCGATTGGCAACATTTATATAAGTAATATACTATGCACCTATGTTTAGAATTAGGAATTCTAAGCACATAAATTGTTTTGGTGTGTTACTTTAGGCTGTGGTCCCCTAATTAGATTCCTGGTTACGTTGTTTGTTGTGGTTGTATTAGTAGCTGGTTCATTATGTATTTAGATTTCTTCGGGGGGTGGGTGGGTACGTTTTTGAGGTTTACTATACAGAATTATGGACCTTACGTAAAACAGGAAAAAACTGAGCTCTTCTGACTTATTATGCAGCGAGTAGTTTTAATTTCCTGCCGAGGTTTCGGGACGAACAATCGGTCCCATCCTCAGGGTTCAAGAATCCAAAACGTCGGTAAAAAATTGCCACTACTCGTTGCGTAACAACTCAGAAGATCGCATTTCTCATCTACTTCGTGGCGGAAGCCTAAAATCACGCAGCACAAAAGTAAAAAGTGCAACAGTTTTCAATTACATAAATTTTTATTTAATCAGCTTTAAGAAGAAATTTTGTCCGAGTCTCGGCAGTATATCTGTAACACTAATAGCTCTACAATAATATCCATGTATCCATTACAGAAGGGATATCAATCACATAACACTTGCGAGGCAGTCAGGAACGCATTTGCAAATTGTACATTCAGTTTTCAAACTTCACTTCCACTTCGCATTATTGAAGTACCAGTTTCTCCTCTTGACAGGTTACAGTATGATCGGTTCAGTTCAGTTCGCGGTGTGACTGAGATTGGGCAGTGTGCAACGCGAGTGCAACACACGTACCCACTGTCTGTCAAGTTCTCTCTCCCTTTTCTCGCCGGCCTCTGACTAAACGTCTGCCGATAACGAGGAGCCCTTGTCTGACGCATTAGTTCTACTCGGCTTAGCTTGAAAAAGTGGCACGGTGGAGCGTGTTGTAGATGGAGGGGCAGCCTCTCGTGTTACCATTGACTAAAATTGCTTACAAGTTCACTTCAGATTGAGAGGTGAAAAAGAAAAGAATCCGTTCGTGGAATATGAAAGTTCTTTGTTTATTGGTCTTCACAACATGCTTGAATGAGTTATAATCTCTTGCAATTAAATATTTTAAATACGCAAATTGTAACATTCCACATTCCAAATTCACCACAAGCATATCGATCGAAATTTAAAGTGCATGGCTGTAAACTATACAATATTTTTGACGTCTACATAATTTCAGAACAGAGAAGGTCACATTGTGGTGTGAAATACCTGACGGTTTATAACTGAAATATTTTGTTGCAACTGCGTAAACACACATCATAACATAAAAATAACTATTTCTAAATCCCTTGTAGCAGAGCTTGAAGTTGTAATATTCCTAATACCAAAACCACTGTGGTACATTCTGTCCGATTTGCATCCTTATATAACACACTTCTGGGACTCTTCTAGTCTAACATTCAAAACATGCTTTCTAAAAGGTTTCTCTGGGCATGTCTGGCCTCCCAGATGACAGCCATTTGTTCAGCCCATTCAGAGCCGTGAGCCTACTCTCATAGCAACCACAAAACGAAAAATACTGGGATAAAAGCATAAAGTGAAGAATCGGCTTTAAGCTTCTTTTGCTTCCGTCCAGGCATAATAATTCGGGACGTTAATTGCGTGAGGTTCAGCGTTTACTCTTCAGCCGTCATGAACGTGTTGGCGGAAAGAAAAATTCGCCGTCTCTAACGGGAATAACATGTCAGCAATTAACTTATTAAAACAACTCGTGCACACTCATTGCACAACCAAACTACAGTCGTCAGCAAAACGAAATGCACAACGAAAATCCGAGAACGCAGTATTAAAAATGGAACGATCCCTGTAAAAATTTCCAGGCTTCATGGCCAGTGTTTAAAATTCTGGGTCTTTCCATTCTCTGTAATGAAAAAAAAGACAACTAAGATTTACGTATAATGATTATGAAAGGAGAATATACAATACTGAAGAAAATAAAAAGGTGTTGTTTGTGTCCCTGCGTTATCAAGGCACCCAACTCACAAATCTTCCGAACTTCTTGTCCATTACTAATCAAAATCCCTATGGAAAATCAGAACGTGTAGTTCCAAGACTTTCTGGGAAAAAGATTCTACCGTTTTCTCATATTTTCCTCTTCAAACTTTAAATGTAAACACTTTATCTTCAAGATTTACGATTTACATAACGTCGTAGGTGCAAATTATTTTTTTAAGTATATGACGTTCTGTTTCTGGGTAATCGGATAAAGAGGTTTAAGGCTAATGTCCTGCCTTGTCTTCAAGACCATACACCTAATGATGGATCGATTGTACAGAAAAATGTAGTGTGGTTCCGATAAAATATACTTGTGTTGAATGATCACTTGCTGGTTTGGTTTAACTGTTGATCACAAAGCTAATCGTGTCAGTGCGTAAGTTTGCAAGAAAATTAACACCGTTAACAAATTCCAATACCAAAAACGGAAACGAAGAAACAGCCGCTAATCGGAACCCGAAGAGCTCAATCATGTCGCTTGCACCAGTTACTGAACTAAACAAATTTCTATAGATTTTCCTTTGACATATCCACCATCACACATTCAGTCTCCTTCTACATTTAAGTAATGTATTGATGTTTCGGGCTTACGGCTTTACAAATTTCATTTGGATATGTGAAGCAGTATATGAAATGTAAGTAGAGGAAGTGTGTAATGAATTTAAAATAAATTTCCACACGAACCTCGTAACAAATATCATGCAGTACATCCCAGTTCGTTGGTGGATAATTAAAAAACAAATCGCTTACTCTCCCACCAACAAAACAATTATTCTTTATTTTGGTAAGCCTGCAGTTAGCGGTTCGTTTTCGACGGTCAAAAGGCTATCAATACAATAATGCATAACCTTATTTGGCAATATTTTATTGATAGGCTTATGACGGTCTAAAATGGCCACAACATGTAGATATACTGAATAAAATGAATAGTATTTGTGTTCGATGGACATTAAGCGATTTGTTTTCGGAAGAAACTCATGCAATAGCACTCTCTATTCGGTCTTTCTTTCGAATCCGTAAAAAGACAAAAGAACGAGTAAAAACATTATGCAAGGAGATAAACATGCCGCTGGTCTCAGACATTAAGGTGAAAAATTTTTTTTCTTTCTGATACCATGTCATTCTTAAATGACAGAGGAGCATAAGAGATTTTACAGTAAACTTGATACAACAGGAACCGCAGATAATTATGTTTCGGGAGACAAATTAGAAAGCAACTGAGGGAACTAAATTCCCTTCTTCAAGCGATAACGCCCATCATTATCGTTATGGGTGAAAAATGTCGATTCCAGCTGCAGATGAAGTAGCAGGACACATTACTTATGTGCTGAGGTCAAGAATAGAATAAAAATGGGACTTTATTATGCAAACATTTGATGTCTGCAGTCTCTAGCTTCACAAGCGGGAAGGTTCTAGAAAGAAGATAACTTAAATGGAAAGAGATGATCATGTCTACCATGACTGACCTTTTGCTTTATGATGAAAATCAATCTCATAACTCATGCTACACTCACATTTCAGCATGCCAACATAACCCATGTTACACTCACATTTCAGCATGCCAACATATCTTTCACATTCCAGAATCCAAGCTAAACTCATACACTGCAAAAGGGTAATTCAGCTCAGCTTATATAACGGTACTTATATCAGCAAAGCCACTTCCACAGACAGCTGGTCGTCAAAAGTAACAATGAATATCATGACATAAATACTTGGAATAAACCTTTTAAGAACCCATGTTTGAATTGTGATTACTTTATTACTCTACCCTTAAAAGTAAGTACCTCGACCTGGCCAACAACTACTTCAATGAGGTAACGATTTTTCCAAAATTTGGTTCCTGCTTCTCGATGCAGGTACATTTTTTCTCCATGTTCTATATTTGTACCATTCTACCTATCGTCAGAGGTCCTCCAAAACTATACCAGAATGACACTGTCTGTCGTTCTCGTATCATTCGTAGGATGCACTTTTGTTAATGTGTGAGCCTGTCACAGACTAACAGAATACAGACATCTTATTCTCATCAAAAGATAACATGAGGGGACTTAACTAAAATATTGTGTTTCCCCAGCTATTGTGGGACAAATTTAGACAGATATGAATGAAAACGTTCTAGGAGTTCTCTTATCAGAGTGTCTTTACTCTAATCGAATCAGTCTCAGGTGACAACCTCCACACAAATGTTGTGTGTTTTTCATCACCAAAGTTTACGTCAAAGGAAGTGAGCTATAAAGATATTGTGACAAATACTTTGTAAATTTGAAAATGGAACACCAGTAAATTAATCGCTCGGCGTTAGGAAAATAAGCCAGAGATTTGGTTTTCAAGGCGTTTGACTGTTTACAAGTGTAGAGCAAAGAACGAGGTAAAATCCTCGTAAATAACCAAATTAACGCACAAATTTTCATGTACGTTTGTGTCTATTCCCTACATGTTTCGGGCAGCCATGTGTTCTTCATCAGGAGAATTGTTGTATCAGTGCGACACCTGGTTTATGTTACTCTGTGTAGATGACCTGCATACCAAACGGTCGTCTACACAGAGTGACATAAACCAGGTGTCTCATTGATACGATAATTCTCCTGATAATGGGCACATGGCCGCCCGAAACCTGTAGAGAATAGAAATAAACTCATGAAAAGTTGTGCGTCAAGTTGGTTATTTACAAGGATCATACCAAGATGCATGGTCAACAAGACATAAAAAACGATTCTGATGTGTGTCATCCCCGTTGTGTTTTGTACAATAGTAAGGAGCTTGGTGTATTAATACTTACAATCGAACACAACTATATTTGCCTGTATTATTACAAGGAGGATATTATAACAACGACATGTTTCGGCCCTATATGTGGGCCATCTTCAGGTTGTGATTTAGACTTCTGGATCTGGGAAAAATGGGCACTACAAACTACAAATGATATTCCACCTG
>Ga0123355_10003449_pt1 | contig 22687 bp, 39 predicted proteins | sample TergutEmb28metaG_3_FD_89872 | JGI IMG/M metagenome (GOLD analysis project Ga0123355, IMG submission 89872) | Embiratermes neotenicus P1 segment gut microbial communities from Petit-Saut dam, French Guiana - Emb289 P1 | ecosystem: Host-associated > Arthropoda: Insects > Digestive system > Gut ... | reverse complement strand
TTTGTATTGCTCTGCGGGTTGCCTCTGTCGTTTTGGCGCATCCGTGTAATATTTGTCCCATAGTTTTTTGTTCTCCTTTGGCAATTCATTTGCACCATTATAACATGGGACTAAACACCTAACATTTCTGACAACCGCGCTTGTAATGGTTTTCCTCGACATTGCCCGCGACGTGTCGCGATGCGCCCGAAACACCACCCCTCCCCCAACAGACTTGTCCTGAAATAAAATCGCGCGAATGCGCGATTTTACATAGTTTTTGTCGAACTTTTTTCAAAAAGTTCGTGGGGGTGTGGGGGCGAAGCCCCCACAATCCTAACTTAACTTAACTTAACTCAATCCAAGCACAACCCGCGCCGCAAGCGACCCCTCCAACAACACAAGAACCGCCGGTTCACCCGTAAAAATGCTCAAAACAATAAGCACGAGCCACGAAATTCCCGCGCCGAAAACCATGCCCGCCAAAAGCCCGCCGAGTTCGTTAAGCGTGCTTATGACGGGCAATTTGCTTACAATGTTCAATGCCGAGCCGATAATTAAAAGCGCGGTAAACACAATAAAAAAAACCGAAACAATCGCAATCGCGTCGATTGCCAAATATGTTAAAAAATCGGCGGGCATTTCGGTCATAACAGGCGGCAACTCCCCGGGCAACCCTGCCGCGTATTCAAGCTCGCCCAAGCCGCGCTCAACGCCTCCGCGCACTCGGTACGTAATGTCCGTTTCGCGCAAAAATCCCGAAACATACGGGCGCAACATTTGCGCCAAAACAATCGCGGCAAAAAAAGAAACTAATCTGTACACAGTACGGATTAGCCCTCTATACCAACCGATTAACGCGCACAGCACGACAACGGCGGCAATTCCTAAGTCGAGATAGTTCAAATCAGCTCCAACAACACCATAGGTGCGGCGTCGCCTCTGCGCAAGCCAATTTTAATCATGCGCGTATAACCGCCGGTACGCCCGGAATATTTCGGAGCCCATTTTTCAAACATCACGTTTGCAAGGCAGATTTTTTTCGACTCACTGCGCATACGTCTGCCGTTTTCGGGCGTTTTTGTCACGGGATAAAGCACGGAAAGAATTTTCCGCCGCGCAGCAAGGCGCGAAGGCATATCTTTTTGAATTGTGCGTTCAACTTCGTTGTATTCCGTAACTTTGCGACCGTTTTCAACGGTTTTAACGCGCTTTCCGTCTTTATCTTTTTGCGGAACTTTCACCATGACGTTCTCCGTCGTAAAGTTGTCTTTTTCCTTAACCGCAATAGTGATAAGTTTTTCCGCAATTTTGCGGACTTCTTTTGCGCGTGTTTCAGTTGTTTGAATTTTGCCGTGGTATATAAGTTGCGTGGCAAGTGCGCGAAGCATCGCCTTCCGCTGGCTTGACGTGCGACCTAACTTTCTGTAACCGGGCATAATAATTCTCCTTTACTTTGCTCGTTCCGACACCAGCGGGCGTTTTTTGCCACCCTTCGAGAGAACGAGTCGCCTCGAAAACATGACGCCGGTGTTCACTGCGCGCTTAGCGCATTATTCTTCCGCAGATTGCAGGGCAAGCCCCAAATCCGACATTTTTTTAAGCACTTCCTCAAGGCTTTTACGCCCGAGATTACGCACTTTCATCATATCTTCTTCCGTTTTGTTTGCCAAATCCTCAACGGTATTGATGCCCGCGCGTTTAAGGCAATTGTAACTGCGAACGGAGAGGTCAAGCTCTTCGATGGTCATTTCGCGAAATCTGTCGCCGGAAGATTCCTCGCGAGGAATCATAATTTCCGTATCTTTCAACGACTCCGAAAGGTCAACGAACAAATTAAAATGTTCCATCAAAATCCGCGAACCGAGGCAAACCGCATCTTTCGGATGAATCGTACCGTTTGTCCAAACTTCCAAAGTAAGTTTGTCATAGTCGGTAACATTTCCGACACGAGTCGGCTCAACGGAGAAATTTACCTTGCGCACCGGCGTAAAAATCGAGTCAATCGGAATCAAGCCGATGGGTTGGTCGGGAGATTTATTTTGGTCCGCGCCCACATATCCGGAGCCTTTGCGCACAGTCATTTCGATAAAAAGTTTCGCGTCGGAGTTGCCCAGTGTCGCAATCAGCAAATCGGGATTAAGCACCTCAACATCCGCGTCAAGTTTAATGTCCTTAGCGCGAATAACGCCCTCGCCGCTTGCATCAACAACTGCCGTTTTCGGCTCATTGTTATCGCTGTTATCGCGGAGCGCGAGATTTTTGAGGTTCAAAATAATTTCCGTAACATCCTCTTTAACGCCGGGCAAATGGCTGAACTCGTGCAAAACGCCGTCCATACGAATGTTGCTTACTGCCGCACCCGGCAGGCTTGACAAAAGTACCCTGCGAAGCGCGTTTCCCAAAGTCGTTCCAAAGCCGCGTTCAAGTTGGTCAATAACAAATTTTGCGTAATTGCTGCCTTTTAATTCCACGGTTTCAATGCGAGGTTTTTCAATTTCCAACATATTTTGCAAACCTCCCTTTTTTTTTGTTACTTCGAGTACAGCTCTACGATAAGCGTTTCGCGCAGGTCGTAGGTGATATGCTCGCGAAGCGGCTTCATTGTAACAGTGCCGCGCAGGTTTTCCGGGTCGCCGGAAAGCCATTCGGGAATACTGCGCGAAGCCGTAACATCCAATACATCCTTGAACCGTTGAATGGATTTCGACTTGTCGCGCACTTGAATCACATCACCGACTTTGAGCTGATATGAAGGGATGTTTACTTTTTTTCCGTTTACGGTAATCAAATTATGCCGCACAACTTGGCGTGCTTCTGTACGTGAACGACCGAATCCGAGGCGATACACCGCGTTATCCAAGCGCAACTCTAAAAGGCGCAACAAATTTTCGCCCGTAACACCGGGAGTACGCCGCGCAACTTCAAAATATTGCCTGAACTGCTTTTCCAAAAGCCCGTAGATACGCTTCGTTTTTTGCTTTTCGCGCGTTTGCTGACCAAACTCCGACAGCTTTTTACGGCTCGTACCATGCTGACCGGGAGCAGTCGGACGCTTATTGATTGCGCAATTCTGCTTCGAGCATCTCTCGCCTTTAAGAAAAAGTTTTTCGCCTTCCCTGCGGCAAAGCCTGCAAGCAGGACCTGTATATCTCGCCATAAAATCCTCCTGATATATTTAATGAAACCGCGGGACTCCGCCCCGCACCCCGTAAACTTTTTGAAAAAAGTTTGACAAAAACTTTATCAAGAATCGCGCGACGCGCGATTCTCTCGGGGTTAAGGGGGCTACGCTCCCTTGTGGGGATTTGGGAGTTACGCCCCCAAGAGTTAAATCAAACGCGACGGCGTTTCGGCGGACGACAACCGTTGTGAGGAACGGGGGTTACGTCTTTAATCATGGTAACCTCGAGTCCGGCGGCCTGCAAAGCGCGAATTGCCGCCTCGCGACCGCTTCCGGGACCGTTCACAAAAACTTCAACGGTTTTAAGCCCGTATTCCTTCGCCGCAACGGTAGCAGTATCCGCCGCCATTTGCGCAGCATAAGGCGTAGACTTACGGCTTCCGCGAAAGCCGAGCTGTCCGGCAGACGCCCACGAAAGCGCGTTGCCCGATGCATCGGTTATTGTGACAATCGTGTTGTTAAACGACGATTGAATATGCACTTGCCCTTTATCAACAAATTTTCTGTCGCGTCTGCGGCGCGTTGCCGCACGCTTTACAACTTTTTTAGGCATCTGAAAACCTCCAAAATTCGACTCTGTACCGGCTTCGAGGGAACGTGTCCGTTACAAAAACATGCCCCCGGAATCCGCCGTCGGCCGATGCCGACCTATTTCTTCTTATTGGCAACGGTACGTGCTTTGCCCTTGCGTGTGCGAGCGTTTGTACGTGTACGTTGTCCGCGCACGGGCAAACTTTTGCGATGACGAATCCCGCGATAGCACCCGATTTCAACAAGACGCTTAATATTAAGCGCGACTTCGCGACGCAAATCACCTTCAACCATCTGCGACGATTCGATAACGTTACGAATTTTAATAACTTCGTCGTCGGTCAAATCGCGAACGCGCGTGTCAAGGTTAATACCGGCTTCCGTTAAAATTCTTTTCGAACTCGGACGCCCTATTCCGTGAATATATGTCAGTCCGATTTCAACCCGCTTTTCTCTGGGCAAGTCAACGCCTGCTATACGTGCCATAAAAACGCTCCTATCCTTGTCTTTGTTTATGCTTGGGGTTTTCGCAAATAACTCTCAAAGCGCGTTTGCGCCTGATAATTTTGCATTTTTCGCAAATCGGCTTAACCGACGGCCGTACTTTCATAGAAAACATCTCCTTTATTTATCGCGCCACACAATTCGCCCCTTGGTTAAATCATACGGCGACATTTCAATAAGCACTTTATCCCCCGGAATTATACGAATAAAATTCATCCGCAACTTTCCGGAAATGTGCGCAAGAATAACGTGTCCGTTTTCCAGTTGCACCTTAAACGTAGCGTTCGGCAATTTTTCAACAACCTTGCCTTCTACCTCAATGACATCGTCTTTTGCCATTTTCGCCTCCGTTTTCGTAAGCCTTTAGCTGCTTTCTTACATCCGCATCCTGCAAAGCTCGCCCGCATTCGGGCTGCATTTGAATTTGCGTGCCGGTGGGTTGAACATGCTTAATTTTTTTTCGTTTGGGGCGTTGAAGGGTTCGCCCTTCTCCGTCCGCAAGAAGCAAAAAATTTTCCTCCGCTTCAAGTACAACCAATGCTTTGCCTTTGTCGCGCCCCGCTTTTGAAAAAACGATTGTACCTTTTTTCATAAAGTTAAAATCTCCGGCTCGCCGTCCGTTATTAAAACGGTGTTTTCGTAATGCGCACTGAATTCGCCGTCGCGAGTTAAAACAGTCCATGTGTCGTCAAGCATGTAAATTTCTTCTGTGCCGCCGTTAATCATCGGCTCAATCGCGAGGGTCATTCCGCGCCGCAAACGCGGACCGCGTTTTTCCTGTCGCGTGTGCGGAATCTGCGGGTCTTCGTGAACCTGCCGCCCCACACCGTGACCGCACCATTCACTCACTATACCAAAGCCGAACGGCCTGACATAATCATCAATTGCGTTCGAAATGTCGTGAAGCCGATTTTCCTCGGTACAACATTTCACGCCTTCAAAAAAACCTTGCTCAGTAACATCAATGAGCTTTTTGTGGTTGTCGGCAATTTGTCCGACGGCAAAAGTCCGCGCCGCATCGCCGTGAAATCTTTTAAAGCAAACGCCGATGTCTACGCTGATAATATCGCCGCTCATCAGCTTTCTTAAACCGGGAACGCCGTGTATTACTTCGTCGTTCACGCTCGTGCAAATCGCCCCGGGAAAACCGCGATAGCCCAGAAACGAAGGCTTGCAGTCGTTGCTTCTTATAAAATCCTCTGCGATTGCGTTGAGCTCTCCGGTGGTGATGCCCGGCTTTATGTGTTTGGCGAGCATCTCGTGCGTTCGCGCGCAAACCTTGCTCGCCGTTCGCATAAATGAAATTTGCTCGTCGTTTTTGATAAAAATCCCCATATTATTCGAGGAATCCTTTGTAATGGCGCATAAGAAGCTGCGATTCCATTTGTTTGACAAACTCCAACGCTACGCCCGTTACAATCAAGAGCGACGTTCCGCCGAAAGCAATTCGACTCATTTCGGGAACAATCCAACCCATGATAATCGGCGTAAGCGCAATTAAGCTGTAGAAAAACGCGCCAATCCATGAAAGACGATTTACGGTTGTTTGAATAAACGTGCTTGTCGGCGCACCGGGACGAATCCCCGGAATAAAACCGCCGTTTTTCTTCAAATTTTCCGCCATATCTATCGGATTAACCGCAAACGACGTATAGAAATGCGTGAAGAGGAAAATCAATATTATATAAATGATTGCGCCGATTGGATGCAATCCGCTTCGCGGAAAGTGTAAAAATTCGGTAGCGGTTGCTGTACGATTGAAATCGACATAATGTGCAATTGTGTTGATGAAATTGTCGCCTTGGAAAAACTGCCCAATCATAACCGGCACACCGATAAACGACATCGCAAAAATTATCGAAAGTACGCCCGCAATGTTTACCTTGAGCGGAATATACGACTGATGGTTGCCCATCATTGCGCGACCGCCGCCGGCAGCTTTTCGGGAATATTGCACGGGAATTCGCCGTTCGCCCTCATGCACAAGCACAACAAAGGCGATAATCAGCGCGAAAGTAAGCAGGAGAACGATTACCAAAACAACCGACATTACCCCCGGATTATCCGTAAGCATCTGATAGAACGTACCGATGCCCATGGGAAGTCCCGCCAAGATGTTCGCAAAAATCAGGAAAGACGCACCGTTTCCGATGCCCTTTTCCGTCAAAAGCTCAGCAAGCCACATGATGAAAATTGTACCGGTCGTCATCGCAACAACTGCGGCGATGTAAACAGGCCAACCGCCGCTTGCGCCGAACAAGTTTATCGGCTCGTGCAGCCAACCTGCCCCGTGCAATGTGTACGAATAAACCATACCCGCCGACTGAAGCAATGCCAAAACAACGGCCATATAACGTGTGATTTGTTGAATTTTTTTGCGCCCGTCCTCATCCTCTTTTTGCATTTGGCTGAGGGCGGGAATTGCGTAAGTCAAGAGCTGCATGATAATCGAAGCGGTAATGTACGGCGCGATACCCATCGCAAAAACCGTGCCGAGTTCGCCGCCCATTAAGAGGGCGAAAAGCGTCATTACGCCGTCGCCGCCACCGCCGCCGATTAACTCCCAAAATCCGGGGCGAAGGTCGCGAACTACATATAAATCAATGCCCGGAAGCGGAACAAGAACCGCACCTATACGGTAGATAAAAAGCAACAAAAATATAAACAGCAATTTCTTGCGAATATCTTCAACGCGCCAAGCATTTGCGAAAATTTTGAACAACTAAACCACCTCTATTTTTTCACGCTTTTCACGGAAAGGGCGACAGCTTCGCCGCCTGCTGCCTTAATTTTCTCTGCCGCGCTTTGCGAAAAATAATTAACCTTAACGGTAAGTTTTTTTGTAATATCTCCGTTGCCGAGAATTTTCACACCGTCGCGCGGGTTTGAAACCAAGCCCTTTTGTTTGAGCGCGGCAACGTCAACCGTTGCGCCGTCCTCAAAAACATTGAGGAGCTGCACGTTAATTGCAACGATTTCTTTCGTGTTACGGCAAGAATGCCCTCTTTTCGGCAAACGACGATAAAGCGGCATTTGTCCGCCCTCGAAGCCAACCTTTCCGCCGCTTCCGGAACGGGATTTTTGCCCTTTATGTCCGCGACCGGAGGTTTTTCCGTTACCGGTGCCGTGACCGCGCCCGCGCCGCCAATCTTTTGTTGTCGCGCCTTTGGCGGGTTTAAGTTCTCCAAGTTTCATGCGAATTTACCACTCTTTCTCAGGGATTTCACGCTTCTTCAACTTTAATCAAATGCTTGACATGATGAATCATGCCGCGAATTGCGGGATTATCCTTTTGCTCAACCGTGGCATGAAGTTTCCGGAGGCCGAGAGCCTCTATCGTCGCCCGATGCTTAGGCTTCGCGCCGATGGGCGAACGAACCAAAGTTATTTTCAACATTGTCAGTTCCTCGCTTCGTAAATTTCTTCAACCGGCTTTCCGCGAAGACGCGCAACCACCGCCGGGGTTTTCATCTGTTTAAGTCCCGTAAGCGTAGCTTTTACAACATTGTGCTTGTTGTTTGAGCCGATTGACTTCGTAACAACGTTGCGAACGCCCGCAAGCTCCAAAACAGCACGAACCGCACCGCCCGCAATTACGCCGGTTCCTTCAGGGGCAGGGCGCATAAGCACCTTAGCCGCACCGAAATGCCCAACAATTTCATGGTACAAAGAATCGTTTTCGTTTTTCTCAAGGAAGAACATATTTTTCTTCGCGTCCTCTTTCCCTTTGCGAATTGCTTCGGGAATTTCGTTCGCTTTACCGAGCCCGACGCCCACGTGCCCTGCCTCGTCGCCAACAACAACAAGTGCAGCAAAACGGAACGTGCGCCCGCCTTTAACAACCTTCGTTACGCGGTTAATCGAAACAACCTTGTCTTTCAGGTCAAGGGAATTTGCATCAATTTTTTTCATCGCCATAACTTTTTTCTCCTTTAGAACTTCAGTCCGGCCTCACGCGCAGCATCCGCAAGCGCGGCAACTTTGCCGTGATAAATATATCCGCTTCTGTCGAAAACGACTTCTTTAATGCCGAGGTCGATTGCTTTTTTCGCAACCTGCGTACCAATGCATTTTGCCGCATCAATATTCGATGTCGATTTCAAATTTTCGGCTTTAACAAGCGCGGCATCCATTGTTGACGCGCTGGCAATGGTATGCCCCTTCACGTCATCAATGATTTGCGCGTATATATATTTGTTAGACTTGAAAACCGTCAGGCGCGGCCTTACCGCTGTACCGGAAAGGTTGCGGCGCAACCTGTAATGGCGTTTTTTGCGCGCTGCTGCGCGACAGGGTTTATTTATCATCGTTCGACACCGCCTAACTATTTCTTACCGGCTTTGCCGGCTTTGCGTCTTACATATTCATTTTCATATCTGATACCTTTGCCTTTGTACGGCTCGGGCGGACGTTTTTCGCGAATATTCGCGGCATACTGTCCGACTTTTTCCTTGTCGATGCCGGACACGATAATTTTATTCGTGCCTTCAACTTCGCTTGAAATTCCGTCGGGGTCTGTCATTTCAACAGGATGAGAATATCCTAAATTTAACGTGAGCTTGTTGCCGCTTTTTGCGGCGCGATAACCTGTACCGATTATATCAAGCCGCTTCACGTAGCCCGTTGTCACGCCTACAACCATATTGTTTATAAGCGTGCGCGTGAGCCCGTGAAGTGCTTTGAAACGCTTCAAATCATTGGGGCGCGTTATTGTCAACTTGCCCTCTTCTTGTGCGATGGTCATGTCTTGCGGAAGTTTGCGACTCAAAGTACCCTTCGGTCCTTTTACCGTGACTTCGTTTCCGGATTCAACCGTTATCGTAACTCCTGCCGGAATCGTAACGGGAAGTTTTCCTATACGTGACATGATTCTGCACCTCCTTTTTCTTTTATGAGACTTTCGCCTCAAGCCCCGCCGGGCAGAACCCGAGCGCGCTTCTTAACTTCGCTGCGGGGTCGCGCTTCGTGCGACAATTAAAAACCTACCAAACAAACGCCAAAACCTCTCCGCCCACGCCGTTTGCACGAGCTTCCCTGTCAGTCATAACGCCTTTGTTTGTTGAAACAATTGCAAGCCCGAGTCCGTTTAAAACTTTGGGCAAATCCTCGCAACCGGCATACACACGAAGCCCCGGTTTCGAAATGCGCTTCAAGCCCGCAATAACCTTTTCGTTTTTACTTTTACCGTATTTAAGGGTAATCCTCATAGTTTTCTTAACGCCGGTCGGCACAATTTCAAAACCCTTTACATAACCCTCTTTTACCAAAATGGCGGCAATTGCCTCCTTCATTTTGGATGACGGCATATCAACGGTTGTGTGCCTTGCCATGTTTGCGTTACGGATTCTCGTGAGCATATCCCCGATAGGGTCGGATAACATGGGCAATCCTCCTAGCCATTCTTTTCTTCGCGACGCGAAAAAATAGATTTCATAACTTAATTTACCAACTGGCCTTGCGAACACCGGGAATTTGTCCCCTGTAAGCCAGTTCGCGGAAACAGATACGGCAAACGCCGTATTTGCGCAGTGTTGCATGAGGTCTTCCGCAAATATTACAACGCCTGTACTCTCTTACGGCAAATTTCTGCTTTCCGGCAGCTTTTAAAACAAGTGCTTTTTTCGCCATATTATTGCCTCCTAAAATTTCTAGCTCGGACGGATAAAGGGCATTCCGAACAGCGATAAAAGCTCGCGAGCTTCTTCGTCCGTTTCGGCGGTTGTAACAAAAACAACTTCCATTCCGCGAAGTTTATCAATTTTATCAAAAGAAATTTCGGGGAAAATCAATTGCTCTTTAATGCCGAGAGTGTAATTTCCGCGCCCGTCGAAAGCATCCGGACTTACACCGCGAAAGTCGCGAACACGCGGAATTGCCACATTTATAAGCCTGTCAACAAAGCTGAACATCTTCGAACCGCGAAGCGTCACTTTGCAACCGACCGGCATTCCCGCACGCAACTTGAATGCAGAAATAGACTTTTTCGCCTTCGTTACGACGGCTTTCTGCCCCGTGATGATTGCCAAGTCGCCGGTAGCGTGTTCGATAACTTTGGAATTTTCCTTCGCTTCGCCAAGCCCTATGTTTACGACAACTTTTTCAATTTTCGGAACCGCCATTTTATTTTTGTAGCCGAATTTTTTCATCATGCCGGGTACAACATTTTCTTCGTACATTTCTTTGAGCCTGCTCATGGCAAACCTCCATCTGTAGCATTTCCGGACTCGAACGGAAAAATAACGCCGGATTGACCTAATCTATGATTTCACCCGTAGACTTTGCGTAACGTTTTTTAACGGGCTTGCCGCCGGATTCTTCAAATTTATAGCCGATGCGAGTCGGCTTATCCTTGTGAAGATACATCACATTCGAAATGTTTAACGGGGCTTCGCGGCGAGTAATGCCGCCTGTTTGATTTGCGCGATTGGGCTTTTGGTGCTTTGTTTGCATGTTAAGCCCCTCAACCACAACTCTGCCTCGCTCACGGTCGATTAAAAGAATTTTACCGGTTCTGCCGACTTCTTTCCCGGCGATTACCTGAACCGTGTCGCCGCGCTTTAATTTAACTTTGTTGTTCATAAAATCACACCGTTTCTCAAATTTTAAGAGCGAAGCCCTTACAAAACCTCGGGCGCGAGAGAAACTATGCGCGTAAATTGCTTTTCACGCAATTCCCTTGCAACCGGCCCGAAAATACGTGTGCCTCTCGGCGTTTTGTCTTCACGGATTATAACGGCGGCATTTTGGTCGAAGCGGATGGATGAGCCGTCGGGACGCGACAAGCCTTTAACCGTACGCACAACAACTGCCCGCACAACTTCTCCCTTTTTCACCACGCCGCCCGGTGTTGCATCTTTTACCGAGGCAACGATAATGTCGCCTACATTTGCATATCGACGCTTACTGCCGCCAAGTACGCGAATGCACAAAAGCTCTTTCGCGCCGGAATTATCCGCAGAGGCAAGTCTTGTTTCCTGCTGTATCATATTTAAAACCTCCTGCAAAATCACTGAACGAAGCCATTTAACAAAATCACCGAAACCGAACCGGCTTCGAGAGAGCGTGTCGAATGCAACACTTGTCTCCGGCGTCCGCCCGGCGCACTATTTTGCTTTTTCTAAAATCGTAACCAAACGCCAACGCTTTTCCTTTGACAGAGGACGCGTTTCCATAACGCGAACCCTGTCGCCGACTTTGCATTCGTTTGTTTCGTCGTGGGCTTTCAATTTATATGTGCGCTTTACAATTTTTCCGATTACGGGGTGGCGCACACGGTTTTCAACAGCAACAACGATTGTTTTTTCCATCTTGTCGCTGACGACTTTTCCCACACGGGTTTTACGCAAATTGCGTTGAATTTCCATTGATTATCCTCCTATGACAGCCCTTTGGCGCGCTGCGTCATTACTGTTTGAATGCGGGCGATGTTTTTGCGAACCTCGCGTATACGCGCCGTGTTGTCCAGTTGGTTTGTAGCGTTTTGGAAGCGCAGGTTAAACAGCTCTTTTTTTGTTGTCACAAGCTCGGTGTTCAACTCTTCCACGGATTTATCGCTAAGGGATTCGAGATATTTTCTTGATTTCACTTGGCTTCGACCTCCCTGTTTTTCGGAGCTTCTGCTTCCGCCAAAATTGCTTCAAGTTCTTCCTTTGAAACTACCTTACAACGAATCGGCAATTTATAGCTTGCCAATTTTAACGCACGGCGCGAAAGTTCGTCGTCCGCGCCCGCGATTTCAAACATTACTCTGCCGGGCTTTACTACCGCTACCCAATATTCCGGCGAACCTTTACCGCTACCCATGCGGGTTTCGGCGGGTTTTTCGGTTACGGGCTTATCCGGAAAAATTTTTATCCAAACTTGACCGCCGCGCTTCATCGTTCTGTTAAGAACAATCCGCGCAGCCTCAATTTGATTCGCGGTAATCCATGTGGGCTCCATTGCAACAAGCCCGTGCGTTCCGTAAGTTACTTTATTACCGCGCAGTGCCTTTCCGGTCATTCGACCGCGGAACTGCTTGCGTCTTTTTACCCTTTTTGGCATTAGCATAGTCGCCTGCTCCTTCCCGTCTGTCTCCCCTGTACGGGCGGTCTTCTCTTTGGCGTTCCTGCCCGGGAAGAACCTCTCCTTTATACAGCCACACTTTTACGCCGAGCTTTCCGTATGTCGTATCCGCTTCGGCAAAGCCGTAATCAATGTCGGCGCGAAGTGTTTGCAGGGGAATAGTGCCTTCATGGTAGCTTTCGGTTCTCGCGATGTCCGCTCCGCCGAGGCGTCCGGACACTGCCGTTTTTATTCCGCGCGCGCCGTTTTTCATAGCGCGTGTCATTGCCTGCTTCATTGCACGACGGAAAGTTACGCGATTTTCCAAATCCTTTGCGATTACTTCCGCTGTAAGTTGCGCGTTAAGCTCCGGACGCTTGATTTCCTGAATCTCAACATCGGCTTTGTACTCGCCGGCGTCCGGGTCGCGCCCCTTGTCAACCAATTTTTGCACCGCGTCCGTCAACATTTTGATGGCTTCACCATTGCGCCCGATGATTATACCGGGGCTTGCCGTGTGCAAAGTTACCTTCACGCGACTCGTTGTGCGCTTAATTGTTATACGCGCAATTTTCGGGTCAACGGGAACGGGCTTTTTATTTTTGAAATATTTTTTTATGAACTGACGGATATTATGGTCTTCCAAAAGATAGCGCGAAAAATCTTTTTCCGCATACCAAACAGAATCCCATTCTTTATTTATGCCCAAACGCAGACCGTGGGGGTTTACTTTTTGTCCCATATGCTCAGTCCCTTTCATTCAGCACAATCGTGATGTGGCTTGTGCGTTTGTTTATTCTGTATGCGCGCCCTTTTCCGCGCGGTTGAATGCGCTTCATGGTCGGACCTTGGTTTGCGATGGCTTCTTCAACGAACAGGTCTTGCGCGTCCATCTCGTAGTTTTCTTCGGCGTTTGCCACAGCGGACTTCAACACTTTTCCGATTAAATACGCACCGTAACGCGGGTTGTATTGCAAAATCGAGGCGGCTTGGATTACGCCCTTGCCCTTGATTTGCTCCAAAACAATTCGCGCTTTGCGGTCGGAAATACGAGCATATCTATGAATTGCATGAGGGCGACGTTCGCGATTTTCCGCGTTACGCTCCTGCTTATATTGACTTCTGCTTTGTCCTTTCATACGATACAAAACCTCCCTATTTCACCTTGCTTCGCTTTTCCGCGTCCTTGCCGTGCCCGCGATATGTGCGGGTTTGGGCAAATTCGCCGAGTTTGTGACCTACCATATCCTCCGTGATATACACGGGAACATGTTTGCGCCCGTCGTGAACGGCAATTGTGCAACCTATCATTTCGGGAAAGATGGTGGAACGGCGCGACCACGTTTTAATTACGGTTTTGTTCGTTGTATCAAGCTGCGCCTCAACTTTTTTCATCAGGTGCGTGTCACAAAACGGACCTTTTTTCAATGACCTGCCCATGTGCGCCTCCTATTTGCTTCCGCGTTTGCGTACAATATATTTGTTGCTTTGCTTGTTTTTCTTACGGGTTTTGTAGCCCAATGCCGGCTTGCCCCAAGGCGTTGACGGAGCAGAGCGACCAATCGGAGCGCGCCCCTCACCACCACCGTGGGGGTGGTCGTTCGGGTTCATTACAGAACCGCGAACCGTGGGACGAATACCCATATGACGCTTTTTACCGGCCTTACCCACGTTAATCAGCTCGTTGTCGGGGTTGCCGACTTGGCCGATTGTTGCGCGGCAATTTACCGGCACAAGACGCATCTCGCCGGAAGGCAGACGCACCGTAGCATATTTTTCGTCTTTCGCCATAAGCTGAGCGACGTTTCCCGCGCTGCGAACCATTTGCGCACCGCGCCCAAGCTTCATTTCAATGTTGTGAATCTCCGTACCGACGGGGATTATTTTCATGGGAAGCGCGTTTCCGGGACGAATTTCCGCCTCAACACCGCTCATCAGGCTGTCGCCTACGCTCACGCCGATAGGTGCCAAGATATAGCGTTTTTCACCGTCAGCGTAATGCAAAAGTGCGATGTTTGCCGTGCGATTGGGGTCATATTCAACAGCAGCAACTTTGGCGGGAATCCCGTCCTTGTCGCGCTTGAAATCAATTAAGCGATATTTTATTTTTGCTCCGCCGCCGCGATGACGTACGGTGATTTTGCCTTGTCCGTTGCGACCGCTGTGTTTTTTAAGATGGACAACGAGGCTTTTCTCCGGTGCTGATTTTGTGATTTCCGAAAAATCGGAAACGGTCATCTGACGTTGGGAGGGGGTAATCGGACGATAACGTTTTATGCCCATAGGGGTGACTCTCCTTTTTCAGCCAATCCGACCGGATTTCCGGCCGCGAAAAGTATAATCGGTGCTAGATTCCTTCGAAATATTCAATCGGGCTGCTTCCCGGCGCAAGTTTCACGATTGCCTTCTTCTTGCGTACCGTTTCTCCGGGTTTCGAGCCGCGACGCTGACGCTTTTTCGGATGCGTGTGCATCGTATTTACTTTTTCGACAGTCACGTTGTCAAACAAACGCTCGACAGCTTCTTTGATTTGCGTTTTTGTTGCCTTGGGATGCACATAAAACGAATATGTTTGCTCCTCCAAAAGGCTCATGCTTTTTTCCGTCATCAGAGGCTTGAAGATAACGTCGTAATATTTCAAATCCGGCATTATGCATACACCTCCTGAATCTTTGCGATTGCATCTTTTGTAATCACAAGGCAGTCGTGGTTGAGAATATCATAGACGTTAATGGTATTTACGCCGGCTGTCTTAACACCGGGGATATTGCGCGCAGATTTAACCACGTTTTCGTTCGAACCGTCCATAACGAAAAGGGCTTTTTCAAGGTCGAGATTCTTGCAAACGCCGACCATCGCCTTCGTCTTAATTTCCGAAAGCGCGAGCGAATCAAGCACAATCAACTTCTCGTTTTGCACTTTGTCGGTCAAGACCGATTTAAGCGCGAGACGTTTAAGTTTTTTGTTCAACTTGAAAGAAAAATCACGGGGTTTCGGCGCGAAAACAACGCCGCCGCCCGTCCAAATCGGCGAATTCGAAGAGCCGTGACGCGCACGCCCCGTACCTTTTTGACGCCAAGGCTTTGCACCGCCGCCGCGTACTTCTGCGCGAGTCTTTGTGCTTTTTGTGCCTTGACGACGATTTGCCAAGTGCTGAACAACCGCCATGTGTACGGCGTGTTTATTCACCTCAACACCGAAAATCGCGTCGTCGAGTTCGATGCTTCCGGCTTTTTCGCCCTTCATATTTAAAACTGCAACTGATGCCATAATCTACACTCCTAACCTTCGCATTTCATCAATTCGTGCTTAAACCTTAACGGTGCTTCTTATAGTTACAAGTGCGCCCCGAATACCGGGAACTGCGCCGCATACAAGAATCAGATTTTTTTCCGCGTCCGTGCGGACAACTTCGAGATTTTGGATTGTCGTTTTCTTTGCGCCCATATGCCCGGGAAGTTTTTTGCCCTTGCGAACACGCCCCGGCGTTGTACCCGGCCCCATTGAGCCGTGTCCGCGGTGATATTTCGAGCCGTGGGTCATAGGACCGCGATGCATGTTGTGACGCTTAATCGCACCCTGGAAGCCCTTGCCCTTTGATGTGCTTGTTATATCCACGCAATCGCCTTCGGCGAACATGTCCGCCTTAATTTCCGCGCCGACATCGAAAGCATCGCAGTCGTCGAGCTTCAGCTCACGCAACACGCGCTTCGATTCCGCGCCCGCACCGAGATGCGCGGCGAAATGCCCTTTTTTCGGCTTATTAACAAGTTTTTCGCGAATTTCGCCGAAGCCCACCTGGAGCGCGGCATATCCGTCTTTTTCAACGGTCTTTTTTTGAACAACAACGCACGGCCCGGCTTCAATAACCGTTACGGGAACCATCGTACCGTCACTTTTAAATATTTGCGTCATGCCGAGCTTGCGGCCGATAATTGCTTTTTTCATGGCGATGAACCTTCTTTCACATAAATGCATTCACATGAGTGCCTTTATTACTGACCTGTTACAACTTTAACCGCAATATCCACGCCATCGGGAAGGTCGAGCCTTTGAAGTGCGTCGATTGTTTTGGGCGTGGGCATAAGAATGTCGATAAGACGCTTATGCGTTCTCATTTCAAACTGCTCGCGGCTGTCTTTATATTTGTGAACAGCGCGCAAAATTGTTACGATTTCTCTTTTCGTCGGCAGGGGGATAGGCCCGCATACTTCCGCGCCGGTACGCTTTGCCGTTTCGATGATTTGCACGACCGACTTATCAATGAGTTTGTGGTCGTATGCTTTTAAGTTGATGCGAATTTTTTGGTTTTGCATAAAAGCCTCCGTCATATCCGGTTGGCGTACACGCGCCCGGGTGTGTCGCGACACCGCATGTACATCCGATGCCGACAAGGATTGATTATAGCGCGTATTTCTCTCATGTCAAGGCTTTTTCGGTAAATTTCGGGAAATTTTTTCAGAAGCCGGCAACAAGGCGGTTTGCCGCACACCCCGAAACGAAAATTGCAGTTTCGGAGCAGATGCCGACGTCGCTTCTTTTCGGCTCGCGTCCGACTCGTATCGAATTTTACAACGCCCTCACATATTCGATTAACGGCGCAATCGCCGATTTGCAGGTAAAATCAACTTCTTTGCCGTATGTTTCAAGTATTCCCGTATCGTCGCTTGTGCGTTCGTCGGGCGGAATTTTTTCGGCGGCTCGTTTCACCATTGCCATCAGCCCTTTATGTACGAGGCTGAGTTTCGCGTAATCCACCCCGCCGCGAAAGTGAAATATTTTTGTTTTTTCAAGCTGCTCGGGGTTGAGTGCCTTCTTTATAACGGGTGTGAAATCGGTAATGTTCGGGTCGGCAAGGCTCATCGTAAAAAGAACGAGTGAGCGCGGAAAATTTTTTACGATTGATTTTATTCCGGCTATTTCGCCGGCGTACAACCCGCCGCCGTATACGATTGTGTCGTATTTGTTGAGTTCGCCGGGCTTGATTTCCGAACCGGCAAAAAGCGGCGCGTTAAGTTCCGCCGAAATCCATTCGGCGTATCGCTTGGTTGTTCCGTATCGCGAGGTGTAAATTACGGCGATGTTTTTGGGGTTCATAAAATTTCCTCCTGTTTATGCGATTATACCGGAATTATTGTGAACGCAAAAAATGCCTTCGCAGGTCACACTCGACTCACGAAGGCATTTTTCATTTGGGGATTGTTTTGAATTACAGCAATTTTATTTTTTCGCAAGAAGTTCGATAACCGTCGAAATGCTTTCAAGCGAATGCGCGTCAAGTTTTTTTAAATTATCCACAGCGGCATTTAATTCTTCGGGGTTAATGTTTTCTTCGTCAAAAAATTCTTGCGGGGTAATTTCTAAAAATTCGCAGATGTTAAAGAAAATTTCCATGGAAGGGAATGCACGTTTGTTTTCTATGTTGTTTATATAACCCAAGTTTTGACCGAGCGACAAACTCATGCTTCGAGCAGACACCCCTTTTTGCATTCGCAAGTACGAAAGACGTTCGCCAAATTCGGACTTCATCTGAAACACCCCTGTGCATGATTATATTCGATGAAAATTTGCAAATAGTCGCTTTGGTTACGTCGCAACTATTGACACGAGGGATTGGTTGCGATAAATTTGCAAAACTAACACATTGAATGCGTATGTAGAGAGGGGAATTTCAATGAACAAGTTTTGCGTTTCATGCGGCAATCAACTGCAAGAGGATTCTAAGTTTTGCCCGGGTTGCGGAGCGTCGTCAGACGTAAAGGAAGCAAATCAAACCGTAAGCACCGCCAACACAACCGCAACCGCCGCTATCGGATTTTTGAAGCACTTTGTTAAAAATCCCGCCACAGCAATAAAAACAAGCGAGATAGGGACGCCGGAGGCGATTGTATATCTTGCACTGTTGCCGATAAGCATGTTTTTACTTATGTATGCGACAGTTTGGCGCACCGTTACCTCTATGGCACGAGCTGCTCGTGACGCATTAGGGGTTATGGGCGGGCTTCTTCCGAGTGTAAGTGAAATTCGCTCGGAATTTTTTGATGAATTGAGCGGAGCGTTATCGTTAGGCAGCGTTGTTTTTGAACCGCTGTTTCACGTATCCGTTTGGTTTGCCTTGTTTATATTTATCCCGTCGCTTTTCTTCAAATTTGTCGGAAGTGAAAAAAAGCCGAAAGTTGGTGAGGTCTTTCCGATTTTTGCCGCCGCAACTCTGCCCTATACAATACTTTACGCTTTGAGCGCGTTAATTATTTTCCTTAACTTAGGCGCGGGATTTGCATTTATTTTGGTTGCATCGACGGCACTCGGCACTGTTGCTGCGTGGTGCTTGTACGCCGCCGCATTAAAAAGACTTTTCGATGCATCAACGGAACATGCAGTGTACTGCTCGTGCTTGGCATATGTAGTCACCTCAATGTACGCGCTTTTCGGATTTTATCGCGTGGCGCGGGTTCTTTTGAGTGATGCTTTCAATCATATGATTTTTGACTCACTGTTGGGTTCAATTTTTTAAAATACCGGGGAAAAGGAGGGACAAAAATGTTTTGTGAAAATTGCGGTAAGCCCTTGCAAAAAAATTATCAATTCTGTGACGGATGCGGGAGCAAGGTTGCAGTGGGCGCAGATAAGCCTAAAAAAAATCGAAATAAACTTGTTGTCGTTGTTATTATTTCTTTACTTATTGTCGGGCTTGGTGCAGGGGGATATTTTTTATGGGGGCTTTGGGGCAGACCCGCGCCAATAATCCACGATGTACACGTGGGTGAAATAATCCAATTTGGCGGGCGGGATTGGCGAGTGCTTGAAGTGCAGGGCAATTACGCAAAAATATTGCACGAAACGGTAATCGTAAATCAGCCGTATCACCATACATTTGAAGATGTAACATGGGCGACAAGTTCATCGCGGGCATGGCTTAACGGAGAGTTTTTCAACAGCTTTTCTGACGCCGACCGCGCACGCATACGCGAAACGTATGTAACAAACAACGATAATCCGTGGACGTTCTACAATTGGACAAGACACCGGAATCACATGCCCGGCGGAGCAAATACAACCGACCGCATTTTCCTTTTAAGCATAGACGAAGTTGTGCGGCATTTCGGAGACAGTGGAATGTTGGAAAGAGGAAGAACCGAGAGCAACCGAGATTTCGATTTGTGGGATTACGGCTTAGCCGGTTGGGGGTTTCACGACCGCTACAGCAATAGGAGAATAGCCTACCACGACGCAGGTTCGGCTTCGTGGTGGTGGCTGCGGTCGCCCGGCTTCTTCAGTGATTTCGCCGCGTTCGTCCTTCTTGACGGCCTCGTCCACGTCTATGGTCATTACGTGTCGGCTGAGGGCGGCCTTCGCCCCGCGTTGTGGCTGAATCTTGAATCTTAGGGGATAAAGGCACAATTCCGCATTGAGCGAGTTATAGTTGTTCCGCCTGAAAATCGTCTTGCTTTTGCGGTCTTTTCGCCCGATGTCTGCATCATCAAAAAGCCCCGAACAGTTCGGGGCTTTTTCTTTGTATACCGAAGCGTGAAAGCATTTAACCGCCTCTGCCGCTGAAAAAAGGCTTAATTCCGCCGGTTTTTTGATACGACGGCTACTTCATACGGATTGCCTCCCGTGTTTGTCCGGTTATGCAATAGCAACCCACTCCGACCAATTGCCGGGCGACAACATCTCTGAATATTGCACAGCAACATCCACATATTTGAAAACCGCCGGCGAATGCAAACTCACCTGCAACACATTCGGCAGTGCTTTCAGACGTAAAACAGCGTCTTGAGCAGAGAGTTTCCCATTTATATAATCTTCGACAACAAAATTAACTTTGTCGTTCGCAATCGGGCCGCGAACAATGCCGTGAGTGTGGCGCAACTTGTTTGCGGGTTCACCCCTGCGCCTGTTCTCCTTCACAAAGTCAAGCCATTCCAATGACGGTTCTTCAAATATAAGCGGATTAAGTTTTTCGTCACAAAACACCGCGTTGTCTAAAGAATACTTCATCACAACAGGTTTGCCGGAAAACGCGGCGCGGCTTTTTGCCCAACTCTGCGCAACGTCAAGGCTTGTACCCAAATAAAAGCCTTGCCCGAAATCTGTGCGATGACGCCCCATGGTCAAATCTGTTTCGCGTATGATTCCGGTTGTACCGTGATACAACTCCATACTAAACCTCCCGTGCGCTTGCCAGTTCGGATGTAAGCATCTCCGCCATATACTCAAAACCCTGCGTGTGAAACGAATCATACCCTGCCAATATTTTTTCCACAAATCCGTGTCGGTCTAATAATCGTGCTGTTTCAGTTACGGATTTTTGCAGGTCATCTGCCGTGTACTGCATTACATGCACAAGCCATACTGCTCTGTCTGCTTCTGTGTGCATAGAACCTCCTTCTGAGCAAAAAAAATGCCTTCGCAAGCCGAAACGGCCGGCGAAGGCATTTTTCTCTTACTTTCCTCCGATTTTAAGGGCGCGAGCGATGGCGATAATAATACACGCACCGATAATTGCGAAAATGATGTTGAAAATCCATCCGCCGGCAAAACCGACTAATCCGGCAACAAAGCCGCCGAGGAATCCGCCCAAAATACTGCCCAAAATACCGCAAATGATATTTCGAAGCAACGTATTTTTGCTGCCCATGATAAGCCCGGCGACCCAACCGATAATTGCGCCGATAACAAGCATGATTACAATGCTGATTAACAAATCCATACAAACCCTCCTCTCTGTGATGAGATTATAGAGTGAACGCACTTTAAAAAGCAACCGAGGATGCCCTTGCTCGCTCAGACCGGTGCGCTCGCTTTATTTTCATATTTCACATATTTTACCGGATTCATGCGCGAATGCAAAATCAAATTCATTTCCGAAATCGCAAAACAAGAAGCACAACCGCAACGCCCGCAACAATAACTTCCGTAACAACAAACGCCGCCCACACTCCGCCGATTCCGAAAATCGCGCCGAGCACAATAACCGCCGGAATATTTATTACGCAGCTTCGCAAAAGCGAAACAAGAATCGCTTGTTTCGGCTTATCGGACGCACTGAAAAAAGCCGCCGCAATAAAATTTATTCCGGCAAAAAAGAGTCCGATAAAATAAATTCGTAATCCGCTGACGGCGAGTTCGGCGAAAACAACATCGTCGTCGCGGTTGAAAGCGGAAACAACCGGCTCCGCCGCAAAAAAAATCGCCGCGTACACGATAATCGCAATAATCGCAACGGTAACAAGCGCGTATTTCAGAATCTTGCGCCCCTCCCCCGAGGCGCGGCCGCTTATAAGCGGCTGAATCCCCTGCGCAACCCCGGTAAACACGGAAATAACAATAATCGCGATGTTTGCAACAACCCCGAAAGCCGCAACTCCGACGTTTCCGGCAAGCCGCAAAATCACAAGATTGAAAGTAATCAGCGACACAGCAAACGCAAGCTCGTTAATTAACGCCGACGACCCCAAAATGTCGATTTTCACAAGTTCACGAATTTTTATTCTGCATCCGCGCAGCCGACGCCCCCAAAAATGCGACGACACAATCACAAGGCAAATCGCGAACGCCAACCCCGTAGCCAACGCCGCCCCAAACATTCCCCAGCCCAGTACAAATAAAAAAACGCCGTCCAAAATAATATTTGCGACGCTTGCCGTAACAAGCCCGGCCGTTGCGAGTTTCGGGTTATTGTCATTTCGAACGAACGCAACCAAAATATTATTCGCAATCAAAACCGGCGAAAACAGTAAAATCGTGCGCATATATGCAATCGTAAGAGGAAGAACGTCGTCGCGCGCACCAAGCAACCGCGCTGTTTGCGGCGCGAAAAAAAGCCCGACCGCAACAAAAATCACGGCAACAATCATGCCGTGAACAAGCGCGTGGGTGAAAATTTCGTCGGGCTGCACTTTTTTTATTGAAAATCGCGTCGCTCCGCCGATTCCAATCATCAGCCCGAAACCGTGAATCACGCTGAAAACCGCAATCGAAATATTCAGCGCGGTTAGCCCGTCCGCCCCCAACGCCACGGAAATAAACCACGTGTCCGCCAAAACGTAAATCGAAACGCAAACCATTGCGGCAACGCTGAGGCTTACATATTTTATGTACTCGGAAAACCCCGACTTTCGCGTCGCAACCCGCAAGCTGCTTCCTCCTTTGTATAAGAAGGTATGTTCATAGCCGCTCAAAGCCGCTTTGGCGGTCAAATTTTCGTCACTTTTCGTTGGTTTTTCCTTGCTTGCCCTCCGGCAAGCGGCGTCAAAACCGCCTCAATTGACAAAAATTTTCCTCGCCAATTCGGCATTTCAGGCTATGAACACACCTTCTAAAATGCTTATACTGCGACCTTTTCAAAATTGTATATATCCCTGCGCTCCAAATCAGAAAATCGTATGGACTCATATTTTTTTAAATGAAGTTTGAGGTCAATTTCGTCAAAATGCACACCAC
>Ga0123355_10003447_pt1 | contig 22698 bp, 8 predicted proteins | sample TergutEmb28metaG_3_FD_89872 | JGI IMG/M metagenome (GOLD analysis project Ga0123355, IMG submission 89872) | Embiratermes neotenicus P1 segment gut microbial communities from Petit-Saut dam, French Guiana - Emb289 P1 | ecosystem: Host-associated > Arthropoda: Insects > Digestive system > Gut ... | reverse complement strand
TTTCACTTATTGCATAAATTCCTAAAATGCATAATTTCTTCCCAAATAAATTCATATGTAACTTCATCATATTTTAATTTACTGCCTCCCAAGTCGTAATATATCTCTTGTATCTCTTTTTAACTAAAACAGATACTCCTCTCTTTGCTCTTTTCTCTTTTGGAACTCCACTATAAAAGTGTAACTAAGGTACTAGTAATTCTACTCCATTTCCTTTTTTCTTTGTTTCTGTTACTATTGTAATGTTTTGCTTTAATTCTTCCAAACCCTTTATAATTTCTCCTGTTTTGTTTCTTATTCTTGATTTAAAACGTTCGCCATGCTGTGAATGTTGTATTCTTTCTTTTGCGTGATTCCTCGGCGTCATAATTTTATGTACCTACGTTTCGGGTTGATTGCTATGGTAAAGTCTGCCAAACCTTTACTTGTATAATTACTCTAGCAATCTCTTCTTCTTCTAATCTTAGTAATTAACCAACGTAATGCACAAATTCTTGTTTTATAATAAGTTTATTATAAAGCAAGAATGTGTGCATTAAGTTGGTTAATCACTACGATTATAGTGAGATGCACGGTCAGCAAAACATGAAAATCTTATTCTTCTAGTTTACACCACTTATGATGATGCAATAGAGTGTCCCGAAACGTCGGCACATAAAATTCTGATGCCGGGGAATCACTCAAATGAGAGGCTACAACACAGTATAATTAACTGGACAAAAGTGTGTTTTTGTTTATTAGAAAGGTTAAATTAAAAAATGAAGCAATCAGCACTGGCCGACTGTCTTGTACGAAAAGCGGTAAGAACCACAATGCAAAGTAAAAAATAAATTATATAATTGTGCGCATACACCGAAAAACCGTACAATAATAAAGAACAGTGGGTGACTGTTAGCACAGGAGACGCCTTTTGGAGCAGATCAAGTTATTGCAATGCCCTCACGAGCCAGACGTAACCCGTCAGGCGCCGTTGGGTGACGGAACGACAGGAAAGAATTGCCCTCCGTACTGTCATCCTGCGAAGTAGTTAGTACCGAGGTAGGCCGCATCTAGGCGCTTGACACTTGGAACTGAACAGTAATGCCATTGGTTGAAGTTTGCGACATTTCTACCTACATTGTTGCTCCAAATATCTAGTTATGCCACAGTGTATGGGAATTAGAGTCTGGCGCACGATGATGATAGTTAGGTTTGATAGGAGTCTGTACTCTGTCCATAGTTTCATATTTGAGTAAGATAGCACAGCGCTTTGGGGAATGGTTCGTTCCGCAGATTTTTTTTCTGTATGGTCTATTTTATGACGTCAGTAGCTAAGAATGTACCGATGAATCGTAGGGCGACTGGTGAATGGGAAGTGGGCTTCAGCCAATGAGGCGCTATTGCGGAATTTAGTTGGATGTACTGAAGAAAGCCACGAAATATCCCAGTCAAAGTAGTTGACTGCCCGGCCGAAATCGAACCAGATGTCTCAAGAATGCATGTCTAAGGAGTTACTGCTGGGTCAGAATGAAACTTGTGTTTTCTTGGAATACGATTCGGCGGAATGAGACCAGAAATATAACAATCCTTACTGTATTGTACCAGCGTCAGAATTCATTAGAATCGACGGGCTGTATATGCTGATAGATAATACTGATTTTTGTGTTAGTATAATTTGTGGTTTTCTAGTTCCTGTGCGCATAAAAATTTGTATTGCAATTTGAGGAGTTGTTTTTCTTACCATTCTTGGTTTTCTCCATAGTAATGTACGAAAAGTTCTCTCCGTTTTTTCTTAAAGAAAGTCACGTGATGCAAAAGTCTACATTCGGACATTAAAAACATAATTCCATACTTCGCGGTCCACGCCAGTCGCTCCGGGTAAACGCGGAGTACCTCGAATACACCACGACCAATTCGTTACATTTAATCTGTCATCAATCAGCCTCTTAATTAAGCAATGTGTATTCTTGTGTACCAACAGCGTTGTTACTACGTAGTTGACTGTAAGAGGCGTGTATTGTAATACGCAATGCAGTGTTTGTTATGAAATGAAATGTTTACTTGACGGACTTTCGAATGTGAGCGAAGGCAGAAGAGATCACAGATTGTTTCAACTTATGCCACGGATATTAGGTTTAGTTATGTGACATCCTTAGGAAAATTTTGAAATTATTCCAACTAAGAAAAAGTCTTTAAATACGAGTATTACAAAAATAAGTTTTGTTTTAACTCAAAATGCCGCATTTTCTTCAGATGTCCTATTATGTTCCTCCCCTTTCCTAAATGTAAAATTAATCCATCCACTTGGGACACTTATAAGGTGTAGTCCTATTTCATGGATGATATATATATATATATATATATATATATAAAAGAATGTCATCAGATATTCACATGTATCCTACTGCTGGGTTCGAAATATGCCTTTCATTTGAATACCTCACACGTAACACTTCTGTAATGTAAGTGGCCACGTGTTTGTGTGTGTGTGTGTGTGTGTGTGTGTGTGTGTGTGTGAAGGAGTTAGTTTCAGTAAACACGTGTCGCATTTTTCTGCAGAGAAGAAAGCGATATCAAATACTGCTACAACAGGCACTCATTAGATTTACTGAAGTTGTCATCGTCATTAAGACGGATCTGGAGGAGACAGAGAGAGCAAGGTGGAGAGAGATCAGTGAGAAGCGAATTTTCAGTTCCATGTATTCGAGGGCTTACAGAATGGTGTAAGAATTTAGCAGTTTCTTTGAAGAAAACATATAAACTAGCAGAGCTGTAGCAGATGCAGAGTGCAGATGCATTTATAGACCTGAAACAACATAACTAGCAAGGATAAATGCAGGTCCATTGAAATATAAACATATCTTTTTACAGTCAGTTTTAATGTAGCTGTATATTCATATATTTTCTCCCGTGGCGCCACGGCTCCTAAGAGGACCAGGGCCACCTCATTATCGAGGCTTCACGATCACACTCAGACACACCATACTTGGTAGGGCTCCTCTGGATTAGTCATTTGCCCGACGCAGAGACCTCTGTTTGACAACATGCAACAATTCACTTGCAAGAAACAAACCATGACCCGGCAGGACTCGAACCCGCAATCCCGGCAGATGAGCGGCCGTAGACCCATGCCTTAGACCGTGCGACCACTGGGATAGGAAAATATTTATAATATGTGAATTAAATGAAGACATTCATCCATTTTTTCTCTGTTCTTGCCGTTAAAGCGCATCTCCAATTTTACGGGCACGTGAATGAAACTTGACACGTAGCACAGTGCTTCGGTTGCGGAAACCGAGGGAAAGCAGAGATTTTCGAAAATTTTTAAAAAACTCATCTTTCATATAATTTTTTGAATTCTTAATAATCGCAGCCGATTGGGTCAGGCTTCGAATCGAAGAAACGCGAATTGTAGTAATTTTTGTATAATATGAAATGTTCACACAAGGTATTAAAACACGTAACATTTCTTACATGTCAGCAGGTATTGTGCACTGGTAATGATGGGCAACTTCGGAAAATTTAAGGTCGGATTTAAGTCAGTTAGTAAAGCGCGAAATTTTGAGTCTTTTGTGGTTCTTTATGTGTTTTATTTATATATATATATATATATATATATATATATAGAGAGAGAGAGAGAGAGAGAGAGACATTGCGTATATTAGAAGTAGCTCTGAGTAAGAGAAAACCTAGGGACGTGTAACATGAGGGAGTGTTTCAGTAGGTGAGTTAAAGCCTACATAAACATTGTAGGGAAATGATAAGGAATGTAATTATGGAAAAAGGAAATGACGTGTTTTACGGACAGAGGAATCTTTTAGTCTGTAATTAAGAGAGGTTGACCACGTCAGAAGAATGGAAGCTTACAGAATCCCACAAAGCGTCGTCGGAATAAATTATATGTAGCCTGTTGGTGGGTAAAGTAAGATAGGTCATCTCGGTACATATATCTGTTCCGTGAAAAATGCGTAATTAGGTAAGCGGGTGATTTGGTGGGTGGGTAGGTGGGTAAGTGTTTGGCTTTGTAAGGGAGTGGGTAAGCAAATGTTTGAATATTTTGGCCAACAAATCTTCCAACTTCCGATCAGTGAATGTGGCTTGGCAAACAAATCGCTAACTCGCGCGTATGATTAAGCGTTCTGCGCGAACTAACGCATTCCAGACACGACCTTTGCTAGCCGAGTTCATACCAATGCGAATGCCGTTAATCTAACCACTGATATTCCGGCGGTGTATTCTCAATTGCAGACATGATTTGTTACATCATTATGAAAATGGATAATTGTTACTTACTCGTTGTTTAATGATATTAAGAAAATGTTCTGATAAGCCGGCTGTGCTGTAGCGATTCTCTGAGTATCTGTGCTTGACTGATGTGACCATAGGTAAGCTAGCATTATTCTCTATCTTAAATGGCATTTCAGGAATTGAAAGCATTTACGTCCTCAGGTATGTTCTGTTGCTTTCGCCTTAGATATTATTAATAGAACCTTCGATCGGAACCCGAAAACACGTAGTGTTACATACGCAAGCTGCTTCAGCACTTGGGTGAAATTTGTAGTTAGCATAAATCATGTGGAGAAGTTCGTCGATTTAATGCCACTAATTTGTGCATATTTTTACACTTAAAAATGAAAAAACTGAGGTAATTTCCATGTGCCGTTATAATTGTATGAAGTTGTAACGACTGTAATAGTCTTAAGTGGTTGCGGGATGTTTTGGACTTGTATGTGAAGTTTAGTGTTCCATAAAATATGGAGAATTTTTCGACTGGCCAAGAAACTGAGATATTATCACAAACTCCTTTTCATGGCGTGCATGAAGTAGGTATAACAATAGATACGGCCCGAAGAAGTTAATAGGATTGAAAATTAATAGAAGGTGAAAATTGGATCACCTTTTCTGTTAATAAGATGCAGAGTCGTGGTCACAAGACAGCCCTAAATGTCGTGTTCTTTTGTTAATAAGTTATACGATGTTTACAAATAGGGAGCCCGACATGTTGTGTTGTTGTGTTAATAAGCTATACGATGATGGCAGCTATGGAGCCCGACATGTTGTGTTGTTGTGTTAATAAGCTATACGATGATGGCAGCTATGGAGCCCGACATGTTGTGCTGTTGTGTTAATAAGCTATACGATGATGGCAGCTATGGAGCCCGACATGTTGTGTTGTTGTGTTAATAAGCTATACGATGATGACAACTAGGGAGCCCGACATGTTGTGTTGTTTTGTTAATAAGCTATACGATGATGACAGCTAAGGAGCCCGACATGTTGTGTTGTTTTGTTAATAAGCTATACGATGATGACAAATAGGGAGCCCGACATGTTGTGTTGTTTTGTTAATAAGCTATACGATGATGACAGCTAGGGAACCCGACATGTTGTGTTGTTTTGTTAATAAGCTACACGTTGATGACAGCTAGGGAGCCCGACATGTTGTGATGTTTTGTTAAAAATCTATACAATGATGATAACTACAGCCCCCGACATGTTGTGTTATTTTGTTAGTAAGCTGTACAGTGATTATAACTAGAGCGCCCGACTTGCGTTAATTTTTAGTAAACTATACAGTGTTGACCGCCACAGAGCCCGATGTAGTGATTTGTTTTGACAATAAATCGCCATCACTTTCCAGGTTCGAGAGACTCACACCGAGTTTTTCATTCCGCTGCACATGTTCCTAGTATTTCTCGCCTACCTCCTATGATTTATTCTTCAGGCTGTCAGAAGCACGTAGAGCCACGCTGACGGTTGCAATTGAATAATAATTAGTTAAAAAAGATAATTCGTATATCATGTTGGAATACTCTGTACATGCAAACTCAAGTGTGACAGGACACATGTCGGTGTTTGAGTCGCTTGCTGAAGTTATATTTCGTGACGTGTCCACGATTTCAATAACAAGAGTTCATCTTACCTCTTTTTTTCTTAATATTATCGCTGAGTTATATTACTGAAATCTCTTTGAATTCAAAACTAACACGTAGAAAATGCGAAGGGTTTTGCATAACAAAATAATCATTTTTTCGGTATGTAATCTCGACCGGGACACGCTATATTCTGAATTTGGCATGGTTCTACTCAGTCCCTCTAACCATATATAGTGACAGTACCTCGATTTGACCACGATCGCTTCCTTCCAAATAATTTTCAACTCATTAATCAGTGATCTATCATTACAAGATATATACACTTTGTTAGTGCCAGTGTCTTTGAATAAACCCGAAAAAATGTGGAAAACACTGTTTCCGATTTGGCGAGTTAATTAAATAATTAATCCATAGAAGTTACACTTTAATATAACATATTTCGAAGTAGCTGGAATAAATATTTGGGAGTCAGTGGATGATTTTTTCTTTTCATAATTATTCAGTAATTTGTATTTGGAAGAAAGACAATTATGGGAATCACAGTCATCGTAAAATAAGTTTCTTTTGTTTCGTGTAGGAGAATCTATCTGATGAGTCTGTATCCTTTCAGCTTCTGGCAATTTTTTTGCGCGTGGTTGCATCTGATGCTGCTTCGTCGTTGACATAAGGTCACCTCATGGGACAGCATCCCGAATAGCTGAATACAATAAACACCCTCTCCCAGTGCTTTTTAAAATGCATCTGTCTTAAAACAGTGTTACGCTGCGTGCTGTTGTGAGTAAGGAATGAACAATTTTGTTCTGTACAAAGTGAGTTATTTATTCGTCAACAGAGAAAACATAAATTTGCCAAGGAGGACTTTGTCACACTATGTTACTGCAGTTGGAGAATAGTTTTGTTAATGGGGTATAAATACGTAGTATGTGTTAATCTTCATATTTGCACCGTGCATCAAAGACATTCAAACACTTTATTTTCCAACTAATGCACAAATATATAGTAATTATAACACACGATAGATCCATTTTCGTAATTTTAGCCAAGTACTGTACAAGGCTCCTTGATAATGGATCCTCTGTGATCCGAAACATGTCGGAGCAATTTTAAATACTTTATAATTTTAAACGTATCTACGAATTATATATTGGTGCATTAGTTGGATAATAAGGGGACCGCGGTAGCACAGTCTTTAAGGTGCTGTGCTACAAATCGGAAGATCGCTTGTCCGATCGCAGCTGGTATCATTGGAAATTTTCATTGACATAAAATCCTTCCCTTCGCATTATGGCCCTGGGGTCGGCTCAGCTTCTAACATAAATAAGTACCAGGAGCCTTAATTTCCTGGAACTCTGCCTGTCCAGGCCTGTAATGGGACTGCTTTACCGTTACCTAGTTGGATAATAAAGTGTTTGAACGTAGTATGTGTGTTACACCACAATACATATGGCTAAATTTGTGTCCCACGTGATGACAGTAATCGTTAAATAACACGTCAAGCTTTCACATTCTTTATTATAAGGTCACTTAGCCTGAGACATTTTAATATCCGATAGCATAATCAGTCGACAGCCATGTCTGTTCGCGTCTTCCACATCAACAATTAGAACATTTAAATATTAAACGTGACTTCTTTCAAATCGGCTTGAATTTCTGTTCAAATTGAAGCATTTGTTATCCATCCATCAAAATAGAAATGAATTCCTTTTGCTTTATGGCAGTGAACGTTTGCGTTGTTAAGATCGACTGGAATAAAGCGCATCCACAGTCCTATGAACTTTGACCTTCTTTCAACTTTGATCATCAGTACTGCAGTAACTTTTCGTTCCATTGCATGAATGCAAACATTTCGAAACATGTTTATGGCTTTTCCTTGTGACACAAGATATCAAACTCCTTTGACGATATGCTACTTTATAACCGCGTTCGAAATGGTTGTAATAAAATGAAACGGGAAAATATATCGTTCCTTTTCTGTTTCTAAAGGACTGTAGTCAAAACTTCTATATACGCATAAAAACGAGAATGTCATATAAAATTCAAGTGATGGTAGATGTGGGTATTTAAGATTAATTAGCTTTCGACCATCATTTTGCCGTTTAAAGTTTTGTAGCGTTTTTCCTGTCGATAGGCCTACAGTAGATAAATAATTTTGGGCTCGAACAGGCGTCTTATAGTAATGTAATGTTTCCATTTATGTTGCGAAACGTTTAAACTTTTATACTCTTCGTTTCTTATCTTATTCCTGGCAGGACTAGATAAAAGTTCCTTTCGCTCGAAACCATCTCTGTCCCATCACTGAACCAGAGCGAAGTAAATGAGATATAGGACAGAGATGGCGGAACTTTGAGACTGCGTACTGTAAATTCTATAATTGTGTGAGAAAACCCTGCAACATACTATCAGGATTGGGGGCGGTGTGGGGATGGGTATAGTGCTGATGGCGATTTAGGAAGTGTTTTGTGAATATATGGTAGGTGATCAAATAAGCGTACGTGCCAAAAAATGTTTATTTCGCTTGCCACTTACGGTGTGCGTGCCATAGGTTTGTAGTATGCTGTAGGCACTCATCGGGGCAAGAGAAATGAAACACGTTTTGCATTCAATGGAAACAGCCCCCTGCCCGGTCTCCTTCTACTTTATTCAATGAAGGTGTCGTTAAAAATGTTCTCATATCTGTACGTTAGGAATGAGTGATATTCCATTTGTAGGTTTACAGATTTTGTTTGTCTATTGAACGATAAGCTAATCCTGTGCTTTATTTAACCTGTGAATTAATATATAGTAATAATACCCTCTTGCTGCCTTGCTTCCTTACTTTATAAACTTATGTTTTAACCAACCCCATTTTGCGAGGCTAATCTTGTGATTTATTCAACTGTTGTATTAATATGTAGTTATAAGATACACTTCCTGTCTCTTTTCCTTCATTCCTTCCTCCCTTTCTTCCTTCCTTCTTTCCTCCCTTCTTCCTATCGTATATAGACTTCAATTTTAATCACAGCCATTCTGTCAGTTAAATTTACAATATACTCCTCAGTTTATCGTTTATGTTAAACTGTGGTAAGTTAGAATTGTTCCGTCTTCATTTTTCTGATTTTCCAGCATGACTTCATGTTCTGTTTCAGTTACGTTTGTCTGTTACGTTGGCTGTTAAGATGACTGTATTTCATTTGTCGTACTCTAATACCTTTTGCTGAAACTAATATACTGACCTTAATACTACGCATATTCACGCCCGAAAGTTTTAATGAACTGTCATATTGAATATGTGAGACACGGAAAAATACTCCTTTTTGCAACCGAGCTGTAAATAGAACAAATATCAGGTAGGGATACATAATAAATTTTATTTTTATTCAGAAATTTCAAATAGCCGCAACACTTAAACGAATTTTGACGTTTTGCTGAACGTGCATCTCAGTATATTTATCTCAGCAATTAACCAACTTGATGCACAAAATTTTTGTTTTACAATAATTTTATTTCATGCCTCTATATGTTTTGAGCACATGCGCTCATCATCAGGAGGTCAAAATTGCATCGCACAGCCTCTGGTATCATCAGACCTATAGGTGTGATGATACCAGAGGCCGTGTAATGCAATTTTGACCTCGTGATGACGAGTACATGTGCTCGAAACATGTAGAGGCATGAAATAAACTTATTGTAAAACATAACGTTTGTGCATCAAGTTGGTTAATTACTGCGATAAAAAACTCAAACGATTGTCGTTAGGGCTCTTTCTTGTAGTGTAATGTGTTTGTTCCTAAGATGCGGAAAAATTTTCTAAATCCATTTTCTTGGTGACTGAAATTGGTTTAGACAAATACCGACATTGCCTGAAACAGATTCGTTGAAACAAATACATTACACTGGCGCCATGTAAGAACCCAGAAACCATCCGTCTGAGTAACACGGGCCGCTAAAAAGGGACTATTTAAGGAATTGCAAGATATTTTAATATTTTACTCTGTCTCGCGGTAAGTGACCAAAAAGTGTTGTAGGAAAGGAAACTACAAAAAGAACTGACCTTTAAAGTAAAAAACAGATGAAGAGAATTCTTATGTTTCTGTCTGCATACCTCACTGTCATCTGTACCAGTCAATTGACAATAACTCTCAGATACAGTGGGAATAATTTTTATGCTGTGTACGTGATAGCACATTTCGGGTCGACAGGCTCATGTCTAATGTCTTCTTTTGTAAGTGACCGATTTTTTTTTAATCTGCACAAACAGCGATCTAGTGAAATTTATTTTTTTGCTTATTAAATATTACACGAATTGTTACGCAAAAAAATTCATACGTTTTTAGGAGAGGCATAAACAATTTTTGTTGTTAACAAAATTTATTTTTGAAATTCAATAGTATAGCCGGCCTCCTTTAAAGGTAACGCTTGAAATCTCGGCGTTTTGTTTAGACCAGCACTTAATGTTTTGAGGAGGATTTTCAAAATCGACCTCGATTATGTCCGTGAAAAATATAATATTTTTGGTTAAATACAAGAGAAGTTGTTTGTTCTTTGTGAAGTAGGAACTGTTGTGTACATTATTTAGCTCAGTTTGAATCCTGAGGTGGCCAGACACTGGCGTCTAATCTCGAAGGACCGTGTTCGGTGCCGGGTCGGTCCATGTGAGATTTGTAATAAAGAAAGGGGCACCGTTACAGGTTTATTTCCGAGTACTTCGGCCTTACCTGCCAGTATCAGTCCACCAATGATACATACTCTTACTATTAGTCTTACCAGAAGAACCAACGGCCCCAGAATGGTAATTAAAAAAGAAGCGGTCAGGAGTCTTTGGACAGGAGAGTACTTATACACTGGACCTTCATCTGCGGATGAACCTTAACCTTGAAAAATAAACGACGTTGTTTAATGAGAGGCAAGTGAAGGGAGTCTGTTCCGTGAACGTGTTGAGCAAAGTATCCAGATTGCATTCTTCATGAACAATCGTCAAAGCGGCTTTAGTTTCGGTTTAGAGGATGTTGCAATGTTGTCTTAACCCCTGGTTTCTTCCGACACGTGTGCAACTTGTAATGCTGGAGATAGAATAGCTCAAGAACTTTTTAGTATACGGAGGCGGCTTTAGAGTAAGAAGCTTCTCCACTTTTTCGATCTTAATATAAGAAACAGAGTTAGTGGAAAGGAGGGTGACGTGCTACTGCGAACTGTCACGCACCCGGCTCTCTCTTTTTCAAGGCAACTTTTTATTTCTTGTAGAATTCTTACTGCACAAGATATAGTTCCATCAAGGCAGAGTGTTCACAGCCACTGGAAGAAAAAGAGGGTGGTCTGTCTCATACGCAATGCAAAATAGAATGATCTGCCTTTATGCTTGTCAACTAACGCAGTAGTAAACTCCTAGTTGGTAAAAATCTGTGTTCACATATACCCGATATTGAGAATTAAGAAATGAACTTCAACACTGGTAAAGTCTTTATCATCATAAAGAGAAACACTTTCAAAAGCTTTTACCCCACTATGAAGAACAGCACTCTAGTTTTGTTAGAGTTCTTGCTCACTGCATATTATGAAGCAACGCGTTTGAAGGAAATGGTAATCCTCCAATAATTTAGTGTTAATTAATTTATTAACCTGCCTGGAATATCGTTTAAAGTGAAACACAAAATATGCAACCTGGAAAACAGACGGACATCCGCTAGATATAACAAGTACACTCAGTGGCTGGTGCAGATGCTTTGTTGAAGAATAAACGACTTGTTCATACAGATATGAAATGAACTGCAAAGAGATAAGTGCCGATAATTTATACCCTTTTCGTGTTCAGCAATCTGAACAACTCAATTGAAATACTAGGCCTGTAATGCCCCTTCGCAATTTGTGCTAGCTTCTTTTTGGAAAGGCGTACTCGACTAAGAGGATTTTTTTAATGACAGGGAACAGGAAGGTGTGACGACACGGTAAATTGTGATGCAAATGATCTGGATTGCCATGTAGTAGCGCAGATAAAGATGCAAGTAGAAGAGAGCGTTTTGTAAGAAACAGGAACGAGAAGATGATTGGATGACGTCTTTGTGACTTCCGTCAAGGTTCGTTGGAAAAACGTAACATATCCTGTCTGTCATGCCGTCGCATCGAAATTATTTAAATATAGCTATCTGTCCTCATTTTATACTCAACTTCTTGCTTTATTTGTTGTGAATTATATCGCACTTCATATTGGTGACGTGCCGGCTTAAATTTTATATAACAACCTGAGAATGCTGGCTAAATTTTTAAATGTGATTTCTCAATTCCAGGAACAAGATAATTCCTTTAAATAATCTGTGGCTGTATTCCATTCTTTTTTACGTTCACCATTTAAAGTTGATCTTCCTCTCTACGTTGTAGGCCTATAAAGTGTACAAATTAGAATCTGTATTTATATTAAGAAGATTTGTTCATCTTGTGTGTTTTTAAAATTACGCTTCAGTTTTGACTAACAATGTTGGCATAACTTTGTGCAATTCACTTTGGTTGTTTGTAGTATCATATTTGAGATTTGTAATTACATGCTGCTTTTCATTTCTTCCAAGATGGACTCGGAATAGTCTTCAAAGATCGCTGACAAATATTTGGATGATCTGCAAGCATTGTCACAGGTAATATGTCAGTCCCAAGGCGCTGTTTTATATATTCGCAGTAAACCATTTCGTATTGTGCTTTATTCTCAGAGTAGGCCTTATTGACGAAACTTGATGTGACTTCCTTTGGTTTCTTCTGTGGACAGTTCTATAGCAGTTTGTTTCAGACATTAGGTTTTTAAGTTGAAGCTGGTATGTGTTGTGGTCGTCTGAGTTTTAACATCGTACCTTTAGACGCTTTCGAATGATGCCTAAAAACGCCTATTAGCTTCGTCATGTCTGTCTGTCCATCTATCTGCCTCTATGTAAGCATGTATTAGCGTTCCTACAGCTGGAATTTTATAAAATTTTATTTTGGGATTTTTATGAACATCTGTGAAGAAACTCCCAATTTTGTTTGTAAACAGACAAATATGCCATCGTACTTGACAAACTAAGTACGTTTTATTGATGCAGGCAAAATAATCTCGCCACGGTAGAATTTTGTGCAACTCAGTATTTTTAAATAGTTCGCAGTGAAATGTAGGTCAACAATATTCTCAGAATGCATTGTTGCCTTTCCATTACAGTTACACCTAAGTGAACGGGCCATAATGTTAAGTCATACTATATTGTCTTGTTAATCCTGGAAGCAGCCAAAAAATTTGCCCCCTGAATAATTATTTTTTTCCTCAATGTTTTCGTTTCTGCCGCTGTATAAACCAGCTATTTTGTACAGAGAACCGCTTGAAATTAGCGTGCCAATTTCATATAAGTTTATGATTTAGTATGGCCACCGCGCTGCTGTTGGTGACTCATAAAAGTAAAACTTTTTATGCATATTTAACCTTTTAAAGCCTACCGTTCATTTTACGTACCACAAGGTTTAACATTAAAAAACTTATTCGTTGTGATCACATGAAGCTTGTGTGTTTTGTACGAATCTCGGAACAAACAACAAATTTTGCCTTACAGAATATTAAAAGATTGGATTTTATAACCAAAGGGGAGAGTGCTTACAGCGCGGTAACCACTGAGTCTTAATATAACAGAGATAGATACGTTTAGTCTTTAAAAAGTTAAATACACCATGATGATAATTCGGGCCTGTGCGTATGTGAGAAGGAAGGAAAATGAAAACTGTTGTCTTATTAAACGTAAAACTATAATAGAGACGATAAATCTGTACGTCTTTAAGTATCGTATACAATAACATGTACTAGTAAATGTAATTTTATGCATCATCAGTACGCGCTTGTATTATAATGCGAACACATATTAGAGTTTTGTATACATAAAATGATTGTTCTTCTAATGCTTAATTATTAAATGATTATCATATTGATGTCGAGGTAAACGTGACATTTATTAATTGAAACATTTCAGACGATGTATGGATTATCGTTCTTGCCATTGTTATTGGCTCAACAGCCATCAATGTTTTTTTTTATTATCATGATCAACGTTATCATTATTATCATCACAACAGAATAATAATGGAGCACTCAAGATTTTCTAATTTTTGTGATATTCAGACAACACTCATGCTTATGTAATCTGGTTTCTTTTCTGTGTTTTGTTATTTGTCTACTTGTGTTGTATTCGTTTTTGTGTGTTTGTGTATTCTTGGTTGTGTGCTGTTAAACCTGCACATTAATAAAGGGGGATTAATTTGCAATATTAGTAATTTCAATAGTATTGGCAATAGTCATAGTACTGTTGCAGTGACTTCTGCCAAAGTGTGCTGTTAAACCTGCACATTAATAAAGGGGGATTAATTTGCAATATTAGTAATTTTAATATTATTGGCAATAGTCATAGTACTGTTGCAGTGACTTCCGCCAAAGTGTCAGCATTTGGTTCTGCGTTGTTTACCTGTGTTAGGGTCCAACAATTTGAATGTTTTGTATCTGCGATATAAAGCTATATTTGTTACAGACACTTTCAAATAAATGTAGGCTCTGAATTTTCGTGTGCCCTTTTTGCTCTCTGACTTTCTTTTGCGTTGCGAAATTTCAAATTAGATTTATGCCGAGGGATATCTTTATTGTGAATCAGACAATACGTTCTAACATTCGGACAAATAATGAAAGACGAGGGAGAAAATAACTACCGCTAGGCCTGTAGATGATGATGATGATGATGATAACAATAATAATAATGTGATTAAAAAGGAAGCCGAGAAGATTCTAAAATATGAATACCTTACAATAGAAATACAGCGAATGTGGAATGTAAAAACAAAGGTGATACCAGTAATAATAGGGGCGACTGGGACTCTTTCAAAGTAATTCAGAAAATACATGAGCAACATACCAGGAAAACATGAAGTCAAGGAACTCCAGAAAACAGCCATATTGGTCACTGCACAAGTACTTCGGAAAGTACTAATGTAAAAATCAAATAGATTCAACACTGAAACTAACGATATAAGCACCATGAATAGTAACAACATAATAGCTGCAACACTGTATTCCCTAGGGACATAGTTTGTATCAGAAATATAAGTATAAATACCCTGCATGAAGGAGATGATGATGATGATAATAATAACAGAAAATCTTACTAGGTATTTGTGTGGCAAATTAATTGACTGGTTGGCTGAATTCATGCAAAGTTTTAATCTTAAACAAATGATTACTGTTGAGGTTCTTAACAAATTTAAGTAGTTTTGGAATTTTTATCACTTTTTCCACAAAATACTGCAAGTAACTGATATTCTGAGCTGCTTTAATCCGATTGACATATGTATTAAGTAGCTACTTTTTAATAAGTACCAGTCTAAGAATTGTATTGGTATTGTGTAACTTTATATCCATGAGAGTGTTTCCTATTACTACGGTTAAGTATTTTGAGCGGTTGAAATTCTCTCAGTATTTCTTTTCCATTTCTCCTAATATTTTCCCCTAAATAAAAAGCATACATTTGGAAGTTATTCCCTTCTTGCACTTGAGATAGAGAGTAATTCTTTATACATCATGTCAGTGTGAGCGGTGACGAATCGTGGCTTATTTGTATAAAACGTCTACCACCAAGAAAGGGGACATACAAGCTTGTGTAATAAGGATAACCGAATGTCAGGTCGTTAGTAATATCAGATGGCAGTACAGTATGTTTCACAAGTGGTATCACGATCTTGATAATGGTGAAGTATTTTTAGAGAGTGACAAGTCAAATATTTCTTTTCAGAATTTGCGTTTTATTCTTCCTAAGGCCTTACTCTTTTTCTATACTCTTTGGACGTATACACAAATAATTAATTTCATTAATTATAAGTGGTAAAATTTCTTCTTGGTGATCCACCAGTTGCTGAGATAGTCAGTAAAATACCCCCCGTTTATGATACAAGAAAATTTATTACCGTCGTCACGAAAGTCCATTATCCTGGGCCATGTTAATTCAGCCCACGTTGTCACATCCTATTTATTTGTGCCATAGTGCGTAATAACAAAACAATATATCAAATTTTGTTTTTCCCCACACTTTCCTAATTATGGCACTAATTTGTGCGTCCATCAGCCAGTTATTATTGTGATGTAATATATGTTCTATTTTTAAATAATCTCTAAATTTCAATTCGATTATACCCCGGGACGGTTCGTACAAGTCCATTTTTCCGCATTAGTGCCTTTTTCATGTTTGTTTCAAATTCTGATTTACTACGTAAGCTTACTTGATGCACTCTTAAGAGTCTAAGCTTGCTTTCCTTATAGCCCTCTGGCAAGGGAGCAACTTGTATTTTGAGAGTTTCCTCATGCCTTATTAAAACATCTAAATGGTGAAGATTTGTATCCATTTGGAGGTATCTGCAGCGCGTTGTCTTGTTGCATTGATTTGTTTTAGTTTTTATTCAGTACTTTCAGACATCAATATATCATTTTTGTTGTTATTGCTTCTGATGTCATATGTTCATTTAATCTACCCATCTATCCATCTATCCGTCTATCCATCCTTCTATCTCTCGCTGTCTACCTCTATGGCCTTAAGGGCTATTGTGAAATCGACTATTCACTTTTGGGGCTTCTACTAGATTGTATTTAATAAACACTTAACACTAATCCTTAAAAGAAGGGTCGGTCAGTGGAAAGGGTAGGCCCATTAGTCAAGGGGTTGCTAGTGAATACAGTGCACCCACTGCAAATTTGTCTGCACACAATTAGAATCTGCAGAATATCAAAGACAAACCAACTGCTCAGCCCGCTAAAAACACCCTACCGCATCCACGTGCTATATCTGTTGAACCGCCATGGTTGGAAACAACTCATTTTAAAAAATATTTGTGTACACCCTGTACAAGCTATTTTGTGCAGTTTTATGGAGCACATTATGTAATTACAGTGTCAATTATGAGTTCTTGAAAAACGCGCTTTTTATGCTTATACGTGAATAATAAACACATGCAGATTATATGTATAATAGAACATTATGTAGGTACATAAACGTATGTGCATGTGTGCACCCGCACTGGAAGCCGCTGCAGTCACTGTGTTCATGGTCTGGCTACGGGCCTGCACTAAGGCCTCCACCTACACACTGTATAACACAAACACAGATCAGGTGTTCAAATTGGGCTCGAACCTGCGATCCCTGTGTCAGAAGCATTTCATTTTGTTGTCTTAGTAAGTAAACTTCCGAAAATACCTTTATTACCTGGTCGGCTGATAATATAGTTAGGGCCATTGGGTCTATTTTCCTGAGAGGTAGTTAACTTCAAGGCATCTTGTTAGTTTCTGTGCCCAGTGAAGCAGTCTTCGATTTAACATGTGGGTCCGAAATAACATTAATCTCAGTAGCAAAATAGCCTAATAGCGCTATGGAGGAGAATCTTTCATGGTAAATTAATAGCAGCTTAGCTTATCAACATTCCTTACATTTATGGCAGCTGATTGTGCATTTAAGCTTTTACGGCCATGCGCAGTTGGACTTTACTTAAGACGGTTAATCCACTTCACGTCATGACAAATTCTGTACTAAAGCGCACACTTAACACCAGTTTACATCTAAATATGTGTCTCAAATTTTCTGTGACTTTGATGTAGGGCCACTAATTAATAAGAACCGTGGATGTGATGTCCGTAATTCCGTTGGGTTTCGAATCTCTTACACCTACAGTGCAAGTCTAGCATTTGAAAAGATAGACAATATAAACCTACATACAAATGTGACAGTGAGGCACGTTCATATATCTATTGTTGTAAAAAAGCAGTAAATGTTGCATATTCTAAGTGTCTGTCTTTAGCCTTAGTTATCCAACACGAAACTTGCATGCGCCGTATTATATTGACACCTGTGGCCTGCCTGGTTTTACCATATTTTTCCACGTTATCTCACAAACGCCACGATTTTCGAAAAAGTTGTTGCACATAGTAATGTGTTGTTTGAGTTTTGTTTACAGCTTTGTGTGAAACATTTCTCATTCTAAGAGAATTCAGAGAGATATTATAATAAATGTACATGAGGCAGAGTTTGGAAGAATACTCATATATCAGTTTTCATGAAAGTCCATCACGTGTAAGGCGAGTTTTTCTATGCGGACGGATGGAGAGAGGCAGATGGACAGTCATGAGGCTAATAAAGGATTTTCGCAATTTTGAGGACGCGTCAGAAAAAGGTTATGTTAATGGTATATTACAGTAAGACTGCCATGTTTCATAAACTTTTCCATTGTCTAGCATTTTGTAACGTGTTTTTACTGTCCGTCCTTCGGTAGATAGTTGCGAAAGCTAGTACAGGTTTCGTTTCGTCAGAAGAAGGTAGTCTCACCGAAGAACTGAGCCCTTCACAACGGGCTCTTCAGGTAGGAACCTTTCCACATTTTTATCGGACTACAGAATCGGAATCAGTTCCCGAAACTTTTTTTCGTTTTTGCCTTACCTGATATGCGTACCTGAGTATAGAAACGTGGGAATAAAAGTATGGAGCCCTACCCCTCTAAAATTCCCCTCTTTTGAAAGAAGAAACATTGAAATATTCGTTCTACGTAAAATTATTTGTTGAATAAGGGAGTAAGCGTGTTTAGGGGGGGGGGGGATGATGAAATAAACAAATTTACTTGTGAAATGCAGCATAAATCTTGACACCGTGTCCGTCAGAGTGTCTTGAAGACTGGAGGACAAGCAATTCGATATGTGTGGGAGAAAAAGATATTTTGGCAGCTTCTTTCTTGGTCCATCAGTCTCTTCGCGTCACTTCTCTCGATGGCTACTGGCACGCCCTCCATTGGCAAGGTGCATCAGCATTGGTGACCAGTGGCGAACTCTGTCGTTGCAGTAGCACACAGTGTAAGCAATTTATTGTACGACTGCTGACAGTACATAAAAATAAAGGCAAAATGTAATGTAAATAAGAAACGTTGAACCCATACCAAAACAGTGTAAATATGCCATGAAATGTTTTAATAAATATCGGAAATCTTGGGTCGAGAACAAATAACTTGGTCCCAAAAAATGAACCCCAATCAAACTTGTAAATTACGTAAAGGAATTGCACGTGTGTGTAGTTTTACGAGGCCATAATTACATTCTACACACACAGTAGTGAGAAGAAGCAGCCATTTCTCATGTATGGTGATGATGGCGACGACATTCTAGGATTACCGTTTTGTCTACACTTCTTGTCTGCTCTTCACTCTACCCTAAGTCAACCAGGTGTAAAACGATCGTCGCTAGAGAAGGTGTCGTGATCATATGTCCCAGTTCGTTTCATGTTTTTTGCAAATGTTCTTGAGTTTTCTGTGTTTTTAAGTATTAATTTACTCTTCAAAATTTTCTGAACCCATTTTTTTCAAATAAGAAGATTCAAGTAAAGTCCACTAGGATATTACGCCGTGCCTACTGGTGAATACGTGCGTTCGTGTCGGAGAAGCGTAGTGCCTGAATCTTCAGTGACTATAGATAGAAGTTTTGCGGGGCCCATAGTACCCCCATAAACTGTCGACACGGCTTAGCATCCCAGAAAACTCTAATCTTATCAACATAGCTGTGGTGAAATCAAATCTCACTAACTTAAAATAACTTCTCCAAAGCGGGATAGTTGGGGAACAGTACATATATGTCTGTATGTGTATATATTTCTTTCACACGTTGCTCTTCATTTCTTTCCGCTTGTCTGACTGTTATAGCAGATGTCACAATGAAAACGCCGTCTACATCCACTGCTGTTTCTTTACGTAGCAGCAGTGTAATGCTTTCAAGTGTCACTGTACAATCGCATGGTGCTAAATAACACAATATTATTCAACAGCAATATGTATTATCTAATAATATACACACACGCCTACGTACGCTGCATTCGTGCGTCTAAAAACACGATGTTAGCATTTATCTTAAAGTAGGATATTACAGCAACTATATATAACATGATTCTACTAAATACAGTTTTCATTTTAAAAATGTCGTTGTTAAAGTAAACGGTCGAAAATGACATATTTCTTTTTAATTAAGAAATATGCCTTATAAACAATTTTGTACACAAAGTAAAGCAGCTATTTGTTTAAGAGAGATGGACGTAGAAAATTAAACATTTGAATATTGAATCTAAATTGATTTACATTTTTAAAAAATCCGTTTTTACTGCGGAATAAACACAGACCTTGGCGTTTATAAAAATTAATCCAATATGTGTTGGAACACGATGGCTCTTTGTTCTGAGATTCGTACCAAACTTATCACCTCGCTGTTGACAAAGCATGATTTACTTTGATAATAATGATATATAGAGTAACCACTAGGCTTTGCAGGATTAAACACGACTTTGTAAAAGGTAAGTTTGTATCTTCCACCTTATCGTACGAGGAGTATTAGCTGGTCCTACTCTGACTTGGGAACTGAATTTGAAATCCAGGCCTCGTAACATTCGGTGCTTACTAGCCAGGCCGTCACTGAGCAAAAGAAGTGATGTTTCCTGCGAAGACTTGGCTCTTTGACAAAAGGCTTGATTGAAGCCAGCGGACTCACAATTGCTCGCCTTTCTTATACAGCCTACCCTATCCAGCCTGTAGTTCGTGCTGCTTCCAGCTTCAGAATACGAGCTCCTGTCGTCCCCTGCTCGCGCGGTGAACCTGTATGACTAAAACACAAAGAAATGAAAGACAAATTTTGCACTTGGTGTGTGAAACCCAAAGGTCTTTTTTTTTCCTTATGGAGATTTTCTTTCCATATTTGTTTGACATTTCTCTAAAAATGTTCTCGCGTGGCAAAATTTGTGCTGTATTTTCCTTCTGTATTCTGACACGTAAGCTTTGTTTACTGTCGAATTAAAGGAGAGAAAAGTGTGATCCTGCTTCAATTGAATCGTGTCGAAATAGGACGATTTTAAAAGAGTGCAAAGTTATGTTCAGTGAAGCTGAAACTGAAACGGATTTTCGTGTAAGATTGTTAAAGCTTGTTCCTTCGGCTGCTATAATATTTGACCGATCTTGCCTTTTTACGCCTCTAACAATCCGGATTAATATTTGCGCACCGAGTTGTTAAAATCTAATTTTCCTCTTGTTGCTACATAATGACAGCCAATATAAAAATGACTGATATCAGAGTGGAAGACTCAGCTAAAAGTAGGATTTAGAACTATCGTGGTAATACACTCGTAGTTTACCTGACGGGCTAGCGTTTGGCTCCATTACAGTTACCCAGTATTCGAACTTGTTTTGGCTGTTATCTAATGCGAGACATTATGTGCAGAAATTCAGCGCTTTGCCTCTCTGTCAACATGTTACTTAAATTCGGTCTTGTATCGAGGGGAACATGTGTTACAAGCAATGTACATTTCTTGCAAGTGAAGGAAACTAAAGTATGTGTACATATATATATATACATATATATACATTTACAGGCTTTAATATTTCTTTAATAAACTATAACAAAATAATTTTATATAAAGTTTATGAACAGAGGCAACTAAAGTAACGTATATGTAAACCGAAACGACGTGTGTACATGCATAAATACGTACATACACACATTTGTGCGTAATAATCACATACATACTTAACATATATGCAAGTGCTCTTAATGATATAATCTTCCAAGCATTCGACTTTAGAGCAGATAGGCTGTCTCAGGAGTGATAAATATAGCCATGTACCTACTCAGAAGTTTTATGCGACGAACGCCTTAAATGCAAAATATTTTGGGCATTTAAAGTGAATAGTGTAACCGACTCAAAGCTTGTATATACAGTACAGACATTATGGCGCATAGTTCAGAAGACAGTATTTTGTGACGGAAGAGGGTATATGCCAGACTTGAAAATAGGGACACTGATATTCGGAAAATGATGCAGCGTGATTGAGGTAGTAATTAATACGATGACCTAGTCAGCATTGAAAGTTAACACGTGTGTCCAACTTAAATGGAGACTGTTAATAATATCCTATGTTAATCTTTCAGCACCTTGTGGGGTAGGGTACACAGGAACAGCAAGACAGTAACGACACGCAGTGATTAGACTTTGCTTCAGTCCTTCGATTTCAGATTAGTTTTAGGCAGCTAAGTGCTGCATTATGATTTGTATTTGTGATATTTGTTCTTATTTTGTTAAAAGTACAAGCACAGTTAAAAAAGAGAAAATTCCTGTTTTGCTCTACGTTCACATTAAAATCCTGCTTTGTAATTCTAATGTGTTGCATATTTGTTTATGTGCGTTGTATTTCGATATTATCTTAACAGATTTATGCGTACTGAACAGCTGTTCAGCATTATGTAAGTCGTAGGCTGGTATAAACATGACGTTTATTAGGGCAAGAAAGTTTTTTTCTGTTTTGGCAGCTGACGGCTGAAAAAATATACAAAAAACTTTGGTTGTCGCGGTTTTAGCAGCCGAGTTTTGCAAAATTCCGCACCTGTACTTTCGTTTTAAAAATAGGGGCGCTGGAATGAATTCAAATTTCAGTGTAGTTGCAGTGTACATTCACTTGTCCAACTGTATTCCGCATCGTATTGGCAGTCATGACTCTTATAATTACACTATTATGAAAATTGCATCTGCATAATCACCAAAGTCACTGATTAAGCTTCTGACCTGTTCCGGATGGAAGTACTTAAACTTCAAGTTCCGCCTTTCATAGGACGGCCCTCTTGTAGATTAAAATTTAATAGCTTCATTAATGTTGAGTGCGTTAGGATTTCAGAGTAGCTGCACCAGGAAAGTGATTCTTCTTAGAGGCTAGATGCACCAACCAACACTTCAAAATAACTACTAGGCAAAATGATTGACCAGACATTGAAAATTTTGTGTATGAAACAGTTGTTAACTTGATATTTTTGTCTTTTGAAGACCCCTAA
>Ga0123355_10003446_pt1 | contig 22699 bp, 14 predicted proteins | sample TergutEmb28metaG_3_FD_89872 | JGI IMG/M metagenome (GOLD analysis project Ga0123355, IMG submission 89872) | Embiratermes neotenicus P1 segment gut microbial communities from Petit-Saut dam, French Guiana - Emb289 P1 | ecosystem: Host-associated > Arthropoda: Insects > Digestive system > Gut ... | reverse complement strand
GTTCCATGAACAAGTTATTTGTCGGAATAAGCTGTCTGCCGTTCACCGCTCTTAACCCGAGGTTCGAATCCCACTTCCACGCTGGGGACAACATCTATGATACGGCCCCTTCGGGATACAACATCAGAACGAAGAGCAATTTTTCCCCTATATAACATACACTGGTTGGTTTTTATAAGTGAGATGAAAAGTATTTACTGAGCGGTACGAACTGGGTCTTTAGAACAATTTACGCTTCGTATTTTAAAGTGTTAGAGAAAATAATAATTCTTACCTCGCACTCCCTAGAATTTACAATTCACAATTACACTACAGTTCGAGACTATATAATCGGTGTATTCCAAGAGACTGTTGAATAAAGCAAGAGATAGGTCTGAACAGCAACCGACATAACATCATAGAATAACAAATCAAACAATATCCTTGGACCCTGGGATCCATCCCGAAAATTTTTAGACTGTTACTTGTAATGATGTCTCAGGTACGGCGTAACAAATGGTCCGAGGTTTGTATACAGTGTGATGAGACAACAAAGTTGGAGACTGCCATGTTTTGTGTTGTTAAAGCGATGTTCAACTCTCCTGAAACCCCTTTCCATCTTTTTCTCTCCGTCTAACACAACTTTGCTTGTTTGTTTACCGGGCGGAGTAGAGACACAGTCTGAAATCGGTAAAAAGAAAGAATTAAGGTAGAAAACACAAACACGACCCAACCCCCATTCTTCCATTCCGGTAATATTTTTTTCCATTAATTTGTTCGCTCAGAGACGAACCATACAAAACATATGGGTTATTAGATTTACAGGACTTTAAGTGTGGCTCAGTAATAAAGGTAAAGGGCCCACGATGGCATAGAATGAGGTTAGAGATACTGCTGTATTCATTCATAAGCTCGACGCTAGATGAGGGAGGGTGTGCAAAGCCACTCTCAGGCCGCTATACCTCCGGAAAAAAAGACTCTTTATCCATTGTACAAGAGGCTGTGTCGGCCACAGTGTGGACAGGGCGGGTGTGGAGAAGTGAAAAGTCCCTTGTCCTAACCGCTACTCGAACCCCGAACCCTTCAGCCTTGAGAGAATTGCTAGACCGGCTAGGCTATCCCAGCCAAACTCCTGCTCCGCAAATCTTGCAATAACTCTGAATTTCTTGGGAAACAACTCCAAAGTTATAACATTTTCAGTTTCAAGAAAAACAAACATATGAGGACGTCAGGTGGGCGTATTTCTCCTTCTTGTGCTTTGATCTCAAATAACAAACTGCGCCTTCACTCTTTACTGTTGATGCCTATAGGTAATATTTCCTGGCACTCATAGATGAGTATTCAACTTCACGTTCCGGCCGCTTTACTATCGATACATTTTGGCTTAAAATTTATGTGTGTCCCAGAGCATATCTGAGTGTTTTGGAGGAGGAAAATGCATGACCCGACAGGGGCATTGAATGAATATGCATCAGGTTTAACACACATACTGCCGGTTAACAACAGGTTGTGTTTGCAAACAAACAAAGGTCGATAGTGATATACCGTAGGAACAAAGATTCCAATTTACACTATTGTATATTCCACAATAGAGAAGGACAGGAGGTCGAGAACCGGAAAGGGGAAGGAATTCAAAATACCTGGTGGCAAATAAACTGGTCTAAAGTTGTAGACGATATCGAAGGGAACATGTCACTAAACAGAAGCAGATGCGAGGGGAAAATATTGAACTGGATCTTAAAACGGGTGGGATTTAACTGGCTGTAAACAAACTCCATATTAAGGCTCTTCTGAGTATGACATTGACGTTTCTTTTTCCATAAAATGGGGGAATTTCTTTACTACATGATTTTCATTTTCTGAAAAAAAGATACTGTTTTTGGAATGATCCTTGAAGAGAGGACGGCGCCAACTCCTCTACCTTACGACAAAATACAAGAAAGTGGGTGCATTAACCCATACCCTTAGCGGAATACAAACTCATGACTTCAGGGCACTCTCAAGACCATAGCTTTGCGGTTTGGTTAAGTTGCCACATCACAGACGTAATGACAGGCGAAGCACAGGAATTTACGCCGCGATCATGCGACTACTTCTCCATCAGATGTGTTGGGCGTGATATCTAAACAGAACATGCAGGGGTTCGCCAAACTTTGCGCAGGATAGCTACTGAATCTTTCGAGCAGACGGATGGCGGAAGCAAAGAAATAGCAAATAGTCACGACAAAGAAAGCCGCACCCACGCACGCACGCAGGAAATTCTTTTACAGGACAGACAAGTTTTCTGCCCCGTAAAACACGAGTAAATGTATCGTTGTGCAAATCTCCAATTTATAGTCGTCTCCTGTAGGCCCATTTTATGCTTCTACGGAACATTAACCATTAACCTAAGCTGACTACTGCTCAGAAGGCCGCTGTATCGATAACTCTAGATTTGACTTTCAAGTGACCGTGCATCGTGATTAATTCTTATAATAAAAACAACTAGAAGCACCAATTTCTCGAATTTATTTTTGGAATAAAACTCTACATGTTTCGGACAGTTCCTGTGTCCATCATCAGGAGTTTTTCACCGTACACACAGCAATGGTATATGTCATACAGGTTTCCCGACAGCTAGCGAGCAGGATCAGGACGGAACTGCAGTTCGGTCCAGATCCTGCGGAACTGCCCGAAACATGTAGAGTTTTATTCCAAAAATAAATTCGAAAAATTATTGAATCTAGTTGGTTTTATTACAAGAACTCTAGACTTGCATTCTAGATGTGCCTGATTCGAGTCTCACATCTCCTTCCAAATAACTTCAAATTCATTGTTCACAAATCATCGTTAAGCATTACAACATCGTCTGACGCACCGACAGCGCAAAACAATACTTCTGACTACATATGTTTTATTTGTCTGCTGCATTAACAGTGTGGGCCCTTATTATTACAAATATGTTTTATTTTTGATGTTTGAAATTTATTAGTTATTTGAAGCCCAGTTGTACCACGAGGTTTGTTCAAATAGTATCCGGATTGGAAATGTAGTTGTTGTTCACTGGGTGGGGTGTGTTTGCAACCAGTCTTGACATGTTCGTACATGTCTTAGCAATTCATGACACAAGTTGCAAGTGGCTGCGTTTGCTCAGTTTGATGTAGCAGGTCGCGGAAGTAACACGTGCGTTTATGTTATAGAGATTTTTACGATGTGTAAAAATACCGAACGAGGCATTTGCATCAAGTTCATGTGAAGACGTGCAGTTTCTTAAGAACATTGTGACAGGTGACGAGTCCTGGGTCTACGGGTACGATCCGGAGACAAAACAGCAATCGTCACAGTGGAAGGGTCCCACGTCTCCGCGACCAAAGAAGGGGCGCCAGGTGCGAAGCAAAACAAAGGTCATGTTACTGGCGTTTTTTGATTCTGATTTTTTTGATTTTGATTCTGATTCCGACGGGCAAACAATTAACAAGGAATTCTACATGGAGGTCTTGCGACGTTTGCGTGAGTCAGTTCGCCGAAAACGACTGGAAAAATGGTGGGATGGCGACTGGATCCTGCACCACGACAATGCACATGCACACACTTCACATCTTGTGCAGCAGTTTGTGGCCAAACACGGCACCGCTCAGTTGCAGCAGCCGCCACACCCACCAGATCTCGCACCGTGTGACTTTTTGCTATTCCCAAGGCTTAAGAAAGTTCTGAAAGGACACCGATTTGAGGCAACGGAGGACATCAAGCGAAATTCGACGATGGCACTATTAGACATCCCGAAAGAGGAGTTGGCAAAATGTTTCCAACAGTGGCAAAAAACGTTGGGCGAAGTGTGTAGTTGCGAAGGGAACTATGCTGAAGACAATTAGGGTTAAAACCCCGTAAGCCTTATCTACTTCATGTACTGTGGTCAGTCCGAATACTTTTTGAACAAACCTCGTATCGTGCAGTAATATGCAAAAGCCTGTCGGCATGATTTCCCATTTATACATTTTATCGCTCCAGAATAAATTTTTTAGTGATAAATTGCCCAAACGCAAGATAATTATTCCCCACGAGATATGGGTCAATCTATGGATAGTCACAACTGAAATTAAATTTGGCGCAGCTCTCTGGTACTTAATTGAAGAGATTAATTTGGTTTGGGCTGAGGCACATATCAGTTTCCAGACCTTCGAAATGGCTAGTTGTGATGCTGTTACTCTTTTGTTTACAAAGCATACTTTCGTAAGCAGGTTATATCATTGTTTCTTTGTTTGCCGCGGATAACATATACAATCCCCGAATGGAATATGCAAATGTTATACCACATTCAAATAAAGCGACGCGTTTTTTTAAAATTATTTATATAATTGCCGGTCCCAGTAGCCGCGCGGTCTAAGGTGTAGGTCTGCTGCCGCTCTCCTTCTGAGATAGTGGGTTCGAACCCCACCGGGTGCATGGATATTTGTCTGTTGTGAATTTTGTGTGTTGTTAGGTAGAGGTCTCTGCGACGAGCTGATCACTTGTCTAGAGGAGTCCTACCGATTGTGATGCGTCATTGTGTGTGATCTAGAAACCTCAAGAATGAGGAGGCCATGGCCCGCGTTGAACCGCAGCGCCACAGGAAAAAAATATACATAATTACAGGGAACCAATCTTCCAATTCAGTCTCACCTTATTTGTTCGATGCCACCTTCCATCTCCATGCTCGTTGCCTAATTTGTCTTTAACAAGCACCTGTGGGACTTCCTGATTTCTCAATTCCACTATTCTTATATATTTTTAAGCTACTTCAAAAACCTGCTGTCATTTCCCAGAATCCGGATAGATTGTATCTCTAATTTGACCTCCTTCCCTTCCTTTCTTCTCTCATTTTCTCATCTATTACTCTGTTCTGCAGGCTTCCTTGACAACGGATCTCTCGTAAATCTGCTTAGACCTTCCCCTCCTCTCTCTTTTCCGCTTTCATCGCACGTTTCCACAGTCCTTGTACGCCTACTGCTTGGCATATTCTGCTGAAATATCTGTGTTATATAAACAGCTGATGAAGATATGGCCTGATTCACCATACCCCTCACGTAGTTTCAACACTAGCCACCTTATTCTGTGACGTGTGATGCTGCTTCTGCAGTGACGTAATCTCCAGATCTCCTCTGCCTCGCCCCTGTGCCACTGATCATTTTGTTCAGAAGTCCCCTCTAGACCGTGTAACTCTTTCTCTCCTCTGTGTTCGCTTTTCTGAATAGCCGCATCTTCCATTTTCCGAATTTTGCTGACCAGTGTCCTCCAAATAATGCATCCTTTACTCTGCAGGGGTGTACACACTGCTGTTTTTCTCATTCCACTGCATTTTCTTCAGCAACCAGTCTAACTCGTAAATTCTTCCATTTATCACAAACTTTCCATTTCTCATGTTCCTTCTTTCCGCTTCTATTAAATATGGTATTATTCTACTCCTTGAATTCCTCACTTCCAAACTAACATCTTCATCCACTATATTCTTTGAAGCGCCAAATTTTGGTGTTTTAAAACACTTCTAACTTTCTGAAAAAGAAAGCGAATTTTACAAGTACAGGCTGCAGACCTCCTATTCCTGTAGACTTGCTATATGATCATTATTACTTACCAACATCCCTAGTCTCACAGTCTCTTCCAAAACTTTATTCGCCACATCCAGCGCATCATTATATCTCTCTTTTATCTTCTCTTTCAGTCCAAAAATCACAGTCTTAATCCTTTCCCTCTCTTCTTACAGATGGCCTATTGTACGAAACATCACTTGCTGCTTCTACCCCACTCTTTCTCACTGCTACCTCCGTTTATAATCTGAAATAACTTCTCTTACTACCTCAGTTAATTCTTCCAATTCCACTCCAAATTCTTTAGTTCCTTTTCTCAATTTATCGATCTCTCTTTTATGGATTGCAAATAACTTCTGAATCACATCACTTTCCCTTCCTCGGTGTTTCATTTGTTTCAGTATTTAGTCAAACACATGCTGCCCGACCGCTGACCCAGGTTTAACCTCCACACTTTCCACTACCAACGACACACTCAACACTGTTCTCCAAGACCAACTTAATCTTATCGCAACAACGCACAACAATATTCGTTTCAATGTCCGTTTTCCCAGGGATGCGTCAATTCTGGCCGGGTAGATTTCTAGGTCCACACCCAATTCTGCTGCCGCGGAAACACATCCGCTCTCTGAAGAAGCTTAGACTCAAATCAAGACTCCTTGTAGAAACTCAATATCAAGCATCTGGTAAAGAAATTCTTTGCAACTCATGGCAGCCGAAGTTTCATTTCCGTATTCACAGAAGTCCTGGAAACTCTACCGAGCACCTTGTTGGCAAACCATATTCTCATATAGCGCTCCTTTATAGAAGATTATTCTTACTTCTGTATGTGGACTTCACTAGTGGTTCCTTTCCTTTAGGGATTTGCACTGAAATATTTCATGTATTTCTCATCTGTCTATAGCCAACATGCGCTCTCACAAGTCTCCGCGGGCGTTTATCAAGCCAAGTCAATTCACAAATTACACACATAAAAGTATGGATTTTCACCACTCCTACATGTTGTGGCACGTCTGTGCCATCCTCAGGGAATTTCGTACACCAAATTACATTTTCTTAAAATATAATTAAATACATCTGCAATTCTCATTGTATAAGACACTCAGCAGTTAAATTTAAAGTGCAAGGTGGCTGATGCAAATAAACATAGTTTGAGTACAGTCCATGATAAAACATTTTCATACATACCATATTGATTTTTGCAGCTTTTATGTAGAATATGTAAATTATGGAGGATGGTTAAAATTCTGTGTTAATTAAGTCTTTTCATAGACACTTCTGTGCTAACCCTGATTATAGAAAAGACGTGCCGAAATATGTAGAAGTGGTAAAAGACCATCATTTTAGAGATTTTTTAAACTTGTACATTGATTTGGCCTCGTAATTGAATGTTCGGAAAAAAGGTACGGAGTTAATAACTTCAAAATAATTTACTGGCTCCTGCATATCAACTGAGGTTACGTTAATGACGTATACACTAAACCTAAAGTGATAGAAACACTGTTCTTCTCACAACTTTTTACACTCTAAAGACTTAGTGTGATGTTCAGTAAATTCCTTGAAACTGAACCTTATGTGGGAGGTCAACGTGAATGGGTTGTCCTCAGACTGGACCGAGAGTTCTGAGATACTGCTTCGCATTCACATGTCATGCTTAAATGTAGGCACTTAAGCTGGTTATCGCAAATTGAGCATCTCGCGGCGACTCTCAGTCCCTCCATAAGGATGCTAGCATAGTACATTACTGCGCATACCCATCTTATTCTCCTATTTTCGAATCCCTTACAATAACCGCACTCTCTGCATCATGTAGGAGCTTACTTTATTACGCGGCTGATAAAACGTCGTGTAATAAACTAAGAGGAACACAACGTCTAAACTCATGGTTGGATAAACAGCACTCCTACTTTTCTGGGAGAAGATTCCGATTTCGAATCGCGGCCATAGTAGCAGCCTCCCAGTATTTCCGCCAGTTCCTTCAAGAAAAGATCGGGGTATTACCCCTACTTAAGTCACCAACAACATTTTTCAGATTATTTTCTACTAATTATAGGCCATTCGTTATTATTCACCCACACGTTTGATGAAATACATGAAGAACTATTGACAGACGCAATAAAATAAATATATATAAACTATGCCTAAGTCACGTTAGAATAATTACCTGCGAAGTTTCGAATAGAGTTACCTCCAGAAGAACATCCGTGTCCCAATAATCAGAAAATATACACTTAGTATTTGCTTGGAACTCCCTTGTTTGTAATAATAATAATAATAATAATATAAAGAGTCAATTAGATACAAAAATAACACATTTTTATTGATAATTACGATCAGCTCAATATGTTTCGAGCGATAATTTCGCCCATCCTCAGGAGCACTAAACTGTGTTTACAGCTTTTGGTATAACGAAACGGCGATACTGCCTGCTGGTGACCAGCTGGCTTACAATTTATCTTTTTTCAAACTCATTGACACGTGTATCACTTTAAATTTTAACCAACATTTCAGCACTGTAGACATGGGACCTTCTTACGCTCAGACAATGAATTTTATTTTTGTGGGGATTTGGAAAAGAACTACCGAAACGCATTCCCTATAATAGAAACAACAGCAAAGGGATTTAGTGCCAGATACAAACACTCAAAGTAGGAGAAAGCGAAAAAGAGAGGGGGAGAGATAAAGAGAGCAACAAAGAAAGAGAAAACGTGAGCAGAACATGGCGCAACTGCGAATTATTTTCTTGATCCTCAGCTTGTAACAATAAAAAGATTCTGCTGCTTATGTTTTAATAGTCACCAGAAAAAGGCAAACAGACAAATATATTTAGGCGCCTTATTTTCTACCATCTGAGATTCTCAACCCTTGGCACGACAAAAAAGTGGAAGAAAACGAAAGTGAATAAGATGCACTGTTTCAGTAGTGACTTGCTCCTTACTGTACTTCTGTATTTTTCACTCAAAAGTGACATATTTAAATTGCTGCGTTTTAGCTTAGCAAACTTTACTACGGTTCACAGTATTAGTCGCCTTATCGTAGGGTTTGCGTCACATGAGTTGAGCAGTTATTCCTAGCAGCAGTGTTACCCTTGTCTGGTAGTGCACAAATATTACGCGTCTTGTGCACACTTCTACTGAATTGTGTTCTGACCAGGTGCACATATGATACAATGCTATTCTTAAATGTAGGTACATATGAATAATTGCTCAATAAGTGGGCAAAAGATGAACATACGTACATACAATATACAAAATTCATTACTTGAATATGTGCGCCTATTAATGCGGGACGATGTGCCAAAGTGACCTTTAAAAATAACTGAAAACGAAGGTTCTGAAGATTTTAAAGAAGCTTACAAAATTTTTATAGGACACATGTATACAAATATTTGTCCCATTCGGAAATATCTTTAGGCAGAAACAAATTTTCCGCTTTAACTATTATCTGTAGGCATTTTTCGCGTAACCTTTTCATTGTGCATGTGAAGCTGCTGCTACGAATGTCGGTCGAGACCTTCGTTCAGGATAGACGAGCGTTTTTAGGCGAATTCGCAAAATTGCGCCAAGTGACTATTATTTTTCATTATGTTTTGCTGACCGTGCATCTCAGTACAGTCTTAGTAGCTGACCAACTTAATGCACAAATTCTTGTTTTATAATCAGTTTATTATATTCCTCTACACGTTTCGATCACTGTTGTGCTCATCATCAGGAGGTCAAAATTGTATTATACAGCATCTGGTATCATCACACTCTGTAGTTGGCCGTCCGGTGGGCTCCTGCGCACGTGCGCACCGGACGGCCACCTACGGAGTGTGATGATGCCAGATGCTGTATAATACAATTTTGACCTCTTGATGATGAGCACAACAGAGATCGAAACGTGTAGAGGAATATGATAAACAGATTATAAAACAAGAATTTGTGTATTACGTTGGTCAATTACTAAGTGACTATTAGTTTAATAATGTCTGTCCGTCTGTCCATCTGTCCGCATGGAACAACTCGGCTCCCTTTCGACGGATTTTCATGAAATTTTTATCTGAGTATTTTTCGAAAATCTTTCCGAATATTAATGTTTCGTTAAACTCTGACCCTAATAAAGATACTCTACGTGAATACCAATATACATTTTTGATCATATATCATTCAGCTCTCCGTAGTATGAGAAATGTTTCAGACAAACACTGTGTAGAAAATCTGATATATTTTTTTTATTTCAACAGCCTTTTTTTTTCGAAAATCTTGTCTTTTGTGAGATTAGTCGGAAGTGTTCTTGAGCCAGACAAGCCACAGATGAAAATAATGCGCATGCGCATTGCATACTGGATACCTAACGCTACAAACACACACTCACAATATGTAATAATTATAGCTTTTCCACTGTAACAATGGTTGCATGAAGACACCTCAGTGTTATGTTACACGTACATCCCCTGTCTTGTTAATGCACAACTCTCTACTTCTTTATCCTGTATTAACCTCTGAACTACTTGACCGATTTTCAAGGAAACTAGTTACTGTGTGCCATCACAGTACTATACGTTTTTGGGTTCATATACGTACACAGCAATAAAACATGACTTGGCAAAAAGGCGAAATCATAATTTGGAAGATACTCTAACGCCACCTACTTTGGAATCACAAATTATGCACGGAAACATAACGTGTAAACGATGTAATGATGCTATTATTGTAATATTAAAAAAACTGAACTAATAATTTGGACTTGCAAAATGTTTCGTTAGAGTTTAGTTTGATGGCGATAACTAATTAATTAGTGGAACTTGACGTAAGTAATACGGCGTGGCGATGGACCACGCATATAACTACGCGACCTGTGAGAGACACTGTAAGTTATCAGTTCCGTACATAATTATCATGTCAAGAAATGACGTTTTAAAAAGTTATTTTTTACTCAGCCCTGTATATATTCATCGTCCTAAAAGGACGGATCTCTGGAAATCTTCTTGGAATATGACTGGGATTTCAGAAAAAAATATGTTACAAGACCTACAAAATCACGATAATTCAGCGATGATTTTGCGGGCAACTCGCTTGAGGACAATTAACTTGCAAATGTCAGTTCGAGGAATCTAACAGCCACAGGGTGCACAAGCACGAAGACGTTTAACAATTTCAGAGCACTGAGAAACCCATTTAAATTCGAGTGCTTTTACCAGACTTCCGTAAATATGCTTGTTAAAGTATTCTAAAATATTATGGGCACTTGTTTTATTAACTGGCTAGTAGTTTAAGCCACATTTATTAACTTGCTAGTAGTTTAAGCCACATTTATTAACTGGCTGGTAGTTTAAGCCACATTTATTAACTGGCTAGTAATTTAAGCCACATTTATTAACTGGTTGGTAGTTTAAGCCACATTTATTAACTGGCTAGTACTTTAAACCACATTTATTAACTGGCTAGTACTTTAAGCCACATTTATTAACTGGCTAGTAGTTTAAGCCACATTTATTAACTGGCTGGTAGTTTAAGCAACATTTATTAACTGGCTGGTAGTTTAAGTCACAATTATTAAATGGCTGATAGGTTAAGCCACATTTATTAACGGGCTAGTAGTTTAAGCCACATTTATTAAATGGCTAGTAGTTTAAGCCACATTTATTAACTGGCTAGTAGTTTAAGCCACATTTATTAGCTGGCTGGTAGTTTAAGCCACATTTATTAACTGGCTAGTAGTTTAAGCCACATTTATTGACTGGCTAGTAGTTTAAGCCACATTTAATAACAGGCTAGTAGTTTAAGCCACATTTATTAACTGGCTAGTAGTTTAAGCCACATTTATTAACTGGCTAGTAGTTTAAACCACATTTATTAAATGGCTAATAGTTTAAGCCACATTTATTAAATGGCTAGTAGTTTAAGCCACATTTATTAATTGGCTAGTAGTTTAAGCCAAATTTATTAAATGGCTAATAGTTTAAGCCACATTTATTAACTGGCTAGTAGTTTAAGCCACATTTATCAACTGGCTAGTAGTTTAAGCCACATTTATTAACTGGCTAGTAGTATAAGCCACATTTATTAACTGGCTAGTAGTTTAAGCCACATTTATTAAATGGCTAACAGTTTAAGCCACGTTTATTAACTGGCTAGTAGTTTAAGCCACATTTATTAACGGGCTAGTAGTTTAAGCCACATTTATTAACTGCCTAGTAGTTTAAGCCACATTTATTAACTGGCTAGTAGTTTAAGCCACATTTATTAACTGGCTAGTAGTTTAAGCCACATGTATTAACTGGCTAGTAGTTTAAGTCACATTTATTAACTGGCTAGTAGTTTAAGCCACGTTTATTAAATGGCTAGTAGTGTAAGCCACATTTATTAAGGGGCTAGTAGTTTAAGCCACATTTATTAACGGGCTAGTAGTTTAAGCCACATTTATTATTGACAATTTCACGACGACTGAGTATAATGAAGAGTTCTCGGCGACGTGACGTCTTCCATCTTGACATGGCCGATCGTACGATCAGTTTCATCGTTTAGTTTTATTTTTGGATCTCTGTGTGAAATATTGCTGGCCAATTAAAGTGTTGATTAAAACCACAGGTAAGGACCAAAATGTGAATCCGCACGTCTAAGATGAATTATGCCTAAAATGCTGGACGAAGTTTTAAATTATTTGCTGGTAACATTCGATATCAGTGAGAGCCAGATATCAAAATAAAGACAAACGCATCTTTTCAAAATAGTCTAAATAATATACAGAAGAAACGGGGAAACCAGCCAGCTAAAAATACAACCACTACATTTCTTCACTTGCAATGTCCTCTTTTGTAAAAGAAGCACAGATATTTAAGACGTTTAAAAAGAAGTTATAAACATCAACTTTGTAGCAGAAACGTGTACAATACAGTTTTCAAATGAAGAAAATGCATACCGGTGCTTGTATATCAAATATCATAAGAAATACTTGTTTTTAAGCTTTCGCCGTGTTCTAAATGTAATTTGTTCCTTTTTGGGCAATTCCCCGGCGTCTGAGTTCTAATTTCCGACGTTTCGGAACTCACTGTCTGTTCCATCTTCGTAGGCAGGTGAATGAAGTAACTTCATTCACTTGCCTATGAAGATGGAACCGACAGTGAGTTCCGAAACATCGGCAATTAGAACTCAGACGCCCGGGAATTACCCAAAAAGGAACAAATTACATAATAAGAAATACTTTATTCTTATATTTTACCTATCAATATGAGCCCGATAAACGAGGCACGTTCAATTTATATAAAGAAAATGTGAGCTGCAGACCATTCATTAAGAAGCTGACAATGGCTTAGTCGAGAAATTCTCCACCCTTTTTATCAGTTCGGAAAATTTATCACGTACCTTCAAGAGAGTTATGTTCAGTACATACCGTCATACTGTTACCCAGCAAGTAGAGGGAGCACAATTTTTGATATAATAAGTGTCGGAGGCGGTAAATTTACCCCACAAGATGCGTATAGCCGTAATACCACAATCCAACACCGTTTAATATTGCAACGCGGATACCTTGCTCCTAACATCAAACTGCAATTCCACACCGCTACGCTCTGTACGCTACGTGAACTGCCAGGGCGACTGTGTTGACTTGTTGCAACAGAGCCATCTTCGGGCAAATAGTAATTCCTCCTCCCATCAAAGACTTGCCTTTGAAGCCAGCTTACACAGGCTTGTTACGAATTATTAAGCAACACAAGGAGGTTGTCTGCAACGGCGATGAAGGGAAATTGTGAGGTGATATTCAGGACCATACCTGGAATCGTGCGGCAGTTCTGTTAGCATTACATACAGCGAGGCAGAAGTTGTTAACAAGTCCAAATTTAATAAATCCTACATTGCATATTTACAAACACTTTTATGCACCTTTAATTTTTTCTCTTTCGCAATTCTGTTTTCTAATGGAAACCTGATATTTTGCAAACATAAAATATTCAATTAATTGATTATAAAAATGAATGAATTATTGTTTACTAAAATTTGCGAAATTTTAGGTAGGACAAACTGAATTTAGCAATGCATACTGTTTTTGATTCGCAATAACTTTATCTTCCCTCCTCCTAACCAGAACCTTTGATTTTAAATTGTAAATTGTCTATTACTCTTTTATGGGTTTAAAAGTTACTCCGTCAGCGTAAGGGAAGATTATAAACTGAGGATATTTGGGAACACGATGCTGAAAGGAATATTTGGACCCGTGAGAGAGAGAGAGAGAGAGAGAGAGAGAGCGAGAGAGAGAGAGAATGGGGGGGGGGACAAAGGAATTGCAAAATGAGGAAGTCCATAATCTATACTTTTCACCGAAAGGTCAGCATAACAAAAACAATACAGTACAGTAAGCGGGAAATGGAACAATGTAGTATACAAAAATTCGGTCAAAATACTAGTTGGTACACCTAACTGGGGACATCTTGAAGTAGGAGAGGGGGTTGTATTAAGACGGACTTATATAACTATTAGTGTGGAAGGGCACTGACAGAACTAAAATGTTTTGGTATATTTTGAAGACATGACAAACTATCGAGTTTCACTAAATCTAGAGAATAATTTGACCAGATAAACCATCACTAAATACTCTGGTACGGAGACGCTCTGTCAAGTCCTCTGATTGTAAGGCTGGGAGAAATCATGCTAAGACTATAAAGTTGTTCATTCCATGCCCTTAAGGACAATGTACACTTTTATTAAACCAACAAAATGCCCCACATCAAATGCATAAAAATAACAAAGACACCACACCGCCATATTTCTGTACAAAATATACTAACCATATTTTGAACTATATTTTAATTATAAGATTCTAAACTGCAAGTATAAGTTTTCTACGCAATTGACATCAACCGCGGATCATGTTACAGGGTATGAGACTTTGTAACCCTTATAACATCATTTGCAGCTGGTTCAAACCTTGGCACTAGAACTTATTAAAGATGGTATATTTTTACAAAAACATGTCGGAATAGTGTCTCTAATATTTATATGTATCGATATTCTGTATTTTGTTGGTTCAATAAAGGAGTAGAAATAAATTCATGTTTGAGCACAGAGATCTGAATAAGTATATCGAAGTGTGGTGCTCGTTAAAGCTATTTCCTCCAATTTATTGGACACAGTCTTCCTAACATCTAATTCGACATTAAAGGAATCCCTTCAGTTGATATAACGATATAAATTAAATTAGTATTCTTAGAGTTAACCCAGTGTACCAACCGCAAATTTCAGGCATGCTACACTCGTTAGAGATTTCCAAGCTAGAAATCACATTTCAATGAATGCAACATCAGTTCTCTTTTTCACTGTAACCAAGGGCTCTTGTTCTCAGACCGTCTGCAGTAAGCATTGTCCAGAGACCAATATAATCTTCACATTTCCTCTGTTCATTTGGAGATACTGTGGAATCGAATGTGTGTGCAGTGCGCAAGGAATTTCTCTCACCCCTTTACAGCACCGGCTATGGAATTCCACGTGCGTGATCTACACTCCAATCTTACCTTTTGCGGAAATGATCATAAAATGAAGCCGGAATTAAAGAAACAATTCTCTGTTCCAAGCTTCAGGTTCTCAAAGCCAAAACGCCTACGAGTCTGGCTGAGCATTATAAACGTCACTGTCGTAAAAGGCTAAGATCATTAGCAGTCATGACTTGCACCATACCGGTGTCAGCCTGCTTCGAGATCTATTGTGATTGTCTTACAGTTATTTATGTAAGCATTACAACAATATTATCAGTGGCATAATTCAAAATATTTAACTAATGGTGTCCACGGAAGAACGTTTCTTGTAAAATGTTTACTCTGTTGGTCAAAAAATACTTCTCCTTTCATGAAAAATAAAAGTCATTTATCTTTAAAAAAAACTGCCACTGGACAGCATTCCAACCAAGAAGGAACTATGTACACATCGTATAATATTTCTTAAGATCTACTTCAACATTATTATTTTTATTACAATTAATGTTGTTTTTATTAATTATGATTAGTATCATTGCTCAAATCTCAAGCTGTTCTTTCCACTAAAAATTTTCAAATAAAAATTCAAATGAATACAACATGACCCGGCTCAGGTACATTATCATCGCATTATTTGGTACGTTGCTCAAACCTCGAGTTATTTCCTGTTCATTATACCCGAACAATGTTCCTAAACCAGACAAGTCTTATTATCAGTCCACTTTCTCTCCTTAATGTCGAAAATACGACATTAAAGTTTAGTATGTTTCAATCTGCATACTTCTAGGTAGGGTGAATTGTGCTGAAGCAAGTGACGGCGAACATTGCTGTAGCTCAAATCTGAATTCCTTATTCTGCAATCCCTTAAGACGTGCCAAAGAACTCTTCCAAGTTAAGGTTCTTCTTTAAGGCACTATAACCTAGCAACGTGCATTATTTAATGTAAGTTATTCTTATAATAAAATCCAACGAGTTGCACTATTTCTCAAATTTATTTTTGATAAAGGTTTCAACATGTTTCGGACAGATCTACTGTCCATCATCAGGAGTCTCAACACTGGATACACGGCAATAGGTAGTTGAATAATAAAAGACCAATTTGATGTCCCATGCTATTTTATTTCACTTGTTATGTGCTCAACATGTTTCGGACATTAATATATCCATCATCAAGAGCTTGCGACTATTCAGTTGAATTACCACATTGGTCGTATTGTTCTTGGTTCGATGTGTGTTGGGGTTTCGGTTTGGTTGGGCTGGAGTGGTATCCGTGTTGCAGGCTGAAGTCTGCAACACGGATACCACTCCAACCCAACCACACCATATCAAGTGACATTAAGTTAGTCTTTTATTCTTCAACTACCACAATGATGCACCGTCCAATAAACATAAAATTCACAGCAATATGTATTTGTCATGCTAGTCATGTTGACTGTCTACTAGCAGACAGTCAACATAACTAGCATGACAAATAACTATTGCTGTGTATCCAGTGTAGAGACTCCTGATGATGGACAGTAGGTCTGTCCGAAACAGCTAGAAATTTTTATAAAAGATAAATTTGAGGTACAGTGCATCTCGTTGGCTTTTATTACAAGAATATGTCACGATGCACGGTCCTCTGAATGTCAAATTAATGTAAGCTGTCTCGACGGCATATTCAAGACATTCAGATACCCTCAATACCCAGAATCCTCCTACTGCATTTGGCAGCTGGGGAAGCGTCATGCAGTGGAGAAACGGTTACAAGTGTTGTGGTGTTTTCACTATCTTAGAAAACTTCGCCTTTGGATTTTATCGTGACGGAACTGAATTGAGTTACACCTGCACTACACATTTTTCTAACACAGGCTTTAAGACAAACGTGCTTTAGGTATCTACGCCTTAAAAGTAATACTGCTTGGAAAACAGACCAGCATTCCCCTGCACTTAAAGGCGATGTGAAGATGTTGAATGTCGCAAAGATGAAGACACAGATTAAGCGAGAAATGGCACAGTGTAATTAGCGAGTTTAAATATTACCACGCATCACATGATTTATGTTCCTTAAAATGCCTTTTTATCTTTCATCTTAATATCTACATAATCACAAAACATTACAAATTGAGGAAAGTAACCCTGCTGTAAAAGACAATTAATTAAAGGAGATGTTGGTAAGGGTATGATGAATTGTAGGCTAGGGGTTCCTGAATTGCTTTACTTTAAAATATTACTTACCATTTATATATTTATATAATTTAGTGGTGTGTAATTTAGTGCCGTTTCAGAAGTATATTTTAAGGTACTTACGTTGTGTCAACAGTGTGTAGCGGGAGATCGCATGCTAGGGGCAACCGGTTCGTTAGGCCTCAAATAGAATGGGAAGTGCTGACTGCTGCAACCATCACTCCTCAGGTGTGTGCCTCAGTCGGGTCTGTAACAGAAAGCGAATGTTCTAAGGCTTAACATCAATGTGGGTCCGAAAGAATACACCTTCCTGTTTAAGAAGAAGTATTCCTGTAACATACCGGTAATACGCTTAATATTTGTGATAGTACTCTTTCTTTCATGTGATGCCTGCATCATTTCCACCATGATAATGAACAGAAAGTAAGGTCCAAGCCTGCTTAGGTTACAAGGCTTAAAGTTGTTCAATGTGTCAATTTGCTTGGCGTCTCCGGTTCGATTTACATCGATATAACATGTTTTGTTGACCTGCGTCTCGATATAATCGCGTAAAGAAAAACCGACTTGATGCACAACCTATTCATAGTTTATTTCGTTACCCTGTACATGTTTCGGACGTATCTAGGCCCACCACCAGCAGGTACAACCGTACGTATACAGAAATTGATACTTATTATTCTTGTTAGATGACTGTCTGTTGTCCTGGTTGGGGTCATCTAAAAAGAATAATAAGTATCAATTGATGTATACATACGGTCGTACCTCCTGATGATGGGCCTAGATACGCCCGAAACATGTAGAGATTGATGAAGTATACTAAATATAAGTTGTGCATCAAGTTGGTCTTTGTTTACACCATCGATCTGTCGGTTGGAGTGTCAGACACGGTCTTTCAGCTAAATAGAAAACTATACCTTAAGAATGAGTCAGAATTAGAAGGAAAACTTTTGGATCCACAATCAAGAATGAAAGAGACGGGCGGTAAAAACAGCATAATGAGCAGCTTCGTAACTTTTATCACTGATTAAATATTATTAGGGCGATATAATGTCACGTGCAGGACAAGTGGCACGTACCTGAGGGGATGTGAATGACAAGCGAAATTTTAGTTGCAAAGCCTGAAGGAGAGAGATCACTTTGCAGCCTTACGACTAGACTGGAGGGTAATAATGAAGTGAAGCTCTAGGAAACACGTTGAGCTGATTGGACTTCACGAACACTGGAAGACTTATGGACAATTCCTTCCGTGATGTGTATTGATTTGTGCTATACGGACAGATTTGCGTTGTTAAGCGCGGGTTTCAGTACGTGGTCTCAAGTTTAAAGCCCTGAAAAATACATCTTATTGTGAATATTAATTTTATGATTGATTTATAATTCAGTCGTCCAGAGGTAACACTATTTGTGAACCGTTACACATGTTCGCCTTGTACAGCGTCGTACTAACTATTAATATTAACCATTAATATTTGTACCCAAATAAAATGATTCAGTGTCTGTATGAAACTTCCTCAGTGATGGTTACAGAAATAAAAATCACTTCTGGCGTGTTATTGTCAAGATTTATCACATAGAGAGCGTGATTCACTTCAGTGAATTTTTCCTTTCTATTGTAGCAAAAAGAAATATTTTTGAGTTGCCTACAAAGATGGCCATTAACTTAGTAACAGTTAAAACGTGCTCTAATTTTTCTGCACAGTAGGCAATGGGCAGGAAGCACGCTATCTCCTACAGGCCTACGTTGTAACTATGAACAACTAAATAATTCCCTTCATAACGTTGTAAACGTGAGTCAGCGATCAAAACAATATTAATGACAAAACTACAGAAAGTTTAAATTCAGAGAATCCTGGCCACAGAGCAGTAGAGGCCATTTATCATTCCTTGTCTTCTCTTTAAATTTGGAGGATTCATGCTTCATATAACCTTTTTTTTATGTTCTTGTTACTTCTCGAAATATCTCATGATAAGAAGCTTCATAATTTCTGCTTTTTACCAAATATTATTAAGGTGATTAGTACAAGAAGGAACATAAAAGCGTGACTTGTAGCACAAAAGGGGGAAGAGAAAAGGGGCAATTTTCCGTAAACTTGGAAGTTATGGATCTGTTTGGAAGATCTGATGAAGCCAGAAGTTTAAAGTCACTGCACTACAAGCGCGATTGATTCTCGATGGTGTCATTGGAATTTGTCATTGACTTAAACTTTCCGTCCGCACTATAACCCTAGTGTTGACTTGGTCTATTAGAGAAACGAATATCACGAAATATTTCCCGGGGGATAAAGGTTCGTAGGGCTGAAAACTTTACCGCCTTCATGTGCCAATTTTCTTGAAATCTGGAAACCTTAATATCCTGGAAAACTCTGGGCTTATCCAGGCCTGTAAAAGTATTGCTTTGCTTTGAGTTTTTAATACAGATATTTATCTTATGTGAAACGACTTTTACGTGGAATAGTTTACCCTTTTTTTGAAATGATAATCTGTACTCCTTTAAATAAGGGCCTAAAATTTCGACAAAAAATTTAAAGCAGTATATATTTTAGGTTATGTAGCAGTTTTCTACATTATCTACAGTAACTGCGTTCGGCTTCAGCAGCACATAATGTATCAGTGAGTCACACAGCAGACCGTTATGAAAAAATGAAATGCATTTAAAATTCTTTTCATGTGGGACCGCGTAAAATATTTCATATACATTTGTGGTTTCGGTGACGAAGACTGCACACAGGCTGACAGATATTATGACCCAAATTCTCAACAAATTAAACATGTATTAATCTCTATTTTTTTAAAAACATAACGGTTATGACGTTTATACTGGATTGACAGTTTATCGGTTAACAGGCTTTCATAGAACCTGGCAATATCCAGTCGCTTTGTAGACACACTTTCCATTATACGGAGTTCAGGTCACTGACAAATCGCACACTCCGATTTTCACTGATATACATTCTGTCTAAATTCCACTGATACTGAAAACAGCAACAGTGATAATATAACCAATAATTCTTACTTTATTCTATTTACACTGTTGCATATCTCAATAATTCTTACATTGTTCTTTTTACACTGTTGCGTATGTCAATAATTCTTACATTATTCTTTTAACAATTTTGCATATGTCAGTACTTCTTACATTACTCTTTTAACGCTGTTGCATATGCCAAATTTATTAAAAGGCTCTGCGTTACTTGGATTATGTTATCATACGCGCAACTTGTAGCAGTTACCAACACACGGAACAAAAGTGGATGCCTTAATCCAGTGAACCAACGTAAGAAAAAATCAAATAAAACGCTCAGACGGATATAACGTAACGCCAAACCACTTTTGATAAAAATAATGGATGACAATTAATTGAACGTCCATAAAAAACTCAAGACGTTTGCTGACAGCTAAAATATAACTATAATTAATGAAAGATTCGACACGAGCAAGAGACATACCTGACATACAAGAAATTAAAAGGCATATAATTTTAAGTGCTATAATATCTAGATGCCAATTCCAGTGACCGGGTGGTCTAAGGCGTGGGTCTGAAGGCGCTCGCTTGCTCGGATTGGGGTTTCGAATCCCGCCGGGGTCATAGATGTCTGTTCTGAGTGTCGTGTGTTGTCAAGTATAAGTCTCTGCATCGGGCTGATCACTCGTCCGGTGGAGTCCAACCGGGTGTCGTGTGTTTGAGGGTGATCGTGAAGCCTTGATAATAAGGAAGCCCTGGCCCACTAGGGTCCGTAGCGCCATAAAGCCAAAAAATTATATGATGTCTACCATAATTTATGCTCCGAACATAAGAAAATACAGGATCAATGAGGCAGCTCGAGCCAGATGAGCCCTACTGTGTGCGCCGCTAGGCGATAACTGCAGTCAGTCGAGCTACGATACACAGGAAGAAGTCAGTGCTTTTGTGAAACGTATTCTGCTGAAGAGTGGGTAGTCATTTGTAGCACGTTTGAAAAGTTATATATATGTGTGTGTGTGTGTGTGTGTGTGCGTGCGTGTGTGTGTGTGTGATTTAAAAAAAAGTCTCCGAAAAACCATGAAAAATGCTCCGCACCAAGAGTGCTATACAGAAGAACAATATAGAGAATAGTGGAAAAATACGGAATCACAGAGTCAGTGTTGGAAAGAAATAAAGAACGAAAATTTATGTTTTTCTTGGATGATGCATGGCTCACATTAATTACGAACTTACGCAGCCAAAACAAGAGATGCTTTAATTCAGGCTTCCGCGGCGGAGTAGCTGAGAACTGCGCTATTCAGAGCTATGGCGCAGCGCGTAGTGGTAATTCCTTACCGACATCTCAGGACAACATCTCGTTCCCATCTTCTTGGATTCTTGACCCTTGAAGATGGGACCTACAGGGTGTCCCGAGATGTTGGTAAGGAATTATCACTTCTTGCTGCTTAATAGCCCAGAAGAGAGCAGGTCTCAAGAAAAATAGATGTTGGGACTAGGAAAGTTGCCATATAGTTTTTGTATTTCCTTTACATCGCCTGAAATTCCACTGATTACGAGAAAAATCAGTGGGCGCACACTTTTCGGGAAAACAAATATGACTTGGTTTAAATTAATCACGATTCCGTTACTCAGGGAATTAGGTAGGTTTTCACCCTTTTTCTAGACCAGGAAGGCCCTTAGGGTGAGTAGAGGTATAGAACCTCGGCACACTAGATGGGGTGGGGGGTCAGCCCCACGCCCCGACCACCTCTACCCCCGGGAAAAACCCGGTACCCATTTTACAGGAGGCTGGGTGGGCCCTAGGGCCGGTCTGGACGGGCGGAAAACCTCGTCTCCACCGGGTTTCGATCCCGGACGGTCCAGCCCGTAGTCAGTCGCTACCCGGCTATTCAGGGAATTAACAGAAGAGAAAATGTATGACAACGTGTATTCTTTTCAAGAACTGAATCAGAGTAATCTAGTGGAGAATACTGGCGTGTCAAGACAACACCCTGTTGTGTGTCGAGAAATGTTTTCACAAGTTCAGAGGCCTGCTTCGAAACCAGAGACCCGGAGTCGGCATTTCCGAGCTTCTCTGTGAAATAAGGCCATCTGAACTAACTACAAGGGAAAAACAGACAAATTCCCAGCAGTTGCTGGCCCCCTATGCTACAAAGTTCCTTCAACGGCTGCTGTGATGAGAGCAAAGATTATTGAAATGTTGTGTGTGAAGCATGTGACGCCTTAATTTGTAACTTTTTAATCATACTTCAATTCTTTATTCTTTAAAGTGTAAAGAATATAAAAAATAACTCTAATTTCAGTTGCAGTAAACTTTGACAGGTGGTTGGGTAGTGTGATCGGAGCCCATATGGATGGACGTTTGAGGGAAAAGAGCACGTCGCACAGCATAAAGTGCATGGATGGTATTTTCAAAATTAGAAGCCACACCATATTTTTTTGTAATAAACATATGCCCATTCCATACGGGATAATTAAATAAATCATATGAAAGCTGACATTTGCAATTGTTTTCATGACACTTCCAAGTAGGGCATTGAAAGTCTTTCAGCTAGTAATATAGGAAAGATATTTAATTGGTTTCCACTCAAAGTTTTAGTT
>Ga0123355_10003445_pt1 | contig 22699 bp, 9 predicted proteins | sample TergutEmb28metaG_3_FD_89872 | JGI IMG/M metagenome (GOLD analysis project Ga0123355, IMG submission 89872) | Embiratermes neotenicus P1 segment gut microbial communities from Petit-Saut dam, French Guiana - Emb289 P1 | ecosystem: Host-associated > Arthropoda: Insects > Digestive system > Gut ... | reverse complement strand
GTGGGTATATGGACTGGATTGGGCTGGCCCAGGATAGAGACAGGTGGCGGACGCTTGTGAGTGCGGTAATGAACCTTCGGGTTCCGTGAAATGCGGGGAATTTCTTGACTAGCAGCAAACCAGCTAGCTTCTCAATAATGACTCTGCACTATGGAGTAAGTAAGTATAGTGTCGTAAAGATAGAAGCACTGAGAAGTTCCGAAACATCGATAACTACGAGTCGGGGTATCATGCCAGAAGACAAGAATAGTGAATTGTGAACTTGTGTTCTGTAATGTGTATGCACATGCACATACGCCTGTGGAGAACGGGAGAGCAACATACGTTCTTTCATTTCACCTGTCACACAGAAATTCTGTTGCCAGACATTTCTCCAAAAGACATACAGTGCATAAACATTTCCACGCACACTACTGCTTGCAATTATTGTGCCTTATGCTGTATAATGTGTGTGACAATTTTTTTTCGTTATGTTTATCGGTATGCTTCTTTGTTGTGTATTATTTTGCTTATTAATTTAGGCGTATTTTATTTTATTTTTGAACATTTCTTTTGCAGATATTGTTTATAGGAGGCCTAACGTGAGTAACATGTCTCCAGTTAAGAAAATGTTTAGATGCTATGGATGTTGTCATCGCATTCGGAACAGCATTAGTAATCAGTTTACTCCTCGACGTAAAATTGTAATGTGCCAAATCAGTGTTAAGGAATTAATTAAAATACTTTTCCATTCTTCGGCTTTTATTCTTCACTAGTGACACAACCAGACGCGTGGATTTAAGTTCTGTGATTCTGTATGTAAAGCCTGCTACTTGTTTGTAAATCACTTGCAGAATTTCATGAACATGTAAGATATTGCGAACACATAGATATTGATAATACTTACTTACTTACTTTACTTTCTGTGGCGCTGCGGCCCAACGCGGGCCAAGGCCTCATCATTCTTGAGGTTTCTAGATCACACACAATGACGCATCACAGTCGGTAGGACTCCTGTGGACGAGTGATCAGCTCGTCGCAGAGTCCTCTACCTAACAACATATAACACTCACAACAGACAAACATCCATGCCCTCGGGATTCGAACCCACGATCTCAGCAGGCGAGCGGCCGCAGATCTACGCCTTAGACCGCGCGGCTAGATATTGATAATGCGGCACAAAATGCCAAGTTTGATTTATCGACGTCAGAAAATCTAGGCCCAAGAGTCTGTTGGATCGATGTGTTCTCTTGTTTTGCTGTGCGCAACGCTCTCCGGTTGAAGAAGCCGAAAACTAGCAGAGTGTAGGCTACGTTGTGTTCCCTGACGGTTACAGTCGGCTGTCAGCGACTGTTTGTTCGGTGTACTCGCATTCTCAGCTGCCCACCATATCTGGAGGCCGTCTCCACCATGTGTAGCCTTGGGACGTCCACTTTTGATCGGTCTTGCTTACAGTATTTATTAGAAACTGGGTTTGGAAGTGCTTTGTTAAGATAACCATATTGTTTGATTGTTTTATCCTGTAGATAAAGATATAAGAAGACACTCTTCACACTTACCGGCTGAGAACGTCAAATCTCGCTCGTTCGAAGATGCAGGACAAAAAGGATATGAATGATGGTAATACAGTATTCGCTGTCAGCCGCACTGTTGTGCTTCCCGCCGCGGTACTTGCCACTCTTCACGAGCGAGAATATAACATGAGAAATTGTAATAATGTGCTTTTTTGTGTTGTGGCGGATTTTAATTGCATTTTAATAATGCAAACACGGCATGTTTATGTGATGGAGGTCACGAACAGGAACGACCGTGACTCTGTCGCGACAAAGCTTCATGCAGTCTTACCACATATTGCGGACCGGGCCGGCAGTGTGGGGGTTAATGAGTGTGGGATTCTATGAACTTCAGCTTATGTTTAATATTTGATAATATTTATGTCGGAACAATTGTAACAAAGTACATGGAAGGCGATCCGCAATGGTTTTTACGGGCTACCCTCCTTACAAAGTAGCCCAGATGTAGGCCTACCGTGCTGTTTAAATGCACCAAGAAATCTGTATTTATATTGGTCCCTTGAATTGAAAGAATTTCCTTGCAGAAATCAGAATCTTGCCTGTTTCACATGCTATTAGTAGTGGGGGTTGCGGTGTCGGCAGGTAATTTCTGGAGCGGCTGCTCAAATATCAGCTTTTCGCAGAACCGAGTTTTGGGAGAGAACAAGAACTGGGCTGTACGTAGGATCGATAGGCGATAAACAGCTTGAATGAGACAAGGATCTTTCAAAACATACGTAAGCAACAGTCTAGATAAATCGTAGTCGTTAGCAGTATAGTGGTTGTGCACTGGCAAAACTCCCATGTTGTGTGCCGCATCCAAACAAGTGTATCTGAAACTCAACTAAACAACTATTCAGCCTTTTAAAAAAAAGAGCTTCTCAAAAGGGGGCTGCTTCACGGAGGTGGGTTTATAATAGGAAGGAAGAATATCTCAAAACACTGAATGTACTGTTTTATTTGTCTAGAGCGTATTAGAATGTGTATATGGTAGGAAAACAAAGTTTTGATTTAAGAATTTGATTTCATTTTTAATTACAATTCGAGATTTAAAAATAACGAAATAAAAATAAATTGTCACAAAATAATTGTATAGATCAGGCAAAACTAATAACTGTGCGTGTTGCAGATTTTTGGAAGGTCAAATATAAGGTGAAGTGAATGTAAATAAGAAACGGTTCAGGAGGATTCCGGTATGGATTTCTACCAAGATGACCCCCATTTGGCATCTATGAGTTGCTAAAAGGCATAGGTACTGTACCAGAAAGGCGCTGTCCCGGTCATAAAACATTTCCAGATGCATACGTGAAAGAAGGTGTGAACGCCTAAACAGACTTGTAAGCGTTCTGTGCATTGAAAGTTAGAGCGACGGTGTCAGCATCCCAGACCATAACGTGATGTCACGTAGAAACACACACCGCAAAATAAACTATTATTATTATTATTATTATTATTTTTACGCACGCCTTAAACAATATTTCATGCACTGCTTTAAAAACACAACCTCTTCTGAGTAGTTTATTGTACATTTTGCGCAGTGGATGCTCGTAATTACTATTTGCTATGATGTTGGCAACCCTGATCACGGTATTTCTTAAACTTTAACAGTCAAGGACTCGGAATTATGCCGAGGCATCGTTCTTTGAATTTTCAGTCCATCAAGAAATTGCATCCCACTGAATACTTCATGCTTCAGATTTTCAAATGGCTACTGTGACTTTGCAGAAAAACATTAAATGCGCCTGTATCCATTGTAGGTGAATAATTGTAGAGTGTCGTAGTTATTTCTGCAGAAAGCAGTTTATGTCGATGTTAGGTTAGGTAACATCAGCATATAAATATAATGCACTTCCCGTCGGCACAGCTGGATCTTTAGTACAATTATTCTGGCTTACTGCGTGTTTCGAATGTCACTTTAATTGTGAGGTAGGCCTCATCAGACATGTGGACTGAACATACAGTGTCGAATGCTATTACTTTGGGAGCCCTCGTTTACATAAAATATATAAAAATAAAAATAACATTGAAAATATCAAACGTTAAAAAAAAAGATAAACTTCTAGAATTATAAGAGGATTCTCGTGTCTTGCCATACATAACCCTTGCAACAATTAATAGTAATGAAGGTAGCTGTCTTAAATGAATAGAAGGCTTCGGCCTGTTCTGAAAGCGCTTAATCAAACTGGGTATGTTGTTCTGCGCTCCCATACCATTTCCGTATTAGACTCGAAAATTGCCTTTGTGCTTAAATAAGCACCACCCCATGAAGACATATCGGGGAGTGGAGATATTGTTCCACTACTTATTAAGTTGGGCGCTGTGTAGAGGTGAGTGGTTAGCTTTACTCCCTGACCGCTTTATCCCCCCAGATAAAAAGGATCTCTGCAACCATTGAATAGGACGCTGGTTGGTTGCGCTACCACTCTGGACGCTTTAGAGAACAGAAACATCTCCTGCTTTTGCCGATGATTTAAGCGCGATTTGTTGGCCGTCGAGGCCTTTCCCAGTCATTACACCAACCGACCTCTCCAAGTTCCCCTGTGGAAATATAAAGGGTTAACGGAGACAACAATATCGTTTTGTCACAATATGTGGATGGTGTTTGAGGATGAGGGTGCTGAGCAGAATATTTGGACCTGAAAGAGAAGCAGTATTAGGGGAATTCAGAATTTTGAATAATGAGGAACTTCATAAGTTGCGGACACCCAGCCTTATCTCTTGTTAGATGACCAAGTAATGGAGGCTGAGATACGGGGTTGTATGTGGTGCGCATGGGACGATGAGAAGTGCATGCTGTTTAGTCGAGATAACAGAGAGGCGGAGCCCACTTGGGACACGTAAGCGTACCTGCGCGGATAATATTAAATTGAGTATTAAATACACATGATATGAGCATGTAATCCGGAATCAGCTGTCTCAGTGTAGGTTTGAAGGGAGACTTACTGCGAACACAGTTTTGGACATCCGATTTTCTTAACTGTCTTTCTTGGTTGGCTGAACGAGGATTCTACTCGCTAAAGTCATTTAGGTGCCTTATATTACGTGTGTTAGGCTTTACGTACGTGTATTTCATTGTATTATGTGGTATTGTAGTGCAGTGTTGTTTAGTATGTTTACTTATTTATTATCAATAATGCACATTCCAGTACCTTCAATATAATACCACATATCATATTTGTGCCTTTATAACAGTTCGTCCAAATTAATATGTCGTTTGCACCTAGGATTTTGACCTCGGGCGGTGTCATTGACAGTACAATCTTAAGAATGCCTACTGTCTAAGTGGTGCCATAAGACGGCTTTAAAAATCTTTTGGTTTCAGTTTGGGACAAGTAATTGTACTACGACTTTCGTTTTGATTTATGTTGAACCATTTTATCGCAGACACTAAAAATCTAAGACTCATTGTTATTAAATTCTACTAGTTTGTACCGGGGAAGGTGTGTTCTGGTCTATAATCGTAGCCTATAACGTAATTTAACCCTGAGATAAATGTTATTAGAAATTGCTGTGTTGTGTTTTCTTGCTTCTATTCATGAATGAATTATTTTTTGTTGGGGGGGGGGGGGGTTTTGGCCTTTTTTTTTTTTTTTTTTAAAAATATTTTTGGTTTTTTTTTATTTTTGTTTTTTGAAATTAACTTTTTTTTTTTTATTTTTTTTTTTTTGTTTTTTTGTTGTTGTTTGTTGTGGTGGGTGGGGGGGGGGGGGGGGGGGGGGTGGTTAGTGCCTGTTTGTTTAATCTATGAAACAATTATGTGGTGTTTGATTAAATTTGGTATTTGGAATTACACTCATTTTCGCGAATTTGCATTTGATTTTTAATGGTTGCGTATGCATACTCAATAAATTTCAGTAACAGTGAGATGCACAAAACTGCAAGGGAATTCTTTCAAAGATGAGCGTATTTCATGAAAGTGTTCCGATCCCGGTGTCCACGTAGTCTAATGCATGCGTCTGAAGCCGCTCGATAGCTGGGATTGTGAGTTGGAAACCTGCTGAGAGCATGGATATTCGTCTGTTGTGTATGTTGTGTGTTGTGTAGGGCGCAGCCTTTGCGACGAGCTGATCATTCGTGCAGAGGAGTCATACTAGGTGTGCATGTGTGTCTAATTGTGTGTGATCTGGAGACCTCAACAATAAGGCGTCGAGCTGCTCCGCCGCGGGAAAAAGAAAGTTATATCTGTCCACCATTTATTGGTATTTTTGTGTCAGATGCCAACTGAACATTGTGTTTTTCAGTGTAGAATTGGCGAATTGTGGAATTTTTAAGAAGGATTTTTCTGGCAAACCGTAACACCAAACGAATACCTTAAAAGGCAAGGGTATCTGCAGGGAACTACTATTATTATTGCCTAGATCTCCAATAGCTTTTCCTATCCCAGAGTTTAGCAACTGAAGAGACACTGAATCAGGCCCTGTTTTCGCCTTATTTCTTGCATAACCTCGTCCCAAACATGAAACAGCTAGAGGTCGCTGCTCCGGTCTTGTAGTTCGCTAATAAAAGAAATACACATGGCACATGGCTACTGACTTTCTGCTCAACTGAATTGCCATTGGCCCTTTATTGTAGTAAGTGACTTTCCGTGACCATTACTATTTCAGACCAGCGAAATCTTTGTTCGCTGATCGTATTTCCGAGAAATTTCTTTCTTCAGAAAATGGCTGTTTGGCGTTACGTACGAGGGGCGCGAAATGTGTGACGTATGGAAAGCTAATTGCTTAATTACGCTTTGCACAGCAGCAAAGCGTTTGCATTACATGTGAACAGGCTTCTCGCTTAACCGAGTGGCAGGATCGCAGAAGTAAAATAACACATTTCTAAAAGTGAACCGTTTCAGAACACAAGTGTCTATCCGTGGGGTGTCAGAATAGAGTAGAGTGTAAAGTTACTCTGATATATAGAGACTGTTTTACGTCGTAGAGGACAAGAATTCGACAGAAAGTAGCTTTTTTGTATAGTTTTTGTTTTCGTTTTCATGTTTATACAGTTCTCTTGCTTCCTAGGATTTGCGGACACATGTCCCTGTCGTCAGAATGAGTTGAATACGACCCTTAATGAGATATGCGCAGAATGACTGGATGAGCTGCAACATATAAAGCAGAAGAGAAGTAATAGAAAATTAAAACTGAAGGCGTCTGTCCTTCGGTGAAGAGCTACTTGGCTTTTGGGCTTTGCCCATCATCGAGTGTACCAAAAGTATAGCGCGTTTAGAACCTGATGGCACACGGTGACGCACGGGAGGGGAAGTGAAGGGGAAAGATGCGAATGGAGTGGGTAGCCAGTAATCTTACACTGTACGTCGGAACACGGTCTATACAATTGCTGTCCGCTGATCCGCGCTCCTCGGCTGCCAGCAGTTGACTGAACTGACACCCCCGCCGATTTAAATGGACTCGTCCGTTCGCTGAAAGACCAAATCTGGTTTCTGCGCGTGTGCCATCACGTTTCGAACGTGCTATACAAAGGTACGAAAATAATCAGAGCTATATCTTTTTCCGTCCACTGGTAAGAATATTTAAAGGCACCTACTTGGTTCTGTCCATCTGAACAATGTGTGTCACGTGAGGGTGCTTCCCCACGTCCTTACCTGAAGACAGGAACAGTTTCCGAAGCGTTATTTGTGCTTTTGTATTGGCGTGCTTTTGTAACAATAATCGCGAATATTTATGTATATAACAGGTCTTTCTCGTGTCCGAAGCGTCCAGACCGGCTTCGGAGCCCACTCAGCCACCTATTCATTGGATACCGCAGGTTGTTTTCCCGGAGTAAGACAACTGGGGCTTAAAGCTGACCACTTACCGTAGCGCCGAGGTTAAGAATGCTTGGAGTTCTAGGCCTGCCTGCCGTATTCTGTTACCATCGTTATATCATATATATTTATGTATTTTGTTAACTTTATTCAATGTTTCCTTCCTGGAATAATTTCCAGTCAGCTGAACAGGGACACACAATGTTCTTGACATTGTATGCACACCCATCAATGAGGACTGAACATGGCAAGAAACCTGATTGCAGAGTGGCAGGGTAGCACCCTAAATAACTGGAGGGTCTTTGGCCTGTCCTAAAACCACCCTCTTTTAACTGAGACTACTCCTGTTTCTTGAGGTTTACACTAGGGTGTCATGTTGCCACGAGTTCCATAGGTGGTTAGCACTTCTCGCACCCTGTGTGTGGATGGAACATGGTCCATCGAAACATTGGTAGGCACCTACCATGTTACTTGGTGTTGCATCTGAGCAGCCCGTAGTCTGAATACGTTTGTTTGCGTGCCTTGCCAAAAGTAGTTGCGTAATATCAGAGCATAATAAGTCCCCTGTGTTGCATTTCTGGAAGTAATGGATTTAAATTGAAATTGGTTCGTACACCCCAGACTACAATTTCTCTGGTAATTTTAATTGTTCTTCGTATCGTCCCGTTTTGCTTTAAGTTCGGATCAAACTTTATCGATTTTCTAAGTGACATCTCTTCGTTCAAAAATTTTTACATGAAATGCAATCCACACTTTTTAGGCCTACGGTCTAGAACTTTTATTTGAAACACTTTACGGTATAATGTGTATCTTACGTGACAGGCTACAAAGCGATGTTACCTGTTCATTTTTCACTGATCATTCTATTATTCTGTGCTATATAATCTGGGCTATTACAACCATTGTTAAATAAACCAGACATAATTAAAAATTTATCAGTCAACTTCTCGCTCTGCCCATTTTGTCCTAGCGAAAGAGATTGCGGTTCCACTTAGACAAGAGGCTGGATCTCGACTTGGAATCGAATCTCAACCTTACAGCAAGTATCCGGTCACTTTACTGGCTGATCTATCCCGAATGTATGAATAAGAGGAGCGATATGTGATGTAAATTTGAAAATACTGCATTTTTTACTTATGTTAGTGGTATGGTCCAATGTTCGGTCGATTGTTTATGTCCTTATAGTGTTTTCTTTATTATTATTATTATTATTATTATTATTATTATTATTATTGCGTTTTATGGCTCTTCTTGTGCATTATAAAAGCACAGTACGCACATATATTCATACTGATCAGCTTTGAACAATTTGATGTAGAGAGAGAGACAACAATATTGTTGTGTTGACTGGAACCAAAATACTGTTTTGTTGTCTCTTAGTTTAATAACACAACGGGATGTCCTGTACAAAAATTTGATGTAGGGTAGCTTCCTGAGTAAAAAAGCTTTGCTTGGGGACTCCGAGGGCTCTGCTTGGGTTAGAAACGAAACAAACAGAAATAATTATTGGCCTCTTGTGTTATGTTACAAACCAAATAGTAACGAGACAATGATAAGACTATTTAGTGTTAATTACTTAAAGATATGGAACAACATTACATAGTAATTTCTAGGTTTAACGAATTTACAAAGTACGGTAGTTCTTTTTTCGGTTTTTAATTGCGCCGAGAAATGTGCTTTGTTACTGTTAAATGCATTAGATATATTATTAGAGTAAGCGGTTTCCTCTTGAAACTGCCGGGCACGTATCTACAAAAGTAGTGAGTTTTAAATGTCTGAAATTTGTGAAATGTATGAATTTTAAGAACACGCCTTCCCAGTTTTACTTCTGTAAATGTTTTGCTGCTAATCAGGAAGGTCAAAAGAGGACGCCATCTGTTTTCATTGAGCTTAATTGCTCAATGAAATGTCCGCGAAATTCCTTCACGTTGATTTCTCTTCGTGAATGTCTATTAGCTTCGCACGAAAGAAAGTGAGATTGAGAACTGATCTTGGATTTCAAACTGTTTGTTGACGAACTGATATCATTATAACTGTTCAAATGAAACATTTAAGTAATTAAATCAATCCTTTGGCTGTTCGATTGTTCATCACATTTGCCTCAAACGCGGCCCAACTGGAATGCTAGATCGAAACGCCAGGTCACAAAATATTCCTTTCGGATTATGAAGCAAAGTGGCTGGAGAGGGGTTGGCTAAACGGATATGGCAGTAACTCCGCACTCCATTTAAACAAAAATCCTCGGTGACATTGCCATTATATCCAGAATATCCTTTCAAACTGTCGGTCCTGTGTTCCACATGTCATAGTAGTAAGTTTTAGCTCTTTCCGGATTACTGGACGGACATTGTTACAGGGGAATCATTAAACCACCTCCGTAGTATGGGCTTGCGTTTTAGATTTCCGTTATGATCTTGTACTATTACTGTTAGCTGATACATTTAGTACTCGCACAAAATAGATACAGATTGTTCCATAGAGAAGTGTATGTCTTGAGAAGCTATTGTCTGTCAGCTGGCCAAGAAGTTTTCCAGAAGATTTTAATTTCCTTGCTCACTGGGGCCTGTTACTTCAACCATTGGAATGAGTTTCACATTTTCACCCGCTCCTATTTAATGCGCATTTTAACAGTATTCTCCCCTTTACTTCCAAAGTCCCCAAATACTCAGTGTCCTTCATGTTATCTTACCAAAATGTCGTATAGGCTTCTGATTTTTTTCTCATCCATCTTCTTGATTTGATCATTCAGACTACATTTTCCGAAGAGGGAATGTCATCATTGTTTAAATAACAGATTTTTCATCCTCGTATTACTGCATCTCTCTCAGGTCCTAATGTCGTCCTCAGCTCTTTAGCCTGTCCAACAAATCAGCATGTGTTGTTCTCGTAGAGAGGGAGGCCAATTTCGGTACCCGTAGGGAATAGTATGTAAAACCTTAACCTTATTACCGTATATTTACTGTTATTCATAGTTTTGTAGGTGGGAGAGGGAAAGAGAAAGCATTCTTAACAAAATTGTTTAGAAATTTGTTATTTAGTTTTATTTGTATGGGGTTTAAGACGCCCGCCCTACGACTGCCCCTTGGCTGCGTGGCTAACATATTCAAAGCTGTCTTCCACAGCTGGGGACAATACCGCCAGCTTAGGCCTAGGGGGTTTCCTTCTGAAATGAGGCACTCAGAGCATACGGCATTTGAGGTTCTTACAGCGGCGTTTCAAAGAATGTAAGTTCTCTGGGATTTGTTTTAGTTTATTTTAAGGCAATTCAACCCCTTTGCGTTCTCATTATGATCAACCAAAGGTCAATCTAACCGGAACTGTTTATGCACTTCACAAAACGGCAACATGTTTGGGCTATAGAGCATAACCATCATCAGGCTGTCTACCACAGTAGAGTGGAAATATTCACATGTGAGTGGTTTGAGATCTCAAAACCTTACAGTTGTTGTGAGATAAAAATACAGAGCATGCATAGTGTAGGTAAATACCTTCGGGAATAAAATTTCTTTAGCAAGTTTGTAAAATTTTGTTTTAAAAAACCTGTAACCGTGGTAACTTTAAAAAACACTTACGCGTGACTTGCTCCAGTCAGAGGTAAGATTTTTAATACTTTTTATATTTATTTTTTATTTCGCCTTAACATTCTTTATCAATATATCAACATACCGAAATGTCAATATAATTTAAAGTTCTAATATACAAAGAGAACAACCAATTAAAATACCAACCTAGTCAAGAAAATTCTACACAGGCCGTCTTCACTACAAGTGCCTATCCCCTCTCCCTGCGTTTAATATTTAAAACATTATTGGTATATTATCACTGTTTCAGTCTTTTTAAAACATACTTTTACAAACTTCCTTACAATTTTTTATCCCGAAGGCTACTTACCTTCATTGTATATGTATGTGTTGTTTTTATAACATCTGTAAGATTCTTAGATCTCAGATCACGCTACTGTGAATATTTCCATTTTATTATTTCAGACAGCATGATGATGTCGACGCTGTATACCCGAAACACGTGGGTTTTTTGTGCAGTATATAAACATTTGTGTTTACACTGAAAGTACTATACCTTTGATTGATTATCTGGTATGTGCTTTGGCTTGTATTCTCTGCCCGTTTAAGTTCAAGGCACCACGTTCCTTCTAAACGTTGGTAACTACTGACCAAGCGAAACAGCATTACGTCACCCAGAAATCTTTAGTCCTGTACGCAGAGCATGTGTTTCCATGACACCCGTGAAAATTGTTCTGGAGAATGGGTATCAGTAACGAGTGAAGTGTCGTGGCAACTCAGGTTATGCGTTTGGCTTCATAACGTTTGATTCTGTCCTCGAATAGGTCATTACGAGAGACCTCTAACTACTGTGTGTAGAAAAAACTTTGATTTCGCCCAGAAGTCCCAATCTAATTATGTCAAGTTGTTTTGGAAGTGTGATACTAGTGATAATGCCTTCCTTCTTTTCGAGCATCAGTCTCAGAGTTTTGAATAATAATTCTACCATAATGCAGTGTCTATCTTTTCAGCACAATGGACAATAAGTCTTACCTTTCCGAAAATTAATTGAATGCCGATTGGGTGACAGAAAGTTCTGTAATCATCTGACGAGGCCTCCATGCCTTTGGTATGTTTCAGTTCGTATCGTGTTGCTGGAAAAAAACGAGGCTATAGGCGTTATTAACCCATCTTTCTTTGCCCAAACTTCATTCCTTAAAAAAATTATTGTACAGAGAGTGCATAGATTGGGTACAAGGATAAATTACAGAATTGTTCCTGTAAGTAATTTGAATAAATATTTCACTATGTTACAAGTGGGACTGAATAATATGTATATAGATATAGATGCAAATAACGGCAGTGAAAAATTATGAACAAAAAAAAAAACACTGCGACTTCTGGTAAGCTAATTAAAGCAGTATATGTGGCATGTTTCATCGCTCTATGTTTACTCCATTCCTCCTATCCATCCACTACACTACCTCGTTGCCTCTTCTATTTAAAGCCTGATTTTCCTTGGGATTCCTCTCTTTTCTTTACTGCAGGTACCCACTGCTCTGATGTTTTTAGCGGTTTGTCGCTCACTATGCCAGTCTGTGCCAGCACAGCCCTTTCGATTTTATAATTTCTGGCTTTTCTTCACAGTGTCACTCGTAACTTCGTCCATCCTAGATACGTCAGCCAATATACGAGTAACTCGGAATGCATTTCAGTATTCATTAGCTGATTTGTCTGTTTAGCTGGCACACACCATACCATTGTTTTGCATGTTAAAGTACCCTTCATAAGGATTCTCGTATATGTTTATTTTTCGGTTTCTTGTGTTTCTTTTATTCCGCCACATTGACTGTAAGGGTCTGTTGCTTTCTGTGTTTGTGTAATTGTGTAATTTATTTCGGGATTTGCTTTACCTTCCTTTGCATTTTTGTTTATTATTGTATACATATATATATATATATATAATGAATTGTCTTTGTTCTTTGTCGGAGGCCCGGGTTCGAAACTAGAATAATCCTTGTGAGCTTTGTGGTGGGCAAAGTGATACGACGACTTTCTCATGTTTTTCTCCTAGTATTCGGGTTTTTTCTTTCTTTATCCTTCTTCCGCTGTACTGTACGTCCTCCTCTACTCTGGGGCTCTTGTGAGGACAAATGGGCGAAATCTGGGAATCTTCAAACGAAGCGATGCTCTTTCGGATGTTTGGGGGAGGAACGGGCACAAAGGTACCTGCACTTTGTCTGCCTAGCTTTTGTGAAAGCAATTTGTCAAAGAGAAAATTTGATTGAAAACTCAGGTTCTCTACTGTGTGGGACGCGGAAATAGGCGACCAATCACTCATACAAGTCTCCGCTAAAGAGCTCAGCAATCAGCGCGAAGGGATGGCTTCAGAAGTATTAATATTATACATCTAGATGTCCATGTGTGAACATATTTAATAGTATCAAGAACCCGACTAAGTCATATTCTTAAGGTATTGCCTTACAGTATTGTACAGCCGTTATGCAGTTTGTGTATACAGTACCTGGGCACATTGCAAGAGTAAGTTCATATAAAAATAAAGAAAAAAGTACGTATAAATATGTTTCCGGCAATGAGTGGATTCTAGGCGCTTTCGCAAAATTGCGAAAAGCGACTATTAGCTTCGTCGTGTCTGTCTGTCCGTCCGTCCGTATGGAACAACTCGTCTCCCACTGGAAGGATATTCGTGAAATTTGATATTTGAGTATTTTTCGAAAATTGTCGAGAAAACTCAAGTTTCATTAAAATCTAAAAAGAATAACAGGTAACTTATTAGAAGACCAATATACGTTCTTGTTCAAATCTCTCTCACTTCTTCTTAGAATTAGAAATACTTAAGACAAAAATCAAAACACATATTTTATCTTTAAAAACTTTTTTAAGTCTTGCTGTTTATGAGATAATGTGGAAGAATATTGTACAGCTGATTAGGCCACAGATGACAATATGGCGCACGCGCATTGCTTGCCGGATACTGAAGTCTACAAACACGCACTCAGACTGTGTAATACTTATTACATTTCCACTGCAACAATGGTAACACGAACGCACCTCATCAGTGTTGCGTTAAACGAACATTGCCTGTCTTGTTTAGTTTAATTGAAAGATTGCATTCAGCAATGAAGACCTGCACTGTGTATTACTTTATTACAACTGACGTAATATATTTACGGTATACCTTCCCAGTTCAGTTACTGCTGAGTTCTTAGGGTATATCAAGTCACAATTCAGAACAGATGCTCAAAACTTCCTCCACTTGAATCAGTCAGTGCACGCATGGACACTTCTGATCATCGACTCTCGCACACTTTCGAAAGTTTCCTGGGTAGTTGCGAATGGTTTGTAGGCATCAAAATTTCGTTGATGAAGTACCTCTTCGTTTTGAAATGCAGCTGAACACTAGGGTTTTTAGGTGTCCCAGGAAAGGATTCAGGTCGGCCGAACGTGGGGTCTGTACCTCGAAAACCGTTTGCCGACATGTATTGACATGAACTTTTTTCCATATTTTGGCGTGCGGAACTCACTTTGAAGACTGTCAAACATTCTAGCTACATCGTATATCTGTAACATAGGAGTGTCTCCAAAAGTTCGGAAACGTGTTTATCTTTTATCTCCTTAACAGTGTTTCAGATGTTGAACTATGGTCGTTCATTATTTATCACCCTTTAAACGGAAAGATAAATTGGAATTTCGCTCCGCTGACGTGTTGTTCTTTTATGTACATTTAAAATTTACCGGACCAAAGTTTAGTACCCCATAGAATTTACATTAAGTGGCACTTGCTTCGGCCGGACTATAGACTTTAAATGAATTTAATCATTAATGTCCTATGAACGAGATGTGTCTTGCTCGTGTACGTCGTCTATTTCTTTTTCAAACTTGTTGAGTGTTTTGTAATATAATTAACAACACGTGGTCTTGCCTAGGATCTGGTGGTGAATTTCATCAACAAAATTGCAAAGAGCAACAGCATACAGAGAATTTAAGCATGTGGGTTATTACCTAAATTTAACTCATCATCATAGAGTTTAAAACATTGCGCTTAGTTACATTACAGTTATTTGTTGCTTTAGGAAAGCGTTCCTACAGATAATTAAATTAATTTGTCATCAGGTATTAATTTGTTTGATTGTAAGATTTCTTGTTAAATCCTGGTTTCTCTGATTGTTTCGAACGGCTTCCCCACGTGGACATCTGTCGTTTTTTATGTGGTGTTTGTTTTAAGTGTGCCTTATTCTAACTTACGAAATGCAGAGCTCGTCCGAATTACGCGAAGAACACAGATATCTCTCGGACAAACATAAATTAATCTAGAAATGCTTATCCATACGAAACTAGCCTAGTCTTATCTACCACACCTCTGTGGGCGTGTTGTTAATTAACACTATTTTAAAAATTTCAGTTGATAAGACTTTACTTTTTTTAAGCATTATTTGTCACTGCTGTTACATGAACGCACAGACAAGTTGTTTGAAATGTTATATTTAGTGCACCATGGAAGGATATGCAACTTTTTTCAGGGCAATATTGCTGTTTTAGTGGAATGTACAGTAACGAACTGGCGATCATGTGAAATTTTTGTTTTGGTTTTGGTTTGATGGTTGTAACTAATTGGCCACTGGAGTAAGGCACGTGACTTTTGGTGCATGGGTGGATCACGTAAGGGCCTACATATTAGTCACGAAACTTTGTAATTCAGCTATTAAAAAATATGGCGACGATATGGAGCTTTGAGGTTACATCTCACTGGTTAGACATTAGGAGATGTGTACCTGAATAGAACGTTAAAAATATAATAATAATAATAATAATAATAATAATAATAATAATAGCAGTGATTGTTGTGGATACGTTCAGGTAGAAATGCATGCAGTAGGAAAGGAGGTTGTAGTTCTGCTAGGAATTGCAAATTCACCATGCACAGAAGGCCTGATAATTAATTCTAAGTGCTTAAGGTATGAGATTCTCAAAAAAATAGTTTGTTTGTCAGAAATTGACAAGTTAGCACGTCTGCGGTGTTCCTTCCGTGTATCCGCATACACAAGAGGCCATTTACAAGGGCCCAACCTCAGAATAATTTTTGTGTATAAGTTTGTGTTTGTTCACACCCATCTCATAAAAAGCAATTGCTTCAGGAAAGAGCATACATACTTAGCATTGTTTAGACAACACGGCGCAGCGATCGGCCGGGATCTGTGTCCAGCAAAGACTTCCCTTGCAGCTAGTGGTTTCTCTTCAGACGGACAACACAACAGGTTGGAAACGAACTGGATTCTCCTTCACATAGTAGTCTAGATTGTCGTGTTAAAACTTCGGATTGCGATAATTTATGATACCTTTACATCTTGATCTACAACGAGCAACGTAACATTGCAGTGTATTTCTTTAACATACCATAATCGCGTATTTTAATTTGTAATTAGATATTCTTTCAAAACATTTTCAAGGGGTTTCAAACGGAAGGGTTCCTCCGAACTGGAAGCAGAGTATTCGGGCGGATTTAAAACACTGGAATTAACCAGTTCAGCTTCATAATCAAATTAGAAGAGTTTCGTGGAATTACAAATTTCTTGCTTTCTCACTCAGTAACATGTTCCAAGATTATTTTAAAGTTTTTACGTTTCGTGCACTTTTTAGATAAATGTGCTCAGTTTATTGCACAAACCCAATGCCCAATGTTAATTATGTATACTAAAGGCTTTTCTCCACCAAGTTCCAGTACAAGTGTACCATCTTCAGTGAAATCAAAATGCCAGTTTTAAAAAAAAAAAACCAATTGCCAACGCTGAACTGTTACTTACAAGGTTCTTCAGTTTGTAGTAACTTCGTGTTGATGTCGATTAAGTATAAAACGTACAGCTTGTACAGGTCTTTAAAAACGTATGGTTAAAGAATGATCAAAATGTTTCTTACATAGTTAAATACGATATATACAAGGCAAAATGGTTGTTATTGTGTTTGATAGTGGAAACTTCTAGTCATGTGACATTGTTCATTCAGGTGTCTAGTGCGTATTCCAATCCAAAGTTGATCGGATCCTGTAAACTGGACGTTTACACTACGAAACGCAATAAAAATTATTATTTTTATGTATCATATATAACTGTTATAAATGTTTTAATCATATGTTAACCCTAGGTTCTAAGAGACCTGTACGGACTGAATAGCCTTTTAAATATCAGCTTAGCACTGGCAATTGGTTTTTTAAAACTGGCATTTTGTTCTCCCTAAAGATGGTACACTTGTCCTGACACTTATCGGAGATAAGCCTTTAATATTCAGTATTTGTATATAATTAATATTGTGCATTTGGTTGCTGAAATAAAAGTGGGTACTTGCTCCCAGATGTCCACGTATTCCGGTAGAGTATCTGTGACAAAAGGGTCCTTTTTAGTAAAGTGTGTCGGGAACATACATGTTTGATTAACCCCTGAACTACATTTTATACATTCAGCTTGTACCGCACAGTACACAATTTCCGTCCCGATTATGCTGTACTGGGAATAATCTGTCTTTTTTCTAAGATACATACATAACACATGAATAAACTCTGTGGGCAGAATGGATAATTTTTGAATGTTTAACCTGATGTTGGCGCAGAAAGTAACTGCTAGGCTTTAAAATGTTGGAGTCGGTCAGACATAACAGGCAGTTTGTTTGAAGACATACGTAAATTTGTGATATGTACCGCTGAATTCTCTTTGTGCTTAGAAAATGTTTTGATGAAAGTTACAGACAATAGAAGGACATATGTTTCATGACCAATGTTCCTTTTTTTCTCCGAAAATTATGCCATTTGCCGGATAATTGTAAGAATTACGGCAAACCATGCGAAAGTATTATTTACGCATGGATTTGTTAGGGTGTGATGTAATATTCCAATTATGCAGTGTTTGTTCCTTTAGAGCTGTCAGTTGTTTTCTTCATGCGTCTGCATCATGCACAGTTACGGAAAGAGAGAATATACGATCATAGGATTTAATGTTTATTGCTTATGTCTAAGAAGACTGAATTTGGTATATGGGCAGAATATGAATGTACAGTACCTACGTAGTATTAACGAAATATTGTATATATGTAAGCCAGCAGTTACGAGATGTTTAAACAGGATGAATATGTGAGGTTATATTTGACTGAAAAATTTAGCCCGTTGTATGAACAATCTGTAATGTATGTACAAGTGTGAACAGTAAAAACAAATTTCTGACCGCAGTAAGTCAAATGGTAGGACAGTCTGAGAAAAGTCCAGGATGCAAATGTCGGAACGCACCGCCATGTTACTCCACACGTACATTTTCTTCCTTGTTACAACGAAATTTGATAACAATAATTGATTTTTTTTAAGAACGCGAAAAGTTTTGTGGGACCAACGCAGCTATTTGTCGAAGTATGGGCAAATGGCGCCTGGTATAGTTGTTGGACCTACGAACCTTTGTTGCCTGAAAACTCCCTGATGATGGCACCTTGGTACCGAAACATGTCGGAGTTGCCGCCTGATATGAAGTGTGTTATTTGATCTGTTTTATTTTATTTTAATTAGTAATTTTTTGGCGGAAAAATAATTGAATGTTTATTACTTGCACTGCACTTAGCAGCAATTTTTCTTTGCTGTATGCGTTGTGGTTAAGCCTGTTTTTGAATGTATTGACAGATTACTGTAATTAACACACATCATGGCACAATGCCTTAAATATATGTGCGTGCAGTCAGACGTGAGCAGTTAGAGCTGTATTTCATTGTATTTTGAGAAGAATCCGTTGATATTAATGTAAAAGCATAGTCATTTATGCATATTTCAAAACGTTCGAAAAAATGTAGTTTTGTATTGAATGTGTATTGTCTAAATTTAATCCTTAAATTTGTTAGTAGGTGTAAAATAAATGTAGTTTTTTTTGTCACTGATTCATTTAAAAATACTAATCCGTATTGAGGTGAATTAACTTCGAATTCTGTTATACCTTCGCGAGTCAAATGGCAGAAGCCTTCAATGGTGTAAGCTGTAGTATCCCCTCACTTTCCCCTGAAAAGTTAAATTCCGCACAGAATCATGCAAAATTACACGTGACTATAAGTTACAATATTTCCACAGCTTTTACTGTCAGCTGGTATCGTCCTGCCATTAAATATGCTTAAAGTGCCGGTAAGTGTTAAGGCTGGTTGGAGGGTCAGGTGTAAACGTTTGTAATGATAAGGTTGGGGACCGTCCTATTTTATGACTGTCCGGACAGGCGATGAGGAGCGTGTCAGGACACACGCAATTTATGAGGTCCGGTGGACGCTCTTGGACCTCGCACACACTTCAGAGCAGTGCATTTTAACACTAGCGAGAAATTTTACTTGAAATGAAACTATTTTCTGCATCTTAGATAAATTTCCGGATTTGAATTTCTACCCGTGAAATATTGCAGTAGACCGTAGTGAATGGCTGCAGTGTTTCACGCATATGCCTTTTAACCCTTATCCTGCTAACGTGGAGAATATGGTGAGCTCCTAATAATGCCAGCAGATGGCAGATGGGATTTAACTCGGCGTTTAAAGGGTTAATATGTAGTGACAGAATTCCGTGCGAAAGTGTTTTGCTCTGTCAGCAGAGATGTACAGTACAGCCGTGCGAGGTTTAGGTTTGTGCTGCGATATGGTTGTGGTATCCCCCCTTCCACCGTCACTGGGTGATTGCTTCCCGGAATTTCGAGACAAAGTTGTGGCCTCGTATTCGAGGGTCAAAATTTCCAAGAAGACGGTCTGTGTAGGCTTATTTTTGACATCGTGGGCCAGATAAGAACAGCCCTTTCAATTAATGTTATTCGTTGACTTACCAGGGGCAACTGGTAGGTAGCCCCAAATAAGACAGATGAAAAATTATTATTTTTATTATTATTATTGTTACTATCATCATCATCAGCATCAGCAGCAGCTAAAGTCAGAATTGACACTATACTTAATAAATAATCAGTGTACTCATTGGCTAAACATGAAGTGTAACCTTGCTACGTACGTACAAATATTGCAAGCTAGGCGAATTATCATTGCATATGTTAACCCTTTAAGGACGAAACTGTATCTGTCTGATTTAAAGGCCCAGGTCGTACCGCGCTGTAAACACTCTCGGCCTCGGTTATAAAAACCAGTCAGTTAATGCTGTATAGAGAAATAATCGCTGTTTGTTCTAAGATCCACGCAAAACACCTATATGCATCGTGGGCAGAACGCAGAATTTCTGAATGTTAAAGCCTTAAGAGGTTAAGCAGAGGCGGTTTACATGCTTCAGAAATGATTGACGATAAAAGGAAGGAATGTTTGGGAAACGCTGAATCCAGTGACGGTGAGAGACGTCGCAACGTAGGGATTTATATTTAAAATATACTAAAGAAACACAGTGAGGTTATTGGCAGGCCAGCCAAACACAATAAGGGTGCAGGTGGACCGATATGACGCTGAGTTGACGCAAGTCCATTGGGTTATAAATAATATAGCAACGGGCAATGTACCTTGTTGACGGGTCTGTACACTGTTAACAAGCAACGAGTGGCGTGCAGCATTTATTGCTTGAGTATGCTACAACTGTGATCAAATTTCTCACGCAGAAACACCAATAAGTAACATCGATTTCAGCACTCTTGGTAATGGTGTATTATAATTTTTTTGACATTGTTTATATGTTTGTTTTCCTTTTAACCATTTGAAACACATTGGTCGCTATATATACACTGTCAAACCCCGTTGTAGCGCTCATTTAAATCTGTGAACGGAAATTACCTCTTTTGCAATATTTCGATTTATCGCTGCTCTCGATATACTGCCACATATCGCGTGGAACAAAGAATGGCGCTATGTCGGGGTTAGACTGTACTGTATTGGTTTAGCATTCAATATCATTGCGTCTTTCCCACACAGTGTACATGTGTATTTTGAATGATTCTGGCAATAAATTGTTGCCGTAAACATGATTAACTGACTAGTCTTTGTAATGGACAATGAGTGTATTTACTGTGTTATAGAATTTGGACTCTTATTAAATATTATCTACATTAAATTTCATCATGCTTATCTATAAAGGTATTTATCTAAAGATTGTTCCAACAATGTACACATACAACGATTTTAAAAAATTCTTATGAAGTCAAACTACATTCCATCCTGTTTCGTTAGCAGCCACCACTACCATCATCAGGAAAGTCCACCTCCACGAACCAAAACTTTGCTATCACAAACTTTCTATCTTGAAATGCACACACAGTGATATTCAGTTCGTGTCCCCATCACCACTGAATTTGATGAACACAGACGCGTATCATTTCTGAAAACAGCCGAGCACAACGGAAATCAGAGGAGTTTCCACTTGCACAGCAGTTGGCATATAGCGGTGTGTGTGTGTATATATATGTGTGCGCGTGTGCTTGTGTATGTTACGCCTACCACGTATGTGCTTTTTAAAATCGTTGTATGTGCATATTGATGGAACAGTTTTTAGGTAAATAATAATCTGCATTAATTTGTTAGTTAAAGGGGTTAAAACGTAGAAGGTGGTGTTCAGATGGAATATCCTGAAAGCAAGTAGAGGACGAGGGACACTCAACATCAGATCACTCTTCTCGAACTCACTCAGTAGACATGAGATTTGAGGTTTACTCGGCAGTCAGAATTCATCTTGTGATCTTGTGGGTTTCTACACCATGCAGTCTTGTAAGTGCAAGTGTTGGTGTTCTCCTGCAAGACTACGCAGTATGAAAATCCAGAAAACCACAGTTCCACCCTTGATCCGTACACTTGTAAAGTGTGAGCCTACTTATGAAGTGTACGGAAGTATTTCTAAATCGCTGAGCGCTGTTCGCTGTCAATATTCAGTTACGTCCATACAGAGGTCCCCTGACCTATGATGTCACTGTCCTCACATTGCCTATTATATTTACCGTTTGTAATATCAAACTGTGCTCGTATTAGTGAAGAGAACCTTCACACACACACACACACACACACACACACACACACACACACACACACACACATGCGAGAATTACAGTGGCTATTAAGGAAATGAAATGTGTGTGCAGTGCTCGTAAGGTACATGTAGCGAGAATGTATTTGCTGTGGAGATTAGATTGAAAGGTTGTACTAAATTGGGATGCATATTAAAAAGAAGACACAGGAGTGAACTACAGATATTCTTCTTAAACAACAGAGTACATGGCTGCAGACAGCAATAGACCCACCTCGAACAGCGGACTGAAAGTAATAAGACTGCCCCAAAAGGAGTAACATACAGACACAAAGAAAGCGACGTCAGGGACTTCCGAGAAGACGGGAGTGACTTTTGAAGCCGATTCAACTATTATTGCCTGTGTCATGAAGTGGAGAGGACGAAGAAGATGATGATGATGATGATGATGATGACAACGATGAAGAAGAAGAAATGCTTCATTCTATGAGTTATTGACTAAGAAATTTCAGAACACACTACAACAAGCAGCGAATGAAGCTCTAGGCAAAAGGAAAAAGAGAAGACACAAAAGGCGTTTAATTTTATGGAATGGGGATATTAAAAACTTGATTGAAAACAAGAAGAAGGCTTATTTACGGTATCCAACAACACGTTCTGAAACTGACAAACTACAATACAAAAGGTTAGTGGAAATTGTGAAAAGAGAAACAAGAAAAATTAAAAGGTAATGTTGGGAAACATTTGTATCGAGAATTGAACATGATTTACATGGACGCCAGATAAATGCATATAAAATTATTAGAAATTTAAACAGAACTGAAAAATATAATTTGCGACTTAACCCAATAGTTGAACACACATGGCTAGATTACTATCAAAAACTTTGGACTAAACAATTTAATGATAACACCACAGAAGGGAAACGTGCAAAATGAACAGAAAATTGTGTTGACTT
>Ga0123355_10003444_pt1 | contig 22699 bp, 11 predicted proteins | sample TergutEmb28metaG_3_FD_89872 | JGI IMG/M metagenome (GOLD analysis project Ga0123355, IMG submission 89872) | Embiratermes neotenicus P1 segment gut microbial communities from Petit-Saut dam, French Guiana - Emb289 P1 | ecosystem: Host-associated > Arthropoda: Insects > Digestive system > Gut ... | reverse complement strand
TTTTTTTTTCTTTAAAAAAAAATATTTTTTTTCTTCCCAACACCGGCTTTTTTTATTAAAAAATTTTTTCATTTATTTTCCAATGTAATTTAAAAATAAAAAATTTTAAAAAAAAAAAAAAAAAAAAAAAACTTATAGACTGGTTTCAAAAGTTAAAACATTCAAATGTAGTTTATAAAAACAATAATATAAAGATATTTTTAGTTTTTATGGTGGTGCAAAAGAAGTTTTAAATATTAGACGACGCGATGCTTGTACACTGAAACGGAGGCAGCGAGTTCCTCAGAAGCATAATAAAACTATTTGGTGTCTTAACACAGAGGTTTAGAATTCCAAAGCAATGTATGTAGTAATTAACGCCTGGGGAAAGTGTGATTATAAATGTCACGAAATTATTCTTCAAATAAGCAACAGAATGAAGAAACATCATTCAAAACCATTCATAACTGCCTGAAAAATTTTATGCATGCAATAATTAGAATTATAATGCTTAGCATTCTCATTTGCCCAGTTCCATTCATAGTGAATGCCTCCTCCTCCTCCTCCTCCTCCTCCTCCTCCTTCTTCTTCTTCTTCTTCTTCTTCTTCTTCTTCTAATAATAATAATAATAATAATAATAATACACACGTTAATGCAGGGAAATTACCTGTGCGTTGTAATTTGTAATTATCTTGCGCGTGGTACGAAATGGTGGTTCCCACAGGTGAGAACCCCTGCTGTGAGGATGTCACATGCTGTCAGACCAGAGGCGTTTCGCTCTGCTGATCGATGCTAATGAGTCACCCATCTATTCACAATTCGTGCATATTACATACGCGCGAATAAAACAATGAAATCGGCTTCGTATCACAGACACCATACAGACATGACGTGAAACAGACTTTTGATGGATTTCAGTAGATTTGATATTTCTTTCAAAGATTTTCTTTTTGGACTTCGCAGAAAAGACTTCATACCAGAAATAAGCGGCCTACTATTATACTTATGATCTTACGGGTTTTGATAGCAGAATTTCACAATAACATGTTACCTCCAGAATCAGAATGGTAACAAAGATATTGGTATCTTCTTCTGGACTGGGAGGAACGTGACATATTTTGGTGTATATAAATATTTCGGAGAAACACATCACACTGAAGAGAGAGTCAGCATGATTACCGAAACGTTAATAGCCACCAAGAAGTCTACATACACGACACAAAAATCCACAATAAGTGGTAAATAATATCGCTCCCTGTTAAATTCATGGTAAGTCTTACGTAGGTTTTGATGTTATTGAAACCGAATATTGCAACTAAATTGCCCTGTCACCCGCCAGTGCTAAGAAGAAGAGATCAAATTAAAAAAACTACGTTTGTAATAAAAAGTACTATATTGGTTTGTAATTGCTATATACACTTGTCAAACAATAAACAATGTATCTGTATGCGGTCCCCTAACTACAAAAAAAAATCGTCGTTAAACACTCACTTCTTCTTCCTTTTCCCTTACATTCGCCAGTCTCTCTCTCTCATAAGACGCTAGTATTAGTTAGCAACACATATTTGGTCTTAATTCCCACTCTACCTCTTTTCCATTTGAGAAAGGTCCTGAAGGGACCTTCAGCCAAGTATATAAAGTTTCGATGACATGTTACATCCCATAGCACTGTATGACGAAATTAGCTCGTGCACAATTACACTGTAATTTTCCGCTTTTTCATTGCCCAGAAAGTTTCTGCAGACGTTTTCAAATGCCTTCCAGGCTCTTCTTTCTGTACCATTTAATTTTGTACTAATGTCGTGGTCTTCTAATAGTTTTTTTTTAATATGTGGACCAAGGAAAATTCATACTTTCATCTGGGTCTTACTTATTTTAGGAAATTGTTGTCTTAAATAGGCAAACCCTTCGCGTTCTTTACCCATCACTTTCACAAATAATTTTATCAATCCGACCTTGATATGCAGTGAAGGTTAACAGACTTTTGACGTGTTCACTAAAGCAGGGCGTACCGCTTTCTTCGGACCTGAAGTTTCTGAACGAAGTGGCCATTTTTTATTCTGTCGTAGAAGTCCATTGCTCGGCTGTCCCATTCACATAAAAACCAGCAACGTGTTATGCATCTGCCTTGCAGCACAGACAGCATTGCTATAAATTTTAGGTCTGCTCATATATTCTACCATGTTCTTCTTAATGCATTTTTGCAACAAAACCTGAAGTTTCTGTCTCGTACGTTTCTTTCCTGTGAACTGCATGAACCAACGGAATAGAAGGGAACTCATTTCCTTCATGGAGTAACACTGCCTTCAAGCTGACCTTGGATGAATCAGTGAAAAGCCTCCACTGCTCAGTGGTGTGTTAAAGTTGCAATTATTCAATATTATTGGATGCTAAAGAAGTACGCTAGACCACCATCCAAGAGTAATAGGTCGCTATGTTTGTCTTTTCTTGTAAATTCATACTATTACACCTTTTTCAGGAAGATTCCACTCCTCAAGCCGTAATCATAGTAAACGTGCCTTTGTTTTGGGGAGATCCCAATCTTGAACTAAATCGTTTAACTCTGTCCGAGTGATCAGATGAGGCTTGTAGGAAAGTCTGGATCTGCATTCGTGCTGGGTTCTGTATCTTCCGGTAACGCCTCTTCCAATTCTGAATCTTAGTCAAGATTACAAGATTCCGGTGACTTGGATATTGGCATTGAATCATAATGAGGAACAGGTCTTAAAGCAGAGAGTATATTAATATACTCTATTTCATGCATTTCAAACCAGTGATTTGGTCAAATAAAAATAACAGTCTTTGAAGTGGTTTCGAGGCTCACGCCAAACCATCGGAACACAAAATGTCATTGATTTGTGCGTAACTTTCAACCAGCCTGCAGCAAATCATTGGTGCCCAGACTTTATCTTGGTTTACGAACTAACAGCCAAAACAGAGTTCATAAATTTGTCTCACTAGTTTTTAGAGTAGATTCCTTTGCGATTTTAATAACACATTACCCCAAATCTAGCAAAGGTTTTGAGGATTATTTTGGCAAGAACGTTTCATGTTGCTCACAGGAAAATAGTTTTAAAACACACAAGGAAATTGTTATTTCTGCACCGGTACAAAACTTAGGTTGGAGGGCAGAGTCAGACTGAGGTTTTGAGAGACCGGGCCGCGACATATTACGATGCGACAATTTATCACAGACATTTGATCATGCCGACAAATAATCACACCGACATTTTATTATAGCGAAAATTGATCACTGCGACATCTGATCATGAAGACCGTTTATCATTACGATTAATGAATTTTGCCGCTGTGATAAAATATCAGTGTGTTTAGCGTCACTTTAATTTGTAGTGTGAAACTTAATTTGTAGTGTGGAATTTCACACTGCAAATTGAAGGGACGCTGAACAGCCACGAGCAAGCTTTTCCAGTTTGAGAGATTAGTTAAAGACAATATTATTCTAAGGATTTAAATGTCTGAAATACGTAAAAACAAACTAACATCACATCAAATTTTGGGCCAGCTCCAAATTTCAGGTTTGGCTACTCAGCTGAGGTAGCAACTGGTATCATCCAAACCGAGTATGTTATAAACATTTTATTCACACATTCGAGTATGTAACGCTATTCGTAATGAAAATCTATCAAAATTGTTTCAGGAAGGAAACTGATGCCGACCAGTGTTATCAGAATTCACACTTCTTTGAAATCCTCAAACCTTAAGTACTTTAGGTATTAAGAAATCTCTATTTCGCAACTTGACACCTAACAATTGGAAGATTGTAATCACAGTTTTGGAGAAACACGCTTCATATAGCTACAAATGTACATGACAATACATCATATATATTCGAAACTTTACGGCTTAATGTCCAGGAACATTGTGTCCTTAATATTTACCACAGGTAGAAAATCCTACCTTATGGAGAGAAAAATTAATTAGTATCTCTCAATCTGAACTTCTGAATTCATGTTACGTTAATAATTTTGATTCGCATTATTATTATTATTATATTTATTTGTCACCGCAAACTGGAGTCGCACAATCCTGACCATACAGCAGTTCCTTTGATTTGCACTGTCAATCTTTCAATCGCTTCAGATACGACCCGATTAGCGGCTGGTTACATCGTAAATAATTTTTTAGTTTTTCACTAAGTAACTAACAACAGATATGAAGTTGTCACTGTGGTGACTATGAATATTAGGGTCTTCTGCGATGTGGTGCTGTGTAGATTGTTAGAGATATAGCAGTGGGTTAGAACATGCTGTCCCATTGTTCAGAAGACAGGTGTCAAAATTCAAACTATGTTGTTCATACATCATTAAGTCTCAAGTATAATTATTTTGTTTTTAAGAATTTTATATATCGTAAATTTGTTATTCTACTATTTGCATTTATTACTTTCTTTTCTCCAAACGTTTTCCCAACATTCTGAAATGTGAGGTATTACACGTCCACATTACCACTGTTTGAAATGTGTTCTTGCACGAATTGATCATATCGGATATGTTTCCCTAGAGTGAGGACAAAGAACACCGTCAAAGTGATTCTGTGTGTCCATCGACGACTCTTGAATATTTTATGTCGAATGTTGTTTATACGGGACACAATTTCAATAATACAGAAAACCTTTGACATCGTGGGCCTGAAAGATAAAATATCAGACACACTGAACACACATTAGTTACTTTCTCTCTTTGTTTGTTTGTTTTCCGAAACAACTTTTAAAAGTCACTCGTGCAGAATCACAGAAATACATATAAGAAATATTACTCATGGAAGCGTAATATATTCAACGTAAATTTTCATCCATTTATTGACAACACTTTATTCATATTTATAGTGGTATTTTCATCAAAGGTTAAAGCCACACCTGTGCCTAAGCACTATCCTGAATGTATGGAAAGGAATTACATTATTATTCTTGGCTCTACTGGGAGGTGAGTGGCAAGATTTTCCATTTAGCCAAATAAACCTAGCGTGGCTTCTACCTAGCAATAATCGCAACTCGGATAGGCTTAATCGGTTACGATATTGCCTCTACGCAAAGATACTCCCAGTAATAGTATGGATAGTTAAAGATAAATCTGGGCAATGCGTGGAGATGACAAATTAAGTTTTGTTAAGTAGTGGTGTTAAAACGGCGGAGGGTTTTAAACGGTGTTTTAACTATTTAATGTGGAAGAATGATGAGAAAAGAGGGGTGTTATTGTTCGTAGTTATTGTTATAATGTACGAATATTCGTAAGTATGCATAACCATACTATGATATCTCGTGATATAAGTAAGCTTGGAAGTCCATAGATTTATGCATATCTGAGGGAATTGTAAAATAATTAATTTAATTGTGGAAGGAAGCAGACGCTCTATTGAAAGAATTAAACGAGTATAGTTTTCGAGGATATTATTATAACATAATGCAAACACCAAACAACTGCCTAATTTAGAGAAAAGACAAGAAAGTAAGGAGTTTAGGCCAAAATATATCATAATATTATAAAAATATTTGGTTTATAAATTTTGGAAAGAATTTTACAAATGGTACAGTGAGGTACAAGACAAGACTACTGTTTGTAGTCCTCAGATATAAAGGCTGTAGACGGCGAATTACCCGTTATTAAACAAACAAGCCTTCTTTGAAATTTGACTAAATAGTACATATTAAATTATTTGAAATATATTCGAGTAGCCATTTTTTAGGAGGATGAGTGGAACACATAGCCAATCGGAACACTGCGAAGAGAAAACTCTCCCCCCTTCGAGAATCGAATCTCAGTCATTCAGTATGTAGCAAGTCACTTTTACTAATGAAACGTCTCTGTTACTAAGTTACAAGGGGTAACTTTTTATCTCCAAAATTTATGTTCCATATTCTCTTAGGTTTTCTGAAGACTATAGAACAAAAAGGAACTATGAAGTTTTGGCAGGTCAGATTATTAAACACAGAATGTTTTATACTAAAGGGTACACGACTGTAACAGCATTACTTTTCTATGGACTATAATGACTGAAGTTGTCAAAAATTACCCAAATAAATATAAGGTTCTAAAATATATGAGACATTAAATAATTATAGGAACAAAGTGGCTCGCTTTTCCACTCAGTACTGCAAATAAGGTTTCGTAGAATTTACTGCAGCTTCGGAAAAAAGCAACGGACCAACAGCCACAGTTTAGTTCAAGTGTGAGCTTTGTGAATATAAGTTTCTTAAATACTGAACCAAAAAATCTATACTCACACTTCAGGAATACATAAAACGAGTTTATTCAAACAACGTTCGCTTAATTTTATATAACATATTTTTGGTGCTGTAAGGTTCAAGGCCTTTTCTATAAGACATTCGTGTTTTAGTGGTGTAAATAGTTAAATGGCATTTTAAAATTTATGTCAAGTTATTATACTCGATATAGAACTGGTTAAAATGCGCTTAATAAAACTGTTTTAAAATATTTTACTCTACTGGGGCCAGAAGTGGTCAGGCAAGGAAGGACGTTTTGAATCTAGCGAAAGATGTGAAAAGCTGTGAAATTTCACGACGCTTTCTTATACGTGCTCACAATCTACCGTTTTGCACACAAGTAAAAGGGAGTTATATATATCATGACTTTTATGTACATCTAACCGTTGCAAAAAATTAAAACTCGCATAGGGAAAATGCTTACTGAGTGCAATTCTAATACCTATTAAGTGTTCAGTGCAGTTCTTCTTACAGAGCTGTGTATGGTAAAATACCGATCTCATAAGTGGCCCGGCTCTTAACATGCAAAAATAAGTTTTTACTCGTTTAGATGCCACCAAGATTAGCATTTCTTTTCTCTCTGTAGTCGACCACTTTTAACTTGAAAAAATGTCTCATTTTTGTTCTTCCCGTCTTTTTCTCTTGTATGGATGACATTCTGCGCAAAACTGCATAATTTCAGTTGCAATATACAAAAATATGAAAATTTTCAAAGCCTCAGGCGGGCCACCTGTGACGTCTGCTCCTTATATATTTCATTATATACAATGGTTAGGCCTACTCCTCAGTTCTTTCATGGAATGTGACCGCAGATGTTGCATGTCTCATATCCCGGTTTACGCTAAATTCACATTCTATATATACCTCCACAGTTATGCTCAGAAGCAAATATTTACCATTTGAATACACACAATGCATCTGGTATTCCACCAGGCCGAATATCGCCTGTAGCTTGCTCAATATTCTTCGCATGCGCCAAAACACAAATAATTCGAAATGTTTCAAGCCACTGACGAATATGATTTACAGAAATATGTTTACGTATACCATCACTGTCTTGCGGGATGTGACGTCGTGCAACTTTATAGATTGGAACCACCGTTTATAAGAAAAAGAAGCGCCTCAACCTCAGTACATAAAATTAAAAAAAAACAGAGAATACTGCTTTCTCCATCTTTGTCTTGAGCTGAAATGCATCCTGTTCCTCCGAAACCTTAGTAAGTCTACAAAAATTCGTGATGTATCCCAGAAGGGTGCTGTCTTCATTATAAAAATCTAATTGCAATGAGACTACAGGCTGGTTCCATAGCAATTTCATTGAAATAAGTTCACTAAGAAACAGAGTTTACAACATCGTATTGCGTTACATTTGCCCACCTCTCGCGACAATGATTAATTTGGGCTTCAGTTCTTCAAGACGTTGGCGCCACTTACACTGGAATGTTCAGCTGGAAACAACCAATATGACCATATTTACTATACTTTCGCGTGTTACAAAATGTCGACTTAAGCCAGGCAATGATGGCATCTGTGATTAGATCGCTCTAGATCAAAGTCAATGCTACTTTGATTTTTACTACAAGATAATCAAAAGCCTTTTATAAGTGTGAGATATTTGAAGTTTTCATAGTGATAAAGATATAGTTGTTCGTGTTAAGCCTTCGAAAGATAAAGAGATGCGGCAAAAAACTCTTATTGCATCACAGAGTCAATAAATATCGCAATGCTCACAGAAAATATTCGCAACTATGACCCTTCGAAGACTAACTTTCCAATTAAGTAGAGTAAAACAACTCACTTCCTACCCCATAAAGAACAGTTGGTAACCACTTGGCAGATCAGGAAATTATTGTTCATTATGGAAATAATCACGTCTATTGTAAGAGCATCCAGAACACAGAGCCACATTGTGAATAAAATGCATGTTTTCTTAGTGTTACAATAGGTGGAATGTGTGGTTTCTACAGGGCTTCTTAATATGTTTCATCTCAACCAGATTAGCCAGCTAAACGAAGTTCGGAAGTGGCACTTTAACAGACAAGTTAGTCAAGAGCCAGACATTAACAAAATAAAATATTTTTTCCTTAATTCCTTCTTATTTTTGTTCATCCAAATACAATGGGTTAGTTTCAGTTAGTTATGAGCCTCCTTTCTTTAGAAAATCTTTTAAAACGCCTTTCAGGGCCAGCCTCGTAGCATTGTGTTCACTCTACTACTACTATTACTACTGCTGCTGCTATTGCTGCTGCTGCTGCTATTATTACTACTACTAATAATAATGATAATAATAATAATACGGTTCCTGAATTCTCAAATTTTGTTCCGCAGATTTCCCCTTCTAATGTCCATCTTTTCCACCCTGCGGTCTTCAGTAGCGTTCTGACATCTCTAGTTATTTCGTCTACCCACGTTTCCTTTTTCCTGATCCACTCATTCTGCAGGTGTATGCCGATCTCCAAGCTTTACGAATTAAATGTGTGTCACAACATAGTGTATAAACCATATAATTCATTTTTATAGCGGATTTTCCAGTGTTGCATTTTTTTATTCTTGATCATTTATTCTTTTAAGTTTTTTAAGTTTATTTCACCTTCTTGAACACTGTCAAAGTTTCGCGTGCATAGCACAGGATGATTCTGATAATGGTTTTGTGTGTCCTTATTTTAGTGGTCCTATGAAACGATTTTACTTAGTGACATTTAATATCGACAGACAGGCTTTCTTGACTGCCAAAATTCGCATTTTTCCTTCTGTCCACTAATATTATTGCTGACAAATGCAGACCAAAGTTTTTAAATTCTTTCACTGATTCATATTTACGCAGCCCCAGTGTGACGTCTGTGATACACCTTCAACTGCTGTTAGTTCTTTCCTGATTTCCCTATAGTCTCACCAAGCCAGCTGATACTTCCAGGTCCTTATGTATTCCCTTTATTGCTGGTATTGTCATTCCCAGAATGTCGACATCTTCAGCTTTCCCAGTTATCTGGGAGCTCGTCTACAGTAAGATGCCATTGAAAGGCTGTCTATTGCAGTATGATTAATTAATCTAATGCCAGATTCAACAGCACCCATGCCAGACCCTTTCCTTGCTTTAATCCGCTACGAGTTTCAAATATCTGTGTAACGTCTTCCAGTACTTCCACTATGACCGAAACTACCTGAGTATTGCTTTTTACAGGCAATTTGCCTGAGCCGTAGCACGGACGTGAGCAAGTCGCGTTATGGTCACCCCTGATCTAGACAATCGTGCTTTAAAACTGTCAGGTCTATTAGTGGAAAAAAATTTTAAAATTAATCTCTATAAATAAAAGCTGTGACGTAAGAACTAGATTCATTTCGACGACATTAAGGACTCGCAAGGGGGTCTTGCGAACACGGTGGTAAACCGGTGAGTTCCTTAGAAGAACGGGGACTCCCTGAGCATCGCAGCATCTACTGTCTGTTCAAGCCCTACTCTAGCTCACAGAGTTTGTTGTAAATGGTGCAGTGCTAAGTAAAGTAACGCAACTAAATGGCCATCAATGCATGGGAAAAACAATGATATCCGAACTCTAGAAACAACAGAATAAGAAGAAAATAATACGGCATAAATACTGAAGAAGACCTTGACATATGAGACAAAATATGAGTATGAAAGAAACGCAGTATGGAGAGAGAGAATAAAATTAAAGAAAAATGTAAATAAAAGAAAAGAGAAAAAACCAAAAAAGGTACAGCAAAAAGAGCTAAAGATAGGGCTACGAAATTAAACGTAAGTATAAATGCAAAGTTCTCCCTGTGTTTAATTAATTAAACACCATGGCAAGAAGAATTAAGGAGAAGGATGTTGGTATAAATGTATGGAAGTGACGGATGATGGGCCCAAGAGCCGGTTTGACCGAGATGATGAGAAAATTTTCTCCTCCGTCTGGAATCAAACCACAGGCTCTACGGTATCCAGAATATAGACTATTCCTACAGTGGCAGAGCTAAATAAAACGTCAGGTAATGAAGTACGAAAGGTAAGGTTCTTCCGTGTCTTTCAAAAAGTACCGTAATTCCCAACACTCGTGGGTGTGGTGGTGGTGGTGCTTTGTGGCGTGTGTTGTACATGTGACATGTGTGTGTCTATATGGACAAGAGGGTTCACTGTTGTTTTAAGATACCATCTCAGTGTGTACAGAATTTAGTAATGGAGAAAACATACAAAGGAAAAAAATGAAACTGAAATGCAATTAAGAAATTATTTTACGTGGTATTTGGAACATTTTGTGCATTATATGAAGAGAGTATATCGGTATATGAAGAACTGAGCTCTGTAAGCAATGTTACACGAAATGTTTTCCCCCTTAACAAATTACCAAATTCAATTTGCATTAAAAATATAGGAGGAATCTTTCTCAAGCACTATAGAAGAATTTTGTATGTGTGTGTGTAGATAAGGTATTGGTATTACATTTTGTCTCTTAAAATCTAAATACAGAAAGAGTCTGGTGTAAATGGGGGTAATTTTAAAAAAAATATGAAAGAAATAAGACACAGAATGTTCCCATAAATGGTGGGACATTTCTTGACTAACAGGGAAACTATTATTTCTCCAAAGTGACTCCGATTTGTGTTCAAAATTACGTAGCTAAAATACAACCAGTCACGCAGTCTCATCCAAAAGAACATAGCACGACTTTTGATTATAAATGTCAATTATGTCATAATTTAGTCAGCTATAGGGTAAGGAAGCTTAACTTTGTAACCTAAGTTTAGCATCTTTTCCCAGTGATCTAAATTCGCGAAGAAATTAAGCTAACATTCGGCAGCTTCTACTCTTCCACACACGGCTGCACTATATAACACGCAATAAAGTATGTTACAAAACTGATTAGATTAGTTCTATTTTGCTGTCTCCGAATTAATTTTCTGAAAAGTGTCCTGTGATTTGATTCACAGTCTTCGGATGAATCCTACAAACCGGAAGGTCGCCGTTTCGATTCCCGATGGTATCATTGAAATTTTTGATTTACATAATCCTTCCGGTCGCAGAATGACTGTGTGGTCGACTCAGCCTCTAACAGAAAGGAGTACCAGATATGTTTACTGGGGGATATAGACGGCTGATGCGTAGGGTTTACAACCTTACCACCTTCCTTTGCGGAGTTAATGAAATCTGGGAGCCTCAACCTCCTGGGACCCTCAGTGCCTGTCCAGGCCTGTATAGGGAATGCTTTTCTTTTACCTTGGGATGAATCATCCCAACAATCTAAACGCAATCTTGCTTAAATAACACCAATACTGATAGAATATTCTAAACAAGGTATAGTCTATTATGTGACGACAATGTCATTGAACTTCGTTTTATAAACAGTATGATGAAATCTGTTAGCGATGTACACTAACTATTTAAAGCACCGTGGATACTTAATGCGTCACTACTCTCTTTAACACTCGAATTTCCACGTTCTGCCCACAGAATGCATTTATGCGTTGTGTTTCGATATCCAAACAAACATAAATTATTTCCTGGTACATTAACTGATACGTTTTATAATCGATTAGTTTACTGTGCGGTACGAACTAAAGTTTTATTTGTAATTTAATTTAGTCTTGAAAGCGTAACAGTGGTATCTACGTCACATTAAATGAGTCAGTAATTATTTATGGACGCCTCATGCACAGGCAACATATGTGAACTTGCGTGCTAGGAGAGGAGGAGTCTTATTATAACTGTAAGATAATTTCCTTTTTTGTCGTCAAATGGTGCTAAAATTTTATATTATGTGGATGATAAAAATTTTAAGTAAATAAAAAACATAAGACTCCGGAAGGAAATTGTTGTTGCACAGCTTTACTCGGTGAATAGTCATTGACTGGTAACATATGAGGTTACCATAAATGCTAGCAGTCTTCTATCACAAATTTTAGGATGCTCTAGAGGCCTCATAATTTGTGCGTTTGATCTGCTCAGGGGTAGAGTCAGATACACTCAGATCTGAGGCCATTTTATTATAATGAAATATAAGAAAACTGTAAGCGAGATGTAGGCGAAGCGGCATTAATAAACCTGTTCTTGACAATCTCCAAACATTTCTGTGAGCATGTTTGCCTTCTCTTCCTCCTTGGGAATATTAACTTTGAACCCCGTACCTCCAAATTCGAAGCAAAAATCCTGCCCATTGGACTTCGACGTCCGAGCTGTGGCGGTCAGCTCCCGACCTCTTACCGCGGAAGTCAAGTTTCGATCCCTTATCAGCCCATATTGGATTTGTGGTGGACGAAGTGGTACTACGCCAGGTTTATCTACGAGTACGTTGGTTTTTCCTGTTAGTTTTATCCCATCATAACTTCATTCATCCCTAAGACGGTATACAGAAATTAACTTTCACTTCGACGTTAGGTGTCGTCACAGAATTCCGGTACTGGGCTCAAACATAAGACTGTAAGAACGGCAAAAATATGGAGACTGCTTTGAAACGTCGGTGAAAATTCAGAGTTTGAACATTTAAAACATGGTGGTAACTATAATTCCGAATTTTGTAACATAAAACACTGGAATTTTTTTTCGCAGAGTAAGTTTCTGTATTTGTTTCATACGACTTTCGAAATGAAATGCCACGCTTTCTCTCAATCGCATTAACAATTTCTTGTTTTTTTATAAAGATGTAGTGTGTTTACTGTGAGGTAGAAACTGACTTTTATATATTAATTAAATAAATTTCAGCAAAGAATTTGAATTTAAAGAGAGTAATGCTTAGCTACATTTAATAACTTTGCAGTGGAGGATCATAAATTCTTTCCTCATTACAATGTTACTAACGACTATACCTCACGTTCAGAAGCTTATTGATCACCGGGTCACACGAAAGTTTAGAACATCTCTGCCATTCAGGCCCAGTAGGTGTTTCCCATGTTTTTTTGTCCGAGGACGGGAAGGATGGTACATCCGAAACAGTCTTTAACACTTTTTTATTTTAAGTACGGGATGGCGGACGAAGTCCAAGGACGGAATGATTTAAAATATGTTATCCTGTCGTCAAAGTTCTGTACACTTAAAACAGCAGCGTCCATCTTGAGGAGCTAACAGATTCTCCGCTATTCAATAAATCAAAAGAATTTTATGGAATTCGAAGGTTCATTACCGCATTTACAAAAGCCCGCCACCTGTCCATATCCTGAGCCAGATTAATCTAGTCCATGCCATTTATTCCACTACTTGATAATCCATTTTAATATTACACTCCCATCTACGCCAATTTATTCCAAATGGCTCTTTCCCCCAAGTTTCCCCAACAAAACACTATATGCACCTCTCCCCTTCCTCATGCGTGCTAAACGCTCCGCCCTGTCACGATGGTATGGCGCGTTCTCAATTGGCAGGTAGAGGAACGGCCTCCAGATAAGCAGGTCATGTGTGAGTGTATTGAATAAACAGTTGCGGAGAAAGAAAAGCGGTGGTCATCCATCTTTGGTTTTGGGCGAGGTGCTAATAACGCCTCACCGTAAAAACGTATCAAGTTACTGTACACAATTTATATCTGGAAGCGGTGTGGCATACATTCTTAAGGTAGCTTTCTAGGTTCAGACACTGCACGAAGTGGTAGTTGGGTACCAACGTTTATAGGAATACACTGCATTTCTCATCAGTGCAAAAATTAGCGAATATCATAATGGTAAATACATGCTTGTAATTAAAACGTAATTTAGTGCATCCACTCATGAAAATAAAGCTGCGGCAGTAGTAACAGTAACTTCAAAATTAATTTTTGTTAGCAGTCTGCAGTAGTAACAGTAACTTCAAAATTAATTTTTGTTAGCAGTCTGATCATCATAAATACGTAATATCCATCGTAAAATGAGTTACATCCTGATATCAAAATACAGTCCTATCCAAATTGTAATAGCACTACTACTACACAAATTCGTATCCTTAACTAAGTTTGATGCGAAAAAGATTTGCACATTTTAAGTGAAATTTTGTGTTTAGTGAAGGAGGATAATGTGACCCGAAGTACTGCATGTATTACCGAAGTCTGAACATTACACACATTTTTTTAAGTTGTCGGAATTACACGCTTCTCCTTCAAAACTTTAATTCTAACATTTTCTTTAAAGAGAAAAGCAAAAGGGTAGCATTTAAGAACTGAGAGTTAACAGCATTCTAAAAAGTTCGTTACATGTAAACCGTTTGAACATGAACCTGAATTAGAGAATTTAACTGAACAATATGTTTAATTACTTGTAAAATAAGCTGGTGCTATTAATAGAAATAAAGAAGTAGTCGTAAATAAGCAGTAGATAAACGAATTACCTTGTGCCAAACGTACGCCTATGTACTTATCAAGTATAGGGCTGATGATAGATTACAGAATATGCTTATATAACTTGCTACTGTATTTTTCTCCACAGCTTTGCGTGCAATGGTTCCCGCACTCTACTAAGCTACCCGCTTTACCTCCCAAATATCAACGATAGAAAACGAACACGCAAGGACGGATTTCAATTCCGCTGCTCAAAACCACGTTACAGACCAATAAACTGTATATTTACCTACTTTCAGTGAAACAAAATTTTGTTCTACATGTACAATCTTTCTTATATTTAACAAAAATAAAAATTACAGCCTGCTAAGAAGTAGTTACATCACTCTGAACATACCTTATTTTTTCAGTGTCTAAGTGTGTAGTTGCAAGTTGAGTCCAATATAACTTACAGTAACAGACAAAAATCACATACAGAGTAGTCCTGAATAACCAAAAATGGCTGGGCCATGCATAAAGTAGGATGCAACTGAGGCACAGAGTATTATCTGCATGTCGTTAATCTATTTGGCAAAGTTTTCAGATTTACCACAGTGTAGCGTCTGTCTTCAGAAGGTAACGTTAGATAAGACAGTCAGGAAATTTCACCCAGTTATATGAAGCAAATTTTTTGGCACGATTTCAAGAGCTCTCCAATTGTTCCTATCTTGAGTCGTATGAATTCGGTCCATAACTTCACATCACATTCCGTTCAGAACAATTTTAATAATAACGGTCCTAAAATTATTTATCATATCCCGTTCAGTGCCATCTAAATAATATCTTTCTATATACGCCTGGCCTAAATCCATTCATTTGTGCCAATTTATTGTGCATTGGCTGATCAAAATGATACATCTAAGTCCGAATTCCACCTGACATATGATAACAGAGTAGTATATTATGGGAGTACGCTCCGTGTCAACTGTCCGGCAGTTTATTCGTAGCTACTTTTCCGTATCTGAAGGCCGTCTCCTTCATCCGCAGTCTGAGGACGTACCATATGAAAGTGACGAAATCCATTAAAGAACTGCCATGATATAGGAACTCAAAAGAAATGGCAAAAATGGTGTCTGTAGCAGTTTCAGTAAATCTCGGGTTCACACGGGTCTATTCACAGCCTCAAAACCTCTCGGAATCACAAACTTAACAGTAATAAAAACCCTGATACTGTAAGGAATAAATATTTGTTACTTCTCAATTTCGAAGCCAAGAATATGGAAAAAACAAGCTAACTTCTATGTTTTGATATACGAATTTCAGTGCACTTTCATCTGAATTCGGTTCTTCACTCAAAGACTACACACTTCATTTTCACTATAAATATAAATCTATTACTTTTGTTTATGAAACTGGTCACTGTTGATTCTGATAATCATATAGAACAAATAAATATACCCTGAAAGAAATAGTTATGAAACTGGTGACATATTACAGTTAATTTTTTAAACCAAAGTACTGCAGAAGCCGCAAAAGAAAATGAAGACTCCACTTCACTTTACATGTCCTCTCCGACAATGCAGTATCATGTTCCTTTCTGTCGTAAGTATGGGAAGTCAACTGACAGCATACAGAGCAAGTAGAAGTCAAATCAAATTTGTGGACAAGGCGACTATTGCACAATTAGTAAAACTCTTTAGATTTCTTATACACATCGTCGCTCAGGTAGTCCCTTTATGGAACGCGAAATTCTATTGCCATGTTTGTAAGAAAACAGTTACTTCCGTCTCGGTTTATTTAAAGGGTCTTCCAACAAACTGCTTAGAAAAGAAAGCGTAAAATGACACGATAATTAACGCTTAATAAATCTAAAGAAAATGGAAGGATACGGTGGTAGCTTAATTTCCTTATTACCCAGGCACTTTCTTGAAACAACTTGAAAGCGATTTTCTGTGTGTTGACTTTGTAATAAAGCACAATCTTTACAAAATCTTAAAATGTAACCTTAGAGAGCGAGGCTGTTAGTAACTAATTATATCAACCACCAGGATTATCACTAAGGTCTACATTTTGTCCACGTAGCGTATTTGTTTTGCTTGATTGTGACAGTGAACAGCGATTGGTTCTTCATACAGCACTCGCTGATTGGTCTTTCCAATGGAAGAACACTGTGTTCTCTGTGAAGGAAGGAAGGAATTTTAGACGCATTTGAAAAAGTATCGAAAAGCGACTAGTAGCATCGTCATATATCCCCATCCATCTGTCCGCATGAAACCGGTTACAATCCGATGGGCCGGATTTTCGAAGGCTAGAGAGTTGTATGTACATTACGTAACCCCAAATGTTCCACGCCAACACACAGCGTTTGTAACACGCATGGAGCCTGCAGACAGAAGTATTCAGCCTACGAAAGTAAAATAGGTTCTGCACCATTCTTCTTCCCTCACAAGCCACTTTTCGTAAAATGTTTAGGATTTTTAAAGAACTGTAGGCCTCTTCTTTGAGAAGACGAAATAACGTTAGAGTAGTGGAGGTCGCGATAGTGCAACACATCCAGCGTGCGACAAAGGAAACATTAAGGGAAAAGGCTGCCACATATTCACCCAAACACAAAACGTATATTCAAACTTTCAAATCCCTGGATACAGACTACTGCGACAGGTATCCAATTAGAAGGGTTTTAAGACCAAGATTACCTGCAGCCAAGAAAAAGGGAACACAGTACGAAAATAATTGTCTCCGCTCTTATGTCTTAACACTCACAAGATGTTGCAGCATTCCAGTGCTATCAATAACTGTGTTTCTCATTTCTACACTCAATATTTTTTAAGGTATAAGAATTTCTGCACGAAAGCTTCCAAACATGAGAATTGTCTAAAATTTTACATATACAATTCGGTTCATGCTACACTCAAAAAATCTGTTGTCCATTACAACGGCAGGTCACTACACTCTTCTCAGGGTAATTATCGATACTTATTCTGCGTATCATACACAATCCAAAAAATAAGTAACCAGGAGGTATTAATCTTTATAGTAACCGAGTTATGCTGGACATTCGAAAAAATTTATTTCGATTCCCGAAAGTTAACAGACACGTTTTTCACACAGCGGATACTCTGGCCCAGAGAAGCCTCCTATGCAGTGGTTACTTGGGGTTCTTTCTGTGGGGTAAAGCGGCCGGGGCGTGAAGTTAGCTCATTTCCATCTGGTTCCAGGATTAAGAATGAGCTGAGCCACAAACACACACACACACACACTCACACTCACACTCACACTCACACGTGCCTTCATGACCTGTATTCGGACAATTTCACGTCATTCATTCATATATTATCTAGGAAAAAAGGCCCCTATCGTGTACAACAAAAGTCTTCACTGAGATCGTTGATAATTACTTAATTCATGGTCAATGGTTGATCATACGAAAAAGATTTTGCGAACTGGACTGTGAACAGGTTTTAAGTGACCTGATAAATGTGAAAGAAAGGATCAAATCAAAAGATATTTTCTGTGGCGTCAGCGAGCAGAAATGCCTGACTGAATGAAGCATTACTCGGGTCAAGTTGTCAACGCGCATAATTGCGCGAGTAAGAAAATTCGCAGACGATCCTCAAGGTATTTGGTAGCAGCAGGTTAAGTAAGAGAGAGATCGTTCCATCTTTCTCTCATCCGTATATATTGTTTGCAAGCAAATGCAGCTGGCCACATAACTATTTGCCCATTACACTCTTCTTCAAAAGTGGTGTGTAATTAACTAAACACGGATGAGAAGGCTCCTTGTGAAGTTACTGTTTCCTGAGCCACTTAAAAAATTTTCTCAAGTACATGAAGCAGGAAGGTTCATTAACGTATTTACAACCCGCTAATCCTGAGCCAAACAAATTTATTCCATACCTTCCAATCATATTTCCTTAATATTCTTTGTAATATTGTATATTATCCTTCTATCTCCGCGCAAGTTTTCCAAGTGGTATGCCTTCCAGTCAACACAACAGTTCTCTTCCCAAACATGCGCGCCTTATTCTCCCCCCATTTCATTCTTCTTGATATGATCACCCTGATAATATTTAGAGAGTAGTACATCTTACGAAGCTCCTGATTTAGTCAGGACAGTCAGTTTGAGATTTGAAAGTGGGAAATCCCGAATAGGAAGCAGGAGCGAAAAATACGAAACAGATGTGTTATATAAATAAACTTGTCTTCAAATAATGTGAAGTTGATTCATATCAATGCGGATCTCCGGGTGTTCTTCTCTTCACTGATGTTGTAGCTGTTGTTATGACCGACAACCGATATTCCTTCGTTGTGCACTGATTAGTCATTTGCTCTCATGTATTCGAAAATGTTAGGAACATATTTTAAAGGCTACAATTTTCTCGACAGATGGCTAGATTGGAGGAAATGAAAGAAGCTTACAACAGTTTGGCCTTGAAAAACTTCTCGGAAATGTCAACTGAGAGGACCGCGATATAGTCTTTACGACAGCAACCTCGTACACCATGGTCTGATTTAACTGTAATTCTACGATTTAGTCCAGTCGGAAGAAAGAACGTCACTGAAGGCACCTGTGAAGCTGTTTGTGGATTTCTATTCGGGACCTGCACGTTTGAATTCTAGGTCTGGTCGTAGGGTAGTATGGCTGCCTTTTGCTATTTTTCTCACTTACGCAAATAAAATGATATGTTATGATTATGATATGATATACACGATATGATATTATGTGATATGATATATTTATTTACTAAAATAGCTTTCCACCCAGTGGCAGTGGCCGGTAAACATATACAAAAGTAGGAAAGAAACAGCTATTTACACATTGATAAAAAATAAACAAAACATTAAAAAACACAGAATACACAAAATAGAAAAAACATACAAAGCAAGAAAACAAGTATAAAAAGAATATTAAAAAACAAAAGTCCAATCATTAGAAAATAACAAATAGAAGCAAGTAATAATCAGACAACGTACTGCGCAGTACCTACATACAGTTACATAAACGTAAATCAATGATAATACACACTTTTCACCCAAGATCATCACTTCACTGCACTTCACACTACGTCACTCCCCACTTTTCACGTCCCTGCAATTTTGGACATTTCGTCACCACGCTTCAAAACCCACCACTTCTCCTCACTTATAATTACTTTCCTAATCCTCTTTCTAAAAATATGTGATTTTCAGGGGAAAATGGCTAGCGCCTCACCAGGTAGTTGGTTCCACAATTTGGTTTTCTTATTTATGAAGGAGTATTTACAGATGTCTGTTCTTTGTTTCCTGGCCCTAATTTTACGATCGTGATCACCCCATGCACCCTTTTAACCTGTCCCCTATAGATTTCCATGCCCATTCTCCGGTGTATGCTTGCCTGTATATTACACCTATCACGCTACGACCGCTTATTTCCTAGTTATCTTCGTTTTTCTACATCTTTCATCCAAACATTTGACGCAATACACTCTTGACGTGAAGCGGCTGGCATACAATAGTCGACATAGGGAAGAGCTGGAAGGTTCAGTGACGGAATCGCAGTTGGGCGAATTTTCCGAGCACGCCAAGACCGATCCTGAGTCCCAACCAGCCTCCCGTTCAATTGCCACCGGGTCTTCCCCGGGGTAAAGCGGCCGGATTGTAGTGATAAACACACACCACTTTCTAGCGCCGACATTGCAAATGGGTTAGACCTATACTTCTGCCTTCCCTCTATGTCTGCAGTGGCATGTCACGGCGTAACTTTACGTGTACACTCTTGAGGTACGACTTTACGTGTACACTCTTGAGGTACTAAGATCGACTCCAAATAAACCACAGAATAAATGAGACTGAAACTTTGCTGTCTCGCAACTGTTGACTCACAGTCACCCGCTTGTTGTATGCAACTCACTAAGAGCCAGTGAATTCATTATGCCTCTTAAAACCTTCAAAGTACTCACAATCAATTGACGGGCGATTGGTGTTTGGAGGACTATTTTGAGTGCGGTATAATCGGAAGGTGCGAGAAATAATAAAATTAATACCGTAGAAAAACGTTTTACGTTTACATAGTTGCTTTACAGTAGTTTGGTATTTGTCATGAAGGGTGTATTCCAATAGGGAGTGTTGTTGTTTTAATGAAGTGTTGGTGGCGTAATTCTGTGATGTCATGGCACTACACCAAATGTTAAAATAGTTGTTCTACGATTCCTCGGACAATGCTGCAGAATAACAAAACGTCATTTGGAAAATTTACGAAAAAATGGCAGCAATAAAACTTGTTAAGGGGGAATTCCTTTTTTGATGGACAAGAACCTAACCTGGAAAATGTTTTTTTTTTGTTTTAATTTTAATTAAACAGATAAATAAATACGTTGAATTACTTAAATAAATACAATTCAACATCAATTCTCCGAGTCCTGTTTGTTGGGGATTCTGTTTCGTCCAAGGCCTTGCGCTCGGGTCAATGTACGAATACGGAATTCAGCTGATGTATTAATATCTGTGTGAAAATGTCTTTCAAGTATTACTGCACTTGCTCTTACACGTCTTCCTTTGTATTACTGAGTCTGCAATGAAAGGGAAGTTTTCGATATTTCTGTACAGTATATTACATTATTATTATTATTATTATTATTATTATTAAACTGTTGTCCTGATGTTCTAACACAATGCTATATACGTAATATGTGTTACCACAATTTGTATATTATAATATGTCGTAAATTGTCAAAGGTGTAGTCCGGGATTTTCGGTAATTCGCGGCAACCCAGAATTATCGATATTCTACTGTATTTCAAATAATAATTCTTTGAGCTCACGTAGGGAACACGTAAGAGTAAGTTCATTATTAACTGTTGAATAAACATTACTACTATGGGTTCTATTCGCTCGAATTTACTGTTTTAATTTATGTGTTTATACGTGTTTATTTAGTGACGCTAGCAGTAGTAAAGTTGCATTTACAGTAACGTGTCGAGAGAGAGGCTGACTAGTGAACAACTATAGTTAATAACGAATGATGACGGTAGTCATGGTCTAATTTGAAGTATCCTTTCGGAAATTTCCTGGAAAGACCTAGAAAGCGCGAAAAGCCTCGGGTTATCTCAAACCCAATATGTAAATCCTGAACCTCCAAGCCTAAGAAAGAGGAGTAGCAACGACTGTATTGCGACTATACGTGCTTCCAACTGCAATTTCTACGAAAGCAGGGATGTCAGTGTCTTTAAATAAAGAGATGTGCAAAAAATACGTGCAAAATTAATAAATAATTTCTGACTGCTTTTATGGTGTTTAATGTCTCTTTAATCAAAAGCTGACATATTAGACACGTGGATGTATTAAGTGGATTCCAGATAAAGGAAAAAGTCGTAAAAGCGAAAAAGAAAACGTAGACGCCCTAGAAGGGAATGTTATTCTGTTCAGCTGAATTTATGTTTCAGTGCAGATCGGAGTAGGTTTCAAAATTGAAAGTATTTTGTGAAAATAAGTGTAACTTAAAAGTTTCATTTGATTATCTGTTGACTGATTACACATTAACAAACTAATACAAACACATTTAAAGTAATATTCACTTAAATACAGTACTTACTTGAGAAATAGTCTTTCGTCAGCTATGTTAGCTGGACAGGAACGTGTTCAATATAGGCCTGACAGTACTAAATTCAATTGGATGTCAGCGGAAATTGAGCGTAATGGCAGTCCGCTAGTCTGGTCATTACTAGACACAGATCCTTTGCCCATTGATGTATTCCTGGCACTGAAACACCGAACCCTGTGGCTACATAGGAATGCCTTTCCGAACAATTACTCCTTGTGACCATGCAATTGAGGCATCAGATTGTTAATGAAAGTTCACAGCTTGAAACAGAATGGCTATCTAATCCCCAGGTTAAGCCTTCACTTCACCGCATGCAGAATATCCATTCAAACAGATATCAGGTGCTTCAACTTGCTGAAGTGTCTCCATTAGTTGTACTGTGAGCACCCTGTATACGCGCCATTAACATCCTATGTAATTACACTTCGAATCTGAAAACAATTTTGATCTTTTATGATATAAGGCCACAAAATAAACTTCACACTGGTATCACATATAAAAGTTAAAGCAATCCAATTACAGACCTGAACAGGCCCTGAGCGTTCCAGGAGATTAAGGCTCCCAGATTTCAAGACTACAGGCACATGAAGATGATAAGGTTGTCAGCTCTACGTACCGTCCGCCTTTACACCCGAGGATATATACCTGGCATCACCAGTCGTTGACCAAATTCCAGCAGAACTGATTAA
>Ga0123355_10003442_pt1 | contig 22702 bp, 19 predicted proteins | sample TergutEmb28metaG_3_FD_89872 | JGI IMG/M metagenome (GOLD analysis project Ga0123355, IMG submission 89872) | Embiratermes neotenicus P1 segment gut microbial communities from Petit-Saut dam, French Guiana - Emb289 P1 | ecosystem: Host-associated > Arthropoda: Insects > Digestive system > Gut ... | reverse complement strand
GGGGGGGGGGGGGGGGGGGGGGGGGGGGGGGGGGGGGGGGGGGGGGGGGGGGGGGGGGGGGGGGGGTGGGGGTGGCGGTGGCGGTGGCGGTGGCGGTGGCGGCGGTGGTGGTGGTGGTGATGATAATGTTTGGAACCTTGGTGGGAACTTGTGTTGGGGACCTTTGCAATGAAGATGCAGGGTTGTCAATCTATTTACTTGAGCCCCCAGGGGCATCAGCAAGAATGAAGCCCCAACTATCAACAAAGGCTGTAAACCTCTCATTGCGCAAATGTTGTATTTCACAGGAGTTGTTAACCTGCTGCTGGAATAAACATACCTGTGTAGCACCATGAAATCTGATCAGTAATTATATTGTGCTTTATTCAGTTCTCTGACATACCAAAAAATGTGATGTCACTGATAAAAAATGTGATAGACTGTGGAAGCTGACAACACTTTTTGGCATGTTGAATGATTTCATTGGTGAATTTTACACTCCCTTGGAACATTTGGTAGTGGATAAATTTGTGTCCTTTCTTGTTGGATATTGTGCCATGTCATTGGATGACTGGTGCCTGATATTTTGGGGACAGTGGTGGTCCCATCTCTATGGATCAAATGATATGTCATTTGGCATTTGATACAAGGAGAAGGGATATCAGTATATGGTGTGTGGTGGTAAAGTGAAACTCTGTATGACAGGGAATTTCTACTCGTGGACTTCCATGGGCACTATTTTGGTATATCACTATTTGTATAAAAATATTTCTTATTAAAAATCAAAATTCTGTGTTGGGTACCATATTTTGGCTACTAGTTCTGTGGAATACAAACCACTCTGCAGTGTTTTTCATTAACATAGATGTTATCTATGCTTTGTTCATTGTGTTTTGTCCTAAAAATCCCGAGATAGTAATATTTTATAAAACTTTGAATTAATTTTTAATGCTCCAAATTAAACTCCATCTTTTGGAACTGCTGAAGTGGGATTTAAGTCCATCCCAAATTCATTCATTCATTATGCATTCTGTCAATCCATACAAGGTCAACCAACCTATAGGACATAGAGCTTGTCATAATACTAATGTAAGATAGACATAAAATAATTATATCATGAAGTACATCTTATAGTAAATCCTACAAAACACAAGTAAAAGCACTCCAATTCCCTCATGTACGTAGTATATTATGCCATAAGTCATAATTGAATGCACACAAGAGAAATATAATATCCTTAAATATTCTCTTGACAATAGAGGTTTAAGAGTTTTAATAGCAAAGCATGCTGTTCAGGTTACTTATTATCAGTCAAACCACCACAATTCATTGATCAAGGCCTAGGGGACCAATGCTGAAAGTATAACTAGTCTACAACACATACAACATATATGACAACACATATGTATAATCATAAGTGATTTGAATTAAACATAATTAAACAGCAATACAGTAATTTATAGTATTCTTAAAATGTAATAATAAGAAACAAGATCCTTATTTCCAGCTCTAATACTCCTCCAATGTGTAAAAAGAGTTTGTAAATAGAAATCGCTTTAAGGCTGGCTTAAATTTAGAAATATCATATGATATTTGTTCAAGGGTTGGTGCAAGATGGTTATAGAATTTGATACCAGAATACCACACTCCTTTCTGAAATACTGCCAAATTTGCTGCAGGAATTTGTAAATCATGATGAGATCTTGTATTAAAACTATGAAAATCCGGGTTAATTTTGGAAAAGTCTTTGTTGTTAATAACAAACATGAGTAGAGAGAATATGTATTGAGACTGAAGAGGGAGAATATGTAATTTTTTAAATAAATTTCGACAAGAATCCTTGTTACCTGAGTTCATAACAATCCTTATTATTCTTTTTTGGAGTTTATATATGATTTTACTATGAGTTGATATACCCCAGAATATGATACCATACGATATGATTGAATGGACTGTTGAGAAATAAACCGTCGCTAATGACTTAAAAGACAACAACAGTTTCAAAGATCTGATTACATAAGATGCTTTGTTTAGTTTTGGTATCATTTGATCAATATGGCAATGCCATGATAAATTATTATCAATCACCAATCCCAAAAATTTTGTGCTATGTATACTGGAGATTTGTCTATTTTCATACGATATGTGTAGGTTTGTTGCATTAGTTATTTTTGGTTAAGACCTGAAGGAAGTAAGTTTTTTCCAGATTTAATAATAACAGATTACTCTTAAAGCATCTGTTTAATTGTAATATAGCAGTATTTATGTCTTTTTCAAACATTTGGCTTTCAGAATTACTAATTATCAAGCTAGTGTCATCTGCATACCGCACTGGGTTAGCTATATCAGATATTGCATTTGGTATGTCATTAATATGTTAAAGAAAAAGCAGGGGACCAAGTAAGGATCCCTGGGGAACTCCATCTGTAACAGATTCCCATTCAGAGTAATATTTTGAATCAAAGTCTACCAATACTCTCTGATATCTGTCTTGTAAGTAGGATTTGATTACGTTATTAGCTTTTCCAGAAATGCCGTAGGACTCCATGTTAGACAGCAGGATGTCATGGCTGACACAGTCAAATGCCTTATGAAGGTCGCAAAAATTACCACCAACTAACAGTTTATTGTTTAAGGCTGTCAGTATATTCTTGGTCAACTTGTAGGACGCAATGTCTGCTAACGATGCATGCCTGAAACCAAATTTTTCATTAAAGAGAATGTGATTATTTTTAATATAATGATATAATCTATTGTAGATAACCTTTCAAAAAATCTTTGAAAGTTATGTGAGCAGAGAAACAGTTCTATAATTAGATGTATCATTTTATCTCCTCTTTTAAATATAGGTTTGACTTCAGAGAATTTTAATCTTGTTGGGAAAATGCCAGAAGATAACATTCTGTTACATATGTAAGTTAGAGGCGAAGAAATGTGATGAATACTCAATTTTAAAATTTTTGTTGATATCACATTATATCCATATGAATTTTTTATATTGAGTGACTTTGTTATGTCTTCTATTTCTTTCGATGATACACATTTAAGGTTGATAGTAGGGAATGGTTGATTAAATGCCCTGGATAGGTAAGATACAGGATTTTCATGATTAAATGGAGCATTAGCATTGTGATTATTCACATGTATATTTTGAGCAACTGACACAAAATATTTATTAAATGTCTCACCAATAATTTGACCATTAACGGAAAAGTTACCATTTACATTAATTGAGGTTATATTTTGTGTATTTGGTTTTATATTTGAGGTATCCTTTATAATATTCCTAGTAGTTTTAGTTTTATTATTAGAACAGGTTAGAATGCTGTTATAGTATAATTTTGTAGCTAGTTTAATGACACTTGTTAGAATCCCTACAGTATCTCTTGTAATAATTCGTCAAATTAGGGTCATTACTGTTTCTTTGAATTAGAAAAAGCTTCCTTTTGTTTATGCATGAAATCTTAATTCTTGGTGTTAGCCATGCCTTGTTACAGGATTTATGATGGACTTTTTTGAGAGGAAAGCTGGAGTAAAATATTCTTAAATATATATTCAAAAAATTGTTAAAGATAGTGTTTACGTTATTCTCAGTAAATATATCTTCCTATGATTCATAGCTTAATTTGGTATTAAAGTCAACAATTGAGAATTTGTCAATTTTTCGATTAAAGTAGAAGTAAGTATTGCAGTTCGAGACTTTTCTGACTGTGCGTCATGAATGTAAGGTAAAGTGAAACCAACAAGATGCAACTAATCTGAAGTTTATTTCAGTTGTCTATCTCAGCATGTTTCGGGCATTATTATGCCCATCTTCAGGAGAACAAGACTGTGTATTACCGCATATGGTGTTCTGCACTGGTTGTGCTGGCCATGGTCGTGTGGAGCTGTGTGCACTGTGTGAAAGTTGTTGTTGATACAAACAACTTTCACACAGTGCACACAGCTTGTGTCCCAGCTCCACACGACCACAGCCAGCACAACCAGTGCAGAACACCATACGCAGTAATACACAGTCTTGTTCTCCTGAAGATGGGTGTAATGATGCCCAAAACATGTTGAGATAGACAACTGAAATAAACTTCAGATTAGTTGCATCTTGTTGGTTTCTCTCTTTACCTTATTGCAGTTCTGTTCAAGTACATTACGTATTATTACACTTTGAGCGCCGTGATCAGACAGCCCATTTATAATGGGGTACAATGAAAAGTTACTAAATTTAAATGTATTAATAAAAATATTGTCAACTGCAGAGTGAGAGTTATTCTGGATTCTAGTGCAAAATTGAACTGTGCTGCATAGACCATAAGAGACCAATAATGAATCCAGTAATTGTTTGTATGTGGATCAATGAGATAGTTTATGTTAATGTCTCCACATATTATTATTTCAATAGTGTTACTATTAATCAAAATCATGCTTAGAATTTTTTCAAGATTATCTCTAAAATATTGAAAGTTTCCGGATGGGGAACTATAAATAGTTATAACACATATTTCATAAGATGGAATGTGCAATTTAACTGCACATATCTCCAAGTCTTTTTCTTTACAAAATTCATTTAAGTTTATATTAGTAGAGTGAATAGAGTCATGAGTATAAATACATACTCCTCCATTTTTAAATTTATTCCTACAAAATTTAGCTCCGAGTCTGTAATTTGCCAGTACAATTGTATCTACTTCATTAATACCCAAATGATGTTCTGTGAAGCATACAGTGTGTGGAAGATATGCAGATAAAGAAATGGATAATTCTTCAAGTTTATTACTGTTGAGACCTCTAATGTTTTGGTGAAAAATAACAAAATCTATTTTAGAGAATTTAGGAATAAAGAGATTTCTTACATGATTTTGATTCTTATTATGGTTAAACTCATTGCAATTAATTACTCTGCCAAATTCTGATTCCTCAGTTAAATTCCCCATAAAAAATAATCTTTCCTAGTTACAGGCAATTTCTTAGTGCGTTTAGATGCTTGCTCAGTTGGCAACTGGCAATTGATAGGGGTAAGTGTAAGGGAAAGTCTTGTTATTGAAGAAGCATTGACTTGTGGATCCTTGTCATACCACACAAGATTTATGGGATTAACACTGACTTCTTCGAATATTGAAAATATGTGTAGTACTAATTGGTTTGATAATAATTCTTTACCTCATTCATTTAGATGCAGTTCATGCTTGGTGAATAAAAGTCTGTTATTGACATTTTCAATTATATGAGCATGGCTGAAAATTTTTGCAAATTTAAGTAACTTACTATTGAAGGATTTGATCATATTGTTAATACGTGAGTAATCCATTACGTCATATCTGTAGGGAACACTTATTAAGATTATATTGGTATGATTTACATTCTTGATAAAATTAGTGATATTCTTAAATGCATTTCTAGAATAACGCCTGTCAGTATCATTCATTCCACTGCAAATTATTAGAAAGTCATTCATTTTGAGTTTCCAACATTACTTTTCGCCATCTCTATTAACATTCCAGTGACCAATCCTGGTTTCACAACACCACACACACCAAAACGAGCATCCAGGGAAGCAATCATCCTAGCTGCACATCCCACCAATCAATTAAACTTTATATTTACAGCGCTTGGAATATTTCGCCTTGTTAAGCAATTCCACTGTAGATTCTCTCACTAAATTGTGTATGTGATCCAGTTTATTGTTCATACTATTAATATTATTATCTTTCTTGGGTGGATTGATTTGGCCATTCACAGTAGTTGCTATACAATTTGCTTTTGATCACTCATTGATTCACCTTGCACTTCGTGATGGTTTGGTCGAAGTTGTTGGGTAGTATTCGTTGGGTGATGAGTAACTAATGGGTTCCTGATTCTTCCATGAATCTGTTTCTGCACACAGTTATTTGTGGAAATTTGAGTTACTTTCATAATTTTAGGTGCCACATTTCCATCTTGGCAAATAGTAGTTTCTGGAAGGTTAGTCAATATAGTATATCTGTTAGCACTTTCTATGGCCTGAGTTACTTGGTAGATGTCAGAATTTCTTGCCTTGTTTTTATTATATGGTCGTTTAGATGCTACGCTGGACCATTTAATGGGCGACACTACATCAACACCAGTTTTACACTCAGAGGTGGTATTAGTAGGTGTGGGCATCTTCTCCATAGTGATATCATTTATGTCTTTATACAAGAGCTTGATTATTAATCGAGATGAACTTAATTCCTTACGTGTTTCTTCTAAATGGCTCTCTAATTCAGCACACTTTAGGCAAATATGATCACTATTATCGACTGGACTGTAAGTAGAGATATAGCTCTACTCTTCCTTTAACCTCGGCGCTAGATGGGGGTGGGTAGTCAACGCCACACCTCGGCCGCTTTACCCCCGGGAAAGACCCGGTACCCATTGTATAGGAGGCTGGGTGGGCCCCAGGGCTGGTCAGGACAGGTGCAGAAAATCTCGCCCCCACCGGGATTCGATCCCCGGACCGTCCAGCCCTTAGTGAGTCACTATACTGACTGAGCTATCCCAGCCCACTATTTGTCATAGTACTGCTAAAAAATAACTTCTGTACTGTGTTACATTTATGACACTAATCCTCTGTTTGTCCATTTTCAGGGCTCAGATCCTACTAAATATGAACTGATCCAGAAGGCAAGACTCCTTCAGAAGCGTCTGTTAGCCCAAGCAGAAACAGCCATAAAACATGAGGACCAGTTACAACAATTGGAATTCCAGTGCTCAAGTTTACATGAAATACTGGCCCGTCAGCCAGGCCCAGAAGTAGCCATCCAGTTGAAAACAACACAAAACTCCCTCAAGGCTAGAGATAAAAGGATTAAGGTATGTCACCCTGTAGTAGCTGCATCAGCCATGGCAGTGCAATTGGTGGCAGTGGCAGTGACAGTGATAGTGATGGTGGTGGACTTGTAGGCACACCATCTACCAACTTTATATTAATGTGGAAATAATTTCAAAATAGTGAGAAAAAATTGTATGTAACAAATGTCACGCAGTTTAGTTTGAGGTTTTCATAGCAGTGAAATTGAGGATTGTGGTCTTCTGGGATGTGACACTGTATTCTGTGAAAGTGATTCTTAACATTTGAAAGGAACATGTTGCCTCTGTCTTAAAAGGCCTGGACACTGAACATTGTTGAACCGTGTAAGACAAAGGTGACACATTCAAAGTGTCAGGAACCACTTACCCACTAACACAGCATCCCATTCTGAAAGACCAGAATCCTAAATTTACAAGCATCTATATGTTCATGAAATCATTCTGAAAGGAGCTCTTCATTAGTTGTCATGTAAGATGCTGAAAACTGTGAATCAGGCATTTCTGATACATTATCAACATGTATTTTATAAACTGCATGATTTTTATATGTCAACTGGAGTGTTGAAAAAATGTTTAGTGTGTAAAAAGGGGTTAGGAATTTGGATACTTGCTTAATGATTAATTATAAACAAAAATGAAGAATGAAAGTGTTTACAGTTTGTGAAACAAAATGAAAATACTTTAGGCTGGTTGGTTTCTGACCTCTTAGCATGGAGCCTGAGATTCAAGAGTTCATGTGAGATTTGTGGTAGGCTACATGAAGCACTGGAGCAAAGAAGAGACTCGGTATTTGCATAGACCTTTTGCAGCAAGCTGAAGCAGATAAGAACATCAAGAAATTAATTATTATGGGTGATGAGATGTGGGTCTATGGTACACTATCAAAGCAAAGCACTAGTAGGGCACAGCAGAAGTCAGAATCTGCCCCAGGACTGGCAAAAGCACAGCAGAGGAGACTGAATGTCAGGGCCATGCTTGTTTGGTTCAACTGTTGAAGTCTGGGTGCACTATAAATTCACTGGTAGAGGTCAAACAGTGAACCAGGTTATCTGTATGACACCATTTACAGGAAGCAGTATGAAAGAAACAAGTGAAACTTTGGCAGAAAGACAGCTGGTTTCTTCACCACAGCAATGTTCCTGTACATACGGCACTCTGCATCCAGAAGTTCCTCACATAAAAAAGAGACTCCACTGATTCCACAGCCAACCTACATCTCTCCAGCAAACTTTACATGTTCCCTAAATCACAAGTTAGTTTAAAAGAAAATACAGGAATAAATACTAGAGGAGTGAACCCATATTTCTTCAAAATCATATATATAATGGTGATAAGAAAGAAAAAGGTGCTGAAATTGCAATACTTATGTAAGGGGGGGCCCTTTCAAAGGTGGTAATTTTTAATAAAATTTGTGTGTTATATATTGTGTTTTATTTAATCAGTTTTTGTCATCATACCAGACATGTTAAGGTTTTGATATCACTAGGGCATTTGTCAAGAAATAAATTAACTAGAACCTCTCAAATCCATATGCTGCAAACCTCAGTTTCCTTCGTTCAGGCAAAGAGCTGGTAACTACATTCTTACCATGAATGTGTTGAAAGACCTGAATATTTCATGTTGTAATTGGTGTTTGAATTTCTTACTTTTTCTATGTTTCTTTCTCAGTGTTTGGTATCAGAGTCAATCATGTATAAGGAACAAGTGACAGAGCTCAGATCTGAGTTGGAAAGAGTCAAAGATGAATCAAAACAAGTGAAGGAAAAATACTACGCACAGGTAAATGAAGTTTATTTTATGCATTGTTTGAGATTCTCTTGGTGGTGGCTTGGAAATCTGCTGTCTTCTGGGACATGTCACTACCTAGTCTGGTAGATATGTATCAAAGTTTTGTAAGAACCTGTCAACGCTGAAGATGACAGTCACACATAACCATCTGCCAGACTATGTGGTGATAATAATCTTGTACAGTGCATTATGTTTTAAGTACAAAGACTTTGATCATTTGTAACAGTAAATACCATTAAAACTGTTCAAGTGTCTGTAATCATGTAGTACTAAAATTATCTGAGAACCGGTTTCAGATAAATTACATATGCACTAACTTCATGGTACAGAATCATCACACAGGTGACAGTTTATTCAGCTTATTAAGAAATTTCCTGCTTTTGTTGAATCCAGAGCTGTATCACTCTCAGTGTAATGGACAATCTTGTAGTAATACTTAGTAGTATGTCTGTTAATTTCACACACACACACACACACACACACACACAAACACATACACACAGGCACCCAACAGTTCTAGGCAAGGTGTATGTCTCACAAATTGCATTATTTTGTATTAAATGCCAATCCACACTTCAAAGTTTTTGGGTCCAGGTATTTTCCTTATGCATTGCAGGGGCCATATGTTGGCTAAGTCCAACAGTCAAATAGAAATTTAACTCCACACACATTTCTTCACACAAGAATTACAAGAATGTGTTTGAACAAAAACATGCACACACAAAGTAGTAATTGCTCTACACGAATCTGCTTATTACCACCTAATATATAATGTTTGTGTATGTATGTATGTGCAGTAAAATTCCTTTAACCTAGCTATTTATCGTTCACACATCCTGGTAGTTCAGCACTGAGGAAAATAATCCCAAGATCAGATATGATTGCTCCATGACTGGATGTTTCACCATTGTTGACTGATCCCATGACTTTATTTTGTGTTATCTGAATTTTATTGAGCTCTTTGAGCTATTATAAAGGCTTCAAAAGATCCCAAGACAATTATACAAGGTACTGCTGGCAAAAGGAAATGTGTCACATCAACAATTCCACAGAAACTTGAAATGAATAGGAGACGTGAAAGCTGAAGTGTGGTTGTGGCTTCATACACTATTTAATCATCAGCTGTCTATTGTACAAAGAAAAGAAGGATCGGTTACATCAGTGTATGGCATCAAGTGAAAAGTGTTGAGGTTAAAGAAAGAGTAGAGATGTACCTCCATTCCCCCTCTAGACCTTCACAGCCCCTTCTAGGTGACCTTTTACCTTTTCACAGTTAAAGCTGTGTCACTTATGACACCAGTTGTTATGTTTGAGAATCCCCCCTCCTGTACTCTCATTTAATACAATTATAATTTCACAGACAAAGTAACAGAATGTCACTGTGAACTTACATTACTTTTCATTTTAAAATGATTTCAGAAACAGCGTTTGCGGATAATGAAGGAACATGAACGTCAGTTGATCAGTAATTTTACTCCACCTGCTTTAAACAATGGCAGGGCTCATTTTATGGGTGGTGGATTCAATTTATCAACTGGACCAAGAAATGTCCCTTGAAGCTTTTCGGGCATTGAATTCAGTAAAATCTTCTCCGGCTGCCATATCAGTTGGTTCAAATCAACTGACGTTTCAGAGACAGACTTCATCTCCATCATCAGGGTTCTGATACAGTTGGATATCCAGCCTACCCTGATTATATTTCTGCATCAGGCCAGGGCTCATGGTAGCACACAATCCAATTTTCAAGTCGTCTGTGAGGTTACACAGTGCCATAGTGTGTGCAGTTCCTGACATTTTGCAGAAATGTAGTGCCTTCATCTTCATGGCTATGCAGGCCAAGAAGAATAGCAATGCAGTTTAGGTAGGGTGTACTGTATAGACATGGTGTTGGTGGCAAATGGAGAGCATGAGTGGTGACACCGTAAGGATGATCATGATGTGCACTGGGTATGGCATATGTAATGTTTGGGGTGGGTGGATGGTTATGTTATGTGATAATATAAGGAAATGAGTGTTAGCTGTGAAACAAATGAAGTGGGATTGTGTATCATTGGTAGGAATGCAAAGGAGTGTGGGGCCACTGAAAATATTGAAGTGGTGGGTTGGGTGTAGAATAAATAAATAATTTAAACACAAAGGAAAAGTAACTTAAAATAGTATTAGTAAAGGAAAGGGTGTATTGGCTCTGAAAACAGCTGTAACAGGTTAAAGCTACAGAACGGGTCTTTGTCTACCAACCACACTCATAACGCATGGCTTATTGGCCACGTTACGTAACTGTAACTGTGCAGCAAACTGACCCTTGTAATAACACGGCTAAAGTTATAGTAATATCTGTCACTACTCCAAGTTTCTGTTCAGGCTCTCTTGAGATCCCAAGAAGTAATTCTCACCTAGCATTTAGCAATAGTTCCTATAATTTTTTAATGGTTAGATGGGAGAGGTGAGTATAAAATTGACTTACCTGCAGACGCAAGACATGGCTCACTACATACAGTAATTCATTAACATTTTATGCAAGTTTATAGTAATGGGAGCTTTGAACATGTTGTTCACATCTAAATTCCTAATTCTCTATTTACCAAACATCAGCATATCCTGCTAGAAAATTGACTGTTTTGGAAGTCACATAAGTAGACATACAACTTGACACTGCACCAACACTAAACTTTATTTGTAATGATTCACACTGCAGTTGTAACAGTTCCATTTGTGTATCGTCCCCTTTATCAGTGTTAAAATTATGTGGTGCAGTGAACGTGGCAAATTGAACTTCAAAAGGCTCAAATCTTGAAACTGATTGTGAGATTCAGTTCTCGGCAACCCATTATCTTCTGTGTAGCAGTCTTACCACTGCTTTGATGGATGCAGACTAAAATGACTTGCGTGTTTCAAAATGTGCTATATTTTCACATTTTAGCATTTCCCAGAGTTGACATGTTACCACAAAAGCTTCCATACTGTCACATTACTGAACTTTATGTTCCTTGCATTTTCACATTCCATTCATTTTGATGACTCATTTTATAAATTAAAAATGCCAGATCTCGGTGCCATTTCATATTTTTTGTCAGTAAAATCTTGGCTTCATTTTCAAAAATACAGTAATTTCACTTATAAAGCTATAAAACCCTATCAACATTTTATGACGGGTAACCAAAAAATTCCAGTGTCATGTGGGAAACCTTCATGTTCACTGTAAACAGTGAGAAGAAAAAAGCAATCTGTCAATATAATTTTCATGCATGGGTAATGTTAACAATGAACACAACTCTCTTATAACATGACCCATTCTTATTTTGCCATACAAGACTTCTGTTTTTCTCACTGTTGTTGAGTAGGCTTGAAAACTTTCCTGCTCGAGTTCAATTTACCCCTCAAAATATTTGCTGTCTCTTCTGGGAGTTTTTGCAGTGGTTTTTGATCAGATGACCATCTCTTGTAGGGTTCTGGACTGGGTATTGGTTACATGTTCCAACTTTTCAGAGGAACATACTGCCTTTATCAGTGCAATCACCCTGAAGATGAAGGCCATATGTTCTTCTGAAGCTTCAGTGCATTTAACCACTAAATGGGGCAAAAACCCAAAAGAAGACCATAATTGGAAGCTAATGCTCAGTGAACAGAATGTTAACTAACCTGTGAGCACAGAAACATCCCACCACTTCTGTCCCTAACTCTTGATTAATGGCAACAACCTGCAACTCACCTGCACAATCATCTTACCTCTCACAGCAAATAATCCATGTGCCAAAGCAAGGGAGTGGTCATGCAGCAAGCACTTTGAGCAATCATTGTGTCACATATGGAATCTATATGGTGACTAAATTATTGTTTTCTATGACATGATGCCACGTACTTTCATAGAAATGCAATGAACAAGGAGTTCTTGTATTATGCTTTTCACTCTGTGAGACACATAAGTGCATAAAATTTAAAGCTGTCCTTGTGCACATCATGAAGACATACAGAGGAACTGTAGCATAGCTCCACTCATTCTTGGCCTCGGCATTGGATGGGAGGTGAGCTGATAGCCCCATGCTCCAACTGCTTTACCCATGCAGAGAGAGCCCCAGTACCCATTTTAATAAAAGGCTGAATGAGCCCCAGAGCTGGTCTGGATACTTCAGAGAGGGAAAAATCTCATGCTTGTGCCAGGAATCAAACCACAATACCTCAGTTACCCAGCCTGTAGCCTGGTCACTACACTGACTGTGCTATCCCAGTTCCAAACCCTAAATGGCTATCAAAAACTAACTTGAAAGGGAAGAATAAATAAATAAGTACAAATTAAAATATTGTCACCATAAACAGCATGGACAATGCTTTATTTGCCTGTTAAAACATTAACATAACCTTTATGTACACATGACACAAATATTTTATTGGTATCAACATAAAGTGATCAATAAATAATTTCAGTATTACATTAATGATATTAATCACAAGGATCAGCAATAGATTTATGAAAATATAAAACTTTATATGTGCCATAGTTACAGTCATCTTTCAGCACTTGACTGTGAAACTACCATCAAAGCTGTTCACAGCACTTATCTCAACACATTTAAAGGAATTGGTGTTGTTAACTATTTTCAGATAGCCATTATTTATGAGAATGTTTAAGTAATGTGTATTTATATCTGAAAACGAGTAAAACTTTGGCAATGTAGAATCATTTTCAAGCTTAAACAACTTGTAACAAGAGATCACTTTAAGCAACAATAGAGCAGTTCAGTTTTTTCAAATAAATTCTGCCAGTATAATGACAAAATCAAATAAGCAGTAGTGACAACCTCAGACACATTGTGCATGTATGAAATACACCTCAGATAACTGGCAATGTGCAACATAATACTGGTATAAAGTGCACATCTTTATTTTTGACTGTACTTATTCATATGTGTTTAATACACAATAGTGTCTGCCACTACATGTACCCATAATTCTGATTAGTGTAATTAACTGAAATTAATACCAGGCATTGTGACATACCACAAGTGTATTTTGTTTAAACTATGGGTGTGACAAACTTCTTACAAAGAGACTATCATCATGTTTTCATTTTTTGTTAATGGCTCAACAGCACTAGTAGGCCTAGGCCTCCTCACTGTTTGAGGTTCAGATATCACACTCAGACACACCACACTTGGTAGGACTCCTCTGGAGGAGTGATTGGCCTGTTGCAGAGACCTCTACCGAACAACACACAACACTCATAAGAGACAGACAGACATCCATGCCCCGGTGGGATTCGAACCCACAATCCCAGTAAGCAAGCAGCCACAGACCTATGCCTTAGACCACACAGCCACTGGAATTGGCCATTTTCATGCCTCTTCAAATATTTCAAGCTTTGCTTATTTTTTAAAGAGATGCATCCATACACATTGGTGAAACCATCAGTTCTTTCCTTTATTTATTACCTTGCCACTTTTCACTAACGAAGTTGCTACTACTGACAGTGTCACACACATTACCAAACTGGCTAATAAAGTAAACATGTGTCTTTATTGGAAAGCAAGATACTGTAGAATCCTGATGGTTTCTCAGTGTAAGATTTTCTGCGTTTCTGGTTAAAGTTTTGTGATTCCGGCCAAAACTCCATGTCAACCATGCACAATTTTTCTTGGTTTAAGGACTCCTAATTTTAGGTTTTGTCCCTTCTAAGGTTTCATTTCATTTATTATACATCCATATTGTTACAGATGTAACCTTGGACTTGTCCAACTCTATATTACAATATATTACAATGTATATACAAAGTTTCAAACTGTAACAATCATGAAGTAGTTATCTATATGGTGTGATAAAACAATTACTACTATACACAGTCCAATACAACACAGTACTGTGGTGTTATATCATAATATTAATCTGATGAAGCTGATAAAAATACCTTACAAACCAACTTTAATGAAAACTGTAAAATCCTGTCAACTAAATAAAAGAAATGGCTCAATAGAAAGGATTTTAATTCCTTTTTAAATAGTTTAAAGTTATCCATATTTTGATACTTTCTGGCACTTTGTTATACAGTTTGATCCCCATATTAACCACCCTTTCCTGATATAAAACTGTATTACAGAATTCCACATGAAAGTTGAGTTTACTTCTCATGTTGTGACTATGAATAGATAAGTTTTGTTTCGGACTTCCTTTATACCTTTTTCTCTACCATAACACTTCTAAAGTATATAAAGAATTCCCTGTAAGGATTCTATAAGCCTTAAAAATTTGCCTACAGGACTTGCACTTACATGCACCACTGATTATGTGAATGACCCTTTTTTGTACTTGAAATGCCATTTTACTTTCACTATCCCCTCCCCATACTATAATTCCATATCTCAAACGCGTTTGAAAGGACGCAAAATAAATGCTTCTTGGCATATACGGGCTCAAAACTGCTGTTAATGACTTAATAGTATAAGATACTCTACTCCAACTTGAACATAGTGAATGTACAAGGACATTCCATTTTGAGCTTTCTGTAATGTAAAATACCTCGTTAGTGACTTCACAGTATTTTTCAGATTATACAACAAAAATAAATTTTATAAATCCTGGAGTTTTGCATTGTCATGCAAAAAACTGATGTTCCAGTCACTACATAAAATTAGTTGCTAACCTTTGGATTGCACTTCACAAATTACTGATTCCAACTTTTCCAAAATCTAACAAAAGTCTCCATCAGGTGATCTACACATACAGGCAAGAATAAATTTATAGTCCAGTAATTCTACTCCAAAACTTTTTCACTTCCTATCCCTCTTAATTAGTTTACTTCTTTAGTTTCCCAATCCTTTCATAAAAAAAAACATGATACACCACGATTACTGCTAAATCTACTAAAATTAGTCACTAATTTAAATTGATCAATATTTAAAACTTTCATTGGATTTTCTGTTAACCATGTTCTGTAAAACATAAAATTCGAAATTTATTAAATCTGACCGCAACAAAATAGTTCATTCAGGTAGTTTATTACTTAAACTCTGATAATTATGATTCAAGATTGTTAAAACATGAGAATTATAATCCTTTCTATTGCCTAACTTATCATTCACAGTAATTATTTCTTGTTTGAACCTATCCAAAAAACAATCATCACTTCTAGTTGCATGTAATCTGTGAGATCAGTAAGAAGGTATCAAGGCTGGCTCATCATCACTCCATCCCAGTAAGCTACTTCTTTGCAAGTCACTGTCTTCTTTACTATTGTCCAGTTTCTTGTCCTTTCTTGTGTCAGTTTTCATCTTTTCATAACTGATTTCTATTTGCCAAAGGAATATGATTCTTCTCCCTGTCCATCACATGCTCTTCCTTCCATTTCATAGTAATTGGGTCAACCTTTGTTTTCTTTAAAATATCTTTTACAGTGTTCACAATTTTCTTGGCCAATTGATCTTTTCCCCTTTGAGTTTGGATGTAAACCATGTCCTGTAAATTGGTCTCTCTCTCTGAATTCAACTCTATTAGAGATGCATTGTCAAAAACCTTCAACTGTTTCTTAATATTCTACTAAATACTTTTATCTCATTATTCACATAAAAATTCAGTCCTAACACCATTTTCAAACCTCAGTTTAGGGTTCTTGTTTACAGCTTCAGGGGTTGGGTTGCATAAATAACAATGCAATTTTGTACATTGGAACGGAATCAATTTCAGAATCAAATGAGAATGCAGCAGTATTTCACTATTAATTCCGAACACCTGGTATCCATGTGACTGGTCAAAAATCCAATGGCAAGAGCTATTTACATATCAGCAATTGTCTAACTCACAACACTTATCGTTTGCTTGTGAACCATGGATGTAGGCTACTTAAAGGCTGGTCATCATACACCTTGCTGATAGAAGAATGGACTCATAGAATGTCTTGCAGTGGAACACTAATTTTAGTTTGTTTCAATGTTTTGCATAAGTTTAAATTTGCAGTGAATATTATGTTTTTGTAACCACAGTAGTAATTTTCTGTTTGATTCTGACATAATCCCCATTTAAGACTTTTTGGTTTAGGGCACAAAAAGTTAGACCTCCAGATGTATCTCAAATGGGAGTTCTGCTGTAGGTAATCACATTCCTGTCAAGAGACAACAGAAGTGGAATATATGCAGAAAATTTAGAAACTGATCCAGCCAGTTTTAAACCCAAGACTTATTTCTACATGTCATATCATTTATTTTCCTTCCGTAAATCCGTACAGGATTACATAGTTCACATGGTTACGGAAATCGTCATATTTGTTGGGATTAAGGGGTGACATCATCACAGAGCATCTCTTTATATGGAAAAATTATGAACAGCTGCTTCCCTCAAATCAGGACATTTAGTAAAGGGATGTGAGCACTGTTGTGTCCTCCTCTAAACTTTCCAGCCTGACGATGTTAGGAAAATAACCATCTACAAATTTATTATGGGCCTGTGGTGATTTATGTGCTTGGATGGCATTAACATTGTTCCAAGGCAGACGAATGTGGGGCAAGAGAAAGCCATCAGGCTTCCAAGTTCGTAACAGATTCCAGTCTAATTTGTAAGGATTTTGATATTATAAACAAGAACCTTACATTTTATGACATTTAATTCAAAGTACACTAGTTATGCAGCCCACAGTACTGGAGACTCCTGATCGAAATCTCATCAAAATCCATTTGATAGTGTGGAAGATAAAACAAGTGGAAGATGAAACATAAAATAGAAATGACTTCGCCATAAGCAATCATAATACACAATGCATTATAATGCTCCAGGGCCCTATCAAAATATCAAAATGTCTCTAAACTAACGTGAACCTGATACAGTTCTAATTATAATCACAGAAGTAAACTTCAAGCCATTAACACACACACACACACACACACACACACACCCCTCCCATGTGGACACAGGAATTTTCAACCATGTATAGTTGCATGAGGACTGTAACTTTCAACTTAAATTTCACAATGAATGAAACATTCTCATAAATATGCCTTTTCTAACCAACAGTAAATGCATGCAAACACCTTTTAATCTTTTTGTATGAGAAACGTCAGCTTCAAGACTTGCTAGAATCAAAATGACCAGCAACTGTTATATGGAATTTGCAACAATACGTAACTGCATTTCATTATAAAATGCACATTTATTGCAAAGCACATGACTGCCTGCATTGAGAAATGAATGATGCACACGTAACACCATGTTACATCAGTTTGTATCAGCATAAATCCATATGTTATCGATGTCTTAAAATGCATTCCCACAGATATGTATACTGACGTTATCTCTGTACGTCTGCACTCCTAAGAAACATGAACAATTCAATATCCATTTGCTGGAATCACATCTGAAGTCAGGAATATGAATCCAGGTTGTGAAAGCTGAGCACTTAAATTAAATAGAAATTACACAACCACATGACTTAACAGCACTTCACACATACCACAGCAGGAGGTGATTGGTTGAGTCTTCTCTGCCTGCCACCTCAGACATGCTTGAGGTGCGGAAGTCTTCATAGCCATCACCACCTGAGATGACCACAAGTTTAACATTGGCATTACTTGAGCTCTGCAGTTCGGTCTTGCTCTTCATGGAGTGTCGATGGTGAGTGCTTGGTCGGACCATCAAACTGTCAGTACTTTGTGCAGGAACCATTTCCACAAATGTCAGGAATCGAACGTGACCAGTGTGGCCATGAGGAACTCCTAGAGCACAAATTACTAGTTACAGCTGTCATTATTTAAACTGATTATCATCATTATTCATGCCATTCCTGTATTCTGGATACAAACACCAAGTGGTAATAATCTGTTGTTCTGCAGCAGTCATTCTTAGAGGAGATTATGAATGGGGCCACTAGACAGTAGGACTGGAAACGAAACAGCAGTGATGTCTGAAAACATACTTTCATTGTTGATAACATGTATATTTAGTGAGATCATTATTTAATGTATAATAGTTGACCAGTGGCACAGAATTCTGTGTGAACCATAGCTACAGAATGGAACTGTGTATATCAACAGTTATGTGTATTGGAGGATGTTGGAGGAGAAAGAACTGTGGGTACATTTTCACCAATTTATTACATTTTTTAAATCATTCATAAAAACCAGCACTGGAAGAATATGAAATTGACATGGTTAGAAACTGTGCATATAGTGGTAACATCTACATCATAGTAATTAGTAAATTCTATGAAGTATTTATTATTTTATTAGGACCAAATCACAAACCACTGACTTTTATACAGGGTGCAGCAGAAAGAACACCCCAATTTGGGAGGGGCATAGCTTCGGGTGGGGAGCGCATACAGTGGTGGGGATTGTGTCGTTGGACAGCGGTGTACATGCTGTTTTCAGTGTACACCATGGCATGGTTGGAGAACATCGAGCCTTTATTGTTGAGGAATTTATAAAAAATGGCGGGTTGCCGGTAGCAACACAGCGTGCATTTCGCATCCGCTTTGGGCTTGGTCGACGGGAGGCTGTTCCTGATAAGAAAATGATTCACCGTTGGGTATCAAGCTTTAGACAAACAGGTTCTGCATTGAAACAGACATCTCCTGGCCGACCTCGGACCACAACAGGACCGGAAAATGTGGCAGTTGTCAGGGCTTCAATTCGGAAATCCCCACGGTGTTCTGCACGGAAACACGCAGCTGCACTATGGTTGTCTGACAGAAGTGTGAGCAGAATTCTGCACCGAGATCTGCTAATGCATCCCTACAAAATATCGATTGCACAAAAACTGAAGGGATGTGATTTTGAAAACCGTACAAAGTTGTGTCGTGACCTTCTGAATGTTCGCATCACAGATGTTGTGTTTTTTTCTGATAAGGCACATTTCCACCTCTCTGGCACAGTAAACAAGCAAAATTTCTGATACTGGTCTGAGGGTAACCCTCGGGAACTTCACCAACGAGCAGCACATGACCCCAAAGTGAAAGTGTGGTGTGCCGTTTTTAACTTTGGTGTTTTGGGTCCATACTTTTTTGAAGAGGACGATGTCGCTGTTACGGTGAAAAGCGATTGTTATTGTGCAATATTACAGAATTTTTTCCAGCCTCAATTGGGCGAAATTTTCAATGATCAACACGGTGCTGATAATGTGTGGTTTCAGCAAGATGGCGCAACAGCCCATACATCTCGTCGTTCCCTTTCACTTCTCAGAGAAATGTTTCCTGGACATGTTATCTCCTTGCGTGGTGATATTGGGTGGCCGCCGCGTTCGCCAGATTTGACCCCTTGCGATTTTTTTCTCTGGGGCTACCTCAAAGCAAAGGTTTACAAACAATGCCCCGTAACTTTGGAAGCTCTGAAGGAGGCAATACGACAGGAAGTTGCTGCCATTACACCTGAAATGACTCTCAAGCTCATGGACAACTACCGACAGAGGCTATATCAGTGTATCAATATTCAAGGCCGCCACTTGAGTGATGTTTTGTTCAAAACACGTTGATGTAAAATGGCATCCTGTGTGCTTTCCAGAAATAGAAAAACATCTGCCGTATCATCTTTGGTTTTGAATTTATTCGCTTCTCAAATAGGGGAGTTCTTTCTGCCGCAGCCTGTTGGTGAAGTTGTGACCAAAAGAAATGTATTCATATTTCAAAGTGCAGACTGGGGTTAGGTACTTTCAACAGTTTTTTTTTTTTAATTTAGTTCCAAATAAATTTATTTCAACATAATTTTCGTTATTAAAATTGTGTTTATAAATAACATTGCCACTGAAATTTCAGCTGCCTTAGGCATGTAACATGATAACTCTTTTATGATTACATTACATCAAGGAATACTGGCAATGCACGATCCCATTGCAGCTTTCCACCTATACGCAGACACTAGAATGAACTATAAATTAATGAATATCTTACTTGTCTGTAACTGTACACTTACGTTACAGGCCTCTACATTCTAAATGCCTGAAAAACATTACACTAATCACAGAAATTCATAGTGACATCACAAGACTGCATTAGTAATACCCCCAAATTTAATCATCATATGTCATATTGTCTATGAAAAGTTGAAGGTTTGGTTTTCTCTGCGCTGAATTATGCACAACACCATGACATACTGTAAATTACAGCATGCTGTTAAACGTGGCACAGGAAGGAGGTTGAGTGATCAGTGTGACTTCCTTGTCCTTCTGTCTCGGGAGAAGAGAGAGTTCTTTGTTTAGGGTGGGGAATTAAAGAATTGGAGGAAAGGGAGCCTCCAACAGCATATACAGTTACATGAAATCATCACGTAGTTCAGACAGTGGACACAGGGCCACAAGGTCATGAAGACATCACATACCATCTCTTCTTATGAATTCATGAAGTGTCAATAACAAAAATGACCAGTCTTTTAAGGAAAAATGGGTCACAGCTGTGTCGAATTAAATCACAGAGACACTTCTGCATATTAAAATTCTGAAGTTACATAATGTGAATTGATAACAGTGACATTATGAACTGAAAACACAAATCAGGGTCAGCCATAAAGTAATACCTCCTTTCTTTCCTTTCATGCTGTTCAAGCTTCACATATGACAGTTCCACATAACTCACTACAAATACTGCTGAAGGTTTTGCTATTTTTCAATGCAGTCCCCAGTTTTGGAAACAGTTTTCTTCCACCTTCAAAAAACAGCATGTATTTCTGGCTGGTGAAAGTTGCCATCCTTCCTCTGCAGTCACTGGTGCATGACATTCTGCAGTGTGTTGCTGGTGTCATACATTGTCACTTGGAAGGTGAAACAGGTGAAGTTCTCATTCTGCACGGCCAGACTCTAGGTTGGTGGTCACACTTGTGTATTTCCAGGCAATGTCATAGAGCAACATTTCTGACATTTTTTTTTGTAAAAATACTGGAGGAAGCCAACCATTATGAATTCCAAATATAGCATTCAAGAAGTTCACAACAACAAACACCTTTCTCATCCCAAAAGAGCGCAAGACTTGATCCTTCACTGGATGGTCCACTCTTATTTCTTCTTCCATGGAAATGTTATGTGGTCCTATTCCATCACCTGCCACTTAGATTTTGGTTCAAAATGGCAGACCTAGGATTCATCCCCCCCCCCAGTGACAATTTGTGACAAAAAGCCCTCACCTTCTTTATCAAATGAAAATTGCAGATCAGTGGCAATTTCTGTCCTTGCCTCTTTGTTTGCATCTGTCAGCATTCATGGCACCCCTTGAGCACAAACCTTGGAACATCCAAGCTCTTCACAAACTGCCATTATGCTGCTTTTACCAATGGATGCAATGGAGCATAATTCAACTGCTGTTATGCAGTGGTCACCACATCAGTTCATCAACCCAGTGGATGATGTAAAGCATTAATACAACACAAGGGCGACCATTCTTACAGTATGTCATGAAATTCTGATCCTCCTATTTCAGCTCCTTTAACCTGTCTTACCCAGCATTCAACCTCATTCATGCCCACAGCTCCTTCAACATATACTGTGAGCAAATATTCATGAAGAGAAGTTTATTTCTCACCTTCATCAACTCAGAACTTGATCACTGGTCATTGTTCTAAAAGCACAACAATTTCTGTTACTGTATAATCAACTATGGTGCTGCCATCTATCCAGTTATACAGTTCTAACTTCTATAAAATGATGCACAGCGTTTAGTTACTTCAATGATGTAGTGGTTATTCCCAAAAAAAATGTAGTGATAAAAAATTGGAGGAATTTCTTTACAACTACTCATACTTATCAGGAGTGCAATTTTTTTGTTTGTTGAGTTATGAATGTCAGAATATAGATATTACCCACAATGCTAGGAGTATTTACAATTTCAGTCTGTCAAAATAACAGGATTTTGGTGCCTATACCAATGATCACTGTCACCACTTTTTCAGATTTTCGTTACAGAATCTTACAGAAGAGAAGGTACCATGTGTGGGAGCACCCACATAGCCACTTTCCAACTCGCCGTTACACATCACAGCAACGCTCTCTCTTTCCTATCCTTCTCTCGCTACAAACTCCAGTCTCTGCTCACAACTCCGAACCAAGCGCCGTTTCCCATCACAGCACCTAAACAAGCGTATTTATGCTACTAGCCACGCCTACCAAACCTGCCAACTAACCAATGGAGGGCAGGTCGAACAGCGAGAATTCTGTATAT
>Ga0123355_10003441_pt1 | contig 22703 bp, 21 predicted proteins | sample TergutEmb28metaG_3_FD_89872 | JGI IMG/M metagenome (GOLD analysis project Ga0123355, IMG submission 89872) | Embiratermes neotenicus P1 segment gut microbial communities from Petit-Saut dam, French Guiana - Emb289 P1 | ecosystem: Host-associated > Arthropoda: Insects > Digestive system > Gut ... | reverse complement strand
AGATATAGGGTGATCTGTTTAGTGGTTGTGTTCACATTACCGTTATCATAGAGACCGTGTGTAAAATGGCTGATATTATGTGGTATACTTACAGTTTTGGAGGGTCGGATGGTCGTTGTGTTGATTAATGATGTTGGCTTGGTTGCCTCCCTCGATTATCGAAAAACTGGGGGTGTGTAGATGCTGGTGCAGGTGGGGTTATACGGCTCGTTTCGTGCACTATCTTGTACGCTGTTGTCACATATACACTTTATACATGCACGTGTGTATCACTGAATAGAGTCGCATTGTATGTGATTCAGAGATTCTGATTCGTGCTGAGTGTTCTCAAGCTCCGTGTTCGTTGTAGTAAGCCTGTGGCTGTTAGGGTAGAAGTTTGCTGTTATGTTTCGTGTAAATGGCTTTGCCCTTTTTGTTAGGTGCTTGGGAAGGTCTATAGTCGGGGTGAGGGGGTTGGGCAGTTATAAGGTTTAATGGTCGGTCGGTCTTTATGAGGGCGTCAAAGATTTTTAACGGATTCAGTATGGATATGGAATTTCTTTATTGTGTTTAGATGTGCTCCTTTTTTGTGATAGTGTACTATTTCCATGATCTGGTTCATGGGACCAAATGAGTGGGCTTCTTGTATAAGGTGTTGTGCAGAATTGGAGGTGGTGCTGTGGTTGTGCCATGCTGTCATGTGTTCTTTGTAGTGGGTGGAGAACTGTCTTCCTGTCTGTCCGACATACTTTTGGGGCAGTCGGCAAGTTAGTTTGTATACCCTTAAAAGGGAGTATTTGTCGTGTGCTCGGTCTTTGTGAGTAAGTAGGTTAGCTAACGTGTGTGTGGTACGGAATGTAATCCTGAGGTCCGTTCTTTTAAAGATGTTTGTGATGTATGAGGTTTCTTTGCTGATATATGTGAAGTTGGCCCATTTTTGTGTGGTGTGGGTAGTTATATGTTACTACAACCATAGATAAAACATTTATATAAGATGCACACTGTATATATACTTTATAAGCCAAGTGTACATGTACATATAACCTCTACTAACATAAGATAATACCATATATTAACCTAGAATAAAATATAGCAGAACACATGTACCCACACCACCCTTCCTACACAACACATGCGAGATCTCGTACCCACTCCACCCCTGACCTCCCCACTGTATACAACCTGCACAAGTCGAGTGTAGCTGCTTACCAATGTTTCTCATTTATCAACATGAAGGTGGCCAATGAAAAGGGCTGAAACATGTAGTTGTTCTTTATGTAATAAATTATACATATCTATACCACCATATAGTTGTGTTAGACAGGTATACAAACTCCAGTCTAGTTTAAGGAGCTGGATGGTTTGTACTCTCACCAAATATTGGGGTGATCAAGTCCAGGACAGTGGGGTGGGTGGAGCATATGGCATATATGGGGGAAAAGAGCAATTCATACAGAATGTCGAAGAGGAAACATGAAGGAATGACACCACTGAGGAAGTATTAGCTTCTCTGCTTCATGGGATTTGTTATGTTTAGTTCTTGTGATCTACAGTGCAGTTGTAGACCTACCAAGTGTAGTGGAACTCCTAATTTTAGTGAGTTTCATGTTACTAAATATAAGCAGGTGTAGCTGAGTCAACATAATAACCAGCTGTGGTCTGGATGACTGGGGTTCATTTCCCAGCTGGGCCAGGGAGAGTTTTTTTGGGGGAGGAGGGGGGGTCCTTTGCAGTGTCCAGACTGGTTTTAAAACTGACTGAAACTCCTATCCATTGAGTACTATATTCTGGCTGAGAAGAATGTAGTGACTGCTTATTTGCATGTGGTGCCAAGGGTGAGGTATGGCACTATATTTGTGCTCTTTCATTTGTTGTCACATCACTTTGTGCCTGTACTACAAAATTATAGTGAAAAGAGTTTTTTAACTGAGGGATATAGTTTACTTGAAATAAAAATAAACTTCTTATTGACTACAGGGAGTCAACATTAAAATCTGACTATGGTCATATCAGAGCTGTCATCTCTTCATCTCCTGTTCATTCTTTTAGCAATTTCCTGTCTGGTAATTCCACCTTTGTAGCATAAATTGTCTGTATTCAGTGCTTCTCATAAACCAGGTGTGACAACTGTAAGTGTGTGACGTTCCACACAGAAATGTTGTAATTGGAGATGTAACTGACTGAGACCACAGGACAAATAATGCAAGTAATATTTTCACTTTAATAATTAAATTATTAAAAGTCAAAATTTGCAGGGAATAAAGTTGTTCTACTGTTGGCTTGCATGGCCAAAGCTTGTGGATTTAAAACAGAATTCAAAGAAAAAATAGGTGAGGGGACTTCTATTCATAAAATATCCATTACCTCTGGATCCCACTCAGGGCTAGAATGTTGAACTCTTAGTTGTAAGTTGTTGCCATGTAAAATATACCTCAAAAGTACCATCTGTCTCTACAGTGGTCATTACTACGTGTGGTTATTTGTAAGTAATTTATCATAATGACTGCATTTCATTTACATATTGTGTTACAGGTCTTAGGACATGAAAATACACTTTATAGTATAAGCAAATTGACTTGTTCACCAAAGCAGATGTTGTGAGAATTTTGTGTATAAGAGGTGCAACACAGTCCCTCTTTTAAGTTAACAGTGTACTATACAGTGTTTTATACTTGCATTTAGAGGTTTTTTAAATGTACATTTCTTTTGTGCTCTTTAATGTTTTTGGCCTAGTAAGTGAATGTACACATAATACATAGTGTGGTAAGTGTGTTTGCAGGATATTGATGATCATCTGCACCAGTGTTGTCACTACAAGTCACCTGCTTAAACTTCAAGTTACTTTAGAATCATGAATTCAGAACATTTAAAAGTATAACTTTGTGCTGTTTTAAAATAAGTATATGGCAGTGAATATTTAGTGTAGGAAATCTTTAAGCATGTTGATGTGTGGAAAGCTTTTGACCATTTTCCCCTTGTATGTATATGTGGCTTCACAAATACTGAGGTAAGGTTGTTAACCAGTGTAAACTCCCCACCTGCCGTCAGTATACAGGCTGTTGACAGTCATATCACTTGTTCCCCAATACATTTTCTACATCATTGAGCATGGTGCTTAAAATACAGGGTCCTTATTTTATCTGACAGCTATCATTAGTAATTAGTGTGCTGCATGTATCAGTAATTTGGTGAATGGGCCAACAGGACGTGGCAGCCAGTAGTTGTCAGATATAATAATGACCCTTGAAAAGTTAAGTTCATTGTAGTGAAATCTAACATACATTTAGGTAGAAGAAGGGCACACTCCTTGTGTGTGAGGATTCATTTTCATAGGTTTTAACAAACAATAATTTTCTCCAAGTCCAACATATTTATGTCATTAGACATATTACATATTGACACTGGTATGTCTTCTTGGAATGAGTAATTTCTGTAAGCCATATTTTCAAAATTAAAAGAGTCCTTGCCTTATTATCCAAGGCATTTATATACTAGTAATATCATCACATGAGGAGTGATGATGTTCACAAATAGTTGACATTAATCCACAGAAGTGTATCACAAGAAATGACATATAGCCATGTTTGTTGTTAAATAGTGTCATGTACTATGTGGAACTGTAGCATTACTGCAACATGGCAGGTGGTAAAAAGATTGTGTACTTTTCCACATCACCTCTGTACTACATAATACAATTGAAAACTTAGAATGTTTCAGATTGTAGTTTTCTGGTTTAATGCACCATGTAATTTGGTAGGTGGTTGCGTACATGTGAGAGAAATTACCACCTGCATCTTCACATAGCCTGTGAGAATGTTCATCCATACAGTAATGACTGCGTATTGGACTATACAGTGTCCTACTTTAGATCACATGAACCGTGTCTGTAAAATTTTATACATACAAATATAAATACCTGAATGTGACCAGCAGTGAAAAAGTCTGCATTGTACTTAGTGAAAACCCACTGTTATAACCCCTTTCCAGAATACATGTATCATACAACCATTCCAGCAGCACAGAATGTGTTGTTAATAAGGCTGATACATTGATGGCCCTCATTAAATCATTAAAATTTGGAAATAAGATTAAAATAAAGGACATTAATTGAGATGGGATCCAGGGTAGTGTAGGCGATACAGTGATTAGGTTACAGGCTGGACGATCCAGGTGGAAGCAACTGAGTTTTCCCTTCTCCAGCACGTTCAGACTGGCCCTGGGACCCCTTACCTCCTACTGAGAGGGTACGAGGCTTCTTTTGTGGGGTAAAATGGCCGGGGCATGAGGTTGACCACCAACGCGGAGGTAAAGAACAAGTGGAACTGTATTCCTTACTGGCTTGGGATCGAACCTGAGTCTACAAGGTAGAGTCTGGATCGGGACCTGCCACTTACGTGTTATGACTTACTTACTCCACGGTGCAGAGTCCTTGAGAAGCTAACTGGTTTGCAGCTAGTCAAGAAATTCCCCTCATTTTATGGAACCTGAAGGTTCATTACCGCACTCACAAGCGTCCGCCATCCATCCCTATCATGGGCCAGCCCAATCCAGTCCACATACCCACCTCCTGGAGATCCATCCTAATATTACCCACCCATCTACAACTAGGTCTCCTCAGTGGTCTTTTGCCCTCCGGTTTCCCTACCAAGACCCTATACGCGCCACGTGCCCAGTCCATTTCATTCTCCTCGATGTTATAACCCGCACAATATTGGGTGAGGAGTACAAATCATTTAGCTCCTCGTTATGCAATCTCCTCCATTCCCCCGTCACTTCGTCACTCCTAGGTCCAAATATTCTCCTCAACGCCATATTCTCAAACACCCTCAGCTTCCTTTCCTCCCTCAATGTCAGCAACCAAGTTTCACACTCATACAAAACAACGGGCAAAATTATAGTTCTATATATCTTAATCTTTAAATTTTTGGATAGCAACCTAGAAGACAAAGATTCTGCACCGAATGTTAGCAAGCATTTCCTAACCTCAATCTGCTTTTAATTTCTTCCGGAATAGAATTTTGATGTGTTAAAAGTTGTTCCCAAATATTAAAACTCTTCCACCCTCTCGAAGGTGCTATTATTAACCCTCACACTGTGATTTCGTCCTGCATTCTGATCTCGAGACATAACCATGTACTTAATTTTATTCGCACTTACTGCAGTCCAATCACAGATCACAGTCCAATCTCTCTAGTAGCAGCTACTAAAGCTGTTTTTTCCTCTGTGTTATGACTGCCGAAGCTAAGTGATTGTCCCCAAATGATACTTCCGTAAGAAACTCTTTACTATGTAACCATATTTGCGACTTTGATCGTGTACGAAAGATTTTTGTATACATTTTTATTAAATAAAAGTCGCGACAACGCACACGCGATTTCTTTTCTTTCTTTCTTTCTTTCTTTCTTTTTTTTTTTTAAGAAGTGCCTGATACCGGCTATTGAGGCGGCACCGTACCACGGATTTTGGCGTGTGGCAAAGGTTTTTGCAAAGACGGTGGCTTGTAGACTGTTGTAATTACATCTGCATATTTGCTTAAAAATATTGTTTTGAATAAATAAGTAATATTTCAGAGTGACAGTGAATGAAGAACTGTAAAACAGTGTAGTATTAAAGCAGAAATAATCATTGCTCCATTACATCAGACTTTGCAGGTCGAAAGGGCCATGAACTGTTTTAGTTCCGACGTGTGACATATTTCGAATGTTGAAATTATCAAGTGATGGACTTTTGGCTTCTTTTTTTCACTCGTGACGTATGCAGACTCAATTTATTAACTGTGCTGACGCATATACTTTATTCCAGTTTTTGTTATGTTGCCCTTCTGTAACACACTGTACTGTACAGTAATGCGCGGGTTATTGCATAGTTCAAGAAAATGTAAAACGTGCCTGGGGGTAGTTAATAAACTGATTCATACTGTCCCCGTTATTTATGATTACAAGGTACGTAAAGCATCACGTAATCTTAGCTGTCGTCCTTATCGATGTGTAGTAATAATTTGACGATTTGTTCAATTTTCAATCGTTATGTTGGTAGGACGTGTTTGTGTCGTCTGTAGAAATTCAAATTCAAGGTCATTGCGATTATGTTATTGGGAATTTTGTTTTACTGTTTGTAACCGACAACATGTGACACATTCTACGTGTGTATTCTTGTTGCTGAGGACATATTAACAATGTTGTCACAGAACCCAGCTTTTCATTATAAGGTTAGAAATTGTGCCATGGGAGTAATGTGTTGTGTAAAAGAAAAGTACAGTTGTCCGCGAGGTATTCGTAATTCGTATGGATTTCACTGTGGAATATGCATATAAATTTATATACACTGCTGTAATACTCAAGGTCGCGGTGTTCTGCCAGGTGTTAGGCAGATGGGTACCAAGATTGTGTAGGAACCTGCAACCTTGATTTTCAGGATATAAACTACACGACGTCACATACCTGAAGACCAAAATCTTGACACGACCATGAGAACATAAAACCTCATTTACTTTTGTAATAATGTGCATTAATTCTGAAAGAGTCGACCGAGGATTTCTGAGTGTGCATGTGGTTGTGATGCACTGCTAGCAGTTGAAGGATAGAATAATCGCTAATAATGGAACCAGTGATGAATTAAATCACACGACTTTACAGTCTAGCAGAATCATTAAAGCGATTTTAATTAAGAATAGGACCACATCCTAAACATTGTAATTTATCAAGATTTAATAAACACACATGGAACTAACGGTTTTGTCTACATGTTCCAACCAGTTACAATAATGTCTATGGACATACACATAAACAGAGATGTGTACAGTTATTTGTATTTGTTCCTTATGTTATGGTTCAGTCATTTTTGTCAGTATATAATTTTGCCATTTCTAGGGAGCTGTAATTTGTTCCACATGTCATAAACCATCAAGCTTGTTAATTAATATGTATTTTTGTCAATGATAGGAAGCTGTGAAAGCACTGAACTCCCTACAGTCTAACAGAGCTTATATACAAGAACGCATGAATGAAGTCAGGACATCCCATGCTCCAGAGATCAAGAAGCTCGAAGAAACTGTTACATATTTGATGAGGTGTGTAATTTTCAGGGTTCTAAAAAATTATTGCAGAATAAGTGTTGCTTTTCTAAGTTTTTAGCTCCTTTCCTCAGCTGTGAATTCATCTACAATTATTGGATCCATTTTTTTTAAACTGTAAATTCACACCAGTACATCACACATTCTGACACCTTTGTTTCAACAACTGTCCATCCATGAAGAAACTCATGCCGTTTTCAGCAAGACAGTGCGCCAGTTCATACCATAAACAATTCTGTCTGCTGTACAGTGTTTGTTTTTGCGACAATAATAAGTGGATATTTTGGCATCCTTATTTGCTAGATTGAACCTGTTCAATTTTTGTTTGTGGGGTCATATTGACATTGATCTGACTAGTTTGGTATTTAAATTTTAGCACATGGTTGCTGAAATATATGAGTATTATTTGAAGAGAAAAAGATGAAATTATGAAATAAATGGCATTCTCTGGAAAATAAAACAGAAATTATGCAGCATGTATTAAAAACGCAGTAAATTTCCCTGTTGCTTACATACATAAAGTTCATTTTAGGGTTTTATTTACATGCATTCACATATGCTAATTTTAGGGTTGAAGGATAGAGTGTATGAATAATCCTTGACCCTCACAGAACTTTAGCATTTAATGACTAATATGTTTCTTAGTTGTGACATGTGGCTGAGTGCAGAGGGAAACTGTTTTTGCTCTCGTCTGAATGTGGTGAATACAAAGCTAATATTAACTACAGTGCATTGAACTAAAATGTGTGACGCAGAATAACAAATTGGAATGGTGGCAATTTAAACCCTGCCTGCATTGAAGCAAAACTGTGTGAGTGGAAAGTTATATATTAGGTCAGCTAAAGTAGTGCCTCTGTTATTTCCATATGGGTTTGTACTTTGTATGATGTTGGAATGATAAATGTTTTGAATTAGATTGTTTACCTAAACATCTGTGTAATTGGTGTGCACTTGTTGCAGACTTATAATTTTGATTATCTGGGTGAATTTGGTAAAGACATCAAGCTTTGGTAGGTAATTGATATGTGAACCTGTGGAGTATATGGGGGTAGGATTTTCCAGTACTTTATCAAGTGTGATTTGATATCCCATACTTGCTTTTCTTTTCATGTATTCTAATTAGTTTCACATGATAGTTGATATATATTATATTATTTACAGTATATACATGTATATGCAGAATGCAATACACTCTTATAGATCTGGGGTAAGCCTAGAGAAGCTGGATGAATTATCAGTGATTCATGTGTCTGGAACAAAGGGCAAGGGATCCACTTGTGCCTTCTGTGAGTCCATCTTACGTCATCATGGTTACAAGACGGGCTTCTATTCATCTCCACATCTTGTTGCTGTACGAGAGAGGATCCGGATAAATGGACAACCACTAAGCCAGCGTGATTTTGCCACATACTTTTGGAGAGTTTATAATTCATTAACAGGCTTAATGGTATGGGACATACTTTGGTACTTGTCCAAATGCCATGTGATGTGTGATTTCAAGTCACATCATTGGCTTCAGTCAGTCGTGTTAGATCTTTTCCATTTCACTTTGTCCCCATTATGTGAGCCTAAAATTGAATTTTCTTATCCTTTATATATCATAGTTTGATGGAATCTTTGGAACAATCTAGGCCACATGAGATTTGAGATCCTTACTGTTGTGAATATATAGAATACTCTCTTCTGGAATGTTGTAATGACATGGTACTGTGGGGATAGAGACAGCAATGGTAGTATGGAGCAGGAGATGGTAACGAACAAATTAACTCCATAGAGCAGAGTCCTTGCTGAGAAACTGATATTTTCTCAGTTAGTCAAGAAATTCCCAGTAATTTGTGGAACCTGAAGGTTCTTTAAAATGTCCACCGCAGCCCACTATGTCATGCCGAGCCTCATAAATCCAGTCCAGCCTTATAAGATAACATTAAGATGGATATTTACGAAGTACATTTTGAGGATTGGAAGTGGAAGGAGTGGGCTTGAATTATGGCGTAAAGGTACAGGTTTTAATGAATGTCCTGTGTTATATTTTTAGGTCATCTGGTGCATGGAGATGGTTTATATTCTGTGGTCATATCATATTTACTGTCATTTCCTTTGCCAATCCATGTTCTATCATTTCCAACACACTGCTAGGTGAATATTCAAAAGATTTTTCTTGAAGAGAATTGAGCACTGTATTTGCAGTGTACATTTTTACCAGTGTGTCTCCTTCAAAGACGTACTGGATGAGTGTAGTAATTTTAATGGCACTTTTAAGTATGTTCGTATTCATGCAGACTACCTACTAAAATCATTCCACCTGCCTATACTAGTATTAACTTAAGTATTGCTGTACAGATATGCATGAAATTTGATATATGAGAATTTTAGAGAAAAACAGCCATGTCCCTGCAGTTTTAATTTAGATTGGGCAATTTTAATGATCACTTTATGTGATGGGCTATGTATATTGCATTGTGCTTCATGAGTGCAGCTTGCTGTATGCTTTTCAAAAGTGATTTTGTTCAGTAAAAGTTGCGTAGCTGAACAGAATGCACATTTTGTGTTCATCATCATCATCATCATCTCCCCCCTCACATCGTATGTAAACTATATGTATATTTCCGAACTTCTACATTGAACAGTCAACAGTTCTGAATGTATCCATCCTCTGATATAAAAAACAAAAGAAAGTCTTGCTTGCATTTGGACTGCCTTAAAATCAGACTTGTTTTATTATTTCAAAGTAAAATATGACTGAAGCATATATTGTATTATGTAAGTACTTAATTTTTTATTAATATATGTAATAACAGCTGCCATTAGGGAGATATATATTGATTGCTTATCCATTCAGAATCTGATTATCTCTTTCCAGATTAAAAAAATTGTCTGTTGCAAAATGTACCACCTCTTCCACACCCTTATTTTCTCTGATAAGTAATTTGAAGAGCATGTTATTCTTAAGTCCTTCTGTCACACAGGCCTATTTAAGTGTACATTATATGCTCTACGGTATTATTATGTTGTTTTCGTTGGGTATATTTTACAGATTGGTGTTGAACTGGTTTCTTTATGTACATAGATTAACATAGCAGGAATGTAGGACATGTGGCATTTTCTGACAGTTATTCTGCATGAAATTTATTGTAATTTTGTCCTTACACTCACAGTATAATGTTAACTGATTACCATATTTACCGGATTAAAACTGTCCCTGTGCATGCTGTGAAGATATAAGGTAGGTGGAGGTAAATTTCCATTCATACTTCACCCCAGCACTAGTTTGAGGTGAGTTGTTAGCTAATATGACCCAGTTGGTTTACCTGTGCAAAGAAAGGCAGTGGTATTCATTGAAATTTACCATGTATAAGACAAGAATTATTTCCTAATTCATCATCTGAAAAATTTGGGGTGGGGGGTTGGTGGTCACCATACAGTTGCACACAGCATTAACCCTTATCCTGCTAACGTGGAGAATGTGGTGAGCTCCAAATAATGCTAGCAAAGGGCAGGTGGGATTTAACTTGGCGTTTAAAGGGTTAAACTTGTTCTGTATAGGTATTTTCCTGAAAATTTAAGATTGTGAAGGGGGTTTGTCTTATATGCAGTGTCATATATTTGTGTAAATATGTTCTTTGCATTCAGTGTTGAGGACAGAGTTTGTTGTCTTCTGGGGTTATATTCTGAACACCACTTCCAAATTTAAGTAACATATTTCACATCTGCCTCTGGACAGTGACGCATATTTTTTTAATAGGATAGAAGATGCTAGTTCAAGCAATCCATATTTACTTCCTTGTGAGAAATGTGTTTGGTAAATATTGTTTTTATAAATCATGCTTGCAAGCAAACTGACATTTTTCAACATGTCTTTGCAATATGAAAGGTAAATGGCTGATAGTAATATGCAGCTGTTATATGGAACTGCTGAAGCTACAGGGATTTCAAGAGCTTCAGTTTCTTTAGAAGGAATTTTGTCTGAAATGACTTGTACTGTTGAGATAGTTATTGTGATTGTATATGGTGTTGTATTTTGTAGTGACTTTGTTATCCTGCAGAGTGTTACAGTATTTAACCATAGGAGCAACCATTTGTTCTTAGTTTTAGACATGCCATAGCTGTGGTGAGTTTCAAAAATGTATTTGGAATAATCTAAATGACATACTGAACTGAAACTTACAGTAATGGAAGAACTGCAGGAAAGCTGTGTAGTATGTGGGAGAAGTGGTGAATTCTCAGTAATGACCGCTGGATGTGCAGTTGTTGAAGTGGCAGCAAAATGGCTACTCTGTTAAAGAAAACATTTTGTGAGCTTGAGTTTCATTCCACAAAATATGTTACCACTCTACAGCAGGGTTTATAAAATACTGTACATCTCCTCTCCCTCTATGAGCCAGTGAGAATATGTATTGGGGAAGTTCATCATTAAACACTAGGAAGTGTGGCAAGACACATTATTGCTGTAACATGTGCACAGCCACAAATGGAGCACACACTGATCGCCACTAGTCTTTGAATTCTTCTCCATGCTTAATTTCTATGTGTTATCTAGTTTCTCTAAAATTTGTATTAGCAACCACTCAGATCATTTGTGTTCACTATGCAATACATTGTGTGAATACTACTTTGTTATTGCTTAAATTAAAAATGATTGCATTAAATTTCAGAATCGTACATTTTGGCACTTTGTATACCCTGTTTCTTATGTGTATATATATTGTTGCTGCCAGAGCATTGTGGAGATAGGTGAATGCTGAAGTAGACCCTGGTGCAGTTTCATGTTATATCTTCTGTAGTTTGTGTGTCATAACAGTAACTTTGTGTGTTTAAAACCACTTTGAGGGAACAAACATAACAAATTACATTTTCTGTTGATTGCTGCTGCTAAAATGAATTTCCAAAATTTTGTTTTGCAGACAGATGAAAAGTTAAGAATTGCTGTTTTCATTACTGGAGAGAAATGACAATGGTTTGATCATATGATTCGTCCTCTGAGAGAAAAACAAGAGCTAACTCTTAACTTTATTTTTGTGTATTTCTCTCTCTCATTCTCTCTCTCTCTCTCTGTCACACACACACACACACTTGTTACAAAATATATGAAATTTGATACATTTGAATTTATTACTTTCTTACAACTAGCACAGTCCTGGTATTCACAATATAACATTTCAAATGTGAGTTTTGATGTCTTAATCCTTGAAAAATTGTAATAATAGACTTTAGCAATTTGCCTTTTTTATTGTTATTATGGATTTCAGAACTGCAATGTTTCTTTTTCCTTTATTTCAGAAGAAGGAAAATGACATGCCATCATACTTCAAATTCTTGACAGTGTTGGCATTCAGTGTTTTTTTGTCAGAAAAGGTGGATGTTGCAATTGTAGAAGTTGGAATTGGTGGAGAGTATGACTGTACAAACATTCTTAGGTAAGCAGTTGCCCTTTTTGACTATCTTCTATTTCTTTTTTAAGTGAAAATTGTTGTATTATCATCATTGAGACAACACACTTCTATAATGTTAATGGAGTTGAGTTATCCACATGAAATCAGAAATTCTGGTGTTTTGCAGCCACGTGAAGTATGATGGCCTTTTGACATTGAAGCCCTCTGCAGTAAGTGATAATTGCTCATAACTGCAATGCTGTGGAGTTATACTGGTCTAAATAGATAAGTAATACCACAGGATGTGAACCTAATGCTAGTGATATGAAAATATTCAATAACTAAAATTCCATAGATCATAAAAATTGAATGAGAAGTCATTGCAACATTAAATGTAGTGTATTTATTCCATTGCAGTGTCATTATTTTTCAATGTAAACCCCAAGCTCATTGGTGCATTTTCCACCTTCACATGAGTAGAAAAATTTATGTCATGGTAGGAATCAGGCTCTTGTATTCAATGCTTTTACCACTTCCTCATTACTGTGGAATTGGTGAACTCCCAAGTGCTACTTCAGCAAGTCAGACAAATGATAGTCTGACATGGGAAGGACAGGACTATAGAGTCAGTGGTCTGAAAGTACCAGAGAAATGAATGCTACAGCTTCTCCATCTAATGTGCACTGTGTGGGTTTGGATTGTCTTGCTGAATGATCACACCTTGCAACATATTTCCATGCCCCTTGCCACCATTACCTCACACAGTTTACAGGAAGTCACATCACACTCGAACATCTTCAAAGGACCAACTTTCCATTACTGTGGCTAATGCATATCAGTAATTCCATGAACAGCATCTGACTGACTCCTATCACAAGTGCATCCTCCTACTAAAAATAAAATTCTTGATTAACTCAAAAGTTACATGCCATGGAACCTTACTTAATGAACATCCCTCTATGTCACTGAGGCATTCAAGCAGAGAAACTGCTGAAATTGTACCTGCCAGTGTGTGTGTGCATGTGTACATGAGTTGTGAGCTTTGAGTGGTTGCAGCCGTTTTTTGCTGTAGCGTGCAACTGATTATCAGATTATTTCATGTATGTTCATGGACTTCTGAAAATGTTTTATGTCTTCTAGACAGGTTTCAACTGTCGGGATAACATCTCTAGGCATTGAACACACAAATTTGCTTGGAAGCACAATAGAAGAAATTGCATGGCAGAAGGCTGGGATCATGAAACCTGGAAGCATAGCTTTTACGGTAGACCAACAACCAATAGGAGCATTAAAAGTCCTTAAACAAAGAGCAGCTGAAAAGAAAGTAAGGGACTTTTGGAGAAATGAGGAAGTATATAGATTGAGAAGACCAGCTTAATTCTGTCATGGTTCACTCTTTTAATAACATTATTGCTTGCTTCTTATTTTATTAGATAAGACATACCAACATTCATTTTAAAACATTTCATTGTATTTTAGACAAAACATGAAAATATTAAGTTCTCATATATGTATTATCAAAGTGTGTGCTGCACTTTATGGTTGAGTGGTTAGGACTCCTGCTGTTTAGTTGGGAGGTCCTAGGTTCAGATGTTGACCTGAAGGTTGACTTTCCCATCTGTGGTTTTTGTGGTTTCTCTTTGTCACTTCAGGTAAATTCCGACATAGTACGATCAATTAAGCCACTGCTTCCTTCCACATCCTTAACTGCACTGTAATTCAATGCTGTATAATGTTAACAGTTTAAAACATTGTTAACAGTATATGTGTATGCCCTGCAGTAAAATTAAAAAACAATGTTCAGCACACATGATAACATTTATGTGTTTCATCAGAATCTCACAGTACCAGTGATGATTTCTCAGAACGGTATTAAAGTGCCCAGTAGAGGAGTTGGACTGAGTTGTCTTTGAGGCAGGAACTGGAACTGGATTTTAAAGAACACTTTTTATTAATGTCACTGTTCACTGCATTAAAGAAACTCAATAATTGATGCATCGGAGGATTACTAATTCCCTTCCCCCTCTCCCATGGCACAACAACCCAACTCTGGCCTAGGCCACCTCATTATTGAAGTTTCTAGATCACACACTTTTACACACACACACACCCAATAGGACTCCTTTGAAAGCATGATCAGCCAGTCACAGAGGCTGTATACCTAATACACAGCAAACACAAGAGACTAATATCCATGCTGTCAGTGGGATTCGAACCCACAATCCCAGCAATCGAGCAGCCACGGACATGGACTTTAGACTGCATGGCCACTGGGATCAGGCAGAGGATTAATAATGACATATTTCTCTGGATATTTTTGTTGGTGTGTAATGTGCTGTGCATGTTTAATTACATGTTGCTCTGTGGAACTGTGCTTATTGCTTGTACTGTCTTGATGCTGTCACTCAGCCATCTAGGAAAAAAGGAGTTATCAGACATCACAGTGTAGCAACAGCAGAGGCAGATTTGCACATGACAGCCTGCATTTTACCCTGCAAAATGTATAAAATATACAGTGAAAGCAAAGCTGTTCATTTGCGTGCCATGAAGGCACATAGGGAATTGAAGGAATGGTTCCATTTATTCTTAACCTCAGCACTAGATGGTGTAAGTGTTAGCTTCATGCTGCAGGGGAAGGGCACCCGGTACCCACTGAATAGGAGGCTGGGTGGGTCTCCAGGCTACTTTTGCCAGGAATTGAACCAAAGTTTATTGGTTGTCTGTTATCCTAGTCTGTGTACTGACTGAGGAATCCCAATTCCTTAAAATATACATTGCATATGAAAATCCACTTGATGAAATGAATTTATGACTAATAAGGCATCTAGTAACAGTATGACATCACAGCCATACAATCAAAACTTTTCAGTGTGGAGTCACCATAAAATCCTAAATGGGGAAGATCTCCACTTTAATGGCCATAATTTTTTGCAGTATAGGGTCACCATAAAATCCTAAAGGGGGAAGATCTTCATTTTAATGGCCATAATTTCTTGTTTCTAAAAGTGGAATGTTGTTATAACGACTTGGCGCAAACTGAATTTAATATTATACTTACATTTTCAGGAGCTGGAGTAGTGTAGTTGGTATAGCACCTAGGCTACAGGCTGGACAGTCCAGGATTTGAATCCTCATAGGGGTAAGAGAATTTTCTCTTCTCCAAAACGTCCAGACTGGCTCTGGCTCTGGGGCCCACCTGGCCTCATATTCAGTTATTCAATGGGTAATGGGTTACTTTCCCAGAGGTAAAACAGCCAGGGCATGAAGTCAGCCTCTTACCTCAATCACGTACTGAGGTTAAGAATGAATGGAACTGTACCTCTGCTCCCCCTACATGCCCTCATGGTGTGAGCAGGGAATACTACCTTTTGCCTTTACTTACATTTTCTATATAATAATTTTTTTTAATAATATTAAAAGGGGATAAAGGACCCCCCTTGAAGTAGGAGAGTTCAAAGGATTTCAGTGTGAAACACATTCATAGATTAAGTGTGTAGCATAGTTCCTTGAAAAATGTATCTCTGATCATGTGAAATCAGAAAGAATGTGCATTTCTCCTAGGTGCATTTCACATATATGACAGAGAACATCTGTTCTTAATACAACTGCATGCTAGCATGTACTAACTACAGTGAGTTTTGGTGAGTCCTTAGTAAAATTTAGGAAAAAAATGTCCATTTTTGTAAGATACGTAACAAGAACTCCTCAGAACAAATCCTGTTGTTTTAGTCAAAAGTATACTCATTTTTTAAATGTAGTATTCAAAAGGAAACCTTTCAAAATAACTGAATTTGTGGAGGACGAAGGAACTGCCTATCTCCATGCCATGGAGTCCTTCTTGAGAAGCTGATGGTGACATGCTTTCCATGAAATTCTGCTTCACTTGTATGGATCAGAAATGTACATTACTGTGCTCTCAAGAGCCAGCTGCTCAGCCATCTGCTGAGCCAAATTAATCCAGAATACTCTCATGCCCTGTTTCTTGAAGTTGCTTCTTTATATCTTCCCATTTATGAATAAACCTGCATAGTGGTCTCTTCTGTTCAGGTTTTATGATCAGAATTTTTCACCTCACATGTGGAGAATAGCTATTATTTGGGGTGGAGAGGGGTGGAATTTATCAAACCTGCATGTACACTGGGTACCCAAAAATTCCTGGAATTCTTAAAAAAATAATTTAAAATATTCATACAATTTTCAAACTTTTGTCCTCTCTGACTGGATGCAGCAATCCCAGGGCTGTTCCCTCTGCTGAAAAGTGTCTAAAATCTTCAATGGAAATGCTATCCAGGGTCACCAGCAATTCTCCTTGAACCTCTGCAATGTCATCAAAACGCCTCCCTTTCAAATCCTGCTTTAAAAAAAAAAAATCCAGGAGCGAAGTCAAGTGAGTGGGGGGGGGTTGGACACAACCACCATTTTGTTTTTAGCCAAGAGGGAGGCATTTTGCTGATGTAGAGATTCAATGAGAATTGCTGGCAGCCCCTGATAGCATTTCCATTGAGGAGTTTAGACAGTGTTTCCAGCAGTGGGAGTGGTGCTGGGATCACCACATCCCATCACCGGGGGAGTACTATGAAGGGGACTACAGTTTCATACTTGTACAAAAATTTGAAATAAATTTTTTAACAATTCCGGGAATTTTTAGGTCCCCCCTCATATATGTAATATTAGCAGTTAGGAGCATTATCATATAACACTTGTGAAAAACACTGATACTGTGGTATACAAGGCATTTGAATTTGTACTGGGCATTAAGGTTTCAGAAGTTTAGGATACAGTTCAACCCTTTTACATTGTTTAAATTTTAGTGATCACTTTGTTCCAGAGCACCTTATTCATTGTCCCACCTCTCAAATCATATGATTGGAGTTCATTAAGAATGAACCTGGGTGGTGTAACGAATGTACAGTTGGTCAATGCATCCTTAGCAATTCAGTTAGCAAATGCATGGATGTGCCAGCAAAAGAATGGTTAGTATTTCTTTAATTATTGTGTGTTATAGTTATAGAAACCTGCTGTATTATACACATATATTAGAAGCCTAATAAAATTTTGAAGTCAACTACAAAGTCTCAGTCCTGCAACAATTTAAAACTTTTCCAGTAACATGATATTAGGTTGCAGGCTTACTCTGTAAGGTGACCAGTGTCAAATAGCTATGCTTTCATTCTACTGCTGCATATCAGTGATTGTCAAGGGAAGAGAGGCAGGAGCAGTAGATAGAATTAGAAAATCATGTACACTGCAGACTAATTTAAAATCCACTGTATATGTTTTCAACACCTGATATAATGAATGTTTACCAGCATTTATCTGTGTGTACCACACATTTCTTACTTCATTTGTGTTTTTAAAGTTATACAGCATAATACTGTCTCTCTAATTAGCAGTAACCTTCTCTTTTGTGCCTTTTACACTAGAATGTATATTATGGAATAGATTGTCTGTATAACTGGCTACTACAAGTGACATAAGGTCTCGGCGTACTGAATTCAGTGTTGAACATGGAAGCTTAACCCTGGTGAGAGGTGTTCTTACATAGGATAGATGGAACCACCCTCCATTGGTAATTGTGCAGTAAGCAGTCACTGCTTGCTGTTTTCCCCAGCACACTATGAGGTTGCCATTTGTCCATCTGGTACCATGGGGTGATGAACTAATCTCCTGCTGATGTATTAGTATATATATATATTTTTTTTCTTTCTTTCTTTCTTTCTTATTTCTACCACTGTAGTCTAATGACACAGTAAAGTCATTCTTGCTGACAGGTTGTTTGAAGTTTAGTGCTGGCCGTACTTTATCTTGCACTCAGAAATTGTGTTACTGTTTTTGGTTTTATCAACCACAATCCAGTAGTCAATTCATGTATATATTTTCTGTTGTGTAAGGTATCCATTCACCTGTTGGTGTGGCACCAAGAATAGATCATGACAGGGGGTCAGAAGAAGAGGTGCCTATGGCACCAACATTTCCAGTGTCATTAAATATGGCATTGGGTCTGAAATACTGTACATGGCCTGGTAGGAACCAGATCATCAGTGAGGGACTGATTCATTACTTCTTGGATGGTGCTCATACCAGTCAAAGTGTACGGTTAATTACTGACTGGTTCATTCATAATTCACAAGCAATTGCGAAAAAGTAAGTGGCCTGGAATTCTGACTTGCTTGTTTTATTGACTAGTCTATCCTGTTTGAATGTGTCTTCTGAGATTAAAGTAATCAAAAACTATTTGAATGACAGTGTGTCTGTGTGAGTAACAGGGAAGTATAATCAGATATTTTGCATTGTTCCATGGGTATCTTGCTTACAACGGTATGCTTAATGAAGTACCACTTGTTGAATAGATGTGGATGAGTAAATGTATAGCCCTGTGCATTCTTAATCTTTGAGCCAGGTGGGTGTGGGTGTTCAGCTTCATACCCAGTCCACTTCACCCCTGTGTGAAAGACATTTCTCTACTTAAAAACCTGTCTCTTTGGTTTCAGTAATTATGCAAAGAAATCCAGTTAAAACATACTACACCATACTTCAGTACTGCATTGCCTAATCATGTGGCACAGCATCTTTCTGCAGAAGTTGTTAGTTATTTGGCTGGCCTAGAGATTCCCAGTTAGCCATATTTGAATGCTGCAACTGTTTGCCTTCAAAGATTCAGTTCTGGATATTAAATGTCCATCACTTTCAAATATCAATTAACCTCCATTACTATTTTCTGTTGGCACATTTGTTCCAAAATTTTAACATCTTATTTTGTATCTGCTCTATTTAGATACCTGTTCAACAGTCCAAATCTTACTTCCTATACCACAATCTGTTCTAACATTGTGGACCCCTTGTTTCAGCTCTTCAGTATCCTTTGCTTCTCCAGTGTTTACCTATGCGATCCCAAGTCCATACCAAAATATTACTATGCCCTTTGATTTGTCCATACTATCATTCAACACACAATGATATTTTGTCTAGGTTCTGATTTCCTGATTTTATATTCTGCTTCTTGTTTGTTACCTTTGTTGCAACACTTCGGTAATCATACCTAGTGAATTTAAAAAACTTGAATACATTTAACTGTTTGAAGTTAATTTAACATGATGTTTCAAAACTGCAATGCCGTCTTGTATAACATGTATTCCAAAAACATACACTTGTCAAGTATGCTAATATTTAATCCTGTTATAGTAGTTACTCTTTACCATTCATTGTATCTGTAAACACTGATATTAAGATCCCTCCAGCAGACATTTGTTCATCATCAACATTTTCTTTTAGGTCATAACTCCCCCCACCAAGTATATACCTGCCATGTGCAAAAAAAATAAACAAATGCCTATAACCACTGCTACACTGTTGCAAGAGTTTCCAGTACCAGCATACATTACCTGTCACTGTTCAGGCTTTATCTCAAGTCTCTTGACTGTCTGGTAACAATGTTATGACAGAGTGATATCTTGATCAGAGAAATTAATATTCACTCTCAGCTACTGTGATTTTTATTGTGACAGGGATCTCTGATAAAATTGTTGATGACATTGCTTCTAGGGACGCACCTTACCGTGTTCTGGTATTCAGTTGTACAGGAGGCAGAGATCCTAAAGCACTTCTGTTGCCATTGTTGGACTGTGAGTTTCAGCTGGTCATTTTCTGCCCCACCAGTGTCACAACCAGTGTTGATCCCAGCTCAGGTGTGTAAAGAAATGTGTGGAAGCTACTTTCAGGAAAGCAAACCCTCACTATTTGCAGGGGTTATGTTCTTGAAAAATCCCACAATTAGCGAAATACCAGTTCATGAAGTTAAAAATGTATGGAGAAAATGGGTTTGAAGGGCCAAAGACACATCATACACAGGAATATGTAAATTAGTGATTAATAAACACCAAATGTTCTGTATTGCTGTTTTTTCAAATGGCATTACCTAAAAGTTGTCACTGTGTTCAAATGATACAGAGTGCATGGTAGAAAGGGTGACAGAAGACCTCACTGTTATTTCTCCCTAATCCTGTAAAATCACATCGTAATTATTAGTGCCATCAAGGCGTTTGTCAGCAAGCACTTTATGAAGCCAATGGTGATGGATTCTGAGGATATTATTTCCCTCAGGGTTTCAGCAGGATGGTGCTTTGATAGAAGCCGCTCATAGTCAAGCTTTCTGTGATAGTACTTGAACAGCTTATTCACAGCCATATCAAGAATCTCCTGTTGGGGTATCATACGCCTTGGTATCACCACCACCACTAAATCTGTGTGCAAAGATGTGATCGTGTTTCTTACCTCAGGGATGGATTCTCCTTGAAAGCATCGACCATTAACATGGCCCTCCTTTTTTTAGGAGATCTCTTTTGTATGGTTTAAAGAAGCGGTTTACAGCTGCCTATGGTTTTTAAAAGCACTGACTTTGCCTTTTCATTAGCTAGCAGTAGTGTTTGTTGGCATGTCAGAGGAAACTGATGTTTCATCCACATGTCATATTTGACTGAGCAAGGAGTCTTTTTTTTCTGAAGTGCAGTAATATGCTACTGGATGGCAAAGTGTTTTTCAGTTATGAAAAACAGTGGCCTTCATACTGATTTTTCCTTTGTCTTAGTACACTAACACTTTGTTGGAGAAGCAGGGAACACTGGCAGTACTTGCTTCGAATTCATGTTATGCTACCTCCGTTGGGCTGGCAATTTCTGACACAATTGAATCATTCTGTGACTGATAAGCTTATCAGCCTTTCTTTGTTCTTGCACAAAATGAAGCAGTTGTTTATCATATTTTAATCCTGCTTCAGTTTTTCCCCCTTTAAAGCTTTTAACATGAATTGTTTAACTTCATTTTTTATCATAATGCTGCATATTTGTTTCATCTAGAAGTATTTTGGCAGCTTCCCTGTTGTTTGTAGTTTCTCCATACTACATATTGAAAAACAGCTGTATTAAAAATTGCACCATAAGAACAAAACACTTTACTTTTGAAAACTCATACTTCATTATGTTTGCCCATATCTGCCCACATTATTATAATAATGGATTTTGATGACTTGATTTTTTCTTGAAAGGGTTCTTGCAATGTGCCCAAACATCAGTTTCACAGCTTTCCTAAATATGTGTATAAATTATCACTTGAAGTACTCATAAGAAATGAGCCCAGTTTGTAGAAAATAATCACAAATTGTATTATGTTGATAGCACTGATTCCACTTTCACTACTTTGTTACCTCAATACACTGTCTTAAATCTTATGTTATATTCTCAAACCTGTTGTTTGCCATTTCTTCTTGTAGTGAACAAAGGAAAGCATGTTTAATGTTTTTCCTCGTTACACATTATTTTACAGTATTCCTGCTGTATTTCTAGTTATTTCCAATGTTTTACCAAGACAGTTATCTTGTAATTCCATTTTAATATGCACACTGGCAGCATTGATTGAATCGTGTTTGCACCAGCAATGTGGTGAACTGTGACATTGTACACAGAGCATAAGCCTCCTTATATGTGTGTGTGTGTGTGTACTAAAAAAGCAGTCCCATTACAGGCCTGGACAGGCCCTGAGGGTTCCACGAGGTTGAGGCTCCCAGATTTCAAGACAATTGGCACATGAAGGTGGTAAGGTTTTCAGCCCTATGCACCAGCCGCCTTTACCCCCCAGGAAATATTCCTGATACTCATTTCAGTTAGAGGCTGAGTCAACCCCAGGGTCATAGTGTGGCCCAAAGGATTATGTTAATGAAAAATTCCAATGACTCCCCTAGGAATTGAACCTGCGACCTTCCGGCTTGTAGCACAGTGCCTCAACATTCTGCAGCACCACGTGCCTCCTGTTATTTGATCAGAAAACAACAAATACTGTATGACAGACTTAAATATGAAAACTATACTATGTATTGCACACAAGGCAGGCAGTCCACTGACAGTTCTATTTTTCAAGGTACTGCTTATATGCTGCACCCCAGTTTTAAGAACTCATATTTTGAGGGGAAAGAATTGTGGCTTATATATGAGCCAGTATGATTTGTGTATATGAAATATAGCAACTTTTAGGACACTTTAAATTGCTTCATGTAATATACCGGGTGTATCAAAATGATTGGAGCGGTTTTGAAGTTGATTATATTCACAAGTATGGTGAACAGAATTATAAATACTAGTAGAAATGAAAGAGTAACTCAACAAGTTTACGACACATACCTACAAATGTTCGATGTATGCACCCTTCGTCACACGGCACACATCGAGGTGATAGTCCAATTCCTGCCATACTCTGCTCAGCAAGTCAGGTGTGATGGTCTCTACAGCTGTGGT
>Ga0123355_10003440_pt1 | contig 22704 bp, 21 predicted proteins | sample TergutEmb28metaG_3_FD_89872 | JGI IMG/M metagenome (GOLD analysis project Ga0123355, IMG submission 89872) | Embiratermes neotenicus P1 segment gut microbial communities from Petit-Saut dam, French Guiana - Emb289 P1 | ecosystem: Host-associated > Arthropoda: Insects > Digestive system > Gut ... | reverse complement strand
GGAAACAAAATTGTTGCAGTTTTGGGAGCAGGCCATGTCCCGGGTATTAAAGAAGAATTATTTAAAGATAATGATTTAAAAGAGCTTTCCAAGATACCACCACCTTCCAAAGCGAAGAAGGTTATAGCATGGACCATACCTATTATAATTATTGGTATTATCATTTCTACCTTTTCTGTTGACAGGGGGGCAGGGATTGATCAAATGACTAGCTGGATTCTTTGGAATGGTTCATTGGCGGCTTTGGGAGCACTCCTTGCTTTTGCACATCCTCTTGCTATTTTAACTGCCTTTGTAGCAGCACCCTTTACGACATTTAACCCCTTTATAGCAGCGGGTTTGCTTGCCGGTTTGGTTGAGGCTTTACTAAGGCGGCCGAGTGTTAAAGATTTTGAGAGCTTATCCGATGATGTGCAGTCTATAAAAGGATTTTGGCGTAATAAAGTAAGTCGTATTCTTATAGTAGTTATTTTTACTAATCTAGGCAGTACTCTTGGTACGATATTTGGTGGAGCAGATGTTATCAGGCATTTTATTAATACATTCTTTGGTTAACTTAGCCTAAGGATGTATTTTTTTAATTGTCTCCTTGAAGTTTCTGGAAAATAAAGGTATAATGATATAAAGCAAAAAGTTATGGTCATAGATAAATGATTAATTGTATAGAAGGCTGAGGAACAATATGAAAATACTTGTGGATGCTGATTCATGCCCCAAAAAAGCTATGGTGATTTTAATAGAACTGGCATATTTGCATAATACGTCTATTCTTGCAATTTCTTCTTTTAATCACCAAATAGAAGGGGTTGAAAAAATAATAGTTGGCAATGAATCTCAAGCGGCAGATATAGCCTTAATTAATAAGACTAACAAAGGAGATATAGTCGTAACCCAGGATTGGGGACTGGCATCATTAGTTTTATCCAAGGGTGCTAATTGCATAGCTACAAATGGTTATATATACTCCAAAGAAAAGATAGATTTTATGTTGGAAGAAAGATATATTAAGGCAAAGATTCGAAAGGGTGGCGGCAGAACAAAAGGTCCGGCACCGAGAAGTAATGAAGATGATGAAAGGTTTAGAAAAAACCTGGAATATCTTTTAGAAATGACGAATGAATAATCCATTAAGAAATAAAAAATGGGTAAACTATGCGAAATCTGGGTTTTAACTTGATAAGCTTGTTATTATATGCTATACTGCATAATGAGAATGATTAATATTACTTACAGCTTAGTATGAGTGGGTTTCGGCCCACTCTCATTTTTTTAAGTTGGGGTATATGTTTATACATAATATGTTAAAATATAAGATAGAGTTAAGGGGGTAGGTTATGTCACAAAGTATCTCAAGTAAAGTCGAGGATTTAATCATGCCTGTAATCCAAGGAAATAACCTTGACCTAGTGTATATACAGTATGTGAAGGAAGGTAAAGAGTGGTATTTGCGAGTATTCATTGATAAGCTTGACGGAATTACTCTTGATGATTGCGAACTAGTCAGCAGGGAAGTCGGTCAGCTATTAGATGAAAATGACCCGGTTAAAACAAGCTATATATTGGAGGTTAGCTCGCCCGGTATTGAAAGACCATTAAAGAAAGAAAAAGATTATTTGAGATTTTTGGGTAGCAAAATTATGATTAAAACATTTGATACCATTAATGATCAAAAAATATTTGTTGGATATCTGAAAGAATTTAAAGAAGGCATTGTCACTGTAACAGTAGATGAAAAGGATGTTGACATTTCATTGGACAAAATAGCCTCTGCAAATTTGACAGTAGACTTTTAGGAGGAGGGTTGAAATGAATATTGAATTTATAGAAGCCATTCATGATATCGAAAAGGAAAAGGGTGTTTCATCAGATATTCTGTTTGAAACAATTGAGCAAGCACTACTATCAGCCTATAAAAAGAACTTTGGAACTTCTCAAAATGCAAGGGTACATATAGATAGGGCAACCGGGGAGTTTATTGTGTTTTCTCGTAAAGAAGTGGTTGAAGAAGTAACAGACGAAAGTTCCGAAATTTCTCTGGAAGCTGCACATAAGATAAACCCGGTATACCAAATAGGTGATATAGTAGAATTTGAAGTTACACCACGAAACTTTGGTAGAATTGCAGCCCAGACAGCAAAACAGGTAGTGGTTCAAAGAATTAGAGAAGCTGAACGTGGGATAATTTATGAAGAGTATTTAAATAAGGAAAATGATATATTGACCGGTAAAATTCAAAGGATTGAAGCAGGAAATATATTTATTGACTTAGGTAAAACTGAAGCTATTCTTGCTCCAACAGAACAAATATCTACAGAAAGTTACATTCAAAATGAGAGAATCAAAGCGTATGTTTTAGAAGTTAAAAACACACCTAAGGGTCCTCAGATTTTGCTATCAAGAACCCATCCCGGTCTTCTAAAAAGGTTATTTGAACTTGAAGTACCTGAAATTCATGATGGTATTGTGGAGATAAAGTCTATTGCAAGGGAAGCTGGTGCAAGATCAAAAATATCAGTTCACTCAAATGATGAAAATGTTGATCCGGTTGGTGCATGTGTAGGACCTAAGGGTATGAGAGTGCAAGCTATTGTAAATGAGCTTTATGGTGAAAAAATAGATATTGTGAGATATAGTGATGATCCAGTTGAATATGTGGCTAGTTCTTTAAGCCCGGCTAAGGTTTTGAAAGTAGAGGTAAATGAAGTGGATAAAGTAGCTACAGTTATAGTCCCGGATTACCAGCTATCTTTAGCCATTGGAAAGGAAGGGCAAAATGCTCGCCTGGCAGCAAAGCTAACCAATTGGAAAATTGATATAAAAAGCCAGGAAGTCTCTCTAAAGGATGAGGAAAGTGTTGCTGAGTATTTAGATGATGAACTAGGGGAGAGCTAAGATGAAAAAGAGGCGAATACCCCAGCGTATGTGTATTGCTTGTCGAGAAAGAATAGAAAAAAGGGATTTAATTAGAATTGTAAGGACTCCTGATGAAGGAATCCTTGTGGATCTTACGGGAAAAAAAGCAGGTAGGGGAGCTTATTTATGTGGTAAACTTGAGTGCTTGGAAAAGGCCATCAAAACCAAAGGCCTAGAAAGAGCACTGAACTGTTCCATAACTCCGGAAGTTACTGAAGATTTAAGGAAACATGGCTTTAATGAATGAAAACCTTGTATATAACTATTTAGGAATCGCTCAGAGAGCCGGCAAGATCGTTTCCGGAGAGAACACTTTAATAAGTAAAGGTAATTTTCATAAATATACCCTATTGATTATAGCTTGTGATGCTTCCCCGGCGGTCCAGAAAAGATTTACCAGCAAAGCTGGTAATAATAATATCGATCACCTACTATTTGGAAATAAAGAAAGCTTAGGTAAAGCTATAGGTAAATCTCCTAGAACAGTTTTGGCATTAGCTGATAGAAATATATCACAAAAAATTATGGAACTGATGGGAGGAGATGCTCAATAGCTTAAAAGTAAAAATTTGGGGGTGAAGGTTGTATGACAAAAATGAGAATCTATGAAGTTGCAAAAGAACATAATTTATCTAGTAAGGAAATTATGTGGGCGTTAGATAAAATAGGAATTGAAGCTAAATCTCATATGAGTATGGTTGAAAGTGCTGATATGGAAAAAGTTCTTAAACACTTTAATATAAATCAGTCAAATGAAGAAGTAAAAGTTGAGGAAGTGCAATCTAAGGAAAAAGAGGTACCGGCAAAGGCTAAAATTCAGGAAAAAAAGGTCGAATCTTCGACTAAACCTAAACATGCCGATAAACCTAAACCTGCTGAAAAAAAGGCTATGCCTCAGGTTAAAAGTCAACCGCCCAAAAGCAAGAAAAATAAAAAGAACAGATTAAAGGGAGATAAGGGCGTAATGACAGCAGAGAATAGACCTAAAGAGTTGAAGATAAAAGATAAAATTGTTATCCAAGATTTAGCTGATAAGTTAGGTGTTTCAGGTAACGAGCTTATAAAAATATTAATCGGTTTGGGTTATATGTCAACTATAAACCAGGAAATCGACTTTGATACTGCTAGTGTGCTGGCATCAGAATATGATGTTGAGTTGCTTTTAGAAGTAGATGAAGACTTATTGGCATTACAAGATGAGTCGGATGATGAAAGTACCCAAGTAGAAAGACCACCTGTAGTTACAATTATGGGTCACGTTGACCATGGAAAAACTTCTTTGCTGGATGTCATTAGAAATGAAAATGTAGTATCTACTGAAGCCGGTGGAATAACCCAGCATATAGGTGCGTACCAGGTGAAGGCCAGAGATAAAAAAATCACCTTTTTAGATACACCGGGACACGAAGCTTTTACAGCAATGAGAGCACGTGGAGCTAAGGCTACTGATATTGCAATCCTGGTGGTAGCTGCAGATGATGGGGTCAAGCCTCAAACCATTGAAGCTATTAACCACGCAAAGGCTGCTGAGGTTCCAATTATTGTAGCTATCAATAAAATAGATAAGCCCGGTGCCAATGTTGATAAAGTAAAGCAGGAATTGACAGAACACGGTCTTGTGTCTGAGGAGTGGGGTGGTGATACAATTATGGCTCCGGTTTCTGCCAAACAAAATCAAGGTATTGACCAGTTGCTGGAGATGATACTGCTAGTTGCAGAAATGGAAGAATTCAAAGCCAACCCAAATAGAGAAGCTGTTGGTGTTGTTATTGAAGCTAAGTTGGATAAAGGTAGAGGGCCGGTAGCTACTATCTTAATTCAAAAAGGTACACTTGCAATTGGCGATAGTTTAATAGCCGGACCATCCTTTGGAAAAGTTCGAGCTATGATTAATGATCAAGGTGTACGTATTAAAAAAGCTGATCCATCTACTCCTGTAGAAATACTAGGATTATCTGATGTACCGGAAGCCGGTGAAATAGTTCGAGTAGTAGATGAAAAAATAATTAGAGATTTAGCAGGTAAAATCAAGGATCAGAAACGTGAAGAAGAGCTTAACAAATCACGCCCTGTAAGTTTGGATGACTTTTTCAAACAAATGGAGGCCGGTGAGGTTAAAGAGCTTAAAGTAATAGTCAAAGCAGATGTGCAAGGCTCTGTTGAAGCTATAAAACAATCAATGCATCAACTTAGTACGGAAGAAGTAAAAGTACTTATTATTCATGGTGGTGTAGGTGCTATTACAGAAACTGATGTTATGTTGGCATCAACAGCAGGAGCCATTATTATTGGTTTTAGTGTAATGCCGGATGTGAATGCCAGAAAAGCAGCAGAAGCTAAGCAAGTAGATGTAAGAACTTATAGAATCATCTATGAGGCTTTGGATGATATCAAGAAAGCGATGTCCGGTCTTTTGGATCCTGAAATAAGAGAAGTTGTTCTTGGTACAGCTGAAGTAAGAGCTGTCTTTAAAGTTCCTAAAGCAGGAGCTATAGCAGGTTCATATATTACAGATGGTAAATTTACAAATTCAGCCTTTGTACGTATCATTAGAAATGGTGTACTGATTCACGAAGGGAAACTTGATTCTTTAAAAAGATTTAAAGATGACGTAAAAGAAGTTGCTCAGGGATATGAATGTGGAATCGGGATTGAAAACTTTAATGATATCAAAGAACAAGACGTTATTGAGGCTTATACCTACGAAGAAATTAAGAGAGAGTTATAAAATAAATACTGGGGGTGTAAAAATGTCATCGATAGTTAGGACTACTAGAGTAGCTGAACAAATGAAAAAAGAGGTAGCGTCAATTGTTGAGAAGGATTTGAAAGATCCCCGAATTGGATTTATCACTATTACCAATGTTGAGTTGTCTAATGATTTAAGACATGCAAAAATATTTTTCAGTTCTTTAGGAAATGAAGAAGAACAAAAAAGATCGTTGGCAGGATTGGATAATGCAAAAGGCTTTATTAGAAAAGAAATAGCCAGCCGTATTCAATTAAGGTATGCACCGGAAATTCTATTTAGAATTGATAACTCAATTGAGCATGGGGTAAAAATAGCTCAGATTTTATCCGAAATAAATGCTGACGAAGAAGAAACAGAAACCGAAAAGGAACAATAATATGAGTCTTAGTCGTATAAAAGATGCTCTTGTTGAAGCAACTGAAATAGTTATTGTATCCCACGAGTTTCCAGATGGTGATAGTATAGGCTCGTCAATTGCCTTGGCCAGAGCCTTATCACAAATGGGGAAATCAGTGATAATTGTTATTAATGGCGATGTTCCTTCGAAATACAGGTTTTTAGCAGGAGCAGACGATATAAAAAAACCGGATGATATAATAGTTACCCAAGAGAGTACAGTGATATTTTTAGACTGTGCAGATGAAAAAAGAGCCGGTTCACAAATAGATGCATATAGGAAAGAATGTCGTCTTTCAATTAACATAGATCACCATATTGGGAATACGGACTTTGCAAATATTAACTACCTTGATGTTTCAGCAGCTGCTACGGGAGAAATTGTCTATGAATTAATAAAACTACTTGATGTAGCTATTGATAAAGATATTGCCAATGCTTTATATATAACAATAGTTACAGATACAGGTGGCTTTAAGTTTGATAATACTACGGACAAGACTTTTAATATAGCTAGTTATTTAATGACAAGGGGTTTAGAGCTTTCTGCAATTAGGCTTAATCTGTGGGAAAATAAAAGCCCCAGTAGTATTGGACTATTAGTAGACGTTTTATCAACATTAAAATTTGCATGTGATAATAAGGTTGCTTATATTGCTGTTACCAGTGAAATAATGGAGAAATGGCAAACAGGATTTGGGGAATTAGAAAACTTTATAAGCTATCCAAAATCCATAGAAGGTATAGAGATAGCTATGTTATTTAAAGAAATAGGAGTAAATGAAACCAGAGTTAGTTTTCGTGCAAAGACTGATATTGATGTCCGGGCAATTGCTTCCTATTTTGGCGGAGGTGGGCACAAAAATGCTGCTGGATGCACTTTGAATACTGGGATAGATGAAGGAATTGAAAAAGTAATAAACTATTTGCAAGAAAAACTACAATAATTTTGTAATTTGTAATCTGTGCTTTGTAATTTGTAAAAACAGGTGATGTCTATGGATGGATTTATCAATATATTAAAGCCTCCTGGTATTACTTCCAGTCAGCTTGTGGTTAAGATAAGAAAGATTCTGGGTCAAAAGAAAATAGGTCATTCTGGAACCTTGGACCCCGGAGCAGCCGGGGTTTTAGTTTTGGGTATCAACAAGGGAACCAGGCTGCTTGAATACCTTTTGGATTCAGATAAATGCTATCGTGCAGAGCTTACTTTTGGAGTGAAAACAACTACCGGAGATGCCTTTGGTGATATACTTAAAACAGATAAGGGTTGTAAAATAAGTCAAATAGATTTGGAAAAAGTATTAGAAAGTTTTAAAGGCCACCATTTACAAATTCCTCCCATGACATCTGCAATAAAGCAGCAGGGAAAGAAATTGTATGAACTGGCAAGAGAAGGTAAGAGTGTGGAAAGAAAGGCAAGGCCTATAGAAATAAAGGATATAACACTAGTACAATTTTATACTGTAAATGATACAGTTAAAGCTATATTTGACGTGGAATGTTCTAAAGGAACGTATATTAGAACACTATGTGAAGATATTGCCGGTAAACTTGGTACAGTAGGGTATATGTCCTTCTTAATCAGAACACGAATAGGTATGTTTAGCATTGACATATCACATACAATAGAGGAAATTGAAGATAACTTTAGCAAAAGCCAATATGACTTTATTAGTCCTATGGAGTTAGTCATTGATAATAAAGGTTTTGTTAAATATACTTTAAATGATGAGGAATTGCCTAAAGTGCTAAATGGCGTTTCAATCCAAACTGAGTTGGACCCAACAGATAAAACTATTGCTCTACTTTCAGAGCAAAAATTAGTTGCTTTGGGTAAAAGCAATGATGGCATAATTAAATTAAACAAGGTATTTAAGTGAGGTAAAAATGCAGGTATATAAAAGCTTTTCCGAAGAATTGAAAAAATTAAAAGGAAGCTATGTAGCATTGGGTAATTTTGATGGCATACACTTGGGGCATAGTATGCTTATTAAGCAGTGTGTCAGAGAAGCAGCTATCAACAAAAGCCTGTCTGTAGTATATACCTTTTCACCTCACCCTGAACAAATACTTTTTCCAAATCTATTTAATGGCTATATAATGTCCTCAGCGGTTAAAGAACAGTTACTCAAGGAATGTGGCGTTGATGTTTTAATTAACCATCCCTTTACAGTGGAATTTTCCCAAAAATCTGCTGAGGAATTCGTACAGGATTATCTAGTATATTACCTTAATCCCAAAAAAGTTTTTGTTGGATTTAATTTTAGTTTCGGAAAAGATGCCAAAGGTGATTCTCTGGTTTTAGAAAAATTAGGAGAGAAATATGGATTTGAGGTGCATAGAGAATCTCCTGTCAAGTATAACGATACTATAGTTAGCAGCAGCAAGATTAGAAAGTTTTTAGAAGATGGAGATATTGCTTCTGCAAAAAATATGTTGGATTATTGGCCAATGCTGGAAGGCAAAGTAGTAACCGGTGATCAAATTGGCAGAACGATAGGATTTCCTACAGCAAATCTGCTGATAGAAACCGATATTATACTGCCAAAGAAAGGTGTATATGCTACATATATTAATATAAATGGACGTGAATATAAATCTGTTACTAATATAGGTTATAAACCTACATTTAACGGAAAAACTTTAAAAGTTGAAACACACATTTTTGACTTTTCAGAGGATATTTACGATAAAACTGTTCAGTTGATTTTTATCCAAAGAATCAGAGATGAAAAAAAATTTGCTAGTGTTAATGACCTTCAACAGCAGGTGTTAATAGATGCTGCTGAGGCAAAAAATATTTTAGCTTCTAAATAAATACGAATATTAGCCTAGGTCATTGATATGCATATATGCTGTGATAGCGGTTGAGAGTTAGCTTTTCCGACATCTGATTTCTGACGACCGACGTCCGCTTTATTCTGGTACCCTTAACAAGCCCTAAGAATATAATAACTACATGTGTAAGAATTAATTAATTTTGGGGCGATTTTGATGAGGATTGTAGTTACTGAACATGCGAGAAAAAGATTAAGGGATTATCGGCAGGCAAAAATTGAGTTTGAAGATATTCAAGTGGCAGCAAAAAAAATCCCGGGACAAATTCAAACTGCCACAAGATTTAGAAGATTTATAGCAAAGTCCGGTAGATTTTTTGATATTGTTATAAAAGATACAATTCCAGGGAGAATAGTTATTACTGTAATTGGAAAATAATTATTAACATCTGCAAAAAAGCTTGTTAATCCTTTGTAGTTAGAGGGAAACAAGCTTTTTTGTTTTTTCTATCCATCTCGTCCAAATTTGCTTTAACATATGCAAATTTGATTTTCGTGGCTAGGTAATTTAGTTATTGAAGTTTTTTATAAAGCTATGCTAAAATAGAGAAAATGTGCTAAAAATAAGAGAAATGAAACTCTTTGGGCGTTTTCTGCGTTCTTTAGCTTTATAGTCATGGTTTCTACCATGGTTTTCTTCATTACGGCTGTATTGTACTAGAAAAGGGCAAATAGAGCCGTACTCAACAGGCTCAGGCATACTTGGAGAATCCCAGTGGGGTCTTTAGTAGAAAGTCGGCAAAGGCCGACCCAACAGTATAATATTAATCTATGATTAAAAACAAGTGTTAATTACAGACTAGCATAGGAGGGAAAGCTATGGGATTAATCAGAGCAGCAAAGGGTTCTGTTAGTGGTGTATTGGCTGATCAATGGAAAGAGTTTTTTTACTGTGAGGCTATTTCTACGGATATTTTAGTTGTAAAAGGGCAACAACGTATGGACCCGAGGTCGGCCAATAAACGCGGGACCGATAATATAATCTCAAGCGGTTCGGTCATAGCCGTTGCCGATGGACAGGCAATGATAATCGTGGAGCAGGGCCAAGTGGTTGAATTTTGTGCGGAGCCCGGAGAGTTTATATATGAATCATCAACAGAACCCAGTGTTTTTAATGGGCCCCTGGGCGAGAATATCAAAAAGACCTTTCTAAATATCGGCAAACGTTTCACATTTGGTGGCCAGGCTGCAACAGATCAACGGGTTTATTATTTTAATCTAAAAGAAATTACAGAAAACAAATATGGCACACCAAACCCAATCCCATTTAGGATAGTGGATCAAAACATCGGTCTTGATATTGACATTTCGATTCGATGTAATGGGAAATATTCATACAGGTTGACAGACCCACTTTTATTTTACACTAATGTCTGTGGCAATGTGGCACAGGCCTATCGCCGCTCGGAGATCGATGCACAGTTAAAAGCAGAACTTTTGACAGCACTTCAACCGGCATTTGCAAAGATCAGTGCTATGGGCTTACGCTATAGTGCTTTACCTGGTCACACGAAGGAGATTGCAGCAGCACTAAATGAGGAACTCTGCCAACAATGGTCGGAGATGCGTGGAATATCTATTGCATCTTTCAACATAAAAAGCGTAACTGCTTTACCGGAAGATGAACAGATGATTAAAGAACTTCAGCGTAAAGCGGTAATGCGAAATGCTGGTATGGCTGGAGCTACACTTGTCACCGCTCAGGCTGATGCTATGGTCGGTGCTGCTGAGAACCCCAATGGTGCAATGATGGGCTTCTTGGGGATGAACGCAGCAATGAACTCCGGTGGTGCCAACGCCGGGAATTTCTTTCAAATAGCAGAGCAGCAAAACCAGGCAGCAATGCCACAATCAACTCCCCAATCCGGAGGCTGGAACTGTGAATGTGGTAAAGTAAACAGTGGTCGCTTTTGCTCAGAATGCGGAAAACCGCAACCCGTAGTAGCTACATGGTCTTGTGCCTGTGGGGCAGAGAATAAGGGTAATTTCTGTTCCGAATGCGGCACACCACGACCGGTTTCAGATACCTGGACTTGTGAATGTAATGCGACGAATACAGGTAAATTTTGCTCTGAGTGTGGCAATGCAAGATCATAAGAAAGAAATGGAAGATTAATGATTAGTATGATTGGAAAATAATCATCATTTAGTTGCTTAATTTAAGTAATTAGATTATAATGTAACTTGTTAGAAAAATCCTCTGCTAGGATCAGCGATATCACCGACGTTTTCGTGGCTGGGGAGGTTAATAAATGAGGAGGTGAAAAGATATGTCAATTATTGATGAGCAAAAGCAGGAAATTATAGAGAAGTTTAAGGTTCATGAAACTGATACAGGTTCACCAGAAGTGCAAATAGCTATTTTGACTGCTAAAATTAAGCACTTAACTGAGCACTTAAAAATGCATAAAAAAGATCACCATTCCAGAAGAGGTCTTTTAAAAATGGTTGGTAAACGTCGTGGTCTGTTGAATTATATTAAAGGTAAAGACTTCAACAGATACTCTCAGGTTATTGAACAATTAGGATTGCGACGATAAATAAAAAGAGCGGATTTCGCTCTTTTTTCATAGGAAATTTAATATAAAGGTATTTGGAAAATGCTCCAAGGGCAATAATATTAAAGGATATAATAATACATACACATAAATTAGCATGTTCTAAGACTATTTGTTAGCCAATAAAGGAGGTAGAAGTAATGGCACTTGAAAAAAAATATTTAGAAAGATCATTAGATCTTGGCAATGGTAAAACTTTAACCATGCAAACCGGAAAGCTGGCTAAACAGGCCAGTGGGTCTATATTGGTTAAATATAATGATACTAACGTACTTGTAGCTGCTACAGCATCAGAGGAAGCAAGGGATGGGATTGATTTTTTCCCATTAACAGTTGAATATGAAGAGCGTTTGTATGCAGTAGGCAAAATACCGGGAGGCTTTATTAAAAGGGAAGGTAGGCCAAGTGAAAAGGCTATCCTGAGCAGTAGGCTTATTGATAGACCTATAAGACCTTTATTCCCGGACGGATACCGAAATGACGTACAAATAGTTGCTACTGTACTTAGTGTAGATCAAGACTGCCCACCCGATATTGCCGCTATTAATGGTGCATCAGCTGCTTTGACTATCTCAAAAATACCGTTTTTAAATACAATAGCTGCTGTTGCAGTTGGTTTTGTTAATGGACAAGTTATAGTAAATCCATCATTGAAAGAGATAGAAAATAGTATGCTTCACCTAGTAGTTGCAGGTACAAAAGATGGCATTATGATGGTTGAGTCAGGAAGCAAAGGAGTCAGTGAAGAAGTAATTTTAGAGGCTATGGAAAAAGCCCATGATGCTATTAAAAAGATAATTGGATTCATAGAAGACTTCAGAAATGAAGCACAAGGAATGGGCTTAGCAGTGGAAAAGCAGATAATTGAAGAGGAAGAAATAGATGCTGATCTTCAAGCTAAAGTAGAAGAAATAGCTCTTCCTATAGCACAAGAATTTTATAGAAGTGCTTCAATGACACCACTTGATAAAGCAAATAGAGATAAGGCAGATAAAGAAGCCAGAAATCAGACTATTGAACAACTAGAGGGAATTTATGCAGAAGAGTTGGCAGAAACTCCAGAGCTTATGAAGACCCTAAAAGAGCTGGTTAAAAAAGTTAGTAAAGAAACTTTTAGAACAGCTATAGTAGATACAGGTATTAGAATAGACGGCAGAAAAACAGATGAAATCAGACCTATCAACTGTGAGGTAGGTGTATTGCCAAGAACTCACGGAACAGGACTCTTTAATAGAGGTGAAACACAGATACTAACTGTTGCTACTCTTGGAGCAGTTGGAGATGAGCAAATTATTGATGGATTGGGCGTTGAAGAATCCAAAAGATATATGCATCACTATAACTTTCCTCCGTACAGTGTGGGAGAAGCTAAGTTTATGCGTGGGCCAGGTAGAAGGGAAATCGGTCATGGAGCATTAGCAGAAAGAGCACTTGAAGCTGTGATTCCATCTGAAGAGAACTTCCCATATACAATCAGAGTAGTATCAGAGGCACTTGGATCTAATGGTTCTACGTCTATGGGTAGTGTTTGCGGCAGCACCTTAAGTTTGATGGATGCCGGAGTACCAATAAAAGCACCGGTAGCGGGGATAGCTATGGGGCTAATTAAAGAAGAAGAAAAAATAGCAGTTCTATCTGATATTCAAGGTGTTGAAGACGCTTTGGGTGATATGGACTTTAAGGTAGCGGGTACAAGCGATGGTATTACAGCCCTACAGATGGATATTAAAATTCCCGGTATTACAGTTGATATTTTAAAGGGAGCATTAGAGCAGGCTAAAAAAGGTCGTTTGCATATTCTTGGTAAAATGCTTGAAGTTTTACCTGAAGCAAGACTTGAGTTATCTCCATATGCACCAAGAATACTGCGTATACAAATAGACCCTGATAAAATTAGAGATATAATAGGCCCAGGTGGTAAGACTATTAAGAAAATAGTTGAGCAAACAGGTGCCAAGATTGACATTGAGGACGATGGAACAGTATTTATTGCAGCAGTAAATAGTAATGCAGGTGAGGATGCTTGTAAGCTGATAACTACTTTAGTCCAAGAGGTTGAAGTTGGCAAAATATATATGGGTAAAGTAACAAGGGTTACCGACTTTGGAGCATTTGTAGAGGTTATTGAGGGAGTTTTGGGACTTCCGGGCAAAGAAGGTTTGGTACACATTTCCCAACTGGATATTAATAGAGTAGAAAAAGTTGAAGATGTTGTTAAAGAAGGAGAAACTATCATGGTCAAGGCAACAGGCTTTGATCAGCAAGGCAGACTGAAGCTATCTCGTAAAGAAGCTCTTCCGGATTATGTGCCTAGTGATAATCCAGAAGGAAAATCCGATAGACCTCCTAAAAAACATTTCTCAAGAAATAATAATAGAAACTAACGATTAACCATAAGCCTATTTATATAGAGGTTTATGGTTTTTCTTTATGCCATTTTAGAATATATCCTCCTTGGTAGAATATATTAAATATAAAATACCTGGGAGGGTTGGTAATGTTTATTACATTTATTAACAAAAAACAGTTGGGTAATGGAGCAATTCTTGCTTTATGCTTATTAGTTGCTTTCATAGGCTTATATGGGATTTACCAGCAAAAGGAAGTGCCTGTTAGCATGGAAGCCATACATAAACCTATATATCAAGGAGATACTAGCAAAAGAGCAATGGCATTAACCATAAATATTGACTGGGGCGAAGAATATATTGAGTCCATGTTAGAGATCTTGGAAAGAGAGAATGTTAAAGTTACCTTTTTCCCAACAGGAAGATGGGCAAGTAAAAATCCAGAAATGATGAAGCTTATACATGAAAAGGGGCATGAAATCGGTAACCATGGATATTCTCATCCACATGTAGATCAATTAAGCAAAGAAGATAATAAAGAAGAAATCCTTAAGACACAACAAATAATCAAAGATATAATTGGCATAGAAACAACACTTTTTGCTACCCCTTATGGAGAAAAAAAGCAACATGTTATTGATGCAGCAGGAGAGTTAGGGTATAAAACAATTTTTTGGACTATAGACACAGTAGACTGGCAAAGACATAGAACTGCGGATGTTATAGCAAATAAAGTTATAGACAATGCAGAGAATGGTGCTATAGTACTGATGCATCCTACAGAGAATACAACTAAAGCCTTGCCAGTAATGATTGGTGCCTTAAAAGAAAAGGGGTATGATTTAGTTACAGTATCTGATATTTTGTAAACACATAATTCTAGCATGAAAGGGAATAAAAAATGAAGCTATATTGTATCAAAATATTTTGTATTAAATGTGTTATATTATTTATTTTAGCATCATTTATGCCAACATCTTCTTTGGCAAATACACCTTATATAACAGCCAAAGGTGCTATTTTAATTGAGGCTAGTTCAGGAAAAATCTTATATGAAAGAAATTCGCATAAGTCTTTGTATCCTGCAAGCACAACTAAAGTTATCACTGCAATACTAGGCTTAGAACTTGGTAATATGGAAGAGGTAGCTACAATTTCCAAAAATGCTGCTAATGTTGGAGAGGCTAGTATATATCTCAGAGAAAATCAACAAGTTTACCTTAATGATTTAATCAAAGGTGCTCTGATTAAATCGGGAAATGATGCATCATATGCTATTGGAGAGCATATTGCAGGGAATGAAAGAATATTTTTAATGATTATGAACAAGAAAGCTGCCATTATAGGGGCTATAAACACATCTTTTCATAATACAAATGGTCTGCCTAATGAAAGACATCTTTCATCAGCACATGACCTTGCATTAATAGCTAGATATGCAATGAGCAATGAATTGTTTGCTCAATATGTTCAAATTAAAGAATATAGATTAGAATTTGTATCCGGGGAAGTTAGAAATATAAAAAATACTAATAGATTGTTACAAAACTATCCCTATGCTACTGGTATTAAAACAGGTACTACCAGAGCAGCAGGTCAGTGTTTAATAGCTTCTGCACAAAGGGATGGCAAAGAATTAATAGCTGTTGTACTTGGTAGTAATGCAAGATATGCTGATGTTATTAATCTCTTCGAATATGGTTTTCATAACTGGAATATCTATACCTTATCTAAAGATACACCCATAGGAGAGATAGAGGTTAGAAATGGCCATGAAGATTTACTAAACTTATATCCTGCTTGCAGCATTACTGAAATTTATCCAAAAAACAGCAATTTTATAGTAAAAAAGAATATTCCCGAATATATAGTGGCTCCGGTTTTGGAAGGAACAGAGCTTGGTATGTTAGAAATATATCTTGATGATATAAAAATTCAAACAATCCCTATTGTTGCCGGAACGGATATTAAGAGGCTAAGTATTATAGAAAAATTGCAGAGAATTTTTTCTAAAAACTAGGTAGGGTTACCTAGTTTTAAATTTTTGTCGAAAAAAGGTTTTTAAAATTTTTTATGGAAAAGAAATATGTAGCGAAAGGGAGGATTGATTTGATAAAAGAATCATGCTTAAAAAACGGTATCAGATTAGTTACAGAAAATATGTCTTATGTTAATTCTATTTCTATAGGATTTTGGATAAAAATAGGATCTAGAAATGAAGAACAAAACCTTCAAGGAATTACTCATTTTGTCGAACATCTATTATTTAAAGGAACGGAAAAGAGAACAGCTAAGCAAATTGCTGAGGAATTAGAAGCAGTTGGTGGAACACTAAATGCATTTACCAGCAGGGAACATACGTGCATCTATGCCAGAGTCTTAAAAGATGATATTGGCTTGGCGATAGATATATTATCTGATATGATGCTGAATTCATGTTTCAGAGAAGAAGATATAAAAAAAGAAAAAAATGTAGTTTTCGAAGAAATTATGATGTATGAGGATACACCGGATGACATTATTCACGATATTTTTACTCAACAGGTCTGGCATGGCCATTCCTTGGGTAGAGCTATACTTGGAACCAAAAAAACTGTGTCCGAGTATAATAGGGAAGATATATTAAACTATTATAAAGATTTTTTGGTACCGGAAAATATTATCATTAGTGCCGCAGGAAACCTTGATCATGAGAGATTAGAAGAGCAATTAAATCTTCTCTTGGAAAAGATTATATATAAGTCTGCGAAAAAGATAACAGGAGATAAACCGACTTTTATTAAAATGGAGCATTCTAAGTGCAAAGATATTGAACAAATGCATATCTGCTTAGGAACAAAAGGATTACATCAAAGCAGTGAAGATTTGTATCCATTAATGGTATTTAACAATCTGCTTGGAGGCGGTGTTTCGTCCAAGTTGTTTCAATCAGTACGAGAAGATATGGGATTAGCATATTCTATTTATTCGTACTTGACGGTATATAGTGATGCAGGTCTTTTTGTTATTTATGCCGGAACCGCACCAAAGAATTCTAAAAAAATTATTGATGAAATGTACAAACAAATTCAAAGCTTAAATAAAAAAGAAGTAAGTTTGGATGAGGTGGAGCGTTCTAAAAATCAACTGAAAGGTAGTATTTTGCTTAACATGGAAAATGTCAGTCGCAGGATGAACAGGCTGGGCAGGACTATGATTACCCATGGCAGAGTTATTACTGCAGAAGAAGTTATTGATAATATATCCAAAGTTACACTGGATGATGTGTACAAATTGGAGAAGCATTTAACAGATTTCGAAAACTATTCCCTTGTAACTATAGGGCCTAATTAACCACATTTATTTGAAATAAATAGATTTTATGTTATTATATGGATATGGCAATCTAATATGCAGGGTGCGGTTGTCACCTCACTTCATAATGAAGGGAGGTGGAGTGATGGAAACATACCAAGCAATTACTCTTATGATTATGTTTGGTATACTGTTGATATCACTTATCTCCTATTTAGATAGGGATAAATAACAACCGAAAAAAGTAAATCACCCTGCAATTGCCTGCAGGGTGATTATTAAGAAATAAACACAATGTGGCAACCGCACCTTTGCGGGTTCGATTACCTTTTACATTCATATTATATCACTTTAATGTGCTTAGTAAACAGTTAATATTAACATATTTTCATCAATTTTGATTTGGAGTGATAGCAAATGAATATAAAAGTACATGTAAAAACCATAGGGTATGATGATATACCGTTACCCAAATATATGACTTCAGGGTCAGCAGGTTTAGATTTATATGCTTGTATTACAGAAACCATGAAAATAGAGTCGGGAAGTACAGCATTGGTACCTACAGGATTGGCACTAGAGATACCGCAAGGCTATGAAGCACAAATTAGACCTAGAAGTGGTCTGGCGTTAAAATGGGGGATTACACTATTAAATACTCCGGGTACAATTGATTGTGATTATAGAGGCGAGATAAAAATAATTATGATAAACCATGGACATGAGGCATTTATAATTAACAGGGGAGATAGGATAGCTCAAATGGTATTTTGTCCGGTAGCAACAGCTTCCTTGGAAATAGTAGATGAACTGTCTGAAACAAATAGAGGTCAAGGGGGCTTTGGTCACACAGGATAGCCCTTAATTTTTAAAAAGTGCATAATGCACTTTTTTTGCAATGTTGGAATATAATAGCTTATCTAATCATAAAAAATAATGAGAGTTATTTCGTGGAGGGCTACTATATGCATATAGAGATTTTGGTATTGATATTAATAGTCGTTTTAATTGTTTTTGCAGTTAAGGAAAAGGTAGAACAAAAAATAAAGGCTACACCATTTTATGAGATGCCGGAAGAGGCAAAATCCAGCCCGGTATCACAGGCACTTACTGAATTAGTGGCAATTGCAGGGGGGATATATGTTGCTTTGCTGCTCATTACTACCTTTTTAGGCTTAGAGTTGCCTCCGAAAGTAAGAATTATTTCCATCGAATTTGATACTATTGCAGGAATAGCACTTTTTCTAGCTGTGGTACAACCTTTTATTTTAAAAATATTAAAATTTATTAAAGGGGGATAGAATATGAGATTAAGTGACCTATTGAATAAAGAAATAATCAATATTTATGATGGGGCAAGGCTGGGAACAGTTGGAAATTCAGATTTAATGGTTGATGGAGATAGCGGATATGTTGATAGTATTCTATTACCCAATCCCAATGGACTTTTAAGGATTTTAGGAGGAAGAAGTACTTTAACTATTCCATGGGAATCTATAAAAAAAATTAGTGATCAAGTAATAATAGTTGAAGTTGATATGCACTACCAAAAAATGAAGACATATTAATTATAGATTATGAAAGAAAAGACTAAATAAGCTTTGCAGAACCAAACAATCCTCTCGGAAACGCTAATGTGCGTCGAGAGGATTGTTTGATTCTATGAAGGGAATAAATCATAAAAAATATTTTGATGTGGACGAAGCGATAGCTTAAGAGTAACCGAATATAAGATGACGCATAAAATATATTGATACTAATTTTTAGTAAAAAATATTCCTAGTTTTTAAAAATGAATAGTGTGGCAGGCAAAATCTTATATTAAAAATTATATGCAAAGAGGGGTTAATTTAAAAATATGAGCAAGCAAGAAAGGAGGAAAATGGGATATGGCAACAATAATATTACCACCTGGTAGCGACAGCGTAGACTTGCAAATAGCTGTCAATGATGCTGTGCCAGGGGTCAATACGATAATTGTGATTAGTAGTGATATGGTGTTTGCAGGAGCGGTTCTGATTCCCGCAGGTCTTATCATAACCCTTGTAGCCAGTGGTAACTGGACATTAATAGGCAGCTTCGGAAATGCTTTTACAGTTGATGGTATCTTGAGCTTAGGTGAGGAAACTCCTTCTCTAAGCGGTAGTCTGACCATTAGTGGTTTTAATGATAGTGCTATCCGGGTAATAAATGGCGGTATATTAAATATGTATGATAATATTGTGGTTTCCGGTAACACGGCCGCTGAGGGTGGTGGTGTATACGTTTTTGGTGGCACATTCAATATGTATGGCGGTGAAATTAGTGGCAATGCAGCTACTACTGATACCGGTGGTGGTGTGTTTATTTTTGGAGACAATATTTCTTTCTTCAACATGTACGGCGGTATAATCAGTGGCAACAGTGCAGGCTCCAGCGGTGGTGGTGTGGCTGTATGGGGAGATACTTTTACTATGTATGGTGGCATGATTGGTGGCAATACTGCTATTTTTGAAGGTGGAGGTGTGTTACTTGGGCATGGGTCTTTCATTATGCGTGGTGGTGTAATCACCGATAATAATGCCCCCGTCGGTGGTGGTGTATTTGTAAATTCCATTGGTTTCACTATGTATGGCGGTGAAATTACAGATAATACTGCTGTTCGCGGTGGTGGTGTGAACGTACATTTCTCCGGTGAATTTATTATGCACGATGGCATAATCAGAGATAACAATGCCACCTTAGGAGGCGGAATACGTATTGATGGAGGAATCTTTATCATGGAAGGTGGTTTTATCCAGCACAACGAGGCTAGTATTATCACCGGCAGTTTGCCCCGCTACGGAGGTGGCATACATGCTGCTCCCAATAGTATTTTTATAATGAACAATGGTAGAATTTTTGCAAATGAAGCCTCCAGGGGTGGAGGAGTTTATCTTGATGGAGCCAGTTTTGAGATGAATAATAATGCCATTATTGAAAGTAATGATGCTATTGAGGGTGGAGGTATATACGCAACAAATATTGGTGTTTCAATAGTCATGAATGATCGGGCGGTAGTGAGAAATAATCATACCAGGAGTCACGGCAGCGGAATTGCTATTCAATGGGGTACTTTGACTATGAATGACAATGCTACCATTGAAGGCAATCAAATGGATGCTGTTTTTACTGCCGGATTTGGTGCTGGAATTTACGCTAATATATATGTTATTGTTGAATTAAATGATAATGTAGTGGTCAGAAATAATTCTATTAATCTTCCTGCCGGAGCTGCTCCAGACAAACTTTTTAAAGGAGGTGGAGTATATGCTCATCAATGGTCCAACGTAATTATGAATGATAACGTTATCATTGCTGAAAACCATGCTCCTATTGGTGGGGGAGTACATATAGAATTATACAGTGAGCTTCTTATGAATAGTGGTCGTATTAACAATAATAGTGCTGTTTGGGGTGGTGGTATTGCTGTAGAATCTACAGGAGCAGCCCACTTGAATAATAATGCTATAGTTGAAGGAAACTCTGCTGAACAAGGTGGCGGTATGTATATTAGTGGTTGGCATTTTGCTCAATATGAAGTGCCTGGGGAGCCTTCTACTTTAAATAATAATGCTCAAATTATCAATAATAATGCTCTTTTAGGCGGTGGAGTCTATCTTTCCACTGACCCATCTTTTCCTTATGGAAATAGGATTATTACCAGCGAGTTAATTATTACAGGAGGTACCGTTTCCGATAATACTGCTAATAATGGCGGTGGTGCTTATGTTAGTTACAATCGTGAGCTAGGTGGTGCAGGTATCCTCACTATGCAAAATGGCATAATATCTGACAATACTGCTGACAGACATGGTGGCGGGGCTTTTGTCAATGGTCTGCTCACAATGACAGGCGGTAGAATTTCAGGCAATGAAGCAAGACGTGGTGGTGGTATATATAACTCTGATACATCTGAAGTTGGTATCTCAGGAACTGCTGAAATTACTAACAATAGAGCTTCAGATAATGGTAATGGTCGGGGAGGAGGAGTATATACAGAGGATTTTTATCGCCTGACTGTTATAGGTCCAGGTGTGCGGTTCTCTGCTAATAGAGCAGATTTTGCAACTCAGCGTGAACCTGCCAATGATGCTGTATATGCAACTCATATCTTGAATATGGAAGGTAATTGGACTGAACCATTTACACAAGGGTACAACAACTTTGATATTAATCAAAATGGTACTAGGATTGAAGAGGATAATTGCAAGCTAATTATAATAATTTTATTGATATTTATGTGTTTCTGTCGCCCAAAGAAGAAATGTTGCTGTAAGGATTGTTGTAGTCATTAGTAACGAAGGGATAAAGATAGAGGGAAAGCATATGAAAAATCAGCTCTTAAAAAGAGCTGATTTTTCATATGCAGACATTGAAGTTTTATATAGGACTTTGAGGGTTGTTATGTTGCTACAATTTCGAAAATAGATAAATATATTGCATAGAAGGGAAAAAAAGTATATAGTTATGTCGTAAACAACCTTATAAATGTAATGAACTGCTTATAATTACTACTAAGTAAGTATAGTTTTTTGTTTATTGTATGAAATAAGGACAAATATTATCTTTTTTAGAAGATAGGAAGGGACGCTTAACACACGCGGAAATTTATTAATAATTGTAATTACAAAAATTTTGTGCAAATATTTAAATTATTAAAGATGGGAGAATATTTATGAACCAGAATACTACAGGGAAAATGAAGAAGAAGCTGTTAAAGAGAAGTATAAGTTTACTATTGGTATGCTTCATGTTCTTTAGTATATTTTCTCCGGCTGCAATTTTAGCTAGTGAGATGGGAACAGAAGGAACAATTGATGTAAACCAAGGTCTTTTTGTGACAGAAGAAAATAAATTTAATGAATATAACGAATATGTCGATTATGAGTCAGGCAATACGTATGAATATGGCAATTATGAATCAGTAGGTACATATGCAATTGAAGAAGTGATTGAGTTATTCTTACCGCTGGCGGGGGATATTACTGTAACAACCTTCACGGAACTTCAAGATGCAATTAACGGTACTTTATATGGTGATAGCCTTATCATTGCAATTGGTGCTGATATTGAATTTTTATCAACTTTAACTATTGTTGATGGTGCAACTATAACCCTTATAGCTGATACTAACTGGACATTAATGCCGGAGCTATCTACTGTTCCTGGGGCTTTTGTAGTTAATGGTACTCTTAATTTAGGTGAGGAAAATCCCTCCTTAAGCGGCAGCTTAACTATAACCGGTTTTTCCAATAATGCTATTCTAGTGTTAGATAGCGGTGTTTTTAACATGTATGATGGTGAAATCAGTGGTAATGTGGCGGCATCCGGAGGTGGTATAGCTATACTCGGTGGCATTTTTAACATGTATGATGGTGAAATCAGCGATAATATGGCGTCACACGGAGGTGGCATAGCTATAACCGGTGGCATCTTTAACATGTATGGTGGTCAGATTACCAATAATGAAGCCATGTCTGCCGGTGGTGTTTATTTGGAAGAAGGTGCAAGTTTTGTCATGAATGAAGGAACGATACAGGGTAACCGTGCAGATGGATATTCTGGTGGCGGGGTATATCTGG
>Ga0123355_10003439_pt1 | contig 22704 bp, 17 predicted proteins | sample TergutEmb28metaG_3_FD_89872 | JGI IMG/M metagenome (GOLD analysis project Ga0123355, IMG submission 89872) | Embiratermes neotenicus P1 segment gut microbial communities from Petit-Saut dam, French Guiana - Emb289 P1 | ecosystem: Host-associated > Arthropoda: Insects > Digestive system > Gut ... | reverse complement strand
GCTAGAGGGACTCTGAACTCAGGGATGGCATTCCGTAATGTGGAGCTCGAGAGCCCAAATCTCTCGCACCGAGTGGCGCGGGGCCCGTGACTCCACATTTTTGATCTCTCACCATTAGTCCACGATGAGGACGTGAGGATGGGTGTAGGTAACAAGCGCCTGCTGCAGCTGTCCTCTCCTGCTGGCGTTAGAAAGATCCTCGATCAGTTTCGCCGCCGTGGTACACAGAGTCTCAAAGCCATTCTGGATGGCGCGATAACCAATGGCAACCGCGAGATGTGTTTTTCCCCGACCCTCCTTGCCATAAAAGATCAACGAGCGCCCCTCGGTAATGAAATCCGGGCCCAAGTAAGAGCCGAGCAGGGAGTGCTTGAGCGTACTCTGCAGCGTGAAATCGAACTCATCGATGGTCTTGAAGAACGGAAAGTCGGCTTTGGGGGTAAAACGCTGCAGACGGGTTTGCTTGCGGTGCGCTACCTCTTCGGCCAGCAAAAGAGCCAGGAAGTCGCGGTACGTCCAGTTTTCTTTCTCGGCTCGATCCGCCGCCTCTTGATAGATCCGGCGCATATGGGCGAGGTTCAAGCGCCGGAATAATGGCTCCAGCTGCCCATCGGAAAGTTTGGATGCTGCCAGGTTTGGTGAATGACTATGGTTGCTCAATGTGATTGCTCCTCCCTTCGAAACATCGCTCTCCTTGGTTTACGAAGTTGGTCGGCCCCATTCCTTCCCCGCGGAACTCTCGCAGAGCGGTCCTCGCCGTCAAGGGATCGCTTTGCTCGCGCCCAAAACCGGCGCGCCCTTGACGGCTCCGGGCTGCTCTGAAAACCTTTCCGCTTAGGAAGGAATGGACTCCTCCGGAACCGGCCCTTCATTGCACCACCTCCGGAAACCTCAACTCCTGTTGGAGAAATCTCTCCACATAAAACGCACCAAAGATCTGCTCTTTCAGCCCTTCTTCCAGGGCGCGACGCAGAACTTCCGGGCCATAACTCTGCAGGATCTGGTGCAATCGATCCACATCCTGGAACCACGCCTGCGGCCGCCGATGCACGATCTCAGTGAGATAGCGAATGGCCGGCTCGCCCAGCTCCAGCAACTGCTGCCGCTTCAGATAGCGCTTTCCGCGCTTGCCGGACACCGCCGCCACCATTGCCGCGCGGTGCTCGGCCAGCGAGGAAGCCTCGTTGGCTACAAACTTCCTGGGATGCTCCGCGGCGTAACGTCCGGCCACGATGCGCACGTGTTGCGCATACAAGTACAACGTAGCCGGCATGCTGATGGCCTCTGGCGGCATGGAATACGGATGCCCGTCATACACCACCGTTCCGGTTGGACCGACGTAGACCGGGATACGCAGCGCCAGCTCCTCCGGCTGCACCTTCAAAGGCCGCAGTCGCGCGGCTTCGTCCGCCAGACGCACCCCCGGAACGATCCCGGTAGCGCGGCAGGGGCGTTTCTCATTCACCTCGCGATGCCAATCCTGCAGCTGCTGCCCCAAATCCTCTTCATCGTGAAACCGCCGCACTTTGAAGAAGGAAGACTTAACAAATCCCATCAGGTTCTCGACACTACCTTTTTCTTGGCCGCGGTAGGGCCAGCACAATTCCACGCCGACTCCCATCTCCAGCGTGGCGTAGGCGAAGATAGGATTCCATTCCGTCACCTCGCCATTCTTCTGCCACTTCAGCGCGATGGTCTTGGGTCGATCAAAAACACACAGCAGCGGGCGCCCTCCCCAACTGGCCAAATGCTCGGCCAGGGTACGCACCAAGGTTTCCACCTTCTCGTCTTGCACCACACTGACGCGCATCACACGCGAGTACTTTAGCCGTGAGGCGAAGAAATGTATCCTCTGGCGGGTACCACTGAGAAACTCCACTTCTACTTCCCCAAAATCATGTTGACTGAACTCTCCCGGGAGCCCTTCAAAACGAACCAGGGGCTTGGCCGCCTTGGGGCGAATCGTGGCGATCAGTGCGTAGAGCGCCGTCTTGCCGCCCTGATAGCCCGCCTCCCGCATTCGCCGAAGAATCTCCAGCGAAGCCAGATCGGGCTCCTGCTCGAGAATCTCGACGATCTGTTTCCGGAAAGTCGCCACCGTACTGGGACGGCCAATCTTTCTTTTCCCTCGCTCCAACTTGTCATCGATATCCACCACCGAACTCTCTTGCGCAATACGTTTCACTGAGCGCAGCGAAACGCCGCTCATGCGGGCCACCTCGGTCTTCCGGTGGCCCGCTTTCAATAGAACTTCAACTTCGTGTCGCTTCAGCATTCCCCACATCCTCCTCTCCTCGACTCCTCCGCCTTGCGCGCGGCAGCGCGTGGGAGTACAGAGAGACTTTTATCGTTTGTGAGGCTCTTTAGGCGGGCCAGAATTTCCGGAATTAGGCGGGCCAGAATTTACGGAACCGACAAGGGTGGGCGCTAAATCGTCGTAACCGGGTACCGCCTCTTGCACAACCTGCTCGGCATTCATGAGCGCCTCGCAATCACAGTAGCCGCCATTGTTTTTCAGCCATCCGACGACCGCATCTTCGGGCAAGCCCTGGCTGCGGATAAAGTCGCGCACATGTCGCAGGGTGTGGTCGCATTCCACCGACCGGACTTGTAAATCAACATAGCTGAAGAGAGCTTTCAAGACAGGCACAGCTGCCGGCAAGCTGTTGCGCACTTTGCGCCTTTCGTCTTCCCTCACAGCGTGCAGAATTTCCTTGCGATGAGCCTTCTCGCGCTTGTTTGGCATCAGACCACCATTGCAAAGAGACATTTCACCCCAGCACTCTACGCTGATTCGCGGGCGAGTTCCACGGTAGAATCACGGCCAGTAGGCGTTTGCGGCTCAAGTCCACCTCATCGTGGGCTCATTTTACGGAATGGCGATGTAACGACATTCGTCGGATCAATGGTTTCACAGAGCCGTTCCGAACGGTTTCATACCCTTCTTCAGCACCGTTTTCGGATACTCGCCTGTTCCGCAGAGAATGAATGAGCCGAAGTCCTTGTACCAGTCTCCGTCGGGCGCACACGGTTCCGTTACGACCCAGCTGCGCAATCGTTGCAAGTCATCCAAGGTGATCGCCCGTTCGGCCACGCGTTCGAGAATGTGCTCCCACAGCGGACGAGGCAGGTTAACGAAGCGGATCTTCGGCAATCGCAGCTCCCCCGAAGATCGACCGAATCAGGTCTTCGCCGACTTTGCTCTTCTTGGCCGGATCTCGTTCTGCCATGAAGTTCTCATACGCAGTCGTGAGCTTCGCTCGCGCTGCCGCTTCGGCTTCAACGCCGCGTTCGGCCAAGGTCACCAGCGCTCGGCTCATGGTTACGTTGCGCTCCCTCGCCACGCGCCGGACTTCGCGCGCCAGTTGGGCTGGAATCGTCACGCTCTGACGAACGGACGACGTTTTCCTTGGAGCCGTGGATTTGCGTCTAGTCTGCACCACCTGATTATAATCCACCTGCACCACTGTGGTTCGCCTCTCTTCTTCACAACCCTGGCCGAAGATGGCCAAGCGCAACGATGATTTCCGCAAGCAGGCGTTTACACTTGTAACCTTCCGGTTACACTTAAATAAGATTTAGGGGAACCCGGCGTGACCACTACAAGCATGTCGTGGCCTTCCGGTCGATTTCTGCTTGTTGTTTCAAGAGAACTGGGAAGCATAAAGTGGCAGCTACTGCCATTTTATGGTTCAAGTCACAAGACTCTTCCGGTTGGCCTGCGAGCACGGCCCAGAGGGCCTCGTTGCCAAACGCAAGTTTGATCCGTATTCATCCGAGAAGGCGGCCGGTTGAAAATTCATAATTCCCGCTGCAGCCAATGGAATGGCCGGCAGGAGTTGTTCGAGCGCGAACGGGAAACCGAACCCACCTTCCATCACTGGAACAATTGCGTTCGAGCGTGTGAGAGCCTGGACTAGATCCTCTGCCGCCGTGGCTGGGTTGTTCCCTGTTCGCGATAATCGCGGCCGATAAGAGCCGGCTGTTGTCCTCAATCTCTCGATCTAAACGACTGTCCGGTTATCGCTGCAGGGCAACAAGCGGCTCTGGAGCGCATGATAAAAGATCGCGCAGGCCGATACCGGACAGAGGCGAAGGGTACCCTCGAGAGCGCCGCCTTCTTACCCCTATAATTTCGACTTCCCTACCCTCCGGGATGGCGCCACGCGCGGGATCTGGAGCGCGGTTTACTGGACCACCTGCACCAATTCTGCTGGAGCCGGGCATCACCCTAGGATTATACTCTTGACAGCATATATCATAGAAGGTATAGTGCAACTGTGGCGTGGATCGTTGAAGTCAGCGATGAATTTACGGAATGGTATCTAGACCTCAACGAGGATGAGCAAGAGAGCGTTAACTTTTCTGTAGACTTACTCGAAGAAGTAGGCCCTGCGCTCGGACGCCCGCACGTGGACACCGTACAGGATCGCGATACACGAACATGAAAGAACTACGAGTACAGCACCAAGGTAGGCCCTACCGCATCCTCTTTGCTTTTGATCCGCGACGGAGGGCGTACCTGATTCTCGGCGGCGACAAAACCGGAGACCCAGATTGGTACGACACTAACATTCGGAAAGCAGACAACATCTACGCCAAGCACTTGCAGGAAATCGGAGAGTAGTCATGGCCAAAGCATGGAAGGAAGTTCGCAGGACGCTAGCCCCGGAACGGGAAAAGAGGATCAGACAGAAAGTTTCCGCCGAAGTGCAGAAACTCTCGCTCAATCAACTCCGTGAAGCGAGAAATCTCACGCAGACCAGTCTGGCTGATCTATTGCATATCCCGCAGGGCGGCGTTTCACGACTGGAGCGGAGAACTGACATGTACGTGTCGACCCTACGCAACTACATTCGTGCTATGGGTGGCGATCTCAAGATCACAGCCGTATTCCCCAACGGTAGCATCGAGATTTCCCAGTTTCAGGATGTCGAAAGCAGAACGTGAAAACAACCGTGAGAACGTTCGTTCCGTGCGTATGGCGCCATGAACTCTTTTCGATTGAAGGTCGGCCAGGTGCGGAGAAAACGGGATTCTAATCGGCTCCGAACCAGTATTCTCAACCGTAACTTCGAACTTAGACGTCTCCCCAACCTGATAATGCGTTCGGTCGAGCGACACCAGCGAATTCTGCCCAAAACTCGTAAGCTCCGGGAGCTTGCTCAAACACAAACAACTCGGCTCGCTTGTAGCTTTTGGTAAACGATTCTCCCGGCTGTAATCTTCTCCAGCGCATCGGCGGCCGCAGCAGCAGCGGTGGCTCGCCTGGGAGCATGACCCCGAGGGCCTCGTTGCCAAACGCAAGTTTGATCCGTATTCATCCGAGAAGAGCGGCTGGTTGAAAATTCGTAATTCCCGCTACAGCCAATGGATTGGCCGGCAGGAGTTGTTCGAGCGCGAACGGGAAACCGAACCCACCTTCCATCACTGGAACAACTGCGTTCGGGCGTGTGAGAGCCTGGACTAGATCCTCTGCCGCCGTGGCTAGGTTGTTCAGCGGCCGACGGCCGAGCGACGGAAGTGCCAGTTTTCCTCGAAAAGGGAAATGTCCGGATTTTCGTGGTACGGATGGCGCGCAACCTCTTCAAGGTTCAGATCCGCCCCGATTCCCGGTCCACTCGGCACCTCGAAGTAACCGCCGACTACGCGAGGAAATCGGGTAACCAGATCGCGTTCCCAGGGCTCATTGAACTCCTCGAACGTCTCCTGCAGCCAGGAGTTGGGCGTTGCGAGATCAATGTGCAGGCACGCGAGAGTGCAAATGGGACCCTGCGCAGCATGCGGTATCACGGTTCCATAGTGGGCATCTACCATGTCGGCTGCTTTCCTCGCGCCGAGGATGCCGCCCATGTGCAGAGGTTCGATGTTAATGATGTCGGCCGCTTCGAGCCGCAGCAGTTCTGCCAACTGCTGTTTTGACGAGAGGCTCTCTCCGGTCGCAATCGGAATTTCCAGGTGCGCGGCCACTTCCCGGAGCGCATGGACATTCTGGTGAGGAATCGGCTCCTCAAACCAGGCCAACCGAAATGGTTCGAGCCTCTTGCCTATTCGTACCGCGGCAGAAGGCGAGAACCGGGAATGTGCTTCGACCGCCAGAAGAACGTGCGGGCCAACAGCGTCGCGGACCGAGGCGACCAGATCTACCGCCAAGTCCTCTTCCCAGGGGGTCAAGCGAGTCATCCCCGAACCGAAGGGATCAAATTTCAGGGCAAAATACCCGCGGGACAGGACCTCCTTGGCGGCCTCGGCAAAGGCGTCCGGCGTCCGTGGCACACGATACCAGCCATTGATGTAGGCGGGAATACGTTCGTGCGTGCGTCCTCCCACCAGGTTGTAGATGGGCTGGTTGACCGCCTTTCCGATCGCATCCCAGCAGGCAATCTCCAGAGCCGAAATGGCGCACATTTTAATCTGCCCGCCATCGGCATAGACATGCCGGTTCAGACGCCACACCAGGGCCTCGGTTTGAAAGACCTCGAGACCCAGAATGAACGGCTTCATCTCATGGATCGCCGCTTGCACGGTTTTTGAGAGGTGTCCGAGTGAACCTTCCCCGATGCCGTGAATGCCTTCGTCCGTATCGACCTTCACGAAAAGCCAGTTCTTCCACGGGTTTCCAACCAGATAGGTGGTGATTTCTGTAATTTTCATAGGACCCTGAAGAAAATGAGAGTTTTGACCGCCAACGAGCCTCGCAGACACCGACTATAGAATCACGGGCCGCAACAGTCAATTCGGAACGCATACCGACTACTTGGCGGACGGCTGAAGAGATCGGCTTGCGATCACGGATCACGCCGACAGCCCTCATTCGCGCTCGACGGGGTCTGACCACGGCCCCGGTATTCCTACTCCCGGGCGAACGAATTTGTGCCCGGCCACACGACCAATCGCGCGCAACACGTTCCGCCCGGCACCAAGAGCCGGGGAGAAGCTTCGCTTCGGCGCGATGAGTTTTCGGAAGCCGTTCCGATGCTTGAATCGGGTTCCTGGTATTGGCTATACTGCGTCCGGTCCACAATCCATCGAGTTGAACGAGGCGAGCACATGCTGACCCTGCAGGGCATAACCCCGGTCATGGCGACAACCTTCCACGAGGACGAATCCATCGACGACAATGCGCTTCGCAAGCAGATTGACTTTGCCATTGAAGCGGGGGCTGCCGCCCTCTGCGGGCCCGGCTTCGGGGCTGAGTTCTACAAGATGTCGGATGCGGAGCGTTATCACTTTGTGGAGGTGCTGGTCGAGCACACACAGAAGCGCGTCCCCACCATCGCCGCCACCAGTTCCGGCTCCACCTACAGCACAATCGAGTTCTCGCGCTACGCCGAAAGAATCGGCGCCGACTGCCTCATGGTCACCGCCCCCAAAACGGCGCCGCTGCCGGCGCCCGAGATCATCCGGCATTACAGCCGCCTGTGCGACTCCGTCTCCATTCCGGTCATGCTGCAGGACGCTGACTTTACTGGATCCGGTCTGCCGGCGAGGGTGTTCGTCGAGTTGGCGCGAAAACACCCGAATTTCCGTTTCGCCAAGCTTGAAGTGCTGTTGCCGGGAGAAAAATGCGCCGAGATCATCGAACAATCCAACGCGCAAGTCCAAATCATCTATGGCCTGGGCGGGGTCGCGATGATCGACGGCCTTTCGCACGGGGCTTCCGCCATGATGCCGGGGGCGGCCTGCCTGGAAATTTATGTGCGGGTCCACCAACTGTATAAACAAGGCCTCCGGGCGGAGGCGCAGGAACTGTTTAACCGGCTTCTCCCCTATCTGGCCTTTGCCATGCAGCACCTCGAAGTGGCCATTCACATCGAGAAGCGCGTCATGGCCAAGCGGGGAATTCTGCCAAATTCCCGCATGCGCCAGCCGACGATGTCGCTCGGCCGTGGATACGAAGCGCTGATGGACAATCTGGTCGATTCCGTCATTGCGCTCGCCCGCGAGTGCCACGAAAAGCCGGCGGCGGCCTTTTGATCCTTGCCCATTCGCCGAACTGACGCCACCGGCTCAGTTCTTCGGCTGCAACTTCAGTTCGAGCAGCGTGACCGCGAAGGGAGCGAAGTCATGTTCGAAAGCCGAGCCACGGACATCCAGTCTGGTTTTTGACACGGCTACCCGATTCGGCTGGTCGGGCAGATTCATGGCTTCGGTGTCCGGGGTTGGGCTGCTGTCGGCAAGCACCAACGCCTCTCCCGAGGCGACCATCCCGAGGCCGGATGCAAGCTGGAATTTGAGTTTGCGTCCCTCAGGCGTCGAGTTCACGCCGTAGATTCGCAGGACTTTCCCGTCGGCGCTGAGGTTTGCGTTCAGGTCGGGCTCGGCGAGATAGAAGGAAAGCGGGTTCGAGCGCCCGACCTTCACCGCGTACGATCCCGCCGCGCGTTGATAGAGCAGTTGGGCGAAATAATCGGGGATCTCGTAAAGATATCCCGGACCCGGCTGCAGCTGGCCTCCGGCAAAGCTGTGGGAAAGGTTCGACAGGTTTGCAATTTCGACCTGGTCGGCATAACGATGCATCATGTTCTGGTAACGGGAACAAACCAGCGCGTTGCCCAGGGTTTGCAGCATTCCTCGACCCAGGCCCCATTCTCCCGCGGTTGCGTTCCACTCCGTGACCGAGAGGCGAATGTCTTTGCCGTTTCCATCGCGTTCAATCTCCTCGCGCAGCTGCTTCAGTTCGTCCTCGGTTCCGTTCAAATCTCCTACCGAGTACTGGTGTGGCGATAGGAAGTCGACGGCGGTCCCGGCCACGCGCACGGTGTTCGGGCTGGGGTAGGAAGACAGGATCTTGATCGCCGGGTCGACTCGCCGCATCGCCTCGGCAAAGGCGGGGAGCGACTGATCGTATTCCGCCCCACCCACTTCGTTTCCCACCTCCCAGTATTGGACGTGATAGGGTTCGGGATGGCCGTTCTTCGCCCGTAGTGCGCCCCATTTGGTGTCGGCGCCGCCGTTGAAGTATTCGACTTCATCGGCCGCGTCTTGCGGGGTCCTGCCTGTCCACCGAAGGCAAACGAGCGGCTGCGCCCCGATGTGCTCGATCAACTGCACAAACTCTTCCACCCCGACGAAGTTGTCCTGCGACCCGCCCCACGGATCGTCGGGATACGGCACACGTTCGTCCCAGTTCCCTAGGGTGTCTTTCCATTCGAACTTTTCGACCGCGCTTCCCCCCAGGCGAACGATGCCCGGGTTCATGGCCTGCAGAGCCTTGACAACGTCTGGACGCCAGAGCCCGAGCACTGCGTCTTTGTCGATCAAGTACACGCGGTCCAGCCAAATCGTTCCCGGGCCTTCAAATTCAATCGTCAGGATGGCGTTCTGTACCGTACGGTTCGCTGTCAGCAAAACATCGCCGGCCCGCCAGCCGGGACGTCCCCGTCCCAGGGAAACCGGTCCGGCAATCATCCCGGCATCTCCGTGCAGCGACGCGCGCACCGGGACGTCCCCGTCGCCGCGCAGGTGTAAACGCAATCGATAGCTGTGGCCCGCCTCGATATAGAAGCCATCCTGCGAGATTCCAGCCCAGGTGTTGCGGACCGGCAATTCGATTTTCTGGGAGCGCTTGCCGTTGAAAGGATGGTCGGTATCGAAAGAATAGGAAGCCACGTGTACGCTGCCGTCCGGATACCAGGGACGATACGGCTTATCGACCGCGGCCTTATAGGTGACGTTCCAGGGTGTCTCCTCTTCAAAACTGGTCGATTGGACCTGCTGCGCGGTCATCGAATGCAACACATTGCAAAGCGGCTCCATGAACTGGCCGCCCTGCTTGACGTCAATGGGCCGCTTGGTGAGTCGCTCATCGGAAATCGCGACCGATTCCTCCTCGACCGGCTCCTCTACGGGCACCAGCCGGATGTCATCGAACCATACCTTCCCACTCTGATGATTAAAGGCGTTCAACGCCACCGTCACCCGCCCGGGTGAGGGGACGCGAAACAGAAAACTCTGCTTCTGCCATCCTCCGGAACTGGGAACCGCTGGAGTAAACCCCTGGTCGCCCACGGGCGCTTCGATACCGATCCGCTGCGCCGGAGGAGGAGGCCAGGACGAGTCGTTTTTCCTGGACACCTCGGACGCAGAGGACTTGACCCAGCCGGTGAGGCGCCATAGAGTCCCGATGGGAAGATAGACTTGCTGGCGAAGACTGAGATCGACCGGGTGCTCTGCCGAGATCAACAACGATTGCTTTCCTTCCTTAGAGTCCGAAGTGTCGCAGCCGATGGAGTACGCCTGCTTCGCCTCCGAGCGGACAACCTGCCAGGTTTCGCTCGGATTCGAGGCTTCAAAGCCGCCGTTCTGGAGGCTGGGTTTGCCGCCCTCTGCCATGGCGATCAGGAAAAAAACCGGCAGCGCATACAACGCGCGCTTCCAAGTCGAATGCCACCGCCGTTCTGAAACAACCTGCGACCGCGAGATGAGCCCCAATACTCGATTGTTCACCGTTCTGCTCCATTCATCTGAAAGTGGACCTTTGCGGAGACCCTGCTCCGCATTTCGAACTCCCTGAGGGCGGCCGCTCTTCTAGCCTTGCGCTAAAAGACCACCATCTACGACCAGGCTGGTCCCGGTAATGTAGGTCGCGTAGTCGGAGGCGAGAAAAAGAACGGCTTCGCCGATTTCCCGGGGTTTTGCCAGCCTGTGCATGGGAATGTTGTCGAACAAGCGGCGCCGGGTTGCGTCCGGGTCCTCGGACTCGCGCAGGAATTGTTGGATCAGACGAGTGTCCGTGGCGCCCGGAATGACGCAATTTACCCGAATGCCGTCCGCAGCGTAATCTAACGCCAAGGCCCTCATAAAGGCGAGTTCTCCGCCTTTGGTCGCGGCGTAGGCGGAGAAGTTCCGATAGGACGCAAAGGCGTGCCCCGACGAGGTAATAATGATGGCGCCGCGCTTGGCCCGCTTCATCACGGGAATGACGTACTTACAGCTGAAAAATACTCCCTTGAGGTTCACGCCGTGCAGGGCGTCCCATTCCTCTTCGCTGGTATCGGCGCCCGGCTTGGTGATCTGCACGGCGGCGTTTGCGTGCAGCACATCAATTCTTCCGAAGCGGTCGACCACCGCCTGCACCATGGCCGAAACGGACTCTTTGCGCGAGACATCACACTCGAGCGCCACCGCGGCAGCGCCGGGGCGCTGAATCTCCCGCGCGGCGCTCGCCGCAGATTCGCGCTCGCAGTCCGCGATGACGACGTTTGCCCCTTCCTCGGCAAACACCTGTGCCGTCGCCCGGCCGATGCCAAGGGCTCCGCCGGTGACAATGACCACCTTGTCTTTCATTCCCCAGTTCACAGAGTTCTCCCGCGCGCGAGGGCCGCCTCACTGCCGAGCTGCGGCCTCAGTCAAGCAAACTAATCCTGCAGTGCTCCGGATCCCTGCCGGGCAGTCAATTGAAAGCCTCAGCTTGTAAAGGAATGCTGCCTCTTGCCGGGTACGGGCGTTGCCCATCCGATTTTCGAAAACCTGTCTGGACCCAATTCACTGCGGCGGCAACGAGGCGACCCCTTCTTCCCGCAGTGCACCCGTAATCCGCCGCGACGCCTCAGGCGGCAGGTGGTGATAAGGGCTGCGAGCGGGACCGACCGGGCGCCCCTGCGACATAAGGGCGGAGCGAAGACGCGCCTCCTGCTCGACTCCCCAGTTCAGTGAGCGCCAAACGCGCAACAGCCGCTCGTGATGTTTCCTGGCACTTGCGTGGTCGGCATTCTGAACCGCGCGGTACAGCTCGAGACACGCAGCAGGGCAAACCGTCGCAAAATTGGAAATCACGCCGTCGGCGCCCAGAACAAAAGCCAGATAATGAAGATCCTCGATCCCCGAGTAAACGGGGACGTCAAGATCCAGACACAGCAGGTCCACAAGGACGTGCATGTCGGCGGACTCCAGTACTCCGTCCGCCAGATGCTTCGTGACAAGCGCCTGGATTGCCTGCAGCCCCAGCAGGGACCCGCCAAGGCAGTCGGCGACCATCAAAGGGCAGCGGGTTGCGTGCTTTAACTCCGCGAACATTTCCATCAAGCCCTGGGTGCCGGGTTGAGAGAGATAGTGCGGCTGGGCAACTGCGACCACGTCTGCGCCCGCGTCATTGACGGCCCGCACCATCTCGAGCGCCTCCGGGGTTGCGTCGGGAAACAGAACGGCGCAAACCGGCGCCTTCGCGGAGCGCTTTACTTCCCCGCACAAGGATGCAAGCTCCTCCGGGCTGGCGCCTAACGTCCCCCCGAGCACGCCCCCAATGGAGAGCCCCTGTACCCCGCAGTCGTTCAGGAAGCGCACTTCACGCTTTAGACTGTCCCAATCGATCGTTTCGTCGCTTGAATACGGAACCACTACATCGGCGATCACCCCGCGAATCGCCATTCGAGTTGCCTCCATAGATTAAATGTCTCGTTTGCCAGGTTATTTCTCGTTGGCCGCAACCACCGGCGGCGAGTTCGGCATGCCGTCAAACCCGGCTAGTCCGCGTCCGGCAGAAACGGCAGCGGCAGGCGCCGCAGCTTTGTCTTTCAGAAGCCAGCCCGCCATTGCTTCTTCAATGCGCCGTGCCGCCTCCCCGGTTGGCCACTGCTGCGGCCGGCGCGGCCGGCCGACGTTCCTTCCTCCCAAGGTAGCCGCGAACTTGGCTCTGGCGGCAAAGTCGGGAAAGTCGACGGCCCGCCACACCGGCGAAAGCCGCTTGTGCAAACCGAGAGCTCGCCCATACTGGCCCGATTCGACCGCATTCAGCACTTCCACGGTCTGCCGCGGGAAGATCGCCGACGTGCCGGAAATGGTTCCATCCACTCCGAGCATGAACGAGGGGTAAATCATGTCATCGATGGCGGTAAATATCTTTACCTTCCCGGCCGCGAATGCAACGAGCGCCGCCAGCGTGTGAATGTTCCGCCCGCTCTGCTTGATGCCGATGATCGCCGGGTTATCTTGTACCAGCTGCTGCAGGGATTCCGTGGCAGCCTGCGCCGCAGGCATGACGTTATAAACAAGAAGCGGGATCCCGGAGGCATCGGTAATCGCCCGGTAGTAGGCTGCCAAGACACGGGTTTCCGCCGATTGATGGAAGTGGGGAGGAGGAACTTGGAGACCCCTCGCCCCGGCCGTCCGCGCCGCCCGGGCCAATTGAATCGCCTCCTGCGAACTGTCGGCGATGACGGCTGCCAGGACGGGCAGTTTGCCTTCGACGGCCTCGATGACGACGCGTACCGCCTCGCTCAACTCTTCCGCCGACATGCCCGCGCCTTCCCCCATGCTGCCCCCCACGACCATGCCGGCAACGCCACACCCTTGCAGGAACTTGGCTTCGCGAGTCAGACCAGCAAAGTCGATGCGGTCGTCCTCGGAGAAAGGAGTAAACATCGGCGGAATCACGCCCCGCAGTTCACGCAGATCGTTCGTAAGCCACCCCCAGTCTACAAAACGCTAGCACCGCGCCTCAGGACTGTCAACAAAAACGGAACTGATTCCGAATCTTCCACAAACCGCCCAATTCGCTTCGGGCGTCTCGGGGCTCGCTACGAAGTTGCGGCCGCGAAATCACCTCCGACGAAAAACGAAGCTCAACGGCGCCTCCCGGTCGGGGAGGCGCAAACACCTACACTGTAACACCCTGGACATAGCTGATCAATCGGAATTAATTCCGATAATTTCTGACTTAGGCGGCATAGCGGCACCGGCACGCAATTCAAACCAGAGAATACTGAAACGGAATGGATGTCCCCGAACGGACAATTCCCCTCTGCTTCAATCTCTCAAGATGTCCATAAAAGGCGAATTGCAGAAAGCCGCCCGCCTCCTCCGGCCAGGACCCTAATTGGGGGCCCAGTTCGCCAATGAGACGCTTCAGCGTGCTTCCCTCCCGATGCTGCCTCAGAAATGCCATGATCCCCGAGTCGACACGCTCCACGAACTCACGCGAGGTCCGGAGAAATTTCCTCGCGTCTTCGTTCGTGTGCATCGCCGGCCAATGCCCGGTAAGCAGGTGCTCGATCGGCTGCCGCTCCAAGAATTCGATGCTTGCCAGGTAGGCTTCCACCGTGTAGTAAGTTGGTCCGAAGGCCATTCGACCGGTTGTGGTCGGATACCCGCCGGATTGCACGGCATCGCTGGTAAAAGCCGCGCGGTGTTTCTCGTCATACACGGCAAGGTGCCCCGCAGAATGCCCGGGAACATGCCAGACCTTCAGACTCCAATCCGGGGAGAGCCTCAGGGTTTCCTCGGCGGAGAGATGCACATCGATCCTGCAGGAGCGCGGACTGTGAACCATGCCTTCGCGGCCAAAGCCTAGGCCGTGGCCCTGGCATAGAAAGTTGTACCGGTCCTGATACAGGCGCTCGGGGTCCTCGATGAGGGTCCGGTCATCCGCGTGACAGGCCAAATGAGTCGCGGCCGATGCGTCCCGAATCGCAGCGAGGCCGCCGTGGTGGTCCCCGTCGGCATGCATGGCGATGACCAGGGACAACCTCTGCGGCGGAATTCCGATCTTCTCCATATACGGAAAAATCGCGGACTCCGGAGTGCTGAGAACGCCTGCGTCCAGCAAGACGATTCGTTCCCCGACAAACAGGTATTGCTGGAGGTAGCGGTCCCCAAACAGAGACTTGATTTCGTGCACGTTCGGGAAAATTTCCACAGTTTCCACTCTGCGGTGCGGCCTTAGGGTCCAGAGATTCTCAGAAGAATTTCCAATTCAAAAAGACAAATACCAGCCCGATTGCGAGGGCGAAAAATTCGGGCGTCCTATACCACGGTCCCTGCGGGCTCAGGCGGGCGGAATAGGCGTAGGTCAACCCCTTCAGCTTCGTAATGTCAGGCGGGCTCGTGAGCAGGGTCGCTGCTACGGTCACCGGTACCCCCCCGGCAAAGGCCCACACCGAAGTCCACACGTTCGATGCCATCGGCGTCTTGAAATGAAGAACGCCAACCCGATAGAGAATGTATTCGCTCGAGCAGGCGACCATGCCGGCAAGGATCCCGTAAAATGCCGCGGTCGCGGAAACCCTCTTCCAGAACATGCCCAGAAAAAAGACGACGAAAAACGGAGCGATGGCAAGCGCGCCCAGCAGTTGCATGTAGTCCATCAAATTATCAAAGTACAAAGCAATGTAAGCGGAGATGCAGCTGAGCAGCGTACCCCAGACGGTCGCCCAGCGGGCAACGGACAGATAGTGGGAGTCGGGTTGGTCTTTCACCAGATAGGTTTGATAGAGATCGTAGGTGAAGACCGTGTTGAAAGCCGTGATGTTGCCTGCCATGCCCGACATGAAGCTCGCCAGCAGCGCCGTCAGCCCGAGGCCCAGCATGCCCGTGCCGTAGTACCTGCCGAGAAGCATGGGGAGGGCGAGATTGTAATTGGACTTGACGACGTCGGGGCCGACCACGAGGGCAATCATGCCCAACAAAGTCACGATGGCGGGGAAAAGCATTTTGGGAACGGCCGCGACCAGAGGCGTTTTGCGCGCTGCGTCCAGGCTTTTCGCGGCCAGCGCGCGCTGTACCAGCAGAAAATCTGTGCACCAGTAAGCCGGGGCCGCTGTCAGACCGAGCCCCACCACCATGACCCACCACTCGACTCCCAGCGGATCGCCGGGCGCGCCCATGCCCTTCCAGGTGTGCAGATACGGGTCGGAAACGCGCGACATCAGTTGGTGCCACCCTCCGACTTCGTGTAAACCGATGAAGGTAAGCGGAAGAAATCCGACGACGATCAAGAAGAACTGAAGCACTTCATTCCAGATGGACGAGGCCAGTCCGCCCCAGAATGTGTAGAGCAGAACCACGCCTCCGGACAGCACAACGCAGGCGGTGAACGACCACCCCAGCATGCTGTGGAACACCACGGCAAAGGCGAACATGTTGATTCCCGACATCAGGATCGTCATGCAGGCGAAAACCAGGGCATTCACGATGTGGGCGCGGTGATCAAAGCGCCTGCGAAGATACTCGGGAACGCTGCGGATCCCGTTGGCGTAGTAATAACGCACCATGAAAAGACCGCAGAAAATCATGGCTGGAATGGCGCCCGTCCAGTACCAGTGATTGGTCCGCATGCCGTACTTGGCGCCATTGGCGATATGTCCCATGATCTCGAGCGACCCCAGATTGGCGGACATAAAGGCAATGCCGGTGATCCAGTGCGAGAGCGTGCGGCTGGTGAGTAAGAAATCGGACGAGCTGCGAATTCTCTCTTTGAGCAGGTACCCTACTGCGAGGACCACGACAAAATAAGACACAAGAATCGTCAGGTCGAGTGCTCCAAGTTTCATTAACACGGTGCGGGCCTCACCTCCAGGTTTGGTCTTGAGGGTCGAACTACAAGGCTCCCGTGAACGTCCTGCATGAGGCGGGAGCGACCCAGCCTGCCCCGATCGCTGCGGCTAGGTCGCATTCTGCTCCGTTGTAATGGCAAGAATCGCCAGACAGGACTGGGCGCTCTTTAGTTTGCATCTCAGATTTCGAATTCTCCGGGGCCGGATAGCGACCGACCACAATAGAAACTGGTACTGCTCGCGAACCACATCCTTTCTATACTCAAGGACGGGTTGGGCATGGATGGCCACCGCATGGATCCGCGTCGCAGCGTGGATACGATTCGATCGTGCGACTTCCAGCCCGTTGCGCACCGGCAAATCTTCGCTCCGGGCATCGGCGCCGACCAGGGAATACACGGCCACGGTTTCTCCCGGCTTGCCCTCGAGCGGATAGCCGTCGGGCAAAGTGACCTGGCCGAGCACATGCAGCTTCGAACACGGCTGATCAATCGGAATGGTCAACTCTGGAACTTCCGGGGTGAGAACCAGAGGCCGAACCGAACCGTCGAAGACGGCGGAGCGAAAACCGACGCCAGCGATCTCGATGGCGGGCGTTGACCAAAGCCGAAAGCCGCCTCCCGTCCGGGTCCACTGATTTTCGGCCATCGCGGCCCGCTCCCAGAACGCCTGCAGCCGGGACTCGAACGCCCTCCAACTTTCAGCGGCCGGCGCAGACTCAACCACACCCTGCAGATCCACCGCGGCGTATCGGCCCCCCGGGGAAAACGGCACCACCCGCAGGGGCAGCACACGTGGGCTTTCCGGGGGGACGTATTCGGGAGTTTCCTCGCGCCCGGCAAATAATCCACCCAGCCGCGAATAGATGGGTTGCCGGATCCCTCGATCTTCGGTGACCGCGCCCGAAAGCAGGATCCCGTCCAACGTGGCCCAGTCGATGCGTGTGTACTGGCGCATGTCGTTCCAGCTCCAGAACACATGGCCTGCGACGTTACCCGAGTCGGCCTGTCGCCGAAGGCCGTCGAAGTTGCGCTCGTAAAACCAATCTCCGTGCCCGCCCTCTTCCCATCCCCATTCGGTGAAGGTGAGCGGTTTGGCGGGCCCGAATTCCTGTGGGAGTTTTTCAAACTTGTCTTCGGAGAACTGGTAGGCATGCCAGTCGTAGAAATCGAGTCCGGTTCGATCAAAGAGATCTTTTGCCTGCTTTACGGAACCTTCAATGTGGGCGGCCGAAACCGGCCTGAAGACAGGATCCAGCCGACGGCAAAGCTCCCTGCCCCGCTCCAGGTAACGGGCGGTGAAGTCGCTCTCATTCCCCAGCAGCCAGGCCATCACCGACGGTGAATTCCAGTCGCGGCGAATCGTGGTTTCGAGAACCCGTAAGGCCAGGTCACCGAAGGCGCTACCGACCCTGGGAAAGTCCACCTGCCAAATGCCCGGCTCTTCGCTCACGAGCAAGCCTGTCTCGTCGGCAAGTTCGATAATCCTTCGATCGTGCGGATAGTGCACCAGGCGCACGAAGTTCGCCCCGAGCGCCTTGATCATGCGCATATCCTTTTCCTGCTGCTGCGGGGTCAGCGTAAACCCCTGGTCCTTCCACATGTCGTGGCGGCAGACCCCGGCAAGGACCAATCGCTCGCCATTCAGCAGGAAATTGCGGCCCTCGATTCTGATTTCGCGAAAGCCGGTCCTGGAGGACCACGCATCCTCTCCGGCAGGACTCTTCAGCATGGCCCGCAATTCGTAAAGATTGGGCTCGTCCGGCGACCACAGCGCAAGATCGGACGCCTCAAAGCGCAGGTCCACGCTGCTCATGTCTCTGACCTTCAGCTGCACCGGCGCCTTCGCCCGGGCAACCTCGGAGGACCCCCAGTAGAGCGCCACCTCGCAATCCGCCTCGCCGCCGTCGAGCGAGGACACCCAAACCCGGGCCGTGCACTGCGCTTTCTCGTATCCCCCATCGAAGCGATAGCCAAACCTGACGTTGTCAATGAACGTCGCCGGGCGAATCTCGGCATATGCGTCGCGGACAATTCCGCCGTAGCTTTCCCAGCCTCCCGGAGTTCCATACTCAACTTCGTTCTTCCCTTCCCCATTGGCTCCCGAACCGGCGTCCACCACCGTCAGTTCGACGACGTTGCGCGCCTCAAGCGCCTGCCCGGTGCCCTCAAATTCCTGCGGTACGTAAGGAATCGTCGCTCCCAGTTCGCTGCCATTCAACGAGACGCGACTGTGGTAGTTGACCGCATGGAAGCGAAGAAACGCTCGTTCGTGCGCCTTCAGACGAGGCAGCAAGAAAGTCCGGCGAAGAACGTACTCGCCCGAAGGACGCAGGGACGAAGGAACGCGCACCAGGTCAACGAATTTGCCGTGCACGCGGCGTTCCCAGTCGCCATTCAGATTGACCACGACGCGCGAGGAATTCAGCCCTGTTCCGTGTCCCATGTCCTCAGTACACCCTGAAGTTGTCGCCAGCCCTTTTTGCCGGCGTCCGCCGCTCCGCCGTCATGGCAAATATAGCGAAAGGCGGCTGCTTTCCCTCCAACCGACAACGAATGCCGGCCAGATTCGCGCCCTCGACCGGGAGAGAATACAGCAGCACCTGGTAGTGCTCGCGAGCGGTATCTTTGACGAACAGAAGGGCGCGTTGCGAATCCGTCGTCTGCGGATCAAGCCGGGTGGCGTCCTGAATGAGGTTCGCCTGCGCCACCTCATAGCCATGCCGTAATGGAATCTCTTTCCTGCGTCCGTCGGAAAACTCCAGTGTGTAGCTGGCCACCTTGTCGCCATCCTGCCCGGAAGACGGAAATCCTCCGGCAAATGTGACCTGGCCCAGAATATGAAGGTGGTCGCAGGGTTGATTCACGGGAATGAGGGCTTCCGGAGCCTCGGGCGTCACCACCACCGGCCGGACGCGGTCCTTCATCACCGGCATTTGAAACGACACTCCGGCGATGTCCACCTTGCTCTTCGACCAGAGCAGCAGGTCCTCACCGGTGTTGCGCCAATGGTTCCTCGCCATCTGCTGCCAATAGCTTGCCATGTGGGATTTCAGACTTGTCCAGGCGCGTTCCCCCCCGGACGACGCGACAATCGCCTGAAGATCAACCGGAGTGAACAGGTTGTTCCGCGACCAGGGCGTCCACCGCAAACCGACGAGTTCGGGCTGGGTGTCCGGCGTCTCCGCGTCGTGCTTGCGGCGCTGAAACAAACGCGCCAATTCCATCCACACGCCACTCCGGGGCTCGCGCGCCTCCGTGACTACGCCCGACTCCAGGACCCCATCCCGCATTTCGCCGTCGATGCGGCTGTATTGGCGCATGTCCTGCCACGACCAGAAGACGTGACCGGAAAGCTCCCCGGAGTCGACCAGCTCAATGAGACGGTCCACTTCGTTGCGCATCACCAGCGGAGTCTGTCCGATGGCCTTGCCGCCCCATTCGGTGAAAATCAGCGGTTTGGCCGGTCCGTCAAACTCCGCCTCTTTGCGAAAATCTTCGACGTCGTAGGTATAGGGATGCTGATCGAAGAAATCCATATCGGCCGCCACAAACAGCGGCTTCGATTGCTCCGCCCTCATGCTGTTCGCCGCCGATACCAGGCGCTCGATCGGATCCAGTTGCCTGCACCGCTTCCTGCCTTCGGAGAGCACTGCCTCGGTCAAGTGGCACTCATTCGAGAGCAGCCACGCGAGTACCGACGGGGAGTTCCAGTCGCGGCGAATCGTGGCCTCGAGGATGCGGTACCCCAGCTCGATTTCCTCGCGCGCCATGGAGCGAAAATCCATGTTCCAGTAACCCGGCTCCTCGCTTACCAGCAAGCCCAGCTCGTCGGCCAGGCGGACAATGTTCCGGTCATGCGGATAGTGCACCAGCCGGACGAAATTTGCGCCCAGCGCTTTGATCATGCGCATGTCCTGCTGTTGCTGCTCGCGGCTCAGGGTGAATCCCTGGTCCTTCCACATGTCGTGGCGGCAAACCCCATTGACGACGAGACGCTCGCCATTCAACCGGAGTTCGCGGCCCTCAATGTGAATATCGCGAAACCCGGTGCGGCAAACCCATGAATCCTCGAACGAGCCGTGCTTCAGGCGGGCCTCGAGCAGGTAGAGCGTGGGTTGAGCGGGCGACCACAATGCAGGCGCCTTGAACTCGAAACCTAACGGTAGAACGTTCGCTCCCGGCTTAAGCTCCACGAGCTTACTGGCGCGCCCGACCTCCACGCCCGCGAGTGAAAGCGCGACTTCCACCTGCGCGGCTCCGCCCGCCTCGCTCATCGCCATGACCTCGGGCTCGAGCGCCACGGTCTCGAACCGGCGGCCGAGCTGATACGCCAGCCGCACGTTCTCGATAAAGGAAGCCGGCCGCAACTCTGCCCACACGTCGCGAATGATGCCGCCATAGGCTTCCCATCCGGGATTCACTCCGAGCGCGATTTCCGCTTTGCCGGTTCCATCGGGGAACGGCACGAGGTCCGCCATCTGGAGTTCCAGTTCATTGTCCCCGGCTCTGGCTACGTCCGTAAATTCGAACTCGCAGGGGATGTAGGGGCCCAGCACGCCCAGCCTCTTCCCGTTTACCGCCAGTTTGCCGCAGTAGGTAATCGCCTCAAAGTGGATGAATGCGCGCGCCGCGGGCGGCGCTTGCGGCAGCTGAAAGCTTCGCTTTAAGGTGTACAGGCCGGCGGGCTCAAGAGAGGAAGGGACGGTGACGCGCTCCCAGGGCTCCCCCCCGATCTCCCGCTCCCAGTCGCCGTTCAGAGGAATTCTGTGGCGCCCGCCCTGGCTCGCCGCTTCCCCTGGTTTGCCGAACGCCGTCATGGCGCCGAACAGACCGGAAACCCCGAGCGTGCCTAGAAACCCCCGTCGATTCATCATCCGATTGTCAGCGACCGAGACTGCAATCCGCTGTATGCCGGAGCAGGCCGGAAACGTTCAGGAAAACCCTGGGCGGCCGGCCGGCGAAAGCCTGAAACCCGCGTTTTAAAACGGAACAGGTTCCGCTCGGCTACGCCGCTGTCCACAGGCCTTCTTCGACAGGAACCGGCGGCGGAGCGCCCGTTCCTGCCGAAGCTTAGAAACTCAGTTTCACTGCCAGCTGCATGGTGCGAGGCGTACTGCCCGAATCGTAGAACTGTCCGAAGGTTGGGTTGTTTCCGCCGCACCAGCAGCCATCGAAGTCGTGGAAGGTCTCCCGGTTGAAGGCATTGTACATTTCCCACCGGAACTGCATGCCAAGGCGCTCCGTCAGGTTGAAGTTCTTGGACAGGCTGGTGTCCCAGTTGTTCCAACCGGGATAGAACATTCCGGTCGGGTTGCGTCCAATGTCCCCCTTTTGCCCCTGAGACGGGGTGACAAACTCGCTCGCCACCAGATACGAGGTTGAGCTTCCAGGAAGTCCTGCGTGCGCCTGGAACGCGTCGCGCCAGTTCTTGGTGATGACCGACTTGTAGCCGGACGCGTAATCGGGCGTGTCCTGGCCGCGGTCATCCCACGCCGTCGTGGTCCCCGAAACCAGCCAGGTGGGATTGCCCGAGTGGGCCTGCCAGATCCCGCTGATCTCCCAGCCGCCGAGCAGGGCATTCACGGCGCGGCCACTCAATTTCGGCACGGTGTAAACGAAGCTCAGATTGAACACCTGCGGCACGTCGTTGGAAGAATTGGCGCGATTGCATTTGAGACAGCGGGGATTGAACACACCGCTGCTGAACGCGGTGGTCGCGGTGCTATACCAGTCGATGTTGTGGGAAAAGGTGTAGTTGGCGTTGAATTGCAGGCCGTTCGAGAATTTCCGGCTTAAGGTGCCCTCCACCGCGTGGTAACTCGCAGTCCCTTCGGAATCCTCGATCAAGATCTGTCCAAAGTTGGGGTTCAGGCGGGCGCCGTTGTTGGGGTTGCCGGCTCCAAAAAACTGACCGTAGTTCAGATTGGACGCGATGGGTTGATGATCCGTTTCCGTGCCGACATAGGCCACCTCGGTCAGCCAGTTTTGACCAAATGCATGCTGAACGCTCAGGTTCCATGTATAGGTGCGTCCTTCGACGAAGTTGGGAGTAAAACCAGCCCCGATGTCGACCGGCGCAGGGATGGGGGTGTTCGATGGCGGAACGGTTCCCGGCGAGGCAAACGGCGGGAAGGGACTCTTTCCACCCGTCGGAGCGTAGACCGACCAGGGATTCTGGAAGGGAACATATCCGATATTGTTCGTACCGGGAACACACGCCCCGGAACTGGGCAGGCACAGGCCGACGCCACCCCCTCCCTGGCCGAACCCGAACGTAGGGCTGAACGGCGCCATATCCGAGGCATGATTAAAGTTCGCGTAATCCATCTGGTCGGCGAACATCCCGATGGCGCCCCGGATCGAAGTATTGCCGAGGCCACGGGGCTGCCACGCGAAGCCAAAACGCGGGTCGAAGAATTTCGAGTAATTGC
>Ga0123355_10003438_pt1 | contig 22704 bp, 19 predicted proteins | sample TergutEmb28metaG_3_FD_89872 | JGI IMG/M metagenome (GOLD analysis project Ga0123355, IMG submission 89872) | Embiratermes neotenicus P1 segment gut microbial communities from Petit-Saut dam, French Guiana - Emb289 P1 | ecosystem: Host-associated > Arthropoda: Insects > Digestive system > Gut ... | reverse complement strand
CCGAACACAAGGGGAAGGGCGCGACCTATGGGCTTCTTTCATATGTAATGGAAGCTTCGCCTTTTAACAGCCACGTCCTTGAGGTAATCGACCACAACGAACCCGCGATTAAGCTATACGAAAAACTAGGTTTTCGAGAATTTAAGCGCGTTGCTGGCCCAAGGGGAAGCGGGATAAAAGAGTTCGTGTACATGCGAAAAGCAAAGGAGAGGGCGATATGCCATGAATATAAATATGGAAACAATTAAAATAGACTACTCTCAACTCATGGATTTACGTGTAGATTTTGCCTTCAAAACCTTTGCAGAGGGCAACCCCGATTCACTAATCTCACTACTAAACGCCATATTCGCCAACGCAAAAATCAACCGCATTGTAAAATCTGTTCGCTTGAAAAATCCTAATATGGATAAAAAATCTATCGAGGATAAATTATCAATTTTGGATATTAGAGCCGAACTAGATGATGGCACAGACATCCTAATTGAAATGCACCTTCACGGCATAAGCCAGATAAAATCGAAAATAATTCGCTCATGGGCGAGAGCTTATAGCGAGGAATTAGAAGCAGGACAAAAGTACACATCGCAACCGCCGACCATCACAATCGCATTTGTGGATGGAGCGGTTGACCCCATAGAAAAACACGAAAACATTACAAACAAAATCCACAGAGGTTGTATGATAATGGACAAAGACGACAACACAGTTTTCACAGAGGCATTAGAATTACACTTCATAAATATGAAAGCCTTTGCGAAGGCTATTAACGAAGCTAACAGCATAAATATAAATGAAGTCAAAGAAGATATGTTTGCATATTGGATGTCGGTAATCACGGAAAAGGAAATCAACAACAAGGACATTATCGAGAACGCCCGTAAGGAAAAGGAGGTCATTCAAATGGCTGTATCAGCAATAGCAAGACAGAGCGAAGATAAAATCATGCGACAAGCCTATCAGCGTAGGAAAGATGAGATTTATTTTCACAACGTAGAATTGGCTAATCATTTGCAGGTAGCGGAGGAATACAAACAGAGAGCGGAAAAGGCAGAAGCCGAAAACGAAAAACTACGCCAACAAATAGCCACCATGCAAGACAACTAAAACTCTTAATAGTTTTCAAAGAAATCCCGCAAAATAGGGATTTGCACTCCCCTAACCTTGTGGGCTTTTTTCGATTTCAAAAACAGTCCTTGACAACGAAATCCCTACGTATTCTTGAAATGATTGCGGGAATATATTGTAACGGCTGCGGTCATAACTGTAGCAATCAGTAGCACCAGCCACGGGAAATACTCAAGTTCTTCAAATAGCATTCCGAAAAGAAGTTGCCCAACTGGGTAAGCGGCTAGGGCAATGGCCATTAAAACCGCTGTGACTTTCCCAACAATTTCTTTTGGCGAAACGATTTGCGCGTATGCGATTACTTGAACAAAAACAATTTGCGTTGTTAGCATAATCACAGAACCTGCTATTGTCACAAGTATAAATGTCAAAATAGCTGGCTCGATTGTTAAAAATGCCAACGCCGCTATTAATGTAGCAATGGTGCAAGCCACCAAAAGCCAATGCGCCTTACTGATTGTAAGGTGCTTTTCTAATGCGCCAACCAAAATTCCACCCAGCAAACCACCGCCCATAACCACAACTTGACTAATCGCAAGTAACTGCATATCCAAAGCCAAAGTTTGCGTAATAAGAACGGGCAACCCAACAATAAACATAGCAACAGAAGGCACAGACGCAAGAAACAAGATAATAATAAGCTTCGCGATAATTGGCTTTTCCTTTGTGCCAAATTTAATGCATGTTGCAAAATCATTTTTAATAATTTGCAGAAGATTGTATCTGGCTTCGAGATGCATTTCTGGTTCTGCGTTTGGCGAAATGTGGTTGTGCCGCTTTTCTGTTAGCTTGTGGGGGATTCTCAGAAATAAATCAAGAATGGACACGATTGCAAAGATAACCGCGCAGCCCATCAAAATCGGGAAAAGCCCGAAATTCGCATACAGAACAGTCCCGATTGCAGGCCCTGTCGCGTTAGCCAAGGAGAATATCATGCCGCCAATGGCATTTGCAGGCACTAATTTTTCTTTGGGTGCGAGAAATCGTATACTTGCCATTGCCGTAGGCATGTACACCCCTTGAATCACGTTAAGCGCGAACAGTTTCACAATGACAATAGGCACGACACTCGCAAAAAAGCCGTTGAGCAACATAAACAGCACGATTACCATTGTTGTGGAAACGTCCATCCAAAAGATAATCCACTTCTTTTTGCCACGGTCGGCGAAAACGCCACCAATTGGAGTCATCAAAATTAACGGAACTCCCGCCAACGCAAGCACAGTCCCAAACAACGCGGGCGATTCGCTAATGTCCAAAATATACAGCGGCAAAACAAAACTCAAACTCGTGTTTGCAAACAACGCAAGAACTTGCACAAACATCAGTAAGGTGAAATCTCTATTCCAAAGTTTATTCATTTTTTTACATATCCCTAATCATTGGGCGGGCAAGCCATTCGCGTTCTATAATGCCCTTTCTTTTTTCTACTGCGCGTATTTTGTTTAGTATTTGGTGTGAAAATTGCGGCTCTTGCTCTACATGTCCAAAATGTCGGGTTATTGCGTCTAGGTAGGCATTGGCTAGGCTTTGTAAAAATTCGTCGTTGGAAAGTTTTTCGCGGTCGTAATCGTTTGTGTGAAAACCATTTTCGACTAACACCCCAGGTAAATTATGTTCGCGAATTATAAACCAATTACCTGCCTGCGCGCCGCGTCGTTCTATTCCTAATTCTTGAATGTTGTCCAGCAAGATGTCACCAAAAGCATACATTCGCCTTGTGTTGGCATAATTGTTAAAATATGTGCGGCTCTTGTAATAGTAATTTGCCATAAAGTAAACGTCTGCGCCGTTTTCAGTAGTGTCTATTGGGAACGGCGTTGCATTTGAATGTAGTGAAATTACCAAAAAATTGTCGCGAAGTATAGGGTTTGCTTGCAACTCGAAGATACGCTGTAAATCACGATGAGCTACCCGTTCGCGTGTCGTGTCAAAGGGCGTGTTGAAGTATATTGGCCCGTATTCTTCATAATCGCGGATAATTCTGCGCATAGCGTTTTTAAGGCGTTCCAGTTCCGCTGTGGTGGCGTATTCTGCTTCCGCGTTCGCCAAAATTTCCAGCGATTTCAAATTTATTCTTGCCACACGCACGGGCAATGGAATATCTTCACGCGTTTCACGCGTTAAAAATACATATGCCCCTTCCGCTTCCAATAACGATTTGATTTTAAACGCCAATCGTAACATTGCCGCTTCTTCTGTGTACCCCGCAAACGCTGGCGTGTTTTCATATCCATGCCCCGCGTCTAAAATGATTGTTCGCCCCTCCAACGCTCCTTGCGCATAGGCTTGTACACCAAACATCATCACAAATACAAAAAAAATTATCGGCAACGTAGATTTTTTCATTTGATTCACGTCCTCTTCCTAAGCTTTCGCCCTATAGCAAACGACTTTCAAAATCGTGATTGCGCGTCGGGCAAAACCAGCCAAAAACGCTCATTTCGCGTTTTTAGCAGCCCTCCTTCAATCACGTTTTTCAATGTCGTTTGCTATATGTACTATGCCCCAAAGCTTACCAAATGACTCATTACGTAGCAATAACCATAATGTTCCTCTAATAGGACAATCTGAACAATGCAATAGTTTATAGCATATTCCTACGCGCTTTATGATAAGATGTACTAAGGGAGGACGGTAACATGCGAGTAGTTGAAGCCGAAGAAGACAAAACAATTAAAAATGTAAAATGCTACGACAACAGTGACAATATTCGGTTGACGTGGAACTGGGGGCAAGGCGTTCAGCAGGTTTATATTTTTACCGAAGGGTTGAACGTAAACGAAACTGACGCAAACGCAGAAAATTTTTCAAATGATGGAAAGCTATTCACCTTGCAGGAATACAAAAAACAAGGCGGATGCATTCTTCCCAAAAACGCAGGCGCGTTTGTCTATTATATATACCCCTTTCAGCGCGTAGATGGCGAAGATATTTTGTACGACCAGCCACATAACCAAAACCAAATAAGCTACACCTGCAAAACCACAATAAACGTAACTATTGTTGAGAAGGCAGAACCTACAATGCTATCGTCATTTTTTTCAAGCGGAGGGCGATACAAAAACCACGAAGTAACACTAACATCAAATTACAACGTATCAGCAGATATAATAGGATATGTAAAAAACGAAAACGCCCCTCCAACAGACATAAACGACGGCACAACATACCTACTAGGCGAACCACTACAAGCAAACCAACCACTAACCAGAATAATAAGAACCGAAAGAAACGAATACCTAAACCTATTCATACCAGAAGAACATTCTACGCTATACACCTTACAAAAATAAATTCAACGGCAATCTTTTCTAAAACGCCACAAAAAATAAAGTTTTGGTCAAGCTTTTTTAAAAGCTTGCAGGGGGTTGGGGACAGCGTCCCCAAGGTCTTTCTTTTTCTTTTCTTTTCTTTTCTTTTTCTTTTCTTCTTTAAAATTACAGAAAGGTGATGTTTATGGGGTTGTTTAGACGTAAGAAGGAAGCTATCGAACGGGAGCGTATGGATACTACTCATGAGATTGTTTGTCTGTATTGCTTTCGGAACTTTACGCACGATAGAGTTGTGTTTCGTGCGCTGGAAGTGATGGACGTGGAAGGCTATCGAGCGCAGTACGACCAATTACTGGACGAGTATCGGGCGCGCTTTCATATGGACACGGCGGGGGAAATTCCTGTCGCGCTAGACCCCGACGAGTTTAGCGAAATGAATAAGGGTTATCATCGCGGGGTGCTTTCGTCGTTGAAGGACGACTACGGAAATATTACCACACGGCGGATTTGTCCGTTTTGCCACAATGATATTCCGCAAAGTGCTGGGTTCGCGCCTAGTACGGTTGTTTCTGTGGTTGGGGCCTCGCAGTCGGGGAAATCGGTTTATCTTACTAGCCTGATTCATACGTTGAAAACCATTACGCCACGGCATTTTCCTATTTTCTGCACGCCCATCAATAACGAAATGGGACGAAAATTCAAGTACGAATACGAAGACCCACTAATAGAAAACGGTATGCTTCTCGACCCAACGCAAAAAGAAAAACAGCAAGAGCCGTTTATTTTCACATTTTCGTTTTCGGACGAAACAAAGCCCGAAATAAATATCGCGTTCTTTGATGTAGCGGGTGAGGGCATGGTTGACACCGCCTACATGGATATTTATGCCGCGCATATTAGAAATTCTACGGCAATTTTGTTTTTAGTTGACCCGTTGCAGTTTCGTGCGGTTGGAAAGAAAATTCAGCTAAAGAATGGGTTGAATTACGAATTAGGCTTCTCCGACGAGCCAGTAGACGTTTTAAGCGGTTTAGTCGAGGACTACATCTATAAACTAGGCGGGGGAGTTGCGAAAATTCCAACAGCGGTGGTTTTAACCAAAACTGACCTGCTTGAATCCCTACGCTACGACGGCGAGTATCTAAGCGAACATACAAGAATGTTTGAGAATTACACCCACAGAACATTTTTTAATCTAACGGAGTTCTGTAATATCAACGCAGAGACAGAAGATTTTATTTCCGAAGTAGACCCCAATTTTCGCAACGCACTAAAACGCCGCTTTGCAGACCTAGGATTTTTTGCGGTATCTGCACTGGGAACTCAACCCGACGGTCAGCGCGTAGCGTCCTTCGCGCCCATGCGTGTTGACGAGCCATTCTTATGGCTACTACACAGGCTAGGTTACATCGAAGGCTACGAAAGCGACAGCACACGCTCATGATAGCGCAACATTTTTACACGCGTGAGCGTAGGGGGCTTTATAATTTGTCTGCGGGTTATGACACCGTTGCAAAATCTCCAGCACTTGCAGACGCTTTTGTAAAGGAGAAAATTCACCCGTACTGCGTGTACAGCGGTGGCGGTGCTGATGTACTTACAGTAGCGCATTTTTCTTGCGGCAAGATGTTATTAAGTCAAGCCGTTCATGTCCCTGCGGATTTCACAGGGCAAAGAACGGCTTTTTTTGCACATAATTATATCTTGCAAGGAGCAACGGCAGGCAACGCACTATCAGATATTTCAAAGCTACTAAACACACGCTTTGAAACAACATATGACATAAACAATGGCGGAGAATTGCAAGACATAGCAAATTTAGAAAGCCAAACCGAAACAGAAGAAAACGCCATTGAAGCAGAAATAAGCGAAGCGATTTTAACGCAAATTGTAGAAAACCTACAAACCTGCACAACCAGCGCGAAACGCACATACATTCTAGTAGAAAAACAAACCAACGTGCGCGGCATTCTAGCAAAAATATACGAACAACTGCCCGAAGAAATAAAACATCTTCTGGGCTTTTGTACATACTCACGCGAACCAGAAAAAAGAAAAGGCATTCACCTAGTCTTCCTAGAAAAAGCCGCCTACAAAGCAACAGCCCCTCGCTTCACAGGGGATTTCGTCATAGACGCAACCGCACACGAGTCCACTCAATGTAAAACCCCAAAAAACGGGGTCAAGGGGGCGAGCCCCCTTGCAGGGTTTGGGACAGCGTCCCAAGGTCTAAGCCTAGCCAATAAAATAGCAACCCTACCATACGAACGCTTCTTCACAGAATCTGATTTTTGGCATACTCGAATGCCTTTGCATAGCGCGGAAATTCTGAAAGCAGAAATACGTTGGCTGGACAAAAATATTGATACGCTTTCATTGCCACAATTTGCCGCCATTCCGAACGCTTCGCTCGCTAGGGTGCGTGGCGATTCAATTCACTTGATTCTTTCAATATTGCAAAACAGTTGCAAAATTTTAATTACGGATAAGCCCGTGCGTTTGCGCTATACTATAGGAAGTTATCCGCTGTCCAACGCCGATTACTCCCGCGTAATTAAAAATCTACGCCGCCTGTATCAAGAACACATAAAACCGCCACATTACGAGGATTTAGAATTTTTATTCCGCGCAAGAGGTACAGGGCAATTAAATTCTGACGAATTTTTGAAATTCGTAGCGGAATTTGACCTTGATAACCATGATGTTTTTATGCTATGGTATAACAAACGACTTTCAAAATCGTGATTGCGAGTGGAGCGGAAATAATTTAATACGCTCCAAAGAAAGGGTGCGGTATGGCTGTAATTAGTTCAACTTTTGAGTGGGCGGGGAATTTGTATGCAAGGTGGTTTGCCAACTGGCTTCATGTACATTTTCTGATTCGCACAGTTATAATACTTTTCGCGCTGTTGTTGATTATTTTTCTGGCAACGCAATTGTTTCAATATGTAATCTGGCCCGCTGTGATGCTGGTTGCTTACCATGTGTTCTTCCGCTTCTGGAATTTTCTTTTTGTTGAAACTCCTCAAGAGTGGTTTTATATTCGCTATCACTCTAGGGGCAATCCGACACGCGATGCAATATATCTGCGCCTGTGCGATAAGGCCAAACGCAATCGAACGATTCTTTCAAACGCAAGATTTAAAAACTTGATTACTCGTTCAAAACCACTTGGCACAAAACTAATGGTAATTAGCGCAGTAGCGGCAACCCTTTGGGTAACAGCCTTCGGACTGCATCACGAATACGCCGCGCCCGCATTAGCATTAGTTAGCGAAGACCAAAACATAATAGAAAATGCAAATTACGCATACAACGAATCAAACGGCACAATCACCGACGCAAACGCCCTAAACGAATCCGACGAAGACCCAACCACAATCACATACGACCCCAGCGATTCCACCACTCACGGATATGCCAACATTCCAAATATGCTATCCCCCACAAACTGGCAAAGTTCCAACCTAGTTCTAAACGAAACAGGACGGCAAGGCGCAAGGCTTCGCGACGGCCCAGGCATTGCAGACCAGACAATCATCAAAATTCTATGGGACGACGCTTCGCTAATCTTCCTAAACGAATACACCGCCGATACTTACGTAACAGGATTATTCTGGCTACGCGTGCAATCCGCAGATGGCACAGTGGGGTATATCAGTAGCCAATTGGTGGAAGTAGCAAGATAATTTCACAAAGGGAACACGCTCTAGTTGTGACATGAGTAAGTACAGATGTAATACTAATAAAAACGCCGCCCTATTCTTAGGACAGCGTTTTATTTTATCGTGCATATATTTTTTTCCCTTACGAAGCCCTATCAACCATATCCAAAATCAATTTAACTTCACCCTGCCCAATGCCAAGTTCCTTTGCAATTTCGGGAACTTCCTGCCCCTTTTGGCGCATTTCCCAAATTTGCTTATGCTTGGGATTGGAGAATTTGGGGCGTTTCTTAAACTCGTGCGGCGTTGCAACAGCTACTGCCGTATTGCTGTTGTCGCCTTCAATATCTGGTAAGTTGCTCACATTATTTGAAGAACTTGCAGCAACGGCAACAGCCGCCTTCTGCGAAGCCGCCACGCTCGAAATTTGCGCAACAGAAGCCTCTGTAATCAGTTTAAGTTGCGCGCCATGTTTTTCAACATACTGCGCCAGCATTTCGGAAATAACCGCACTATCTGCCGATTCAGCAATTTCCTTCTGCTTATCCTCAACCAAGTTATACAGAAACAAAATAGACTTATACTTCTCATCAACTTCGGCTTGAATCAACGCGCCAAGCTTATTAATTTCAGAAAGCGCGGAATCTAAAGCGGTATCAAGGTCTTCAATTGTCTTGGCGATATGTTGTGAATCCAATCTTTCGCGCTCCCGCTCACGACGACGCACAAAAAGCAACGCTACCAGTGAAAAAACGGTAATCACCACAAAACCAACAATCAAAGCAATAATAACAAAAGTAACGTCCAAAATATCCGCTCCTTCAATATACGGAATGCCGAAAACATTTACCGACGACAAGCTAAGTCTGCGGGCTTTAACGCAGACTTGAGCGACAGAGGAGGTTAATGTTTTCGCATTTCCGTATTAATAAAGCTGTTGCAAAATGCCCAGTCATTCCGCGCTCAAAAGCACCGTAATGAAAGGTTGCATTCTACAACAGCCCCACTTAAACTTTTATATCATACAAACTTTCGCCCGTAGGCTTCGACTTAACGCCCGCTTTCGCCTTATCATCAGGCTTCTTCTTGCGTTGCGGCTGATACCCGCCACCATGCCCCTGCCTATCGGGATTAACGTCGTTCTTCTCTGCTTTATTGCCTTGAACAACCTGTTCTTGCTGTTGCTTGACCTGCTTCTCCAGCCTATCTGCAAACATCTGGCTAGAAACCTCTGGACGACCAGCAAGCGCGCCTTGTTGCCCCGCACGGTTCGCTTCCGCCGAACCTTGAATCGTCAAAGTCATATCAATAGGGCGCAACATAAACGCACCTCCTTACATATTTGGGCCAATCGCAATCTTTTCGCCATTGTTGCGCAATCTGCAATTTGAAAGTTCATCACGAATAGTCATTTGCGCGTTACCAATGGTAATTCTAACCCCAGGCCTAATAACATTTTTAACACTAACCGTTCCCACATTCACGGAAAGGTTACGCGTAATATCATCAAGTTCCTCTTGCATTTTTGTCATTTTGTCGCGCAAAACCATTTTCATATTTACCATTTTGACAAGAATCGCTTTTTTGTCGGGGGTAAGCTGGTCTTTCTTACGCATAATGTTCAGCGTTTCCACGCCTTTGTCACATTTTTCGTACTCTATTTTAAGCTTATTAAATTCAGCTACAAGTTCCTTTTGTTTGTTCAAATCCTTAGGCGAACCGCCTACTTCTATTTCAGTAAGCGTACCCATCGGTGAACCGATTGTTGTTGCAACAAGTTTTTCACCTGCAACAAGAGTTCCACCAACCAACAAGCCGTTCTTTCCTGCAACAGTAACACTACCATCACATTTAATATTACTCTTCCGAATTGAATCCGACATAATGTTTCCACCAGCCGTTACCTTACAGCTTTCAATAAACTTAGCCGTGATGTCTTGCGCAGCAATAAGTTCGCCCTTATCCGCGCCTTGAACACCATTACCAAGCACGATACTACCGTTTTCAGAAATCAAGGTAGCAGCCTCGCAAACGCCATAAACCTCAATATTTCCTGCGGCACGCACTTCAAAACCAGTAACAACATTACCACGAATGGTTACTTGACCATTAAAATCAATATTACCTGTGGAGTTATCAACATTCGCCGCAATTTCCAAATGTGGCGAAATATTAATCTTACCTTCTGTCAAAAGCAACTGCCCACTAACATCAGCAAGAAGATGCAACCCGTCAGGAGAAAGAGCCGTTCCCTTACCACGCGGAATAACTGCCGCTGGGCGCGCCTTAGGCGCAGGAATAACATTTCCATAAACGTCAACGCCGTCTATGCCTTCCTTCGCGGGAACACTGGTAACAAGCACGTCACCACGATTACACAGCCTAAACATATCAAGTTGTTTAAAGTTTACCGTACCGTCTTCCATGATTTTGGGCTTAGGCTTAATGTTTGAACGGTCGAAGTGGAACTGTAAAAACCCATCCGTTCCATTCGTAGGCGCGTTACCTTGCGCAATCAACATTTTGCGCCCGTACCGCTTCATAGCCAAAACATTTTGAATTAATTCGCTATTAGGAACAATTTTTTGCTCCTGCAATTTTTGAATAACTTCCTCCGCAGGCATATCTCTGCCATTATTGACGGGGGCTTGGAATGTGATATAAGCCTGCATACGGTCGTCCGTAACTTCAATAAGTGCAGATTCGCCCACTTGAATAATAGCAGTGCTACCTGAAATTTTAACCTCAACGCGTGGTTCTTGGCTCTTGAGTGCCTCGCTTAGAGTGATGTAATCAACATCTTTTACTCCGTATTCATCTACTAAATCTGTGACCTGTTGACGCGTTGCGCGAATATCGCCCTCATTCACAAGAATCAAGTAAACGCCGTCTTCCTTGACAACAAGGTCGAAATGTTTTCCTTTTTCAGCCATGCTAAATATCCCTCTCCCTGTTTCGGGTTATGCGAACAGCAAATTCTTATACCTACCAAGTTTGCCTTGCAATCTCGTGATTGCTTTGGTATGAATCTGCGACACCCTAGATTCTGACACCTTCATAATGCTACTAATTTCTTTCAACGTCAAGTCCTCAAAGTAGTATAAGGTTATGACAAGTCTTTCCTTTTCTGACAGTTTGCCGATTGCGTCGGCTAACATTTCCTTGCGTTCCTGTCGTTCAGTTTGTTCTTCTGGTGAATCCATACGGTTTGTCACCAGCGACGTGAATGAAGCCTCGTAGTTCTGCTCCATAAAATCGTCAAGGCTAACCAGCGAAAGCACTGAAGACTTTCGCATTAAATCCTGCGTTTCTTCAAGGCTCATGCTTAGTTTTTCAGAAAGTTCTTCATCGGTAGGCTGGCGACCAAGTTCATCTTCAAGTTGGTTATAAACTTGCTCCATTTGTTTGTTCTTCTGCCGCAAAGTGCGTGGAACCCAGTCCATTCTGCGAATATGGTCAATAATCGCGCCGCGTATTCTAAAAGATGCATACGTTTCAAACTTGACACCTTTTGCATTGTCAAATTTATCAATTGCGTCAATCAGCCCGAAAATTCCATAACCCACCAAATCGTCATGCTCAACATGCTGCCCAATATGAATCAGCATCCGCCCAGATACATACTTAACCAAGGGAGCGTAATGTAAAATTAGCTTCTCTTTCAGCGTGGGGTTTTTGTCGGCAATATATGCTTGCCACAAACTATCAAGGTTTGTCATGCCGCCTATCAAATCCTTTTTGCTTTTGTTTATGACGCGTCGTTAAGAGGCATAGGCTCCATAAACGGGTCACTAAGCGTATCGTCGTAATCCATCATTGGCATCGGCTCTAGTTCCATCATTGGCTCAGATTGCAACGGCTCACTAAACATAACGTCAGTAGGAGTTGGAGGAGCTTCGTTGTTTAAGCTTGCCATGAAAGCTTGATATTCTGGGTCGTCAGATAAGTCGTACTCGTCGTTATTAGGCACAAAAACCTGCTTAATCAGAATACTACGTGCAAACTGCCCAATAACATAAAACAAGACAATTGCCACACTAACCCACCATGCCATAAAAGCAAGAGTAGACGGCAATCCAAACAACAAATGCCAAACAAACCCGCCCGTCACCACTAAAGCGGCAAAAATGCAAATAAGCAAATGCGCCCTGTTCAACTGATAAGACATAAAATCCCCACCTTTATTATTGAATTGCATCTGACTTTGAGACGTATGCTATAGCTTGCCAATGCATGTCATTGGCGAAATGCGACTATGTCGCCTTTTTTAAAGTACCCTAATTCCTTGCCCAATAGCCTTAATTAAAAACTTTCCATCTTCGGCATAAAGTTCCACGGTACGCCCAAAACTCGCGCCCGTTTCCTCAGCGATTAATGGAATGCCCATTTCCTTCAAAATGCGCTTTGTTGCTTCAACATTACGGTCTCCAACACGAAGGTTTTCATTGGTGGCATTGAAGGCAAACATTTGCGCACCGCCTGCAATTTTCGCTTTTAAACTGGCTCGCTTCGCGCCTAGGCGTTCCATTTGCGCAACCAACTTAACTAAGGCGGTATCCGCAAACTTAGCATGGTTAGAATTATTATGAATTGCTTTGGAATCTGGCAGCATGATATGCGCCAACCCAGCAACTTTCATATGTGGGTCGTACAGGGCAATTCCAACACACGAACCAAGCCCCAATGTAGTAAGAACACCGGGGGACTTCGTGGCGTTCAAATCAGCCATGCCCACAACAATCATATTTGCTTTACCCGGCATATTACTCCACTCCTAAGGCGCGCAGTATCCTATAAAAAGAGTGCAAATTAGGCACTAAAACGAAACAACCCGAAAACTTGACATTCTCAATAGAAATTTGCGATTCGATAAAAAGCATTTTGTCGGCCATTCGTCCGAATTCGCTTGCGGGTACGGAAAGTATAGCGTTCGCCATATCCACAGACATATATGGAATAGACGGTTTAATCTGCGAATTAGTAAGCCCTGCCAACGAACCCAAGTACGAGCTTAACATAATGTTTCCAACTTCTTCAATAACAGAACGCTCCATAACGCCAAAATTCAATTTATCCTTGGGCGGCGGAGTACCAATAATCAACTCTGCGATATTATGCGCCGCGTCAAGCTCCATCAAATGCATCATCATGCCTTGAATGTTCCCCGATAGCGACACCAAAATACCAACAATGATATTCTCGGGGCCACCCACAAAGTTTGCAATGTTATGAAAATCTGTCCAAGAAACATTGGGAACAGGCATTGTCACCTTCTTGTTTACCATTGTTGAAAGCGCGGTTGCTGCATGGGCTGTCCCCATGCTACCTATTTCTTTCAAAATGTCAAGATGGTCATCACTGAATATGTTTTCAGCACTTGTTTTAGCCATGTCTACGTTTCCCCCTTTACTATCTGGGACGTGCCTTTTTTAGTTCTTCGCGCTGCATTTTGTACATGAATCTGATAATCTTTTCTTGGTCCGACTCTGGCATCATTGAAAAACGAATACCGTACTGGAATGCATATTTGGAACTTTTGGGCAATTGCGTTTTTGTGCGAACATCACCAAATGCAATAACCAAGTCATCTCCAAGCGGAAGTTCGATGTTTAACAAATATCCCTCGTGCAGGTTTTTGTCGGTAAAAATTTTCGCACCACCCGCACTAAGGTCGGTAATCATGCCTTCCTCGCGTTCTGCCTGTTGCCCACTGGAGTATACAACGGCATAGGTAATCCCAATAAAACAATTAAAACGAAACGCAGAACGCCGTTGGATTTTTTCACCACCGTCATCTATGTGAAATTTCACCACATCGAAGCCGTCTACGTCCCCATATGCCATCATTGTTGCGTTGAAAATGTAGGTTGCGTTGTCGGTCAGCAGGCGCAGTATGAACTTCCCGCCCTTTTGCAATTGAACAAGCCTGTTTCTTTCAATGGGTGCGTGAATTAATACCTCGTTTGCTTCGGGAATTAACACCTCTATTTTGCATGTATACCCAGCACTTGGGCCGTCGCCGGGCCGCTGAATCTGCACCCTCGCTCCTGATTTTAAATTCTCAATATACAACCTACTAAACCCCCTACGCGCCAAATCGTCCTATTAATTTAAGCACAAAGTTTTGAATATTGCTTTTCTTACCTGTTTCTAATTTTAACAGCTTTGCGCAAATTTCGCTATATTTATTTGCACTTTCTGCGAATGGATATTGAATTGACACAGGTTTCTGCTTGCGCACGGCGCGCACCAAGTATGAATCAAATGGAATGCAACCAAGGAATAGTAGTTTAATCCCCAGAAAGCGCGCAGATACGCCGTTTAATTTATCGTATACATCGTTTGCTTCTGACTCGTTTACTGCACAGTTTACCACAAGCTTTAACACGCCAACATCGGGCATTGTTGCTTTCACGGATTTTATTAATGCGTAAGCGTCTGCAATGGCAGTCGGGTCGGGCGTGGTGACAACTATTGTGTCCGACGCGGCTTTGATGAAATTTGTCACTGCGTTGGAAAGTCCTGCCCTTGTATCAATTATAATATAATCTGCCAATGCGTCCAAGCGTAAAAATCCATCGGTTAGGCGTAAAATTTGGTTGTCAGTTAAATCGGTTAATGCCGACATTCCTGAACCACCTGATAAGAACATACAACCCAGTGGCCCAGTGGTTAGTGCGGCTTCAATATCAACCACGCCATTTATTACATCTGCAACTGTGTGTTTTGGAACGATTCCTAATAATATTTCAACATTCGCAAGCCCGAAATCTGCGTCAATTATTACCACACGCTTGCCCAACTTGCGCATTTGAATTGCCATATTAATTGAAAAATTCGACTTCCCTACCCCGCCTTTTCCGCTGGCTATTGCTATAACCTGCGCGTTCATTGTACTTTTGGACTCGTCATGTTCGGGAGGGTCGCTATTTTTCTGTAACATCAACTCGCGAAGACGCTTTGCTTGGTCCAATACCATCATCAGGACTTTCCGCCTTCCGCATAAGGATGTATGCCGCCCTCAATAAGCCCCAATAGCGATTTTGCGATTTTGTCGGGCTTTATAGACTCAAGGTCATCAGGGACGTTTTGTCCAAAGGTTACATATGCGGCCTTTTTCTCCGCTTTGCAACATATATTCATAAGCGAACCCAGCGTTTCCGCCTCGTCCAGCTTTGTGAAAATCAAATTGTAATCTGTTAGCGAATCGAATACATTTACTATTTTGCATAAATCTGAATAACGGGTTGTTACACTTAAAATAAGATACCTTTTGCTGTCGGGAACTGCTTCTAGTAGGGCTTTCAACTCGTCCATGCTGTCTGCATTTTTATGGCTTCGTCCAGCGGTGTCTATTAGAACGATGTCATTTTTTGCGCGTAGGGCGTGTAGATGCTCTTCCATTTCTTCGGGTCTGTAAACTACTCTTATATCAAGATTTAGAATGTCGGCATATGTTTTCAATTGCTCAACGGCGGCTATTCTGTAGGTGTCTGCCGTGATTAAGCCTATGCGAAGACCATGTTTTAACGTGAGAATTGAAGACAGTTTTGCAATGGTGGTGGTTTTTCCAACACCTGTTGGTCCCATGAATATAATTGTTTGGGCTTCGCCTTTGTTTGTATCTATTAAGGTTGGCCCTTTTAAAATGTCAACTATACTGCCATATACGGCTTTTACAAGAAGGCGCACGTCTATTTGACTGGCTTCGTCTACTTCTTCTAAGTCGCGCAGAATATGCTCGGCAACTTCGGGCATTACATCTTGCCCTATCATTGTATCGTAGAATAACTGCATTATGCTGTGACCGTATCTTTTGCCTGTGTCGGCTTCAGCTTCGGTTTTTGGTGCGCTTGCTTCTGTTTGGTTTTTGGCGGCGCGTTTTGATGACTCGTTTTGCTCCAATTGGTTTGCGGCTTTACGTGCTTCTTTTAGGACTAATGTCATAGATTCTTCTATTGACATTGCGCCAGCCGCCGCATTACCTTCCGCTAGGTCGGCAGAAAGCGGCTTGCGCTCTTTTAATGGTTGCGAGTACTGCGCGGCTTGAATCTCCGAATTTTTCAGCAGATTCATAAATTCTGTATCGTCTTCCCGTGCCGCTGTTATTATTACGCTTGGTTGACGGAAAAACCCTAACAAGCCCGACGCAGGTTTCTGCTTCACGCTTATTATTGTTGCGCCTTCTCCCATTTCCTCAATGATTATAGGCATTAGGGCGGCTTCGCTTTTACCTTCGTAGCGTTTTACCTTCATTATACACTCACCATACCCACAGATTGTACCTCCGCGGTTTGGTCAATTTCGCCATAACTAAGCACAACCAAATCGGGGGCAATTTCGTCTACAAGTTGTTTGAAGTACATACGCACAAACGGCGATGTTAATATAATCGGCATAACTCCGAGGGACGTAAGCTTGCTTACTTCCTTCTTTAGACTGTCGAACACGCGCTGACTTAGTGCTGGGTCTATATTTACGAAGCTTCCGATTTCTGTTTTTTGAATGTTTCCTGTTAGCATCTGCTCTAGGGCGGGGTCGAGGGTTATTACTGTGTTTACGCCTTGACCGAAGAATTTCTTTGATATTGCGCGGCGTAATGCGGCGCGAACGTATTCCGTTAGCATGTCTGTGTCTCTTGTTATGGGGGCGTAATCTGCTAAAGTTTCCAGAATTGTTACGAGGTCGCGAATGGAAACACTCTCCTTCAAGAGTTTCGACAATACCTTTTGGACTTCACCAACGGACATATATTTTGGAATAAGTTCATCAACCAATACAGAGTGCGATTCTTTTACGTGGTTGATTAGCTTCTGAACATCTTGACGCGAGAGGAGTTCGTGCAGGTGCTGGCGCACTACCTCTGTTAAGTGGGTTGCTATAATTGCAGGTGGGTCTACTACGGTGTAGCCCAGTGCTTCGGCGCGTTCGCGCTGGGATTCGGAAATCCACATTGCGGGAAGACCTGCGAATGGTTCTACCGTTTCGATTCCGTCAATTTCTTCCTCTACATAACCAGAATTCATTGCCATGTAATGGTCGAACATTATCTCGCCGCCTGCTACTTCTACGCCCTTTATGAAAATCGTGTACTGGTTAGGACTTAGTTTTATATTATCTTGCAAGCGTATTTGCGGGATTATTGCACCAAGTTCCAAGGCTATATTGCGCCGTATCATTACTACGCGCTCTAACAAGTCACCGCCTTGGTCTGCCGCTACTAGCGGAATCAGCCCGTAGCCGAAACATAGACGAATCATGTCAACATCTGTAAGAGGTAGCATGTCATCTGGACGGCGCATTTCTTCGGCTTCTACGTCATCTGTGGTTATTTCTGTTTCAATTGCCGCAATGGTTTTTCTCTTTCTTATACGAAGCCCTGTTACTACCAGCGCGATACCTGCGGGTATGAAAATCAGAGGTGGCATGTTGCCGAAAATCCCCAAACCAGTTAGGGAAACACCCGCGATTAAAAGCACCAGCGGTTGCGATAAAAGCTGTTTCGCAAGCGCGCCGCCAACTTCTTCCTCTGCGGTTGCTTTCGTAACAATCAGACCTGTTGCAATGGAAATCAACAGTGCTGGAATTTGAGAAACAAGACCGTCACCAATGGTTAAAAGCGCGAACAGCCCTAGTGCGTCACCAATGGGCATTGATTCGCCTGTTGCCAGACCAGTCGCACCCATTGCGATTCCACCGATAAGGTTTACGAAAACAATAATGATACTAAAAATCGCGTCACCTTTTACGAACTTTACAGAACCGTCCATTGCGCCGTAGAAATTAGATTCATCTTGGATTTTTTTGCGTCGTGCCTTTGCTTCGTCTTCATTGATTAGACCTGTGTTCAAGTCAGCATCAATTGCCATTTGCTTACCAGGCATAGCGTCCAAGGTGAAGCGAGCCGTTACCTCTGCAACGCGCTCCGAGCCTTTAACGATAACGATAAAGTTTACCAAAACAACAACTAGGAACAAAATCAGACCCAGAATCATATTGTCTTGCGCAACAACATTTGCGAAAGTATTAATAACTTCGCCAGCATAACCTTCGCCAAGAATCAAACGCGTAGTGGAAACACTCAGCGCGATTCTAAACAGCGTGATTACCAACAAAATCGTGGGAAACATTGACATTTCCAATGCTTCTTTGGCATATAGGGCATTAAGCAGAATAATCAGCGCAAGCCCAATGATTACCATAAGAAAAAAGTCAATAAGCCAATGCGGCAATGGTACGATAATTGCCAGTACACACGCCACAATAAATATCCCGATAACCGCTTCTTTTTTCATCTTTCTCGTCCACACTCCCACTAAAGGGTTGATACGTCCCCCTGTGTTTACTAAAAAGTATTAACACGCACTATAGTATAACCTAACATCTAGTTAGGCGCAACTTTTACCGCGCTTATGAGAATAATTTCCTTACCTCATCTTCAGAAAGCAGATTTATGAAGCTTCCACCCTCTGTGATTACGGAGTCTATTAAGCCCCGTTTCTTCTCTTGTAAAGCCATAATTTTTTCCTCAATTGAATCTTTTGCCACTATGTTGAAAACTTGAACGGCTTTTTTTTGCCCGTACCTGTGAGCGCGGTCGGCGGCTTGTTCCATTACGGAGGGGTTCCACCATGGGTCGTAGTGAATTACTACGTCTGCGCCAGTTAGGTTTAGCCCTGTTCCTCCCGCTTTCAGCGAAATTAGGAATAGGTCGCATTCGCCTGCGTTAAAGCTTTCGGTCATTTCCATGCGCTCTTTTGCTTTTGTTGCGCCGTCAAGGTAGAAGTATGTCACAGGTTCGCCGCGCATATTGGAAATTTCTGTTGATGCTAGAGCTTCTTTAATCAGCGCGAGCATCTGCGTAAACTGCGAGAATAATAATACCCTATGCCCCGAATCTAATGCAAGTTGAATTGTTTCCAAGGCGAGGGTTAATTTTCCGCTACCGCCTTCGTAGTTCTCTGTGAATAACGCTGGATGACAGCAAATTTGCCGCAATCGCGTAAGTTGTGCAAGGATTCGCATTCTGTTATCTGCGAAGGAATCCTCTGCAATTATATCGTCAAACGCACCTATCGCCTCAAGTAGGTTTGCTTGGTAGATTTTTTTCTGCTCGGTAGTTAATTCGGCGGGTAGGGTTGTTTCGGTTTTTTCTGGGAGTTCTTTTAACACATGCTTTTTTATGCGGCGTAGCACAAACGGGGCTATTTGACTGCGAAGTTTTGCTGCTGCTTCGTTGTCGTTGTGCTTTATTATTGGCGTTTCAAATAAGCGACCAAACTTGCTTGCTGTGTATAAATACCCAGGCATTATAAAATCAAAAATTGACCATAATTCCGTCAAAGTGTTTTCGATTGGCGTGCCTGTTAGCGCGAAACGCACTCGACCTTTTAATTCCTTTATGCTTTTTGACGCTTGCGTGCTTGGGTTTTTGATGTTCTGTGCTTCGTCAGCGATTATATAGACGAACTCCATTTCTTCGTATGCTTCCACGTCACGCTTTAACATATCATATGTTGTAATGAATACATCAATGTCGCGAGTTTTTAATAGTTCGCGGCGTTTTTCTGGCAACCCCGATATTACTTGTGTTTTTAACTGTGGCGCGAATTTTATTATTTCATTTTCCCAATTGTACAGCAAAGACGTTGGCGCGACTACTATTGATGGTAGTCCGTTTTTTCGTTCGCTTGCTAATAGAGCGATTACTTGCAGGGTTTTGCCTAGCCCCATGTCGTCTGCCAAGATGCCGCCGAAGCCGTAATGTGCTAGGGTTTTCAACCAGCTATAGCCTGTTTTTTGATACTCGCGTAGTATGCCGCTTAGTCCTTTGGGCGTTCTGAAACCTAGACTTGAATTGTTTTGGAAATGTGCGAGAAGGTTTTCAAAATTGGTATCGCGCTTTAGGGTGTGAGTTTCGGCTAGTGCGTTGGCTTTTGTTAGTTCGTCTACATATAATGCGCGGTATGCGGGTAGCGCGATTGACTTGCCTTTTACTTCTTTTTTGGTTACGTCCAGTGCTTCTAGGAAACCTGCGGCGGCTGTTACGGCTTCATCGTCTAGGGTTATGAAACGACCGTCTTTTAGACGGAAGAATTTTTTCTTTGCGCGATAGGCTTCTAGGGCTTCTAGTAGTTCGTTTATGTCGTAGCCCGAATCCTCTAGGGAAACTTTCAACAAATTTCCTGTAAGGCGCAATCCTATTTTGGGTGATTGCGCTCGTATTGTCTTTTTTTGCAAATCTTCGCTTACGAAAATTTCTGCGCAGTCGCGAAGAGTTTCTATTCCTGTTTGCATGTGTAGGAATGCGTAAATTAAATCGTTGCCCCTTAGGCGGTACAATTTCCCTATTACGTCCTCGAAGAATCCTAGTGATGCCATTCTGCGGCGTAGGGCGTATTCCGCTACTACATCGCGAATTGCTTCGTTTTGTGAGATTTCGTATTCTTCGTCTTCTTCGTCAAACGCGTCTATTACTTGGTTTTCGTAGTGAAATTCTACTCGCCCTGTGATGTCTTTGCCTTCTATATCAAAATACATTTTTGCCCTTAGCGTAGAAATTTCCCCTTCTGGGGAATCTCCAACTACTGAATCGACTACGCCCATTTTGTTTAGACGTGGCAGAATCACTGTTAAAAACCGCAATTGGTCGTTGCCTGTGAATAGAATCTCGCGGGAGGGTGTTTCTTCCAATGCTTTTAGGAAGGACGATAAAAGCTTTCCGTCTGCCTTTGGCATACGATAAAGTCCACCCTCCGCGAGAATGTAATACGATGTTGCGCCACGAAGCACACGATGGTGAAAATCTCTTGAATGCGCGACTGTGCCAGTAACAAGATGGCGAATTGTTAGCCCAAAAGAGGGATAACCGTCCCGCAAATGCACTCGCTGCCCGAAGTCCGAAACGCATTCAAGCGGCAGACCTTCGCAGATTTCAAAAAATTCATCTGTGTTGCGCGGGGTCAAATATAACTCGCGGCTGGCAAAAAGCGGGTGATGCGTAAACTGGAATTGCCTACTTAAACGCTTGCCGATTTCGGCATACATAGCGTCTTCGCGGGTGATGAAGTCTATCAGTTTGCAGGAAACTTCATCGAATAATTCGCGCCTGTGCGAAATGGTAAGCCCCTGCCCATATGTTACAGTTTCGTGACTTTTGCAACTGTTCACAAAACCCGAAATGCTTTTGACAACATACATGCGCGAATAACCCACAGTGAATGTCAAAAAAACGCCTTTCGGATTGCAGTTTAGAACGGGGGCAAGTTTTAGCAAAGCCCCTTGCGAAGTTCCATCTTCGCTGATGGGAAGGATTAGAGATTCGTCAATTCCATCATAAATAATCTTCTCAAGATTATTCGTGAGGTTGCGGGCGTGCTGGCGCATTTTTTCCGCAGAAAACATACGCGCATGACCTTCCGCATGGGCGAAAAGCACCGCCACCACATGTTTACATGCGCCGCGCCAAATGCTATGGCTTTCGCAAGAACACGCATAGCCAGACAGCGCACCAACACTATCCAGCTTTAGCGATACTTCGTAGTTTTTGTAATTTCCCTCTACGCTTGCGCGTATGGTTGTAACGCCCTCGGTTTCTTCCGTTGCGTTGAATGAAAGTAGTTTTCCGTCACGGTAGTACCGTTCGCCGCGTTCGTAGACATCGGCATTTGAACTTATGTTTAAAATTGTGCCCTTGGTGATGGCAGCCGTCTGCGATGCAGGCATCAAGCACCCCTACGATAAAAATTAGAGATTTTAAAGATAAAAGATTTAAAGATTAAGACCTTGGGACGCTGTCCCAAACCCTGCAAGGGGGCACAGCCCCCTTGACCCCGTTTTTTTGGTTTTTTATTGATGTGGTTGATTTTGATTACAGGATATGGCGGTCTAGTATTGTTACTAGGTTTGCTATTTCTGGTTTTGAAATGTTGGCTACTGCGCCAAGTTTTGTACCCATGTTTCGGTGGTCGTCGGTGATTAGTGACGAAAATACTAGGACTGGGATTTTTCTTAGCACTGCGTCTTCTTTCATTAGCTTTAGGAGGCGGTGTCCGTCCATTAGTGGCATTTCTATGTCGGTTATTACGGCGCATATGTGGTTTTCTATTGGTTCGCCGCTGTTTTTGTAGCCTTCTAGCAGAGTCCACGCTTCTTGTCCGTTGGCTGTGCATACTATGTTTACATATCCCGCTTTTTCTAATGAGCTTATGATTAGACGCTCTAGTAGGGGGGAGTCTTCTGCAATTAGGATTGGTTTGGTTGAACGGTTGCGCATTCCTAGTTTGTCAATGTCGTTTGGCGAGAAGCCCATGTTGGGGCTGATGTCTATTAGAATTTTTTCAAAGTCGATGATTGTGATTAGTTTTTCGCCGTGTTTTGCTATTCCTGTCGCCATTCCTTCTTCGCCGCCGTAGATTGTGCTGTCAGGTTTTTCTATGTCTGACAGGCGCACTACATCGATAGCTTCTACTCCGTGTACATGGAACGCCGTTTCAACATTATTTAGCTTGGTAATAATTAAAATGTCCCGCTCTTCGTCTTCCGAAGGGGGTAGCCCCATGTACGCCGCTAAGTTTATAACGGTCATTGTTTCCATGCGTGGGCGGAATATTCCTTCCACGAATGGGTTTGAGTTG
>Ga0123355_10003437_pt1 | contig 22705 bp, 21 predicted proteins | sample TergutEmb28metaG_3_FD_89872 | JGI IMG/M metagenome (GOLD analysis project Ga0123355, IMG submission 89872) | Embiratermes neotenicus P1 segment gut microbial communities from Petit-Saut dam, French Guiana - Emb289 P1 | ecosystem: Host-associated > Arthropoda: Insects > Digestive system > Gut ... | reverse complement strand
GGCGCGGATGATGGCCCCGATCCCGGCCCTGTTCCCAGTTCCGTTCGAGCAGTGGGTTACTTCAGTCAATCGCTACTGGGTCGCTTGTGCCTAGCTCCGAAGAAGAAGGGTTTACTCAGGCTAAACGTTTTGCCCTGCATTCAGTCATTCAGGTATCAGAATCGATGCCATTCGGCAGTATGCTGGTTTGCTTGTGCAGGAGATGCCGGTTGCATATTTGACCCTAACCACACGTTGGCCTCTGAGCACCGCGTAATCTGACTCGGCTCAAAACCTGCCAAGCGAAAGAACGACACAAATTTGGAGAAGGCGCTCGGAGCCAGTCGGGATCGAACCGCCTCACCGTTGCGAACGATGTAGTGCTCTGCTACTCCCGCGCTGATTCCACAAGACTTATAGGCGAAAGAGTCACTCAGAACGGCGATTTATTGGAACACGATCGGAACGTAAACGGCAGAGGCGGCGATCGCCAAGACCCAAAAGAATTAAATGCCACCACCACTCACAAGACTTAGATAAGCGCAGCGAGATTTGGTTGAATTTCGCTTCACTTCTGCCATTACTTCGTCATCGGTCGACTCTCTGACCAATGGATTCTTAGCTCAGCACTCAGCGTACGCGCTTCACAGCGCCTTTGGTGGAAGTCTCTCTTCTATTACTCTTTTGAGGATGAATGCCCAGGTCGTGCCATGACATTTCCGCGAGGTTGACGTCGTAGTAGTTTGCAGCTTTCTCGATGTTCGCGAACGCCAAAGCACGGTCGGCATCGGAGACGTCGACGACTTGATCGAACCGCGCGACCGCGTTACGCACATGTTGTGCGTCGGTCAGTGGTTCTTTACGCTGCTTCGGAAACGCGCAGACGCTGTCGGGTAGTCGCTCTGCATCGTCAGCCGTCCGTGTTTCTCGTGAGGTTTCCAGGTCGCTCTTGGCGTGTCTTTGCCATGCTTTCTTCAAATGATTTGGCTAGGCTAGAGGGCAAGCGCGGGTCTCTCATTTGTTTCCCCACGATTCGTGAGGTGAGTTGCTCATCGCCCAGTTGATGACTGCATTTCTTCGGGTGTCAGTTGAGTATTGAACAGTTTCAGGCGGGAACCCACGACTTGCTTCACGGACTCTAGGACCGGCGGAAGAATCTTATATGGCACAACTTCGTTCGGTTGACAGGTCAGACTGCCTTCGAGGGACCGGCGCCAGGCGACCCGCAGTTCGGTGTTGATGTGGATGATGTTGATTCCAGCAGCAATCGCGCGTAGGAAATCTCCGTCGTCGGTTCCCGACCCGCCGTGCAAAGTGAGAAACACTTCAGATGCCTTTTTGATCTCAGCAATTCTCTCGATATTCAGGTGCTTCTTGGTTTTCCCGTCGACCATGCTTTCGAGCATCCCATGCATGTTGCCGACCGCAGGAGCAAGGATGTCGATTCCCGTGCAATCGACAAATTGTCGAGATTCGTCAGGTGTGGTGAGGTTCTGGAATTCGTTGCGAACGGTTTCGTGGATTTCAGAGCCCGTTCCGATGTCGCCTATCTCTCCCTCCGCGAGGATCGCGGGGTTGATCGCTTTAATGGCTTCAACAGTTTCCTTCGTGCGAGAAACGTTCTGGTCGAAGGGGAGCGCGGAAAAATCAATTACGACTGCATCGAACCCTGCCCTCGTCGCCTCCACCGCTTTTGCCAGTGAATGCGTATGATCCGCGTTAAGGAAAATCGGGACGCCATGTTCCCCGCGCATGACTTTCACAAGCGCTGCGAGTTCATATGTCCCGAAAAAGTCTCGCTCTCTTTCCGACGCGCCAACGATCACCGGAACTCTGACTTCAACAGCGGCTGTGACAACTGCCTTCAGCAGCACCAGATCGGCAACATTGAAATGGCCTAGCGCCGCGCCTTGTTGTTGCGAACGAGTCAATACATTTCGTAATGCATCCATGATTACGGTCCTTTCATGATGAACGTTGTCTGACCGTCTGACTGATTGGGATGTTCCAGTATGCTGTTGATTTCTGTGATTTGGCAACCGCCAGCAAACTGCTCGCGGATTCTTTCAGCCGGAAATCTCTACGATCACGTTTCATTTCTTGGGAGACCTACATCATTACATCTCCAGTCTTCCTGTGGGAACAAAAGTGAGACTTCACGTGAAGCGCTGACTCTGCTTGTCGATCACACATGTTGTTATACTTGACATACTTGTGTCTGAAACGCGGGGCTGGGATACTCCTTGTCGTCCTTCTATATAGGAAGAGTAGAAGATTTGGACTGGAAACAACACGGTGTGAAAATTGTGCGCGCTGGGGAACTGGACACCAACACACCCCAAAGCCCTGGAATGACACGGGCGGCCGCCATTACGAAGGCGCGTACCGGGGCCACCAAGTTGTGGGCTGGTACCGTAGTTGTTCAGCCGCACGCCAAAACTGCCCCGCACCATCATGGCGAACTGGAGACGGTAATCTACGTCGTGCGAGGTCGTGCCCGGATGCGCTGGGGTGATCGTTTAGAGTTCTGGGGTGAGGCAGAGCCCGGGGATTTCATTTACGTTCCACCCTACGTCCCGCATCAGGAAATTAACGCCCGCCCAGATATGCCGTGTGAAGCAGTGATCGTCCGAAGCGGGCAGGATCCGGTGGTCGTGAATCTCGAAATCGAGAGTCCCGAGCCTCCAAATGAGAGCGAAGGCGAGAAGCCATTTCACCCCCGCCATTAGCGGCCCGGAGATCAAAAACCGTCCGCGAGGGCGGACCCGAAGTTGCCCGAGCCGGTTGTGCGCAGACGCTTCGATCTTCGACCGCTCAGTCGGAAATTTCTTTCGGGAGTATCAGCCGGTCGTGGATTCGTCGTATCTGTTCGACGATACCGGCTCTACACCACTGACAATCGCATTTAGAACGGGGAGCAAGCCCCGTACCTTGACAAGTATCAGGGGCTGAATATCAGGCAAAGGGACTCTGAGTACTTGGAGTCGCCATGGTCAGCGCCGTGCTCGGACTCACAGCCGGGATAGCCGACGTAGGGAATGGCACGAAGAGGTGAACAAACCGTGCGTGTTTGGGGCGTTTGCGTACCAGCGCTTGACCCTCGTTGCGGATGGAAACGCTTCTTGCGGTCCCATTATTTGATCTTGAGTTCGACGCGTGACCGTCCGTCTGTGACCGTCGCCGTGAGGTCGCTCGCCATGAACACACGTGTAGGATCGACTTTGCCGTCGCTAAGCAAGGCATCGCGGATCGCCTTGGCGCGCGCCGCGCCAAGAGCGGCGAGCTCCGTGCTCGACGGTGCAAAAGTCGTTCGTAGTTGCGTGCGAAGCCATTGCGTCTCGAGAATCTCTCGGCGGCCGTCTTCACTCAGATCAGACTGGTTGCTCGCAGTTTTGAGCGCTTCAGCGCTGAAATCGGGATATTGTGGTGTTTTGCCTAGTTTCGACGCATAGAGATTTAGAAGATCCTTATGCTGGTCGTCGGTGCCGAGTGTTGCGAAACCTCCCTGGTTGGTGTCACTTCCCATCGCTTGCTTGTCAATCTGAGCGTCTGTGATGGCAAGGGCGTCCTCCTGGGTTGTGGGCGACGCGGGGATATCAACCTGCAGTTCAGGGCGGTCCGCCATTGTCTTGGCGAGCGCGCCCAGCGCGTCACTCGATCCGGCGGGTAATTCGGCGGAGCCGGGAGAGAAGTCCACGTACTGCGCCTTGTCCGCGCCGGCGAACAGTGAGCCAAGGAGGCGGAATGGTGAAGTGACAGCCTTTTTGATGACATTGCCGATAATCTGCGAGATGATCGGCCCGATGTGGAAGCTGGGATCGTCGAGCGAGCCGGTGACAGGCACATTCAGATCAATCACGCCATTCTTGTCCTTGAGCAGCGTCGTCGCAAGACGGATGGGCAAGGGCACGGCTTGCTTACTGCCCGTGGCCCGGCCCCATTGCAACTGGTCGATGATGATGTGGTGGTCAGCCTGGAGATGACGATTCACAATCTTGTAGGTAAGCTCGGTGGTGAGTTTGCCTCTGGCAATCGCATAGCCGGCATAACGATCGGAATACGGATCGAACACCGGCAGGTCGATGTTGCGGAATACCATATGCATATTGGTCTGCCGGTCATAGCCCAGCAGGTTCATGGAGCCGTTGATGGTGACGGGCGAATACTGGTCAATCACTTGGCCCTTGAGATCGATGGTGGCGACCTCGCTGGGTACATCGGAGATGTTGGTGATCGCGCCTGCGAGCGCGTCGATGCTCGCATGGAAGTTCGGCTGCAGGGACAAGTCCGCAAAGCTCATCGTGCCGTCGGCAATATCGAGCTTCTTTACGTGGACTTGCACTTCGGGCGCTGGAGCCGCTGTGGCGACGCCGGCAGGTGCCTTGGCAGGCGCTTGGACAGTGACCTGTTTTTGGGACGTGTTCTTGGCACTTAAGGACTGGAAATTGAAGGTGTGGTTGGGCAGGAACGTGATCCGACCGAAGGGACGGGAGAGACGGGCGTCGTCAACGGTGAGATGCTTCGTGCGATAGGTGACATGGTTCAAGGCGAAGGACTGCCACGCGAACAATTCGGCGTTTCCGTTCGTTTCATAGAGGCTGAAGTCATTTAGCGAGGCATCGGCGTCCAACTGCGCGGCCTCGAGATTGCTACCTTGGACGCGCAACCTGCCGGAAGCATTGACATTGCCGGATCTGATTTCAAGGTCCGGCTCTGGCGGCAGATAGGGGAGAAGCGGTCGTAGCTCAAGGTTGGAAAGCTTGAACGTCACGGCAGCCTTATCACCTGCCGGCGTCACGGTACCTTGCGCGACAATGGCGGAGCGGGGCTCGATCTTCGCGCTAAACTTGAAGGAAAAGGGCACTCTAAGGTCGGAGCTCACGCCCGCCGCCGACAGGTGGATGGGAGTGACGTTGATGTGAGCCGTCGGCGATACCGCTAGGTCCTCAAATCGCAACCGCGCATTGTCGAGCGTGAAAGACGCAAGGTTGACCTTCCAGGCGGGGGGCTCGGGTGGAGGCGGAGCTTGCACTCTGTGAGCAGCCGACTTCTTCGGCAGCATCGCCACCATGCTGATGCGACCATCATGTTCGCGGCGTAGCGGCAGGTCCACTCCGCTCAAGGCCACGCTACCGACTGAGAGCTTGCGGGCTTGGTAGTCGACCGCAGCATCCACTAATGTGGCGGTCGCCAGTTTGATGGTCTGGCCAGCGACATTCCCGGATGGGGCGATGCGCAAGCCCTCCAACGTTGCTTGTGGAACGGTGGCGCGCAACAGCATGACACCGTTCTCGGCATGGGTGAGTTCAAGCTGGCTGATACCAGTCCGGAATTGGTCGAGTTGGACGGTGCCATGGAACAGGGTTTTGCCGTCCGCGGCTAAATTGGTGGACGAAAGGGTAGGGGCGTGCATCGTGAGGCGTAGGCCGGTGTTGCCGTAGGACAAATCGTATTGCAGGTCCAGGCCGATAGCGCCACCCATTAACGTAATTGGCAGGTATTCGCCGGCGAATTGCTGGATCGTGCTGCTCTGCAGCCCGGTGACGGCGATGCGCCCGTGCGACGAGACTGGCGCGATCGAAAGATCGCCTGTCCATGCAAAACCTTCGCCACGGTCGCTTTTGGCACTGAGGGTAAAGGCGCTGCCCTCGGCCCGATTCGTCTGGAAATTAGTGAGGGTCAAGGCAACAGGAGTGAGGGTCTTTTCCGGGCTCGGTGTTTGGCTATTGTCGACATAGACGATTTTGCCCTGCGACACAGAGAGCACACCGATCCGCACGGCCGGACTCGGCCCGCTACTGTGCGTGCGCGGTTCCAATTCGGTCAGATTCAATGAATGATCGGGCCGCAACACGGCGCGTACGAAGGGGCGATCCAAGCGTACTTCGCGGAAATAATAGGCATGCTGCAATAACGACAGGATCGAGAAGCCAACCCGCAGATGGCCAATACTAACCACGGGCTCGGCGTCCCCCGGTATGGCGAGGTCGCTTACATCGAGGGTGAAGGTGAGAGGATTGAATTTGATCTTACCCAGGGCGAGAGACTTGTTCAGGTTGGTCTTGACCCAGGCTGTTGCCTCGTGACGGATCAGTCGCGGAACGAGATAGAACCCCGCCAGTATGTAGGAAACTGCCAGCAGAACCAGAACAAGCCCAACCCAGGTCCATTTACCGGGTCGCCATCTGTCCCCAACCTCAACTCGTGGATCGTCCCCGGACGGCTGGGTCGTCTTGCTGAAGTTTGGCGTCATATTCTTTTCACCGAGTCACTTCATGGACGTATGGCGCTCGGATATCTAACGTTTTGTGCCAGTGTGCACTTGTCGCCCGAGCTCCGTCAACGAGTTAAAATAGGGTTCGCCGGTCGCTGAACAACGCGTCCTGCGGCGCGCCGGCCATCAGCTCTCTGCCGATGATGCCGCCTATTTGGGAGAAGGTTCAGGAAGCCGGAAGGTTCAGGAAGCCGTTCCAGCGCTGGAGTGGCTGGAATTTCATTCCCTCCCGTATGGGAGGGTCTCGATGCGAAAAACAACCCTTCGTCTTCGATCGCAATAGATAAGATGATGGCCCTCACCGTCCCGAAATAACAGATGTTGGGGGCAAGAATTCATGGCCGATAAATCCAGGCGCCGAACAGGACGGCCAGGATGCTGTCCAACAAGCCGACGAGGATCGTGGTAAACAGCAACGTGTTTGGAAAGAGATTCATCGGTTGCAGAGCCATCGTAGGAATCACCCAGAAGACGATCCATATTGAGAAGGCACTACGAAGGGCTGTCTTTGGACCCGGCCCGTAGTGCGGCCGAAACCGTGCGTAAACCCACACTCCAAAGAGGCCGACAAGAAAGTTGGATGGGATAAAGGTTGTCCAGCCTGTAGGGGTCTTCCCGAGAGCGGCGAACGCGGCTCTCCATTGAGCATCGAGAAGCACGCCATGGATGAGGTATTCAACCACGTTGATCAACAAGCCAGCAGTCAATCCTCCGAGCATCAAGCCTTGAATGTTCATCTTCGGCTTGGCAGTTCGCATCGTCAATTTCCTATCTCAGGAAAATTCAGGAAGTGCTGGAGCGAATTCCGATCAAGTATACAAAGGTGACGGGGTGCTGCGTTCTCTCGCCGCTGGTATCGTTTTCCCCTTACGAGAGATCGCAAAGTTGGGGCAAGTTACGGTCTCGCAGCCCTGGAGGCGCTCGTCGGCACGCACGTCGGACGGTGCTCTGGCGCAAGGACGGAGAACGACGTAGGTGCTAACCTCTAGCGACAACGAGGAATCAGATTGAGCACCGAATGGCGTGAATTTTTAGTCCTGTGTGTCTTGGCGTTCTACTTGGTGGTGGCATTTGTGGCTGGCTGGAAATTCGTGGATAGGCTTATCCGGAAACAGAACCGGCGAATTGACTAGCCACAAGATAAAGAACTTCAGTAAGTGTTGACATACCTTCCTAGCTCCCTCCTCTGGGAGAAGCAGGAACCGCGCCACAATGTTAACTGGTAACGGAAGCGAATCAATAGCTTGCACTGAGTTATGCCGATTGCGACCTTGCCACAGATACAGACAAGGCTTTCCAGCGAAACTGGGCCACTCAGTAAGTTCGCCTGCGTACAATCCGGCGCATTTCGATCATCGCGAGGGGCACAATGTAGAAATCGCGATCCCGATGAATCAGGAGGTTGGGAGCGGTATCGCCGATGAGAAGACATCGTCCGGATCGAACCGTCGCTTGACCTCCCGCAGACGGCTCGCGTTGCTTCCGTACGCCGCACTGACCTGCTCATGTTCATCTGCCGTAAGGAAGTTCGCGTAGCCGCCGGGCAGCGCAAACGGGGCAAGCGCCCTGGCGAGACCTGACGCCCATTCCCTATGGACTTCGCCCTCCGCTTTCGAAGTCGGCTCCCACTCAGCAAAAATGTCTAACATGAAGTGTTTTCGACGCATACCGAATGCCGTTGCATCCTGAGCGATCCGCGTAGCTGCGCCATGCAGATGCTGCAGGCCTATGAAAGTGAGCGGCGTCGTTCGCTCAGCGCCGCCTTTGACGAGGGTGGAAATCATTTCCGGCGTGAGATCAGCAAACCATTGCGTGCGGATAAAGTGGTGGCGCCCATTGACGATACGATCGTCAAAGAGGCCGGCGACATCAGCATAGTTCATGGGAGCGACTTTTGTCACGATGGGCGTACCGAGCCTTTGCAAACGGGCAACGACTTCTTCGCCGCGTGCCGGTTCTCCGCTCCAAACCGGGAACAGGAACATCAACAGTTTGCCGTCAGGACCGGAGAGTCCACCGGCCTGGATATAGAGTTCGTCCGGAGCCGACGAGACTATCTGAGCGAACTCGCGCAAAATGGGCTCGGCCTCGGACCACGGGAAAAGGATTAAACCAGCCAAAACCTTGCTCAGCGGGTGCAGGCGAATCTGCATCGAGGTGACCACTCCAAAATTGCCGCCACCTCCGCGCAGGGCCCAGAACAGGTCTGGATTCCGCGAGGCGTCGGCCCATACAGCGCGGCCATCCGCAAGAACAACCTCTGCGCCGAGCAGATTATCCACGGCCAGCCCAAATCTCGTGCTCAAACGCGAATAGCCGCCACCGAGGAGAAAGCCCCCCATGCCGACGGGTCCGACGTTGGCGGTCACGGCCGCAAGCCCGTGCGGGACTACGGCATTCACGTCTCTGCATTTGGCTCCGCCGGCAACGGTCGCTACTCTCGCTACCGGGTCCACCTCAACACGCCGCATATGGGTGAGGTCGATCACGAGTCCACGGTCACGCAGTGCACGGCCCGCCCAGTCGTGTCCTCCGCCCCGTGTCGAAAGCAGAAGATTGTGCACGCGAGCAACGCGCACCGCGGCGCGAACATCTCTGACGTGTTCGCAGAGCGCAAACATCGCTGGCCGATACGTGACTGCGCCGTCCCAGATCTGTCGCACGGAGGGGTACGCTTCATCGCCCGGCAATACGACCCTGCCCTCCATCGCGGCGCGAAGATCATCCGATGCCGCCGCTAGTGCGGCGGGTTGCGCTCGAATGAATTTAGTGAGCGGCAAGGCCGCGGAACCTACACTGATCAATTTCAACAAGTCCCTTCTGTTGATCATGTTTTCGCCTTGTCTCTGACGCAATTACCCAGCAATTTGGAGAGCATCAAACAAACCTACAGCTTCCGCTGCTCGGTTCGCACCGACAGACGGTGGAGGGCATGACAGCGCCTGCTCCACGCCATCGCCGCCCCTTCGATCAGAGCGACGGGTTGCGCACTTGAACTAAGACACTTCAGAGACGCGATTTATTCCCGCCGAACTCGATCAAAACTGGGAACGCTCACGTCTGTTCCCGAACGCCTGAACAATTCCAAATGTTTGGGTTCGACTACGACGGAATCTCGAGCCACAAGAAATCCTTTCAGTCGCCCCCGACAGAATGGTTTCAAACGTTTGATTGTGCTCCGGGTCGTTCGGCGAGGGCCGAGTACATCGTGCCACCAAACCGCGAGGGCCGTGTCGTCAGTTTCACCACTCGTTCTAGCCCCGACTCGGTGAAGAGTTGGCGGAGTCTTTCGAAACCGACCGGATGTGGTCCCCATCTGTTCGGCTTCGATCGTTCATACTCCACGATCAGAAAGCGATCCGCCACAGACCGAAGCCTTTTTAGGAATATCAGCTGCTCTTGAAAAAAATGCAGCGTGTTTGCCATGAGAATTCCATTGACCGATGGTAGAGAGAGGTTGGAGCTCTGCAGATCGCGAACGATCTTACGAATCTCCACTCCGTTGTGCTGGTCTGGAATTCCCTCCAAGGCTCTCTGGTCGAAATCGACGGCATAGATCGTGCTACCGGGAGCCAGCAATTGAGCAAGGGCTACCGTGAACGTTCCCCTTCCGGAACCAAGATCACACCATGATTGAGGTTGCGCCCATTTAATGAGTGGCGTACGAATCAGTGCGGTGGCCTCGCTGGTGTTCATCTCTTCACTGTACTTGGCCGATTCAAGGAGTAAGGATGCTCGCTTCATCCTAGCGGTCCTTTCTAGCTTAGCTATAGCTAGGTCGGAACTTGCTCACGAGATGGCGGGGACAATATCCGTCTTGTGGAAATCGATTTCCTAGTTCTTCGCCAAGGTCTCTCTCAGGCTTACCCGGGGCCAGACAGCAGCCCAATTCTAATCACCGGTACCGCACCACTCCATTCCCACATACCTTTGTTCGCTCTCGCGGCGCGCCCAGTCCCATCGGATTTCGTCACCGTTCCTTTTATCGCACCAACACCGGGCAGTGACTCTAAATGATGGAACGCTCAGGCGTCACAAGATATCCTGATACGCGCGGGGCTTAGCCAGAGAGGGAGGAAGCCTTTCATCTACGCGCACCGGTTCGAAGCTCTGCTCGACTCATTCCCGAGCCCTACGGTAATCTAGCCGCACGATTCAGCACGAGTTAGATTTTCGGTATGGTTCTTTTTTGATCATCCCGGTTTGGCTAGTCTGTGTGCGTATTGGAAGAAGGCCGTCAAAATAGGCGCAGCAGAACCGATCGCAACACTCAGGGATGACGGGAAACCTGAAGTCATCTTGAGGGCACGGGTTGCCTGCTCTCCCGAAAGGGAACCAGGGAAAAACTGCGAACCACGAGATGGCACGAATGGCGAAACGCAGATAGCAAGAGCCAAGAAGTTGAAATCGATCCTGCACAGCAACTTGGAAAATCGTGGGCGACAAACGAAATCCTGCGGTCGGTGCGTAGACCGCATTTAAACAAGTACAACAACACCTGGTTCCGCGCGGCAGATTCGCCTTGTCGTTCTGAACGATAATGCTGGCCGCATTTGATCCCCGAGGGGGCCATGAAATGATTGCCTGCCGGACGTTTTCCACGCTTTTCTTCCTCTTTGTAGGTATGTGCTCGGTTCCTGGGCAAGACGCGTCTGCTGAACCCCTCCCTCGCTCCACTCCCACAAGTACAACCATCGGGCTAACGATACCAGTCGGCACACCTATCCAGATTGCACTAGACAAGGAAGTGCGCATCAGAAAAGTTGACCAGGCCATCCATGGACGACTTGTACAGCCGGTCTATGCCTTTGATCAGCTGGTGATCCCGGTCGGCACTGAAGTGATAGGGCACATCTCGAAAATAAACGGCATATCAGGCAAAACGCGAACACTGGCCATCCTGAATCTTGATTTCACGCCGACGCACTCGACTGAGGTTGAGTTCGATGAGCTGGTGCTTGCCGACGGCAGGCACATTCGTCTGCACACCTTCGTTACGCCTGGTTCAGGACAAGTCATCCGGCTCGCCAGTGCCGGTGAACACGCCAAAAAGAGCAAAGTCAAGACCGCTGCATCGCAAAAGATGGAACAGGCTAAGCAGGAATGGCACAACGCGATGACGCAGGTAAAAGAACCAGGGAAGATGCACCGTGTGCTCAGATACGGACTGGCTCAGCTTCCGGTCCACCCACAATATATCGATGCCGGGACGGTGTACTTCGCCGAATTGCAGCAACCGCTCGATTTTGGAAGCGAACCCCTGACCACACAAACCGTATCCGCACTCGGCACAGCGCCCCCGCCTGGCAGTCTTGTCCACGCAATGCTGGCCACACCCCTTAATTCTGCGGTCACGCTAAAGGGGGCGGAAGTGGAGGCCCTGATTTGGCAGCCACTGTTTGACGGAGATCGCCTCATTCTTCCACAGGGGAGCCGCTTGAGAGGTTCCGTGCTTCAGGTGCGGCCGGCGCGCCGACTGCACCGCAATGGACAACTGCGCATCGCATTTCGCGAGTTGGTGCTTCCTGAGGGAACAGCTCAAAAAGTGGAGACGACTCTGGAAGGGATTCAATCCGGTGCAGAGGACCATGCGCAACTGGATACGGAAGGAGGTGCTCGGGCTACATCTTCCAAATCGCGTTATGCCACCACCGGCCTCTCGGTGGGGCTCGCCCTGACCGGACAGGGAGGCAAGAGGGACGTCGGCGAGGCCGGTCCCGTCGCCGGAGGTGCAACGGCGTTCAAACTCGTGGGCATTGTCATGGGTGTGTTTGTCCGCTCTCATTCGCTGGCCATCGTGATGAGTGCGTATGGTGGAAGCCGGTCAATTTATAACAATTTCCTGGGACGTGGACGCAACATCATTTTTCCGAAGAACACCGTCATGGAGATTGGCTTCGGGGATCGGACTGCTCTACCCATGCCGGTTTCTCCATAAAAACGATGAAAAATGTCCGCCTCTGAAGCCCTAATCACCACAAGCAGGCGTCTTTTACGACGCCGGGCTATCAAGTACTTTTTCCCCACAGCCCGATCCGCTTACCGCGCTGCACATGCGCCCGTGCCGGAGGTGATGACGAACACGCCGTTCCGAGTACGCTAGCACTTCGCCGAGCGTCTCTGTGATGGGCTTCCAGAGTCATGATGCTACCGTTGTTCGATATTAGGGGAGGAGGATTGGTTTTGTAGTTCCTGTTGCTCGATGGCGTCCTTGAATGTCTGTGCCTCTTTTGCCGTGGGTTCCGGGACCGCGATGGTGATCGCATCCATGTCGCCATCGACGTGCAGAGGCTTAGAAGCGTAGCCATAGAAGTGGCGGGGGTGGCCGCTGTATTGCGGGGGAGACAGGCTGCCAGGCTGTTGCGGTAGCAGCTCGTAGTCAGCATCGGCAGACATCGGGCTGCTGAGTATGTACTCGCCATCACAGACGAAATTAAGGGTGAAGCCAGGGGCGTCCCCAGAAATATGTGCTGTGCCCGCCACGGATTTGTCATCGCTGTTGTAGAGATCGACCTGGCCGCTATTAATGACATGACCGTCATGGGCGGAAACTATGTGGCCGGTGATGGTGTGGAGTTTGCTGAGGGGGAATTGCAGATCCTCGCCGTCGTGTTCTTCACCCGGAGTGAGAGAGAGAACAGCGGCGTCCTTGAGTCGAGTGGTGTTGCCGGAGTAAATCTTGAAATTCGTCCATTGATTATTGTCACTAATGGTGCTGCCACCGCTGCCACTTGAGGAGATATACGTAATTAGCGCCGAGAGGTCAAAAGTCGTCGCAACTATGTATTTTCCCGCCGGCAAGCCGCTGATGCGATAGTTGCCGCGATCGTCGGTAGAGTTCCGAGTGAATCCGGGATCGCGAAAGGATAAGAATGGCTCCGCCACCCACTTTTCTTTTCCATCCCCCAGGATTCTCGCGAGAAGCTCCACACTGAGGCCGGCAGCAGGGTTTCCATCGTCGTAGCTGATGTTGCCGCTGATGGCGGCTCCGCGTTCGAGGGTAACGTCGACGGCGACGGGCTGGCCTGATTGGATAGTGATTCGCGGAATACCTTTGAGGACAGCCTCCCTTGCGGCCTGTTGCGACGGCGTCAGGGGCTGCTGGTTCGCATCGGGGGAGTGACCTTCGGAAAGGGAAAGGGCGAGATATGGCGAAACGTAACCAGGACACGATGCGATGACGTAGTAATCCCCCGGCGGGACGTGGATGAAAAAGAAGGTGCCGTCAAAGTGTGTCTGGACTCCGACAGTGACTGCGCCCCCCGTCTGCCCCTGATCATGGACGTTGGGCTTATAAATCTGAAGCGAAGCGGCGGGCTGGAGGTAGACGGTAGCTCTTCGGGCTGGTCCCTTCGTGTCGCTGAGGTAGACGTGACCGCTTATGGTACCGCCGGCGGCCGCCTTGTCCGTAACGGCATCGGAGGTTTTGCCAGTTGCAGGTTGCTGGGCGACGCTGGTGAGGGTGGCCAGCAGGATGACGATGAACCATTGCTGTTCAAATCGCATGGTCGTGACTTCCTCGCTGCGACTATAACGCTAGCTGGACCTCGGACCACCTTGCGTCCGGGGCAGGCTGAATCGGGCCTTCGGGCGCATGTTACTCCGTTGGAATCTGCTATTCAACGCACTTCACAGTCTTGCCACCAACGCTGACTTCAGTCGCGGAATTGGATCGGCTCTTTCCCTGCCAAGTCCAGAACGGCCGCCTCGAACAGGGCGTGCTGGATGGATCGGCCAACGTTCGGGACGATCATGATCAGGCCGGCGTGCAGCTCCATTTTGCCGTCATCGAAGGAATGCGGATTGGAAGCGAGCGGTGGCATAGAGAAAACAAAGCTGACGAAGCGAAGGCGCCCGAGTTCGCGTAAAGGATCTTTCGGCTGAGTTGAACTCATTAACTTGGCCGCGCGCGGGGATTCAGCATTATTGACGACCGGTTGTGCTCCGGCTTCGGTTACTCCGCAATTTTTCCGGATATCCGTCGAGGGGTTCGTTGAACCTATCGCGGCCGCTGTGCTGCCTGCGCACAGAATCAAGCCGTCCGGTCAGGGTCGCTTATCTGATTGGCTTCCATCGGCTTGCTCGCCAGTTTATCCAATAGGTCCGCCGCAACCGCAAGAATCTCTCGCTCCGCCTTGGTTAACTGGGCCGCCATAGTTTCCATCAACCACTGGTTCTGCCGGTACGCATCCACCACCAGCAGTTCCCTCCCCGCTTCTGTAATCTCGATCAGGATCTGCCGCCTGTCCTGCTCAGCTGTCGTTCGGCGGATAAGCCCCTGTTCGTCCAGTTCGGCGATGATCCGCGTCAGCGACTGCGGCTGCAGCCGTTCCAACCGCGCCAGGTCAGTTGCCGTCATCGGTTGCTCGCCTCGAAACAGCCATCTCAGGATCGCCAGTTTCGAGCCGCTGATGCCGTGGTCGGAGCGCAATCCACGCAGGCGACGGGGCTAGGTAGGTGACGCTACGGCGTACCTTAGTCGCCCCCTTCGCATCCTCTTCGTTCGGCGTCTGCCTTTCGTTCATAAAACCGGTCTTGCAAACTTCCCCAGCAAGTCACTCATAGCGCTGGAAGTCCGGCCAGGCCTGCTGCAGGTTGCGACGTAGGTCGCGGCATACCAGGATCGGTCGGTCCCGCTCGTAGGGCATCGCCAGCGGTACGCCGAACGTTCCCGCTATCTGAAGATCATTGCATGCAGAGCGCCAGTGGTCCGGCTGGCCGTTCACCACAATCATCACACTGCCATCGGCGCCGCGAGGTCCCCACAGATAGTACTGATTGCCTCCGCCGATTACCTGCGGCAGCCCCTCCGTGCGACCAAAGAAGTCGATTGCCGCGGCCTCGCCATATCTCGATGCGAATATGACGGCCTTCTTGCGTTCCTGTTCTGGCAGTGCATCGTAGACCGCGGCGACATGCTTCTCTAGCTCTTCCCATCCCATCTCGTCGGAGAACATCTGTGTCAAGGGAGCGCCAATCGGCGCGATCTCATTAGGGCGCGGCCGCAGGTGCGAGTGATTCAGCAGATAAGCCAGCCGGAGTGGACGCATCACCGGCAGTACTACTGGGAGTGCGATCGCAAACTGCGCGATCGCCAGCGCAAGCCACACCGCCACGGGCCAGCGCGGAATCCGCAGCGACAGCACGCCTGCTCCCACGGCAAACATTACCGGATACGCGCCGAAAAGGTAGTAGTCCTTGCCTTGGGTTGCAATATCTATGATCGTCGCTGTCACAAACGCAATCGCTAGAAGCCGCGCTGGCTTTAGCTGTTCGATCACGAAGGGGGCAATCACGCCTGCAATCCACAACGGCGCGAGCACTAGGTTATTGGCAAGGACTTGGCCGATCTCGAAGACTACTGGACCACCAGTTAGATCAAATCCGATCGCGTGATGATGCGCCATCAGCGCCAGGAACGGCCAGTGATGCGCCATCTTCCACACCAGGCTCGGCGCCGAGATCAGCGCGGCAATCCCGGCGCCTATCCAGAGCTTCTTCGTCAGGAACACATGCCGGTGGAAAAGCAACAGCCCAAGGAACAATCCGGCGAGCCACATCACGATCCCATACTTGGCCTCCATTGCCAGTCCCGTCAGCGCTCCGGCCCAAAGCAGGCTGTTCGCATCACGCCGCACGATGTACCGCGCAACGAAGTACGCACACCCGATCCACGCCAGCGGCTCGAACGTGGTAGTGGTCAACGTCGCCGCCATCGCTGCCAGGGCCGGGCTCAATGCCGCCGACACGGCCGCGGTCATCACGACGGCCGTCCTCTGACTGAATAGCCTCGCGAATGCTGCGGTCACCGGAACCAGCACAGCAGCCGCCAATACGGCGGGCAAGCGCAGCAGCCAGAGGCTATGCTCAAGGACCTGTGTCGCCGCCGCGACTAGAGGGATCAATGGTGGCTGGTCCACGTACCCGAACGCCGGATACTTCCCGCAATCGATGAAGTACAGCTCGTTCCGGAAATATCCGTAGCGGCCCGCCACCGCCAGATGCAGGAGTGCCGTCACGGCGGCAATGCCCCAGACCCACCACGCCCGGCCCCATCGGCGCCGGCAAAACCACTGTGGCCAAGGAGCTGCTTTCCTTTGTAGCTGGCCCCACCTGTTACCTCGAGGGCGACACCTTCTGGTCGTTCTTTGCCACACCCGCGCCAAAACAGATTCACGAGCGTTTTCGCCTCATCATGCGCTCCATGACCGCTGCGGCGGTACCGCTCGCCCGCGGTGGATACGAAGTCTTGCTCGACTTTTCCTTTCCTCTCAACTTCCTCGACACAGCCCGCAAAATACTCAAGGAGATTCCTCTGGATCTCGTCATCCTGCGGCCTAGCCTACCCGTCTGCGCGCAACGGGCTGCCGGACGCGCGGAAGGCGGCATTTCCGACTACTCCCCTTACTACGACTTCTATGCGATGTTCGAGGGCCGTCCGCAAAACGAAGTCCGTGATGACGTGCTCGACGCCCGTTCGACAGCGTTGCGCATCCGCCAGGGCCTCGACACCGGTCTCTTTCGGGTGCCGTGATTCGACAGACGAGATTCGTGATAGCTCCTGAATTCGGCGCAAGTCCTCCCGTCGAAGGCCGCGGCGCTGTTTGAGGTCGCCCTCGGCAGTCTCCTCCAGGGGAACGAGTGGCCATGCTCGCCGAAGACCAAGAACTCAGCCCCAAACGACGCAGCCCACATTCTGGGCATCTCCCGCCCGCTGGTTGTCCATCGGATGGATGTGGGCGATCTGCCGTTTCGGTATGTTGGGAAGCATCGCCGCGCGAAGCTAAAAGACATTCTGGCGCTGAAGGCGGACATGGATGCCCAGCAGGCTGCGATGGAGGCGCTCGCCGAGGATGCGAGGACCTTAGGCGGCGCTATGGCGTTTGAGCCGACGGTGGCGGTTTTCGACGCCTGCATCCTCTATCCTTTCCATCTCCGGAACATCGTTGTGCAGGCTGCTGTGGATCACCTCGTCGAGGGCCGGTGGACGGACATGATCCACGACGAATGGATCCGAAACTTGTCGGCTTCCGCGCCAGCAATCCCGGTCGAGCGCCTGCAGAACACACGCCGAGTGATGAACGAGGCCCTGCCGATGGCGATGGTCAACGGGTACGAGGAACACATCCCAATCGTGAGCCTGCCGGACCCGAATGATCGACATGTCGTTGCAGCCGGGATCAAACTGCTGGTGCCTCCATCTTTTTCAATTCCTAATGCCTGAAGCATCTCATTCACTGCTATCAGGAAGCGACTACCCCCGCGGATCGCCAGCTCGCGCAACATTTACTTGACCCTAGGCCGTGCCGCCGTTCAATATATTGCGAGCCCATATATGGACAGCACACTGCCACAGACGGAATGGAAGAGAGGCAGCGCCGAGATGTTGATTCTCTCGCTCATTGAGGCACGTCCGCGTCACGGCTATGAAATCAGCAAGCTCATTGAGCAACGCTCTGGCGGAGCGGTTCGCTTCCATGTGGCTTCTCTGTACCCACTCCTGTACCGCCTCGAGCGGCGCGGCTGGATACAGGGGCGCTGGGTCGAGAAAAGCGGCCAGCGTCGCCGCCGGTACTATCGCCTCACGCGGCACGGGGGCAGAATTCTCGCTGCGCAGCTCCGCGGCTGGCGCGAATTTGTCGCTGGGATCAACCGCATCACGGAGATTGAAAATGCCTGAATGGAAATCGGAAATTCTTCGCAGGCTCGCTTCCCTGAATCTGGCTCCGGCGCGCGAAGTGGAAATCGCCGACGAACTCGCCCAGCACCTTGAAGATCGCTATCAGGAGCTTCTCTCGCGCGGTGAAACCTCCGACTCTGCTGAGCTCGCTGTCCTGGAAGAACTTCGCGGCGAGGACCAGCTCGCGCGCAGTCTCAGGCCCGTCGAAAGAAGCGTCTATCGCGAGCCCATCGCGCCAGGAAGGGCCACCGGCAATTTCTCCTCAGGTGTCCTGGATTTGCGCTGCGCCATTCGCATGCTGCGCAAGTCTCCCGGCTTCACGATTGTTGCAGTCCTCACAGTCGCCCTGGGCATTGGCGCCAATACCGCCATCTTCAGCTTCGTCGACGCAGTCCTCTTGCGCTCTATACCGGTGAAAGACCCGCAACATCTCGTCGTCTTCCGCTGGAGCGCCCACGCAAACCCGAAACTCGGGGGCCATAGCGACTACGGCGACTGCGGAGAGCAACCTGGCATCGGCGACTGCTCCTTCTCAATCCCGTTTTACAAAGCCGTTCGCGCGCAAGCCGGCACCTTCTCCGGCCTCGCCTCCTTCGCTGGCCCGCTTGACGTCGATCTCAGCGGCAACGGCGCCGCCAACATCCTCCGCGGCCTTTACGTTTCTGGCGATTTTTTCTCAACGGTGGGTGTCAACACCATTCTCGGTCGCCCGCTAACTCTCTCCGATGATTCGCCCTCCGCGACGCCCGTCATCGTTTTGAATTATCCTTATTGGGTCCGCGCTTTCGGAGCCGCTCCGACCGTCGTCGGCCGAACCGTCCGCCTCGATAGCACAACCGTCACGATCGTCGGCGTTACCGATCCGCACTTCAACAGTCTGACACCCGGCAAACCGCTCGATTTTTTCATGCCGTTCTCTATCGCCGACAGAGTCCGCGGAGAGTCGTGGCGCAATCAGGACCGCGCCACGGATCCCACCAACTGGTGGGTCGTCATCCTTGGCCGTCTCAAGCCTGGCGTCTCCATCGGCCAGGCTCAAGCGGCCGCCACTACAATTTTCCGCAACGAAATGCTTCACGGTGGGCGGCCGCTCTCCAAGTCCGAAGACGCTCCTGCTATCACGCTTCGTCCGGTACGTTCGGGGCTCAACGGTGAAACCAGCCAGATCGCGCCCGCGCTCTATGTCAGCATGACCATCGTCGCCTTCATTCTGCTCATCGCCTGCGCCAACGTCGCTGGACTCACACTGGCGCGCTCCGCCTCGCGCCAAAAAGAAATCGCCGTTCGTCTCGCGCTCGGAGCAGGCCGCGCGCGTATCATCCGTCACCTTCTGACCGAAAGCGTTTTGCTCTCGTGCGCCGGAGGCGTGCTCGGCGTGCTCGTCGCCGTCCGGGGTATCAACGCGATTTCCCGCTTGCTGTCCAACGGCTCCGGCCAGCCGTTTCCTTTCCTTGTCGTGCCCGACTGGCGGGTGCTCCTCTTCACCATCGCCATTACATTTCTGACCGGAATTCTTTTCGGCCTCGCACCTGCCCTGCGCAGCTCGCGCGTCGATTTGACGCCCTCCCTAAAAGAAAGCGCCTCCTCTCTTCCGGGCGCCGCAGCGCACATCGGCCGCCGGCTCCGTCTCGGCGACGCCCTCGTCGTCGCGCAAGTTGCGCTCTCGGTGGTCGTCCTCGTCGGCGCCGGGCTTCTCGTCCGCACACTGCACAATCTTCGCAGCATCAATCCCGGCTTCGACGCGCAGAATATTTTGCTCTTCGGCATTGATCCCAGCATCGCCGGTTACACCGACCAGCAAACTGCGCAACTCTATAACGATTTGCAGCAGCGCTTTGCCGCGATTCCCGGCGTCATTTCCGCCAGCTACTCCGAAGAGGCGCTCCTGGACGGGGGCTGGTCTGCCGGCGATGTCCATGTTGATGGAGCGCCGCCAAACCAGAAGGCTAACACCGGCAAGCTTCCCATTGGCCTGAATTTCTTCTCCACCATGCACATCCCTATTCTCGCAGGCCGCAGCTTCACTTCTACCGACTTCGCCATTGCTGGCGCCACCAACGCCGCACAGAAAGCTCGTGACGCAGCGGCCGCCAAAGCAAATCCAACTTCGTCGTCCGCATCTGCTTCGCCCACGGCGCTCGACGAAGCTTATTATCATTCTGCGCCCGTGCCTCTCATCATCAATGAGTCGTTCGCGCGGAAGTTTCTCGCAAATAAAGATCCCATCGGTTGGCACATGGGCGACGCGGACGACGACCAGGTTCCAAATCCCGGCCCGGGCTACACCATCGTCGGCCTCGTGGGCGATACCAAGTACGCCCAATTGCGCAGAAAAACCGCGCCCATCATATTTTTGCCGCTTGTCAGCAACAGCGCTCATTTCGAATTGCGCACCGCCGCCAATCCCATTGCGCTGGTGAAAAATGTCCGCGAAATCGTTACCCACGCAGGCGACAATCTCCCGGTTACCGATGTCCGAACGCAGACCGAACAGGTCGACCGAATTCTTTTTCAAGAGCGCCTCATGTCGCGACTCTCCAGTTTCTTCGCCGCACTTGCGCTGGTACTCGCCTGCATCGGACTATATGGTTTACTCTCCTACGAAGTCTCTCGCCGTACCCGCGAGCTCGGCATTCGCATGGCCCTCGGCGCGCAGCATCGCGGTCTCTTGCGTCTCGTCGTTGGCCAGGGAGTTTCGCTCGCGTTAATCGGCGCAGCGATCGGCATCGCCGCCGCCATGGGCGTCACGCGCTTCATATCTGCAATGTTGTTTGAGGTTCGCGCGAACGACCCGCTCACCATGGTCGGGGGCGCCCTCCTGCTCATTCTCGTCGCGCTCGCCGCGTGCTACCTCCCGGCGCTGCGTGCCATGCACGTCGATCCTATGGTCGCGCTGAGGTACGAGTAGCCTTTCGCAGAGTGTGCGCAACTCAGCCTTATAGAACGAGACTGTCGATGATTGAAAACGGCAACAAAACTCGTCCATTCGTTGAAAAGCACCGGTCACCCCCTATCGGGGTGATTGTCTGACCCAGAATTTGGTGGAGCTAGTCGGGATCGAACCGCCGACCTCATCGTTGCGAACGAGTATGGGCTTTCTCCGCAAGAAGCCGAAGTTTATCGCGACAGAGCCACAGTTGTGTGGGGGGCTTGGGTCTTATCCGCAACTCCGTTGGTTGCGGAGGGTGGATCTGAGCCACCGACCTTTGGGTACGTGAATTGCTGACGAATCCGTACGGCTTGCCAGCGATTATTTGTAATAGACTATGGTATATACCAACATTTAAGACAAGAAAGGGTTCCATGGCGCGCACCGCAAAGCTATTTCGTAACGGTAGGAGCCAAGCCGTTCGCCTTCCTTCAGAGTTTCGCTTCGGAGGTACGGAGGTCTTCATCCGACAGGACCCAGAGACGGGAGACGTGATTTTGTCACGCCGTCCCGACTCATGGCAGAGCTTCTTCGCCATCGCGAAAGACGGAGTACCGGAGGATTTCATGAGTGAACGGCAGAATCAGACGGCGCAAGAACGCGAGCTGTTCTGATGGCCAACCAATATCTGCTGGATACAAATACCGCCAGCTACATCATCAAGGGGAATATTCCCGCGGTCCGCCGCCGATTGGTGCGGGTCCCCATGGCTCGCGTTTTTATTTCCACGATTACCGAAGGCGAACTGCGTTTTGGGGTAGCTCGCCGACCGGGAGCTACCAAATTGGAGCAGATCGTCGAGGAGTTTCTTCTGCGCGTAACCATCCTTCCCTGGGATTCCGACGCAGCCCGGCAATATGGGCAGCTTCGTGCAGACCTGGAACGCGTTGGCCAGCCAATGGGCAATCTCGACATGATGATTGGGGCGCATGCGGCGGCGGCGGGTTTGGTCCTGGTGTCAAATGATCGGGTGTTTGCGCGAATCAAGAAGTTGAAAATTGAAGACTGGACCATCTGAGGTCTGTAGCGACTTCTCGCCAGCGTCGACTTGCGCCGCCTGACAAAGGAAATGCTGCGGTCGTTGTGTAGACCGTATTTGACAAGTACAGCAGCACCTGGTTCCGCTCGGCAGACTCAGCTCGGCCCGAAACAACGATTTCGGCAGCTAGAAGAAGTGACTTTGAGGACTCACGGAACAGGTACGAGAGCCGCATCACCGTAAGGCCGGGGGACTTTCTGGAAGTGGCGCAGATTGTCGGTCGCGACGCTGTAGCCGAGTTCCAAGGCTGTGACTCCGATCAGCAGATCGGCAAGCGGAAGCCGCACTCCTTTTGCCGTCTCACCATCGATCTGTCCGACACGAAGAGCAACTGGTACGGTCACCAGATGAATGGGTAAGGCCGTGAGTAATTCCTGGATGAACTGCAGACGGTTTTGTTTTCGCTCCACCTTGTCAGCGCGGGCCGCGCCGTGTGCCAGTTCGATCAACGTGACAACCGACAAGGCGATCTCCGTGTCTGTCGTTGTGTAACCTCGATTCCGTTGTTACGCTCGCAAAAATTGCGCCACTGTTCTTTTTAGTAGCAGCCGAAAATCATGCCCCGGTGTAGCGGGGACCACTCAATCTCTTAACTCTTTCCGACGTTAGAACAGGGCAGTGGAGCGGCGCTTCCAGGGCTTGCCTTTTTCCTGCGCGGTCTTCTCCATATCGGCGACGTAGGCGCCAGCCTGCGTGAGAACGTGATGCAAGTCGTTGCCGATCGAGATGAAGGTGAATCCCTTGTCCAGGAATTCTCCGACGCGCGCGGTGCCAAATAGAAAGAGTCCGAGGATGACATTGTTC
>Ga0123355_10003435_pt1 | contig 22707 bp, 29 predicted proteins | sample TergutEmb28metaG_3_FD_89872 | JGI IMG/M metagenome (GOLD analysis project Ga0123355, IMG submission 89872) | Embiratermes neotenicus P1 segment gut microbial communities from Petit-Saut dam, French Guiana - Emb289 P1 | ecosystem: Host-associated > Arthropoda: Insects > Digestive system > Gut ... | reverse complement strand
AGTGCTGCTCGGTAATCTCGCCCAGTTTGGCGGCTTCGCCCCTGCCAGCGCTCGCGAACAGGATGTCGATCTTGCCCTTTTCCCGCTTGACCGTATCGAACAGGCGGTCGAGGTCGTCGAGATTGGACGCGTCGCCGCGCACGCCGGTCACGTTCCGGCCAATCAGCTTGACGGCCTCATCGAGCGCCTCCTGCCTCCGGCCCATGATGAAAACGTAGGCGCCTTCTTCAACGAACCGCTTGGCGCTCGCCAGCGCCATGCCGCTCGATCCACCCGTGATGACTGCAACCTTACCCTCAAGCTTTCCCATAATCGCTCCCTTCGTAATTGTCGTCGTATTGGTGAGGCCAAAACACGTCGTTATACATTTCCTATTTCTGCTTCTTGAAGAAATCCTGAAAAATCAGCGGAGCCCAGCTATTCCCTTGCGCCTGGACCAGTAAGCCGCCCTCTGTAAGCTTCCCAAGCCACACAGGTGCAAAGCCGAGTCGTTCAACTAATTTCGCCACCTTGTCAGCAGCATTTTGGTCGTCACTTGAGAGGAATACAACGCGGCGCTCGCCCTCGACTGTAGGATCTTCAGCCAAGGTCTTCGCGGGTAGATGGTTGAATGCCTTCACCAGGCTTGCTCCGGGTAAGGCTTGCGATATCGCAACGGAGGAAGGAAGCTTGCCGAGTTTTTCCGGAGGGACACCATAAGCATTTGTTACGTCAATCACGATCTTGTCCTGCCAGCTTTCAGCAACCTTCGCGATCTCTTTATAGGTTTCGAAAGGAACAGCCAAGAAAACGATCTGGGCTTTGACTGCGTCCCGTAACGCCATGGGGACGACCCTTGGCCCGATTGCCTTTGCGACCGGCGCCAGCGCCTCGACCGGCCGCCTGCTTGCTATTGCCACTTCAATCCCTTTGCGGGCAAAGGCTGTGGCGAGTGCCTGTCCGACTTTACCTGCACCTAAAATTGCGTAGCTCATAGAACCTCTCCTTCCGGAGTTGACATTGAAGTTGAACCCTTCAAGCATTTACGCGCTGTCTTTCGCTGCTCGGGGCTGCGGCAAAACGTTCGGCCAGGAATTTGCCAATCAGATTGAGCGACTCGGTTGCGGCTTCTAGCCGCCCAACTGCTCCGAGAAAACCATGTACCATGCCCTCCCACACGTCCACGCGTGCATCGACTCCAGCGGCCACTGCCTGTTCCACGAAGCGGACCGAGTCGCCGAGCAACACTTCGTCGTCGCCCACATGCACGCGGAGCGGAGGGAACCCGGCCAGATCGGCATTGAGTGGAGACGCAAGAGGATCGAACGCATCATGACCGTTCAGATACGACCGCACTAATTCGGTAACCTGAGGCTGCGTGAAGTACGGGTCGGCCACTGCGCGCGTCAACCAGCTTCTGCCGGTCAGCGAGAGGTCGGTTATGGGCGAAAGCGCAACGCTGCCGACGATCGCGCTCATGGCGGAGGCACTGCTCGTCTTCAGAAAGCCGAGGAGACCAAGAGCCAGGTTTCCACCGGCCGAGTCCCCTGTGACGGCGACCTTTGTGAAGCCGCGTTCGATCAGGCCGAAATAGGTCGCCCGAACGTCCTCAGGCGCGGCCGGGAATGGATGTTCGGGAGCGAGCCGGTAATCGGGGATAAATGCATCCGACCCGCCGGCCGTCGCAATATGGCCAACGAGGTTGCGGAACGCCTGGGCAGTTCCCCAGTTGAACCAACCACCATGCAGATGGAGGATGGCGGCTCCCTTTATAGCCTGCGCAGGTTTGGCCCACCAGCCGTATATGTCTCCAACCGTATCTGCCTCAAAGGTGACGCCGCCGGGGACTGCGACGCGCTCCATGATGCCGTTAAACGGACCCCGCGCAGAGACTCCTTCGAGCTTGCCTTTCATGGCTGCTATCCCAGACCTGAGGGTAGTCATTGCGGCAGAATCCTCAGGGCTGAGGGCATGGATCACGGACCAAGTTTCCGTCGTAAACGTGTTCTCGCGGGTTTCGGCTCGCATTGATTTCTCCTTCGATGTTCGTCGCCCGTCAGGCGATTGCCAATCGGCATCCAAGCACTCTCAACGAAGCCGGCCCTCCCAATAGTGTTACAACTGGCGTTGTCCTCTTGGCTGCGTCAGTCACCGTTCGCCTGGTGACCAACCGGGGGGGCCCGTTTTTCGTTCGCATAATTACGGAACACTCGTTACAGATGTTCGCCAGAGTGCACCGGATTCACGATTTCGCAATCTGCCAGATTCCGTCGCGAGCCCGTCCACCCACTTTCTTCTCCTTTGACCACCCTCTCGGCTATGCTACATATGTAACACTTACTACAGATGTGGTGGCCGGTGCATCGGATTCACGTTTTAAGGCTCTAATTAGGAGGGGGCGTTAACAAAATGAAAACGGGGAACGGAAAGACGGGACGACCGATCGGCTTCGATAAAGACGCGGCGCTTGAGGCTGCGATGCTGCTTTTTTGGGAACGTGGCTATGAAGGTACTTCTATGGCCGATCTTACCCATGCGATGGGCATCAACCCCTCAAGCATCTATGCGGCCTTCGGTGACAAGCACGCCTTGTTTTCGCTCGCGGTGAAACGCTATATGAAAATTCGGGCGCAATATGCAACGAAAGCGCTAGAGGAGCCGACCTTGAAGAGGGTCATTCGTGCGCTCTTCGATAACACGGTCGCGTTCCTCACCGCGCCCGGCCATCCGCCGACTTGTATGACGCTGTCGGGGGCGGCGGGCTGCAGTGCAGAGGCCACGCCGGCGAGGGATCTCATGACCGAGATACGTAAACAGAGTGAAGTCGCCATGAGGGAACGGTTTTTACGGGCGCGAAAGAGCGGAGAGTTGTCCAAGGACGTCAACGTGGATGATTACGCAAGGTATCTGTCGGCGATCATCGCCGGACTCTCCATCCAGGCAGCGAATGGTTCAACCAAGGCGGAACTCAAGCGGACCGCCCAGATGGCCCTGCAGCATCTGGGGTACTGAGCCTTGTTGCGGCGGCCGCCTGCTTTGCCGCCCACCCCATAGGAACACGAACGAGCACCTCCCCCGCCTTTTGTTCGGGAATAGGGGCTTCCTCGTAGCGGATTCCGGCTTGCTAAGCGCGGAATCCGCCGCTGGGACCCGCCGCGTCAAAGCCGAAAGTGTCGCGAACCGGACTGCGACAGCCAGAAACCCGGCCGTCATCTCGTGAATTTTCGCTCAGGGCATTTACTCATCTCGCGCTGACTAATACAGCGACCTATCTGGACAGAGCACTGAATGCCCATGGACACCAAGGCGTTGATCGAATCAAGGGTCAGAGGGAAAAGCGATGACGATCTTTCCGTATCCGTTTCTGTTCGTGATTGCTCCACAGTAAGCGGCCGAAGCTTCGTTCAGAGTAACGATGGTTTTGACGAATGCCGTAAGATTTCCCGCGTCAAGTTGCCCGGCGATTTCCACTAGCTGCTTTTGATTCGGCTCGACGATGAAGAAAGCATCTTTCACTCGCTGATCGTCTGTGCCTTCGCTGTCTGCGGCAATGGTGATCAGGCGTCCGCCTGGCTTGAGGACACCCCATGATCGCTCGAGCGTGTCACCGCCGACGCCATCGAAGACGACATCCACGTCCCGAACCTCTTTCTCAAACCGGGAAGCTTTATAGTGAATCGTCTCGTCCGCTCCGAGCCGCTTGACGAAATCGAGGTCGTGATTTGAGACGGTAGTGATAACACGGGCACCGCGGCGATGCGCCAATTGCACCGCGTAGAGGCCCACTGCGCCCGCGCCTCCGTGGATTAATACGCGCTCGCCGGGCTCCAGCTTCGCGCGATCGATCAGTCCTTGCCATGAAGTCAGGGCGCCGATCGGTACTGAGGCGGCGGCTTCGTGAGTTAAGGTTATGGGCTTTCGCGCGATATTCTGGGGCACAGTAATGCAGAACTCCGCAGTGGCCCCATCACTGAACCAGTCGTTCATGCCATAGACTCGGTCGCCCGCCTCGTAGTCCTGGATATCTTTGCCGATCGCGGCGATGACTCCCGAGAATTCGTGCCCTGGCACCGTGTGCAGGCGCGCTGTCCCAAATTTCGTATGGGTCGTGGGATACCAGAGCAATTCTGTGGGAGTAACACCAGCGGCATGAACGCGAACCAATATCTCGCCTGGGCCGGGTTCAGGTTTCGGTAACTCCACGAGCATAAGCTTCGGTCCCTGGTCTGCCTTGTTGACCAGCATCGCCTTCACGAACCACCTCCTTCGGCGGTTGTCGACGCTACGAACCTCACCCCAGCGGCATTTCCATGAAGACATCGGCACGGCTATAGGGCATTGGCGGGAGGGTCTCAGGTTTCACGTGACGAAAGCCGACCGATTCGTATAAGTGAATGGCATCCTTGAGGCGCGTATTACTGCCAAGGAACAGAGACTTGGCGCCGAGGCATTTAGCCTGGACAAGGGCGTGCTGGAGCAGGCGGCGGCCGAGTCCTTTGCCGCGCAGACGCGGAGAAACGGCCATTTTGGAAAGCTCGTAGACGCCATCTCTCATGGGGATCAGCGCAACGCATCCTACGGCTTCGGCTCCAACGTAGGCCATGAAGATATGACCGCCTTTCAGGAGAATAGAGTTTACAGGGTCGTTGAGGGTCTCGCGGTCTTTGGCCTCAAGAGTGAAATACCGCGTGATCCACTCTTCATTTAGTGTGCGGAATGCCGTGGCGTCATCGCCGGGGGCAAGGGATCGAATTTCAACTACCGGCGGGGTACCAAGTGAGCCCTGCAGATTGACCGGTGAAGCGGGGCGAGTAGGATGCTCGGACTTCCTCTGTGAAACAATGTCCACGGGATGTGCGAACGCGGCAGACGGACCAGCAGATGGATCGGCCTCATCCCCAAGATCCATAGCCGCGATAAGACCGCTCTTCACGGTGAATACGTGGAGAACCCCGCTGTCCGATAGAACATCCCCTTGAAGATTCTTGACGAGTTGGTGCACCCTGACGCGAACCTTGCCTCCGTCTCCCTCGGTGATTGCCAGAGCTTCGACCCGGGGGTCGAACTCGCCCCATTGTCGCGTCCAATAGGCGCGGATTTGTTCCTTCCCGACAACTTTGCCGCCCTCGGAAGCCTTGGGCCAGATCACGTCTTCGGTCATCAGGGCTAATGCACCGTCGATGTCCCGTTTGTTGAATGCTGAGTACGCCTGCTTAATAAGAGCCTTAGTGTCTACCATACAAACTCCAACCACGCTGTGCACACCGCCGTGGCCATCTGTATAACGGTCAGTACGGATGTAGCGGGACGCCCGTCGGATTCATGATTTTGAGCTCTAATGTGCGGGCCGCCAGATGGCCCTTCGTGTCTGGGTGATTGAGAACAGATTTTATGAATCACCAGATTGTGATCATGCGTCAGATGTGGCATGGAGTTCCCTTCTACTCCGGTCCGTATTTTCACATCAATAACACAAACCGAGAATCGAACATCGCAGTCAATCGTTGAACGCCTGGATCTCCGTTTCGAAACACCGTACGGCCGGCTTCTAACTTAGGTCAGGCCTGGCGTAGACATGGCTGTGCGCACAGTGAGCGTAGACAAAAGGCGCTCTTCTACGGAGCGCGCAGAACCGAGGACTGAGAATGGAAATGAAACAGACACTCAGATATACCCTTGCCATTGTGACGCTTGCTATAGCGCCTCTGGCGCTCGGAGCGCAGGAGAGAAAATCTCGCGATGTTCCGGTTTCCAGTGCCGCTGGGCAGTCTGACAAAAGCGACATCGAGCAGGTCATGAACAATTTTCATGAGGCTGTGGTCTCACACGACGGCACCCGGTTATCGAATCTCTTCCTACCAGAGGCCAGCCTTTGGCTCAATGTTCTGACAGACGAAGCCTATGAGCATGTCAAGGCCGGAACTGCGTCAGCTCCGAAGGTCAGAGCAAGTAACTATCGGGACTTCGCCAAGTTCGTATCGACAACTACAAAGAGTCTTGATCCACGCCATACCAATATTGTGATTCACACCGATGGCACCATCGCGACTGTCTACTTCGATTTTGTCTTTCTCATCGACGGTAAAGAAGAGAATCACGGCAGTGAAACCTGGCAACTGGTGAGGGGCGTGGACGGTTGGCGCATTGCTTCGATCGTTTACTCGTCAGATCCCGTCGCTCAAAAATAACGAACTTAAAGTCCAGTGCAGCGAGCCCTGCTGAACAACTCCAACGGGTATTTGAGGACCGGGGTAATGCCGCCGGACAACCATCAAGTTAATATAGGCCCGTGAATTCGCCTGTTCCTGCGCAGTCAATTTGCATGCAGGAAGGGGGTACAGAGTCAACGCCGACACAAAGCATTCCTACTGTGACCAATGCGGACGTCAGTAGCGGACATCAGTCTGAGACTCTCACGCGAAAACTTCGTAGTGCGTCACGGTGGACTCAAACTCAAGAAGATCAAGAAGATATTTCTCGTCTTCCGGGAAATAGTGAGGGTTTCGATAGCATCGCCGGCAAATGCCTTAACCGCCTCCCGCGACTCCCAAAACGAGAGAGTTACAAAATGAGCGATGTCGTCCTCGATTCTGCACAGAACCCACGCGCCTCGATTTCCCGCTGTGGCACGGTATGCGGGAATCCCGGAGTTAAATAGGTATCGCTTGTATTCATCAGCATCGGCCGCTTTGGTTCGTCCGTGCCACAATCGCGCCATCATCGCGGGAACCTCCATGAGAAACAATCACCATTCTAATCCACACAATTCCGTCCAAAGTGCTATCGAGTGCTCCCCCCCATCAATCTGAGTTTCAAGCTGCCTCTCCTCGGTCGGAGTTGATTAGCATTAGTCCTTGCCCTTTGCCTCTGGGCTAACCGGTACAGTATTCCGGGAGACAAAAGAGATGACTGAAAGTTTTGTGCAAAGACGACCGCCGACGAGGTGCTTTCCGGACTCTCCTCACCTCTAACTCGTGTAATCAAGGTACAACACTAGTAGTCCGAATGCCGCGATTAATGCTCCTGAAAGCGATGCTAATCTCCCATTTCTGCCCGCTCCAGCCGGCAACTCCATCGCCGCGCGCCAGTACATGGTCGCTCCTGCGACGACGAGAACAAGTTCCACGCATGCTGCCGCCCGCGGATGATTCCAGAGTCCGAAGCCGAGGCGTGGAAGGTTGACGAAGTTTCCGGGGAGCAGGGGCATGTCAGCGCGATGGACAACCAGATCAAGCACCCAGTGCGACGCGCTGACCAGGGCGACGACTGTCGCGCCTCTCTTGCCCAGTCTCGGCAGGAACATCGCCCCCAGGGCTGCGGACAGTGCCAACATGCCGACAATCGAGTGTGTGTAGTCCGCGTGAATAATCATGCCGCCGTACCCGGCATGTGTCGAAATCGGCTGCGCTGTTTCCAAATGAGCAGCCAACAACGGAACAAAGATGATGTCAAGCCACACTGTCGCCAGCATTAGTGCCCACAGAGGTGCGGACCTTTCTCGAGATTTGACGATGGCGGCAAAACCAAAGTGGCCTGCGATCATTGGGCGCCCTTACGATTTTTCGCGGACGGCCAGGGAAGGCGACGATCGACCATCCCCACCACTACAACGAACAGAACAACGCCGACGATGAATGCCATTTTTACTCCTTAGATCCTGTTGTTTGGCGACCATCACTTTCATACCTTACAGCGACCCTGATGGGCCCGAGGGACGAAGGCTGGAAGCCAGAACACGTGACGGAACTGCGTCAGCTCCGTCCGTGGATAGATCGGACTTTGGAGCGGCATGACATCAACCGGCAGTTACAGCGCAGGCCGCCACCTGGCTGGAGAGGACACGAGCATGAAGGTTCGCCTCCAAGTCGTGCTCGAAATCGACGGTAGTTGGCGTCGATTTTGAGAGGATCTTCCGGGGGAAGTCGCGATCGTTCCGGTGACGGCAATTGCTGAGTACCCCGCTCATCTTTCTTTCGAATCGGGCATGGCTCGTGAAATCGGCAACGCTGCCGTCCTGCAGCCTTTCCGGCGTCGCGAAGTGGCGCCAGGCGCAATCGGCGGAGCGGAACTGGAACACTTCCTCCGCAATGGGCTCGTCACCTTCTGGCATCACTCAGGTGCGGCAAAGATGGGCCGTGACGAAATGTCGGTGGTCGACGGGCAATTGCGGGTCTATGGAGTAGCCGGCCTCAGGATTGCCGATGGCTCCATTCTGCCCCGCGTAACCACCGGCAATACGATGGTCCGTGCGTTGTGATTGGCGAGCAGGCGGCAGCCTTTTTCACGCGGGCAACAGACCTGCGGCTCGACCGCGAAGCTGTAATATCTAAGCTGAATGCCGGGGGGCGCCTTACACGTGATCTTTTCAGCGGAATAAATCGCCTCCCTCCGTGTCCTATCTAGGTGCGCCCCCTTGGCTCTGATCCAGGGGGGTAGTAATAGCGCGGGAGCGGGCGTTGCGAACTGACGGCCGACGTCACGGTCGAATGCGGCTAGACTCCGCGCCTTTGGACAGAAGGAGAAAATACCGTGGCTTCCCAAGAAGCAAAAAATCTGAAGATAGCATTAGCGATCGGACTTCTAGGTGTTTTGGTGACGTTCATTCCAACCCCCTGTCGAGCGCAGGCGGAGATCGACCCAGATCACTACGATACGCCAAGCGTTGGCGCAGCCACGACAAACAGCCCAAGCGCTGCCAAACAGAGACCTAGCCTTATTGGTAAGGACTTTCGCGGCAGGTTCGCCCTACCTGTCGATGTTAATTACGGGGGAGTAGTTCTCGATCGGGGTTCCTATTCCATCTCGATTCATTCCTTGGGAAGGCAGAATCTCGTCACATTTACCTCCGATAGAACCGGCGTGAAAGTCCAGATCAGCGCCCAAGTCAGCGCAGAATCGAGTGCCGAAGGACCGAGTACTTTGGTTCTCGGACGACGTGCCAGCAAGCAATTCCAATTGACGGCAATTGAGTTAAATGAGCCGAGAATGACCCTCGACCTGCGAACCAGACACCGAAACGACGCTCGTTGGAAAACAAGATTCATCCCAATTTCCGACACACGTCGCGTGAGTTCGGAAAACTGATGTGGGTCGCGGAAGTGGAGACGAATCGTCGGTTCGGTAATAGCTTCATCAAACGCTGGCCGTCGCCGGCATCTGGAGGTGGTGGCCTCCTAAGAGCGGTTCAGCGCTGGATTTGGAGACAGATTCCTAGTTTATTGAGCTGGAGTGGAAACCGCTTGGCGTTGTAGCGGAACTCCATCCGATGTCCCCGTGCACTTAGCAGAACACACTTCGCTTCCAGGGCCTGCTACGTCCTTGCTTGTTTTATGAGCGGGTGATTCGTTCTTCCCCATGTCCGGGATAATTGTGCCCTCCATGTTTCTTTCCTCATGGGAAACGCAATAGATGGCAGAAATAAGTGAGGGCTTTTTTATGGCAACACAAAGTACCGCAGTGAAATCAACCGATATTGGCTGGGAGCCTTCATACAACTTCGAAGCCTCCCCGTACGCGTTGAGCGCCGGCGCGATGATGTGCTTCGCAGGCATGTAATCAACGAACAGCAACATCCAGGCTCGGAGAGCTTCCACAGCCGGCATGGTCTCTGCGAACTTTCGCTCCGCCGCTGCTAACTTTTCCACCTCGGACCTGTACACCGCCTCGAGCAGGGCGTCGCCTGTCGGAAAGTGGCGATACAACGTTCCCGGACCGACGCCCGCTTCCTTGGCGATGTCGTCGAGGCTGGCGTTTGCGCCGGAGCGAGTAAAGGGTTGCTTCGCCACATCGAGAATGCGCTCGCGATTGCGCTGCGCGTCAGTACGTGGCTTCCGCCCGGCGGTTTTTGAACCCCTCTTAGCCATTCCGACTGGGCCATCCCGAAAAATATTCGCAACCGGAGAAAGTCTCCGGTTATCTCATCTAATAATTCGGAGACGCTCTCCGTTTATTCGATGAACGGCGACCTGTCAATGGTTCTAAGAAATGTGGCCGCTTTCCCCGGTCGTGAGGTGAGAGAAATGAAGCAACGACATGGCTTTTATGCGCCGCAACAGAACTCCAATTGTGGTTGTGCCGAATCTTCGTCTTTCCACACCGCTGTGGTTACAACGTTATGGCTGGCGCCTCCACTGTTTTCATAGACGAAACCCTCCACGAAACCCGGCAACGCCCGCAGAAAAGCCGCACTCTTTCGGACCTCGGCCAAAAATGTCACTTTCGATTCTTCGGGAACCGTGAAGCGGTCGATCAGAACAACCTCCATATGTCCTCCTCGTTCTCTTACGTCCCCCGCGAATACAGCGCCATGCAATCTACTTTTGGTCAATTACCGACTCCGATGATTTTGTGCATCGAGCGTGGATCCTCGGCCGCCTTGATCATGAAATCGGCCACATCTGCGCGCGAGATTTTGAAGCCGAAAATGGGCAGGTTCCCCTCTCGCGCACGAGTCCTCTTTTCAATGGGCGCCCGCGGTCCGAAGGCTGATATTACGGCGTCATGTCCCTGAATCGCATGCTCCAAATCTTTGCTGTTCAGTAAATCTCCTCGGCAAACATTGATGCGATCCGCAAACTGCTGTAGTCGTTCCGGGGAACGAACGAATGCCGTGACCGAGTGACCCTGGTGAATCGCCTGCCGAACAATCTCCAATCCCGTGCCCCCGGTCGCACCCAGTACAACGAGTTTCATCTTGCTGCGCACTAACGAGACGTCATGGTCGCGTAATGGAGCGTAGGTTTCTTGTGTCATATTTGATATAGATAGCTATATTGAGTAATTGATGCTATAATTTTGTGCCTTGGTAAGGAGAGTAAAGCGCGAGTACCGGTCACTCGTTCGCGAGCGTCAGGCGGGCGATACACGCAAGCGTATCGTCGAAGCAGCCCAGCGTCTTTTGCGAAGAGAGGGATATGCCGGAACGACCATCGAGGCGATTGCCCAGGAAGCGCAAGTTTCGGCGCCAAGCGTTTACGCCATTTTCAAGTCGAAGACCGGGATTCTAAAAGAATTGGTCGATCAAGCTGGGTTCGGTCCTGATTATGAAAGCGCCGTCCAGCGAGCGTTAAGCGCGAGCGACCCTGTTGTGCGTTTACGGCTGGCTGCCCCCATCGCGCGCGGAATCCACGAGTCGCAGAGTGCAATTCTCGATCTGCTGCGTGGTGCTGGCGTTGTCGCGCCGGAACTGGCCCGTCTTGAGCGCCAAAAAGAGGATCAGCGTTACGAGAGGCAGGAAGGCAGCGTCGCTTTTTTGCGTAGTTCGGGCAAGTTGCGGGCGGGACTCGATTACGCAACGGCGCGCGACATTTTCTGGGCGCTGACTGGGCGGGACCTCTACCGAATGCTGGTACGTGAGCGTGGATGGCCTGCCGACAAGTACGAGGACTGGCTTGCCGATACGCTTGTGGACTCCATGGTGGGTCCCCAACGGTAGACCCGGGAACCATATCGCTGAAGAAAAGCACCGCGGAGAAGTCCGCGCGGCTCCCAAACGGAAATCGGCGGACTGGGAGGGCTACCCACTCGCTCATACTCATCGAACCAATCGTCTGCCGAAATTCTCGCCTGCTCCGGGCCAAACAGCTCCTCCGGCCATTCTCAGTTCAACAATGCAGCCCAGACCAGCGCTGAAGCAAATCAACTCCGAAAACCGCATGCGTCATTACGCTGCGAACTCGGATCAGCCTTGGGTTTGGAGTTCTCGAACCAGCATCCCTGCCCCAGAGCCAGGTTGCATTAAGAAAAACGGTGCGACAACAGTCCCAAGTCCGAGGACGAGCGCACGCAGAGGCGTTGGACGATTCGTCCAGTCGAGGCCGTATATCGCAAGCAACAAAGCGGCAAAGGCGCACCCAATTCCGTAGGGTGCGAGCCATCCGATAACGGCCTCACCCGTTACAGGCTCGGCTCTTGCGATGTCGTCATGTACGAATCGCCCCCCGCTCCAATGAATGCCGCACTCGTAACGAATTCAAATTCCCTGCTCATCTTAGTCACTGCCCTTATTTGATCGGTTGCCAACTCGCGACATTCATAAAGCCCGATGTCATGGTGTCTCCAACGGAAGCCGCGAGTACGGTAATCACTGTATGGTTCTTGCTTCGCGTGGCTCCTATGCGAAAAGAGCCTCTGATGAAATACGACGAAGTGGCGCCCTCATTTCGCTCGCTTTCGCCTCTGCGCTGGCCTTACGGAAGGCGGCTACTCCTGCGTCGGACACCTCGACCCACTTGGTGTTGGGCGAGGCCTCGGCGTTCCCCACTTCTCCCAAAACCGGGGGAGAAGTGGGGCGCCCAGCGCGGACTTTATTCCCAAATTCAGGGCTCACTTGTGGGCTGCGCACCCGTAAGCCGGAGCATGGTAGCGGCCGTTCGGTTCCACCATGCCGCCCTTTCCATACAGCATCGAACCACCTCTCCGGAGTGGTTATGAGAATCTGAAACTGGGATTACGGGGCCGAGCCCAATCCGTGAGCGAGTGATATGGGCCATTCTCGTTTCGGCCCTTCGGCATGACATCGAAGAAGCCATAGATTCCCAGAAACTGTTCTCCCCCACGGCCATAGGTGGAGTAAGTGTGGAAAATCTGGCCCGTCTCGTCCTTTCTCCTTGGTGATGAATCGTCTTTCTTTGAGCGGAAAATCTTCACGGCGAACGCGCTTACCCCGCCGGTCGACACAACGCCGCTGATTACCCACGCGGCGCTCGCTGCACATACTGGACACAGGTTGACCCTCCTGTCTCTCCCACCAGCCGCTTGTTCGGCCCCCCTCCCCGGCCGCAACTTCCTTTAACTTGCTTTCTCCTCCGCTGCGCGCTTTCGGAACGCGGCTTCTCCAGCGTCGGACACCTGGACCCACTTCGGGTTCGGCGAAGCTTCTGCGCCGTAGTTGTCGTGCCAGTTCCACCACTTGTACGTCGGGCCCTGGGGATAACCCTCAGGTGAGTCCTCCCATGTTTCCTGACGGCCGAGCGGGGTGATGTCGAGGTAACTCCAGATGCTGCCCATCGCCTCGTCGCCCCGGTTATTGATGAAGTACGAGCGAAACACTCTGTCGTCGTTGCAGAAGAACACGTTGTGTCCGTGCCATTCATCCACGCCGAAGTCCTTGTCGAAACTGTCGGTGATGGTGTACCAGGGAATCTGCTGCCAGCCCATTCGCGCCTTCAAGCGCAAGATGTCCGCTTGCGGCGCGCGTGAGGCATAGACAAGAGTGGTGTCGCGAACGTTCAGATGGATCAGATTCGAGACCTGATCGGCGCCCATGGAGCAGCCGCGACAGGCGTGCTCGGGCCAGCCGAACACTCCGGGCTCGAAGAAAGCGCGATAGACTATCAACTGCCTGCGGCCCTCGAACAGGTCGAGCAGGCCAACCTTGCCGTTAGGCCCGTCGAACTCGTATTTCCTCTCAACCGCCATCCACGGCATCCGTCGACGCTCGGCGGCGAGGGCATCACGGGAGCGGGTGAAGGCCTTCTCCTTCACGAGGAGCTGCTGCCGCGCAGCTTCCCACTCCTGCTGCGAGACGATCGGGGGTGTCTTCATCGCTATCTGCATGTTCGGGTTATTGACTGTGCGGGTTGACACTTTCATTTTCATTGCTCCTTTTCCTTCACGTTGGAAGTGGTTTCTGCTGCTTGGTTCTTTTTGCGAGACACTTTGACTGCCAGCGCCGCCAGACCGCCGGTAGAAACCGTTCCGGCCACGACGAGTCCCAGGGTTGTGAAACAGAATGGACACATATTCACCTCTGAGGGTGACGAAGCTTGATCACTAAGTCGCCCTTATGGATGTGACGGGTGACCTGCGGGGATTTCTACAAGATTGCGAGAAAAAGTCAGCTTCGCTGTCGGAGGAGGAATTCTCTCACTGCGGGGTCTTCGGTCAAGCCGATTGCGCGGTCGTAAGCGTCCAGAGATTCAGTCATCTTCCCAAGGCGCCGCAGGAGGTGAGCGCGAACCGCCCAGTAGGGCTGATAGCCAGAGACAGCGTCGAAGGTTATGTTATTCAGCACTGCGAGGCCTTTCTCAGGTCCCATTGCTTCTGCAACCGCCGCAGCGTATCCGGTCTTTGTTCCGATTGTCGGCGAAACACGGAGCAGTTCTTCGTAGAACTGCGCGATCGCTGTCCACTCAATCCGGCCAGTGCGGGCGCGTTCGGCATGCACCGACTGAATCGCAGCTTCCAGTTGAAAACGTCCTGGACGTCTGTGTTTGGACGCTTCTGCAAGGTGTCGCTCCGCCTCCTCTATTAGAGAGACCGACCATACTTTCGGGTCTTGTTCGGAAAGAGGAATGTATCGGCCATCGGGTCCCCTGCGCGCGGGGCGTCGCGCCTCGCAATGCAGCATAAGAGCCAGCAGCCCGCAAACCTCCGGCTCATCCGGCAAGAGCTGCAGCAGTACCCGCGCCAGCCAGATTGCTTCCTCAGCCAGATTCTGTCCCCGATTCTCGACTCCTGCCATGTCGTCCCAGCCGATGCCAAAGCCGCCGTAAATCGCCTCCAGCACCGCATCAAGCCGCTCGGGTAGATCACGCTGCTCCGGAACCTCGAATCGGATACCGCCATCGCGGATCTTCGTCTTGGCGCGCACCAGACGTTGCCCCATCGTCTTCGGTGAAATAAGAAAGGCTCCGGCAATACGGGCGGCATCCAGTCCCAAAACTGTCTGCAGCATGAGGGGGGTGTGCATGTTTGGATCAATGGCAGGGTGTGCACACACGAAGAGCAATTTGAGGCGTTCGTCGGGAAATTGGCTCGCGAATGTCTTGTCCATCGAATCGTCCTTCAGCAGCTGAAGAGTAGGCTCGTTTTCCGCGACCACATGCTGATGACGCACAGCATCAATGATGGAATGCCGGGCTGTCGTTAGCAGCCACGCCTCAGGATTTTGTGGAACGCCGTCCCGGGGCCAGGCGGTGAGTGCTTTCACCAGAGCCTCACTCAGGGCGTCCTCGGCGCTGGCCAGGTCGAGAGTGTGCACAGACAGGTACGCCACCATGCGCCCGTAGGACTCGCGCGCCACTCGCTCGACCGTGCGGTGGCTAAGCTCTACGGCAGTTTCCGTCATTCCTGATGTCACTCATTCCTGGCGTTACTCATCCGGTTTCACTCATTCAACGATTCGACGCTTGACGTCCGGTGCGAGCGGGCGAACTTCCACTGCACCATAGGAGGCTGCCGGGCACCGCGCTGCCCATTCCAGGGCTGCATCAAGCGAGGGTGCTTCCAGAATTGTGAATCCCCCCAATTGTTCTTTCGCGTCAGCATACGGGCCGTCCTGTACGTGCCGCTTTCCGTCTTTGATTCTTATCGTGGTTCCCGTGTCCGGCACTTGCAGCGGATCACCGCCGACAAACAGGCCAGCCTTGACCAGAGCCTTGTGGTAGGCGCGCCACGCGCCCGTGTAAGCGTCGGTCCCATCGCTTTTCCGTGCCGCGAAAGCCTCCGACGATTCGTAAATCAACATTGCGAATTGCATCATTTACTCCTTCGGAAAGACAGGTTCAACATCTGAACCTATGACGAACGGGAAGCCGGCATTTCGACACACCCTTAGACTATGCCGTAGGAATCTCGGCTGACTTCGGAGTTCCTGTATCTCGTCGCGCGGATTCATCATAGGTCTACTTTGTAGCGTTGGATCCGGGCATAGGCAAATCCGAAAATTCTTCAATCATAGGAGCCAGCCACGAAATACGTGCAGTCACGTGCATGTGGTCGGTTCCAGGCAGCACAGCGAGCTGCGTGTGAGGCATAAGACGGAACTCCACTACCGCGTGTTCAGGACGCATAACGTCGGAATCGCCACACACGACCAGCGTTGGTGCGGTAATCGACCGGATGGTGTCCGGCGGGATGTCCTTGAAGTTGCGCATGCGCTGGACAGACTTCTCGAACATAATCTGCAGATTTTCCGGGTGCGGCGCGACCTCGAGGTACGATTCCTTAAGCTCCTTGGGCATGCTATCGAGAGTCGCCTGGGCGAAGCCGTTCCAGAACGCGGGATCCGCGCCGTCGTGGCTGAAGAACCCCGATGCTATTACAAGCTTCCGCACGCGGTGCGGATGACGGATCGCAACTTGCAACGCGATGGTGCCGCCGTTGCTAACACCGAAGAGGTCTGCTTGGCCGATGTTTAGGTAATCGAGCAGAGCGACGGTATCGTCAGCCGAGTGCTCGAAGCTGAACGGACGATCCGAAATGTCTGCAGTGTGGCCATACCCTTGCTGCTCGAACGCTATCACCTGGCGATTGCGAGCTAACTCGAGCAGGATATGACCGAACGAGGTCTTGATAGTGTCGCCTCCGCCATGCAGGAGCACCAGCGGCGGGCGCATGGAATTTGCGCCGCCGTGGATCTCATAGTAGAGCTTGAGGCCGTTGACGGGAGCGTAACCAGTCTTGACAAGAGACCCTGCGTTTTGCTGCGACGATGCAGAGCAACTGGCACTGGTTGTTGCAATCGCGATCGCGCCGGCCGTCATTTCGACAATCAAACTGAATATAGAGAACTTTGCGCTCATCTTTGCTCCTTGTTTGTTTCCCCTTTCAACAAAGTAGGCCTGCCGCCTCTCTCACTACGAGAAAGCCGCTACGCAGCAACCCCTCCGACATGACTTGGAAGCCGAGTCTGAAAATCGATCGTGCCGACCCAGGTCGGCCGGACCGCGATACGCGCCATCCTTACACCGGGCTGGCGCAACTCGGCGAAGTTCTTCGCGCCCTCCTCTCCAAGATATCGACGCGCCGCCTCTTTGAACTCTGGGGGAACACCGTCCCCATCGGTCACTGACGCTTGTCCCCGGATCAACAGCACGTGAGGCGGGAATCCCTCGGTATCAATTGTTATGGCGACGTTTGGGTTTGCCCGCAGCGCACCAGGGCGGGCAGGCTCATGACGGACGTCGGGACCGCCGATGAACGTAGCCATTACGATTTCGCTTCCGTTCCAGTGAAACCAGGTCGGGACGACCCGCGGAGTACCATCCTTCGCGATATATGCCAGTCGCGCCGGAATCTTTGAGTTAAGAAGAGTCTTGGCAAGTTCGCTATCGAGCAGCTTCAAGTCTCCTTGGGGAATTCCCATGTCCGTTTCTCCTTCATGGTTATGCAAGTTTCGATGCAGGCATGTGCAACGCGGGCTCAACTTCGGTAGCTCCCCGGCCTCGATACCAAGAGTATTGCCAAAAGTTTCCCCTTCCCCCTAATCTGGAGTTTTCAGATCTGAGCGTGGAGGCTTTCTCGACCGGAATCGATGTGACGAAATTGGGCATATACTGAGGTATCAGGTGCGGTCGTCGCGGGTTAGGCGGAGAATCACCAGCCGGAGGCCACCATGGCTCTGAACATAGACGTCTCTAGGACCAAAGACATTGCGATTGTTCGTTGCCGTGGTCGGATCGTTTTTGGGGATGAAGCCGATGAGCTAAGGCGGGTGATTTTGGGCTTGCTGAAAGAAACCCAACGAATCGTCCTGAGTCTAGCCTGGATAGAATACATTGACAGCAGCGGTCTTGGAGTGCTGGTCGCGTCGTTCATCTCTGCCCGTCACCGCGGAGCTGAAATCAAACTTGCCGCGCTAGGGCCCAGGGCTCGTCAATTGCTGACGACCGCGCGGGTCGATCAATTATTTGACGTCTACGACTCAGCCGATGAGGCGATCAGATCCTTCCATATCCACCCCGAAGCTGCAGCAGGGTGACAGTCAGTCAGTGCTACCTGCCACCCTGCTGCTAATTCGCGGTTTACCCGGACGTCCCCTGCATGTGAATCCCGCTAGCCGTTGACGACCTTCATCATTTCTGGAGCGTACGACTCTCCAACGGCAACCCCCTTTGGGACGATCTGTTCAATACGAGCGAGATCATGCTCCGTGAGTTGGAGATCCACTGCGCGAACATTCTCTTCCAGCCGGGTAAGGCTGCTGGTGCCGGGAATCGGGATTACATCATCGTGACGGCGGATGAGCCAAGCCAGCGCAAGTTGAGCGGGAGTACAGTTTTTTTCCTTGGCGATCTGACGCAGGCGTTCGGCAGTGGCCAGATTCTTCCTGAACTGCTCTCCCTGGAATGGGGGCTTGCCACGACGCCAATCATCCGGGGACAGGTCATCAAGCCTCCGGAAACACCCGCTTAGGAAACCGCGACCGAGCGGGCTGTAGGCGACCAAAGCGATTCCGAGTTCTCGCAAAGTCTGAAGTAAGCCATCCTCGGGCTCCCGACGCAGGCAGGCTGAAGCCCGGGCAGGTAGTTCGCAACGCGTGGGGTTGGAGGAAATCACCGGAGTGCTTAAGCGATGGGCGACTACAGAACTACGGGAGTTGTTGTCATCGACCACTTCTGAAGGAATATCAGTTCAGTCCGGCTATCGCTGGGAACACTACTCATACTTACTTCACAAAGGCTAAACGATGAAGTTGTTGCGACCTTGAGGAAGGCTTCGGCGGCGACGGCTCTCAAAGGATTCGGGCCAATCCCGAGGCCGCATATCAAACCCCTCCGAACCCTCACCGTTTGTAGACCGGTTGTGTGAACCAATGAAATCTGATCCATATGATCGGCCATTCAATCCGAACTCTGTCGCGACAAGGAAGCGTCCGGTTTGCTCGTGCTTTAGGCTGAAGCTCGCCAGCCTTTTCAACAAAGACGTTTCTCAAAACGATTCGAACCGGCCAGGTTCGACCGAATGAGCGAGGCGTCTCCAGGAAGAAACGACTCCCGGCATGTAGCTGTGAACCGCGCCCCAATCCTGTACGAATCTGAATTCGCTCTGCTACAATTCACTCACGGGGCAGGGACAGCTGCTCTGGGTAGGTGTTTGCCTGCGGAATGGTGATTTAGCATGGTGTCCATGGTGGCCATTAACCTCGAAATTCGGTTCGACGGGGTGGAAACAGGCGACACAGGCGAATCGGTTCAGTAAATACGCGGTCTTCCGATAAAGGTAAGAAAACAAAGAAGGGGACGTAGTTCAGTTGGTTAGAACGCTGCCCTGTCACGGCAGAGGCCGCGGGTTCGAGTCCCGTCGTCCCCGCCATTCATTCTAAAGCAGTTAACGAATGGTGCTTCCACTTCGGCTTACCCACAATTTCACCCACACGCTTTATTGGGTCCTTCCCGCTTCGAATCCCACAGCGTCAAGGTATTTCTCCTGAGCGGCAATCATCTCATCGAGGTCTTCGTCCGTGTACAGGTCGAGAGTGGTCTGAACACGCGAATGACCCAAGATTCCCTGCACCGTCTTGGGGTTTTCCTTCGCCTTGTTCACCAGCCAATTCTATAGGCTGTGTCGAAGGTTGTGCAGACCCCAGCGGTACCCGTCCGGAATTACAACCCCGGCCTTCTTCCCTGCTGGACGCAAGTGAACGCGGCAGAATACTGAAGCGCAGATCGGAACTCTGCCGTTCCTTCTTGCCGAGGCGAACACGAAGTCAGTCGGTTTTGCGTAGGGGGTTCCTTTACGCCATTCGCGCAGACAGTGAGCTAACACCCGACCCATCGGAACATTGCGCTCCGAGGAAGGGGTCTTGGTCTCTCCGTCCACTCCAGTTTTCTTCCACGATTTCACAATCTGAATCTTCCGTTCTTCCCAAAGGATGTCAGCCCATCGCAGCGCCAACACTTCCGAACTGCGAAGAGCCGTCGCCGCAACCACGAATACCAAGGTGAAGTACAGAACGTTCTCCATCATGGACCGGAGGATCGACAGCGTTTGAGCCGGGGTGATCTTGATTGCCTTGTACGTAGTCTTCGTGCTGGTCTCCAGACCCTCCACCGGATTCTTCGTAACTTTCTTGTGGATGATCCCAACTTTGAAGACCCGATAGAGGATGCCCCGAATCTTGGACACCGTCGTCCACGCGTACTGGTCTTTGTTGTGCAGCCGATTCAACCATTTCTGAATTTCAAGTGGTTCGATGTCGTCCGCAATTTGATTGCCCCACCTGGCAACCAGAATGTCGCGAACGAAGTGCTCAAGAATGGGCTTTGTGTTCTCTGATTTCGGACTGGCAGTGACTTCAGGATCGAATTCGATCTTGAGGTAATATTCCGCAAGCTCGCAAAACTTCATCCGACAGCCTTGCGGAACGCCACTGTTAATCCTGACCCTCAGCCCCAGCCGATCCGCTTCAAGCGATGCCTCGTCCTCGGTAGGGAAATCAGTGACCAGACCCACTATCAGAGGCGTCTGCTCAGCACCGTTGATTCGATAGCGCAGCACCCAGATCCAACCTTTCTTGGTTCTTATCTTTTTCAAACTCCCCCGCTGGTATGCCATTTAACGGCCTCCTTTGCGGGGGCTGCCGCTGGCGATTGTACGGCTATCGTCGGCATTCGCGCCATGACTACTTCCTTTGGTCAACATCCAGTCGCGAAGTTCGCTCAGCAGGAAGCGCCATGTCTTGCGCTGTCCGAGGCCGAGCGGGTGAGCTGGGATCAAGCCCTGAATCGCAAGCTTGAGGATGTGTTTACGGGAGATTGAAAGGAACCGGGCTGCTACATCCGCGTCCACGAAGGGTTCAAACAAGGAATCGAACTTGGTGAGACTGTTGAGTGAGATTGGCTGGTGGACGGACATTTTGGATGTGGCTCCCGTCGGAGGAATTGGGCCTCTGCAGGCCAAAGCCACAGACTGCCATCCCAGAAGGGGCGCCGGTCAAATTCTTAAATCTCGGCCAAGACAACATGGCCGGTCCCTCCGGGACCAGAGGTCTTCGGTTCCCCGCCTTCACTTTCGCCAGCACGGTCTCTGTGCAACACTCGCTCACGGTTAGGAGCCGTAAATTAATAAAGGTATCAAATAGTCTAAGTTTACAAGCCTGACGGTCGGGAGTGAGGCTTAATGACATAGTTCCATTCGCCATGGAATTTGTCGGGATAGATATTAACCTGCTTCATTTCTTCTTTGGTGATCTTGCGTCCTATTGGGTATTTACGGCGGTCCAGCCGGCAGGTCACGCTTAGGCCTTTGGCGGTGGTGGTCTTAGCAATGAGATTCACGATGGTTTCGTAGTCCCGCAATGGCTCACCACGCCAATTCGAGGAAATAAAGGAAAACAATCGGTGTTCTATTTTGTTCCACTTGGATGTTCCCGGTGGAAAATGACAGACTCCAATGACTACACCGGATTCATCGGCGAACCTCTGCAGCTCCAATTTCCACAGGCGCAGGCGCCAACCATTGCTGCCACCAGCGTCGACGGTAATCAGGAGCCTCCGGGCCTTGGGATAGAGCCGTTTCCCTTCATGGCGCCACCAGCCACGAATCGAGGCCACCGCAAAGGCGCCAGTATCATGGTTCGTTCCGACATTAACGAAACCGGTGTTGCGCCCAATATCGTAAATGCCATAGGGGTAGGCGCGAGGAACATCGGGCTGGGGAAAGTCATGCCCGCGCACGTGTCGTGGCTGTTTTGCCGGAAGCCATTGCTGGCCGCCATTGTAGTAGTTGCCCACCAATTCCTTCTTTTTCGTATCTGTCGAGATCACGGGCCAACCCTGCTTAAGGTAGTGCTTCACGGCGGCATTGATATGCCGGAATTGCGCATCCCGGTCGGGATGGTCTTCCCCTTCCTCGGTCTTGCGGTTGCCCTGCAGACTGTAGCCCAGGTGATTCAGGATCTGGGCCACTTTGGTATGGCTGACGGGATGCCGGCGCCGGCTCAGGCCATCGGCAATGGCGCGCGTGCTCTTGCACGTCCAACGCAGCGGCGATTCGGGATCGCCTCGCGTCTGGGCGTCGATCATCACCTCCAACCTGTCCACCAGCTTGGGATCGGACTGGGTAATCGGTTTGCGGCCGCCTCCGGGGCGGCGAATACGACCTTTCCACGTCACCCCGGTTTCAATTTCTTGAATTCCCTTATGGATTGCCTTGCGGGACAAACCACACGCCCGACTGACGAGACTCACGCCTCCATGGCCCAAGGCCTTGGCCTCAGTGGCCGCCGTCAGCCGACGTGTGCGTTCATCCAGATGCGGCCAGAGGGCACGAAACTTTGCGGTCAACTCAGGAAGTGTTTTCACTTATCCGCAGCATAGCGCGGATAGTGTTCATATGTTAGTAACTATAATGATACCTTTATTTATTTACGATGCCTTAGCCGCTTTGCCTTCAACAAGTTCGCCCACGGTAACCGAAGGTTACCGCACAGCACCCTTTCAGGGGTGAAGTGTCCCTACTTCCACCCCGTGCGAGCCGCTCTTTGGCGAGCACGGCTAAGAACCCTCGCCCTCCACTATCTCCGGGAGGGCAACAACGTCACCCCGCACCGTGCCGAATCGCCACACCGCCGGGTCGGAATCAGCGGCGGAATCGGGGCCGCTTCGGGCAGCTAATCGGTCGGGATCAGGGCGCGGATCGCCAGCTCCTCACCCCCAGAATCAGAACCGGATCGGCAAGCCAAGAGCACGGCTAAAGAAAAAATTCAGCCCCCGGCTTCCCGGCTGTTTCGGAGTCCACTACACCCTGAGCCTCACCCGCTCCCGGATCGCTCGCCCTGGCCGTCTAGGATCGCAACAAACAGCTACTCTGCATGTCGATTCGGGATCGGCAACCTCAGCCAGAAGTCAGTTTGGACTTCGCACAGGCATATATCGTTCCATCCACTCTTCCTGACTCAGCAACTCAACGCTCTCCGCTAAGATTAGGCACTCGCCTCCATAGGAGCAATCGATTTCGAAGAGACACAGCGCCTCGTTCCTGATTTTCTCCAGTAGTTGAAGT
>Ga0123355_10003434_pt1:5000-22709 | contig 22709 bp, 19 predicted proteins | sample TergutEmb28metaG_3_FD_89872 | JGI IMG/M metagenome (GOLD analysis project Ga0123355, IMG submission 89872) | Embiratermes neotenicus P1 segment gut microbial communities from Petit-Saut dam, French Guiana - Emb289 P1 | ecosystem: Host-associated > Arthropoda: Insects > Digestive... | reverse complement strand
CTCGATGTTCTCCCAACCACGCCATGGTGTACACTGAAAACGGCACGTACACCGCTGTTCGACGACGCGCTCCCCACCACTGTACGCGCTCCCCACCCGAAGCTATGCCCCTCCCAAATCGGGGTGTTCTTTCTGCCGCACCCTGTATCATTGACCGACTGACCGACAGACCAGCACCAGAGCCGCCATTTGAAGCTTTCGAATGACGTTCCTCGCCGTATGTTGAACTGAATAAGTTCTAAATCACAATATTATTAACAACGAAACGATTAATGAATTCAATACCTAGACGGGTTGGTTTCGTTGCTGAGATGTATCTTTTGCATAATTTCATTCTTCCGTCGCGAAGTAGATGAAATCTGCGCTCTTCTGGGAAATTACACAGTGTATAGTGATAGTTCTTTGCCGACATTTCGGGACAACCTATCGGTCCCATCTTCAAGGGCCAATAATCTGCGTAATTAACCAGAAGAGCGCAGATCTCTTTTGTCTTTTGTTCCTGAAGTCCCTCTGGATGAACGCCTGGACTGTGCCTTAGAACAAGTTACTACTATCTTACACATTATACGATTCAGTGTGGTATTAACACCCGCCCTTAGATGAAATGAAATTCTGAAACACGAAACGAAATAGGCGACAGCTTTCGCCTGTGGACCGGTCTGTGGGACGGTTCAAGTGAAGTTCGGGTTTGGTTTGTCCTGAAAGATGACCTAAACAGTTCGATCCTTCGCAATATGAATGTAGATTAACTGAAAAATAGTGTTGTAGTGTTTAGACAGTTGCTGTGTAACTTCTTCCAGTTTTCCATATCCATCTTTTACGTTCTGCAGTTAACTTAAAATGTGAAATATTCTACACGATAATTGCATTTTATTGTCTGTGTATGAATCAACGTCAACGACACTTTAGCGTTTATAAGCACGTCTTACATTTTTGGGAACACAGTTTTGATTCCGCTTCCAAATCTGTGTTCGCTGCCGTTGCAATCGTTTAACGTTAGGGACCGGACAGTAAGCGCTTGCCGATGTGAATGAAAATCGTTTAGTTCGTTTTCGATAGTACGAGGAAAGTGTGAGTCAAGCGAGTGAGTGCCATAAAGTACCACAATGTCATTTGCACGAATTGAGAGTCGGTTGTCAAAACGATCTTACCAGATGCAGCCTTCTGGGCGTACTGTCTTGGCAGTCGGTGTTACACGTGGTCGTACAGAAGGTTATGTTCGTATTATTTCTATTTGTTTTTCATCCTTCCTCTTACCTCGTTCGTCTCGCCCTATTGCGATAACTGATACACATTTATCTTGCTTATTTGTATTTCCATCGGATGCGTATATCAGTTAAGTTTGAAAGCCTTACTTGCATATATTGCGATGGATGGAAGAATCGACAACTATCGGTGGGTCTCATTGTTGCGCAGTAACTGCGTTTGTAAAATCATTCGTTTTTTCGACACATTGAACCCCGTGAGAAAAATTCTTCGGAATCCATGATCTTTTTTTTTTTTTTGAAAAATACGTAAGGAAGTCAGAAGTCTAAAGTCTTTCAGACTACGGAAATTGGGCGGTATTATGAAGTAGTCTCTGAAGTACGAGTAGATCAGATAGATCACTATCAGCACTGCACGTTGCACTCTGATGTTTCTCGTGTAGCTGTCGGACTAGCTCGGTATCGCAAGTAAAAGCAGCAGGAATTCTTGTATAAATAGACACTGCACACATGAATCTGTGTGTGGTTTTGTAACATTTATGGCGTCACATCACTTAGAGTTACATGATATCGCATGCATTTGATAAGCCCATTTCGTACCGAAGTACCATCCGGCGGCTGAAATATATACGGTAGTCAGTGTTTTTGAAGAGTATCTTGAAATTTGAAAGGGCCTTGTATGTCTGGCTAATGCGGGTCGGTGAATGGTCTTGGATTATCTGCGTCTGTAAGTGCAGTCCATAGCGACTGTTTCCATATTTGCATGTTTAATTTGGATACACAAACTTCAGTTGATCTGTTACCGAGTTTCATGGAATGACAGGCACCGGCGGTGTGCGCTCTGAAGGTACATGAATTTTGATGTAAACATGAACTCATTTAGTATATTGGTTGAGGAGTTAATTTTCAAAGTGTTTGCTGAAGCGTTCCGTTTGTAATACTGGGTTGGGGAATTGCGAGGTATATATTGATTTAATAATATCGCTGATGGCTAATCTACTAGCATATTTATTCCATCTTTCGTCTGTAATAGGCATGTTTTCCTGGAATACACTAAAAATCATAACGTCCATGAACTGGGCATGGTTCACATAGAGTAATAATCGTGTGAAGGGGAATGGGTGTGTGGGAGTGCGAAGGAGGTCGTTACTGTTTAAAGGCAGGGCCATTTTGCAGTTCGCTAATGGGTGTTCAGAATCCATTAATGATTACATGCGGTAACAGAGGAAGGTCCACGATCTCTTTGAATTATCGCATTGTACGTCGGGGTTTGTTTTTGTAAATGTAATTAGCGTGGTGTTCACGAGCCTATGTGGCAAGCCCTCAGGGGCACAGAATAGTGTGACTGACAAAAACGCAGTCACGTTCAGCGGTATCAGCTGAGCAGCGGGAACAAGGTGTGAAACAAGATACTGTACTATTAATCAGAACAACTGTTTTTAATGTATATATACTACTCAATGCTATTGAAATTGTGGGAAGATATCTTTAACGGTCTCCTTAACAAAAACACTTTCCCTTCGAACAGGTACACATCAACTGCTTCACACACGTAGGGTCGAAAGAGTTATTTATGATGAGAGAGAATGTCACGTTTGTGTGGTTACACTGTTGCTTCTTGTCGGGAGGTCTCGGGTACGTATCTCAGAGCGGGTACTAAGTTTTCCCATGGCTTTCACTAGCGCGTACAACAAAATGTTAGGGTGGTTTGGAAGGTAGGTCACGGACGCCGTATTTTACATCCCTTCCAAATTACACTTAGGCCTACCTCGTTATTCGACGCTCTACTGTATAATCTGTGCAGTCGAAGTACCAAACAAGCTTAATGAATCCAAGGAGGGAGGAGATTGATGGCGCACAAGGCGTTGTAGCTTCTTTGATGGACATTATGGTCATCATCTTCATAATCATCATCATCTTCGTCGTCGTCGTCATCGTATGTTATTTCAAATGTAAACGAAATCCTTGTCAACATGGCTTAGTGAAATCCAAATGTACTATTTCCAGTTTAGTATCGTATTTATACCATATTTCCCCATTAGTTTTTTTTTTACAACGCCCAGTTGATGACATTTATTTTGATGTAAGCAGCTCCATTGACCTCGTTCCTCATACATGTCTTTTACTTAAGCTCAGTCCCCGCGGGCTGTCTGATAGTTATGTCGGTTGTGTAGTTGACGTAACTCTTCGTTATTCACGGTATGTACTCGAACCTCGTGAAGTGCTTTCTTGTATTTTTCAAGGGACTGTCCTTGGGGCCTGTGTTATTTAATGCATTCATTGGTGACTTTCGTAACTCTTAAGCATTCGAGGTATTTTTGTTTGGCTGACGCCATCAGCATTTTTCGTACCGTAAGCTCAGAAACTGATTGTACACTTCTGCAGTCTGTCATTGATTCCATTATCCTTTGATATGCTGATAATCGCATGACACTCAGTTTTAACAAAACTGGATTCATTACCTTTACAAGGAAAACTTACGCATTTAACTGTAAGTACAAACTATGTGAGAAATATGTAACTCGCACTGAGTACGTCAGAGACCTAGGAGTAGGCCTACTTTTGGATTCTAAACTCCCCTTTCACTACCATGTAGACTACATATTTTCTGAATCGCTCAATACGTCGGGACTCATACGTACTTTGATGTAGTCGTTTCCGACTGTTGGTTGTTTATTATTGTTGTATGACACCGTAGATAGATTTAAGAATATGCCTCACCTGTCTGGAATAACATTACGAATACTGATACCAATAAGCTGGAACGCATCCAGCGGAAGTTTGCAGCTCTATGCTTCAGTCGCTTTCCCCCTCATATTCACCATAATCATACTTTTGCACTTCAGTTTGTTAAGTTACTTCACAAGTTAGAAGGCATCGCCTTGATGCTCTTTTTTATCCATGCTTTCGTAGGATCAGACATTTGACCCCCATGACTGATAATACTAGTCTCAGAGTTCTCGCAATATTAGAAACTTCACCCTGTATCCTGTAGAACGCAAAAATTTTGTCGCGTCATGTTGTAGCATTTTGAGAGACTGAGTAAAATATTGACATATTTTTGTTAACCACGGAGAAGTTTTTGTTTTGTTACTCTTATAATTGACACTTCAATAAGGGAACTAAGCATTTTGTGATTGGATAATTCCATTAACCTGAACCAGTTCCACTCACTTCCAGTCCTTGTGATGTGTTTGATTAGCGTTTAGTTTATTAAACGAAGTTCAAGCTGAGCAGCGTTGAGCGATGGAACGGTTAATGAGTGAGGAGATGGAATAGGTATGGAAGGAAAGTGGTAGCAGCACAATTCGAGTTATATCTGGGAATTTGCCTGAAAACACTTAGAGAAATATTACAAACAGATCGTCGGTATAGTGCCGGAGTTCAGTTCTGCGAGCTGTCGGAAACAGAGCAGGTGGGCTACCCAGTGGGGCGCAATGTTCTGTCCCTAGGATCATCTTAGTGCTGTCTTTTTGTTTCTGTCTCGATTTTACGTTGTAAATAGTACCTCCTACAAGGCGCTGATTGTAGAGCCGGATATCGTCTGGCCTGGCGGAGTTGTTCTTGGCTTTCAGTAGTCAAGGCAAGTTCTGGAACAGTCCAATACGTCTTCCATCAACAATCGCTGTTTACAGTTATTCTTCCAGTGTGAGCTGAGGAACGTAATTAAATAAACCAAAGAGAAAGGAGATGTAGAAGGGTCTGTAAACTTATTGCAGTGCTTTAATCTCCCTTGTCTGTGTTTATACATTTTGGGTTGAGGGGCTTCTGCATTCAAGTTTATTCGCTTTCACTGTGTGATAACTCAATCCTTGTATGCAGTTAGAGACCTAATGTGCGAGTGGTAATAAAATTGCAAATGAACAACTTAACTTCTGTGAATAGTTTTGTGTCGCTACAATTCTGTTTCCATTCAAACTACCTAAAATATACACATTTTGCCCGAACCTGACATTCTGTGATTTATGAATGTCTTACATTCCTGTATATAACTGTCAACTTTGTATTTGCTTTGAAGGATTGAGATTTCGTAGTCTTGTGCTAATTAATTAATTAATTAATTAATTAGTTAATTAGTGGGTTGTGCTCGGTAATTTATAAGCCCTGTGATGTTGTCTTTGTGTTTGATAATTAATTAACCCTTTATTCGGTTTCCACGAAATTTATCTTAAAAAGTCACCAATGACACACATTTTATGATCCGCGTTACTTTAGAACCGAAGGAATGAACATTTTGGAGTCATACTGAACGTATAATTGTAGACCTAATCATATTGTATGTTGCTAAATTTCTCTGTTTGTAAGTTGTCTCCTACACTAAATCTGCCTTTTTATATGCTGGGTAGTTGAAAAGAGAGCTTTAGAAATAGTTAAATTATGACTGACTGGCTGTGGCCTGGACGGTCGGGATTTGGTTCCCAGTGGGTTTAGGATTTTTCCCTTGGTCACTAGTTCCAGACCAGCTCTGTAGCCTGCGGAGTCGCTACCAATGGGCTCGTTGCTCAAGAATGAAGCTATCCGAGAGTGAATGCGACTGCTCAATTCGATCGTTTGCGGAGGCTAAGAATCCTTGGGGGCCTTCCCTATTCTTCGCCGTGGTCTGGCCCATGTACAACTTATCTGGCGGCTTTAAGTATAATCCTTTTCACATAGAAGCCTTCATGTATGGAAAACAGCCCGTGTTCTCGGTCATGAACTCTATGTGTGCTGTACGGAAAATTCCTAGGAGGAATAGCTTTTGAATTTAATTTTCTTGAGAGATTGTTGAAGAGTATCGGGATGTTGTGTGAAAGGGGAATTGGTAGGCCTACTCTAATTTCATTAACACACCGTCTTGCCTCTCTTGCTGCCATCGAAAAAGTAATTATTCAAGCATTTCTGTTGTCTTGTCGCCCTCAGGCTACCAATACACTATACAGACGCAGGGGCGATAAAATGTACTCTACACATGCTCCTTTATGCTTTGGTACGGAAGGAGCAGAATCTGGGCGTTGGCCTTCTAGGAAGTTATGTTATACATTCGGTGCTGTGTGGTCCTGACGGTGGTGTATACAGGAATTTAGCATTACGTAGCTTCTTGACTTGTCCATCGTCAAGTGTTGTAATAATTACAAAGGAGTAACACAGCTCTTCGAAAAGTGCTCCTGTTTCTGTCTTCAGGTAAGAGGGTTGAAAACCGAGCACGTTGTTTACCGCGTACGCAGTTGCCTCAGTTGCGTCTCCTTTTGACCGTCCGATTTAGTAGGTGCCGCCCCGCTTTTTTCTACGTGAAGTCGGAAACAGATTTAGTGTTTCTTTATTTTGATTTTTATGACATTACGACAAACGGAATCCAGAAGCCACGTGAATCTAGGTGTGTTACATATGTTCTGCCTGTTGTGGTTTAAATTCTTCTGGTGTAGTATTTTCGGAGTTATTTGTTTTATAAGTTTCACTTTTTACGCCTACGAGGAATACGAAGTCACACTGATAGCGACACACGTTAAGAGTGTAATTCAGGTGCCGCGCCATTTGTGATATGGTCATTTAATCTTCAAGTAAAAAACGTGGAGTCAACTTCCGAAATGTCTTGTATATGAATGTCACTACCGACTGTGGGTAAAGTCGTAATGTTTTGTTGGTTATATTTTGCGGTGCATCACAGATTAATTTACTACGATGTAACTCAACAGATTTGCTTATTACGGATTACCTGAGCACAACACCACTCTGCACCATGTATCTTTCAGCTCTGAAGTTACAGCACGCAGAATACAAGGCCTTTTTATAATACCAACGTTTAAAACGTTATGAAAATATATTCCCCCCCATGTAGTTAATGTCTGCTTCTGTATTTATCCTTCGTGAAATGGACTGTTATTGATCCGATAAAAACACTCCAGAAGATACAGAGAGCGAACATTTTCTAGTTGTTAACAAACTATACGGACCAGAGTCCTTATCGACAACTGGTCACTACTTCTCCCACTTTTATGGATTCCGGAGGTTATTTATTCATAGGAGCCAGCTTGTGAACCCCATCCCGATCTAGTTAAATCCCTTCAGCACCGCGCATTCCGTTTCTTACATATAAATTTCAATACTATCCCCAATTTTTCTCCAACTTACGATTAGGGCTCCCAGTTTCCCAGTGTCTGCGGGGTTATCGACTACATTTTTGTGTGATTTGTCTGCCTGCGTGTTCCAACCATCACATTTTCCTTCATTTATTCACCCTGTGCTGTTCCGTGAAAAGTAGCGAATTACGAATATCTTCTGATGCAGGTTTCTTACTACTGTCTGTCCCTTTCTTTCAGGCCCAGGCATTTTGCTTGGCAGTTTGTTCTGAAATACCCTCAATCTGTTTGGTCCCCTTAGGATAAGATACGTTCATGTTAATTTGGAACCCGTTTGAAACATCAAGTAAAGTAGTAGTGTCGTATATTTTAATTCTTAAGTTTTAGATATGAGACAGGGAGATAAATATTGTAAACTGTGTTGTAGCAAGCACTCCCCGAATTTAATTTTCTCATACGAATGTCACTAGCAAAAGAAAAAAGTGTAATGTTCTGCTGGCTCAGTGCCATCCTTGTCCCACGTGATCTCCTGTACTGTTGCTAAATGTCAGTTTTATTTTTCTAATTATCTTGTTAGTATTTTTAATGAACCTGTTCTGCGGAGATTTCTGACGTTCCATCCTCCATGTCCGTTGCTTTGGTCTTGCCAAAATCCTGCCAGTTTTGTATTTTGTAACAAGCACAGTGACGAAGACAGTCATCTGGTCGTCCTCTTAGCTCGGTAATTATACCTTGTCGGTTGTCAACAGCTGATTGCTTAACATATTTGCTGCCGGTCCTTGTGACTGGGGGCCTTTGGCTGTGTCCGAACCTGAAGACGCTCTGTATGGCTGTCGTGACGGCGCGGTCTTCTGTGATGGCTACAGCGATTTGCTGGACACTGTTCGTATGTGTTCTGTTGTAACATGGCTGTGTCTGAAGTGTACCCAGATCTGAGGTTGGTAACTGCCCATTTAGGCGTAGAAATACCGTAATGGTTTCAAGTCTCTGCGGTTTGAGGTGTGTAGAGAACTGCAAGATAACATTAGAAGTCATGGCTGCCATACGTCATATATCGTGGATCCATCTCCGTGACGAATAAGAATTAAGCCTACAACCACACCGTAATACGTCTTTGTAATATCATGCTGCCTCCGGTTGATTAACGACCTTCATCCAGTTTGTGTTTTCTGACAGAGGGCGATGTATATGTAATGATGTAAGTTAAGTGTGTGTATACACCAGTTTTCCGACCTTCCGTTGAGTACTGGTAACATCTTTCTAATCGTTGTATAACGAAAGGTAAGAGAAATGCCAATTTAGAATTGAGTTTGAAGCCAGAATATTCTAACTAATAGACTGACCCTTTTAGATGTTATTTTAGGTTAATGTTCCTCTCAAGCTATATTAGATCCCTAATTCCATGCCGAGACGCATACGATCCAACCCTGAAGCTCAGGGGTTCTGGACATCCTATTAAACGTGCTAGGTCTTGAAGACAACATTTCTTCCGGCTAACATACAAGTCTGTGTTTTGCGTAAGTGGTGTCCTTTAAGAAGAAAAAATATCTGTGATTTTTTTTTTTTACAAATAAAATTATTTATCGACAGTTACATTCGAACGCGATACATTTGAATTAGAACGTCAGTAAACAAATCACGAAAAAACAGAGAACATGCGTGCTTTCCTTTGCAGTTCTGCCCTTGCCATCGCGAGCATAAATAGCCTTGCATAACCTCTAGTTGAATAATAGAATTGCACAGTTTAAATGAGTATTCGTGCGAATGCGTAACATGCCAAAGAAACACGCCTCTCGGTCTGACATGTTTGACCCTCGTATCAACTATTGTCTCCCATCCAATTATCTAATGGCTGCGAAGTCATTAGCGTTAGTCCGTGTGGATGTCTGCTGATTAGATATCTGCAATAGGGGACTGTACTTAATAAAAGGCAGAGTAAAGCCACATATCGACAAAGACAAAGAAGTAAAAAAGATTGGAATTATTATGACTCCAGCTGTACGCTTACATCAGTTTTAAGCACTTGATTTATTCATTCTTGTTTTTAAGCTTCATAAACTCAAAGAGAAGAGACAACTCTCCAACACACAACAGTAATTCCCACCTGCACACGCACTTGTATACACCCTCCCCCTCCACTACCTGCTGCACCACTAACCGCCCCGCACGGGCACACCACTTCCTATTGGCTCTGCCACTTCTCTGCTCCAAACCCAACCAGGTATATATACCACGCACAATCCTGCCACTGACATACTTCATTGACCTGCCTACGAAGATGGAACCGATAGTGAGTTCCGAAACGTCGGCAATTAGAACTCAGACGCCGGGGAATTACCCAAAAAGGAACAAATTACACTTGATTTATGTTGCACAGATTGCACCTGCCAATTCGTCCACGGACTGCACCGTGAGTGTGAACCCGGGCCTCTTCGGTGAGAGGCTCACTATTAGCCGCCTTAGCTGTGGCACGGCCTATACGAATTGCGTACAGTTACATGCAAAACCCCGACCGTAATTTCGTGTCTCCTTCAAGGACTTGACGTTTTTCTCATTACAGTAAAAGCGTAACCTTTCCTACATTGCAATTTATTTTTCATTGTAACTCTTTAGTTTCTTCTGCAGCTGTCACTTTCCGTTTAGAGTTTCGGCACGGCAGCATTGTGTTTATTTGCCGCTACTGTGGGGAATGCAAAAGTTATATTATGTTGAATAATTAATTAGAAAGGGTGCTGTGTCACCACAACTTTGCGTGTCTTCAGGTTGCGGCTGGAGAAGACTCCGTCAGGATGTGGAGGATAGCTGCTGTATACTGAATACGCAGTTGCGGAAAGCCGTGAACGGGTGGTCTACCAGTTTACGAGATGGGGCTTGTGCGATGGTAACAACTCCTCTCATTGAAAAGCCGGCGTGGTACGAAATGTTATACACGAACTTTAAAAAACGGGGTAGGAGCATGCAGTGGATTCATTTGGGTTAGTTAAGTGGCTGTTGGTAGGCTGTAGCGAACACGATAATGAACTGTCGGGTGGGTTTCTGTAGTAGCTGAACGACTGTTAGCTTCTCATGGAGGACTGTGTTCCATGGAGGTAGAAGAATTAGGAAGGATGGAATAGAAAGCGGAGTGCCTGGATTATTCCGAAGTGAGAATGCCTCGAGAAACCTGTTAAGTTAATGGGGACGTCCTGAATAGGGAGTTGTATCTCCGCTTTACCACGAAGTTGTGGATGGTATTCATTGTGTGTGAACTGCGAAGGGTTTGAAAGCAAATAGTTTTTTTGATGTTTAGATGTGATAACATTGCTAGTGGATGATTAGAACGTAGGACAAACATCCAGCTGAATGGACTGTGCATTTGATTGGCATGTAAGACGTTCTTGGATTGAACTTCGGGGACGTATATTCCAACGTACTTGGTTTTACTTTGTCTCGTCAGAAGTGCTGTGCAGAAGCTTGTTCCACAAATTCTATCCGATCCGTAATATGTCCATATATATATATATATATATATATATATATATTCCTACTAATTCACGGTGTTTACAAAAGTGTTGGATAGAGCAGGCGAAGAGAGGCGTAGTAATTGTGGCCTTACTTGGATGGAACTGAATGCTGACCTTTTGCCTGTACTTGGACATGCTACACCATTTTGAATTGTACAGTTGTATCATTTCCTATGAGGTTTGTTGCATTCTCGATCTGTCCTTTGAGGACTGGTAACAGGTAAACCGAAACCACTGAAGTGATGAGGATAAACTGTAGTGATGGGTTTGCTGGTCTGCAGGTCTGCAGTGGAAAGTAAGTTTTTGTTTTGAAATGAGAATTTATATTGTTGACTTGTACACTGACTCCTAGATATACGTGGTATACGAGGAGGTATATTGGAAGGCGAATCGTATACTTTCAGGTCCGTAGATGTTGCATTTATTTTTGTGGAAGCTTTAGTGCATGTATTATAAACGAACCACTTAGTCTGTTCGTTTCCTACAGTGTGCCGCGGTTGCGTGAACCCACGACTTCAGTAAGGATTGTAGCTAGCTTAGAACTCCAGTGCTAGGATAACTGAATTGTTCAATTTCGTGGCCATAGTTCTAATTCCTGTCACGGATATCTTTCTGCGTGATGGTGAATTCGGATGCACCTCCAGTGATGTAAGTCACTACACCTTTTAGTCAGTAGAATGTTGGACGTGGGTGAAGTAATTGATTTACTGTGGTTTGTGGTGCTCTTCTCCAGCTCAAACTAGATTTTCGTTTTCGGAATGCTTCCCTCTAGGGAGCAAAGAGATTGTTATTGATTGTGGGTGTCCAGTAAGAGATGTTTCTTTTACTGCTGGCTTTTTGTACAGAGAGGCGACTAATTTTCTGTGCGAGATTAATCTCTCAGCAGTTTAACTTCTCACAAAATTAATTACAAGAAGAAATAATGGTACTGCTCATGTGTTCGCCATTTTCAATATTGTGGGAAGGTAAATAAAGAGATGTAACGTACCATGTAGGGGCTTCCGAATTTTTGTACCCTGGACTTCTCAGGTAGCTATGTCCTTTAACGCTATGCGATTACGTTTTTGTCATTTCTTGAAATTATATATATGCTTATCTCAGTAATTAACCAACTTGATGCACAAAATTTTTGTTTTACAGTAAGTTTATTTCATGCCTCTACATGTTTCGAGCACATGTGCTCGAAACATATAGAGGCATGAAATAAACTTACTGTAAAACAAAAATTTTTTGCATCAAGTTGGTTAATTACTGAGATAAAAATACTGAGATGCACGGTCAGCAAAACATAATATATATATATATATATATATATATACACACATATATATATATATATGTTGTTGGGTGTTTTTGCTGTTATTAGGAATGTTATTATTTATTTTTATGTCATTTATTTTAAAGAATCTGTTATTTATGCCTATCAAGTTGATTTTGACTGTTAAATTTACCAATTGTCGATCTCAGTGGTAGCACGGTCTAAGGTGTGGTTCTGCGGCATCTCGCTTGCTGGGATTGCTCGTTCGAATATCGCCGGGGGCATGGATGTGTGTCCCTAGTGAGTGTTATGTGTTGTCAGGTGGAGGTCTCTGCGACAGAACGATCACTCGTCCAGAGGGGTCCTACCGAGTGTGGTGTGTCTGAGTGTGATTGCGGAACCTCAACAATGAGGAAGCCTTGGCCCACTAGAACTGTCGAGCCATGGGGGAAATCTATTGATCTTAACCTCGGGGGTTTAGCCCGTTGAAATACCGTGTTGAGTTACAGTGTTTCGTACGCCATTTATCGGCGTAGTCCTATTCTATCTACGTACAAAATTTCGCATTTCCAGCCACAAACAATGATCTTGGCGTTTGAAATTTGCTGTGTTAATGTATTACCCATTACAGTCTTAGTATGCCGATCGCCACCTTTTATTTGCCGAGAAAGGAGACTGGGTACGACTAAGACTTCATTCACGAGGGTGCGGGACATTCGCGACCCTCCTTCGTGCTGCTTTATTCACAGCAAGCCATCATAATGGTTAAGAGCAAGTGCTATGTATGGTAGACCTGGGAGTGTGCTGAAAAATGATAAAGCTATAGTGAACGTACCTGCAGTAAATTAGTTGCTTTTTTATTAAGTCCACGCACCTACTTATTTCACTTAATGACGGAACAAGTTTGTGTGGCATTTTCTGTTAATGAAATGAACAGGTTTTGTGTAGGTAAGGTAAACAGCTGGTAATGTGCAAGACTATGTCAGATACTAGACCGGCGGAACAAGTACGAGAATTTAATAGCCCAGATGTGGAAGTTTTGACAAGTACAAGGCAAACAGGTGGACGGTGTTATGCAAAAGTGGTGATGTGTTCCTGTGCATCGTTTCCACTTACAATTTATCAGGTCATGACTTCAAGTGTCATACGCAAGCACACACACAAACTCACACACAAACGCCCACTGACGTGGAGGCACTCAGTAGACATAGTTTGGTCATGTCTGTCTTGTGTTGTACAGTCTGAGAAAGAGGCTAATGGAGATAGTCCGAGCAATTACTGAGGGTCAAGCAGGGGATTGATACTGTTAACTAATGTTAGATACTTTTTTTTTTATCATGGCGCAACAACAGAAGTGGTCCAAGGCCTCCTCATTATCGAGGATTCGTGATCACACTCTCACACTCCACACTCGGTAGGACATCACTGGACGAGTGATCAGCTCGACGCAGAGACCTCTACCTGACAACACACAACACTCGCAAAAGAAAGACATCCATGCCCCTAGTGGGATTCGAACCCACAAGCGAGCGGCCGCAGACCCACGCCTTAGACCGCGCGACCACTGGGATCGGCGTTACGTACTTTAGCTACAGTAAACGATGATGATAATGATGATTATGACAATAATAATAATAATAATAATAAAGAGAACAAAACTTTCAACGTGGGAAACAACATTAGAGCTACCGTAAGTTTTAAGTGCAGGGTAGCTGCAACACCACATACCTTAGAAACATTGTTTGTTTCAGGTAGATAATTATAAATACCATGAATAAAGGTGATTAATAATAATAATAATAATTGTCTGGGAACGTCGAAACTATGCGAATTTCAGACCTCTATATCGCTCCCAATACGAAAGCACCAAACAAGCAGTACTGCGTTAGGTGAAACCGACTGTAATGAATGACAGACTTTTTTGGCTATAAGGTACAAAAACAGTTTGACACTGAGATACTAACTGGACCGACTGAATTTTGAAATGTATTTATCCGTACTGTACTCCATTAGAGCTACAGACAGCTTTGCCGTTTTAGCTTCGTGGACATGTTGGTATTGAGGATTTCAGCGATTATGGTCGTGTATTTGCAGGTCCTAATCCCAGACGCTACAAAACCTTAATCCACACGGAAAATAGGACAGCTCAAAATACGGACGTCTATATGCTGGTTCGCCAGCCCACTCGATGCCATCAAACATCGATTGCTTCCTCAGTACAGACCCGTACAAAATATCATTACAATACTCATCACCTTTTCAATAGCGCGCTCCACTAAACGTGGGAAGTGAATTAAATTAGTGCCAGCTTGAGTGATGTCTGTAGTTACACTGACTTTTATTGAGGTGATGGTAAAGTCCTGGCTGAGAATCTCTCTATTTACACCAAAGAACATGGCCGTGGAGTGCTTAGCACTCCTGCTGCGCATCCGGAAGGCCCTGACTACAATTCCGGATATCCTGAGTAAGGTATTCCTTGGCTTTCTTCTTTGCCTCTGGCCAAATGCCGAAGCCTGAGATTAGTGTACATCCACTTATCATTAGCAGTGATCTCACCATATGACAATATAAAATATGAGTTTTTAAAATCACAAAGTACATTTTATGTTTTTCATGTTGTACTACCCTAGATTTCCTTCTTTTAGCATTTATGCATACGAATATTTATTGGATTGTGATATTGTGCGGATGTATATCTGTTGCCTTCATACATATATTGCCCTCTAACACAAGAAGGTAGGCGTTATAAATTCTTTTATGTCGATCTTCAGGATAATACAGTTAGCAACAAAAGAATTGAAACCGTACGTATGAAGAAGCCAGAAGACAGTGTAATTTGTAAACACTCTCTGAAATGAGTTCTACATAAGCACTTTAAGTCAACAGAGCACATTGAATTTTTAATTTAAGCTTCAGAACCGTGGAACGTATTGTAATGAAACTGATACGTATGCTTATTTGGGTTGCCTCGAGGCTTCAGCCTTTTTCTGCAATCGTTAACACATGAATGGAAATAAATCAACCTCCCATGTGTACGGTGCTGGTAAAGACGATATGAAGAATGCACGGGGGCAGCTTTATAACACCGTCAGCTTGTATGTTGCTCAAGTGTCGTAAGTAGCTTAAACGACAAAATAAATGCGATATTTGAATTGTAACACTGAATTTACCGCAACATTGTTTGGCACACTCATTAATTAATAACTTGACATCAACTTAGATTGTTTCTTAATGTTGTTAAAGAACTCTGTATTAACTGCTCTGGTTTTGCAGAGTCGATTGAATGGTGGATGGGTGCGAATGGTGGTTATTTTCGCCGAAAATTATAAACGCCAGCTGGAAGAAGTTTTCTTTCTGTAATGAAAGTCGATTCATCATAAATGTGTTCACAGGAGTTCCCCATTTGACCTCTTGCCGAACCAGATGATTTCAGTTCACGTCTTCACACCATATCTGATCTATTTTCTTATTATCCTCTCGCCATCGTCTTGGTATTCCAAATGGGTCTGTTCAGCGTTTCTGTTTTGATCTCCCCGATTCCAATGGTACACAACATTAAAATGTACTGAATATGTTTGGTTCACTGATGATGTTCATTGGCCATCTTATATGATGTATTGAGCCGTAACATTTGGTGCGTGCCGTTTCGCATTATAAAGGGCGATTCCCTCGCTAGGTCCTTCAGATTTTTTTTTGAACGCGAGGGTAAAAATCTTGCAGATGTCACCTCTCGGTGGATTACACATTGTGTGCATTCCGCGTTCACGACTGGAGATTTTATCGAAACTTGAGACTCAGAACATCTTACAACAAAGGAGGGGTTCCATCATTGCCAGCCTTGCACAAGTTTATTTATTCAGTGCGCTGTTCATAAAATTCTGACATCTTTTTAGTTGCGTTCGCAAAATTGCGAAAAGTGACTATTAGCAGCTTCATGTCTGTCCGCCTGCCCGCCTGTCCGCCCTTCCGTCCGCGTGGAACAAACTCGGCTTCCACTAGACGGATTATCATGAACTTTTATATTTGAGTTATTTTCTAAAATCTGTCGAGAAAATTCAATTTTCGTTGAAATCTGACAAGAATAAGTGGTATTTTACGTGAAGACTAATATACATTTTTGATCATATTTCGCTTATTTCTTCTTAGAATAAGAAATGATTCAAACAAAAGTGTGATGGAGAATCAAAACACACATTTTAAGTTCAGTAACCCCCCCCCGAAAACCGTGCCGTTTATGAGATGATGTGGAAAAAGTTCGTAGAGCTGGGCATACCACAGATATGACAACATGGCGTATGCGCATTGTATGCTGGATAACAAGGCTACAGATACACACTCAGTATATAACAAGGCTACAGATACACACTCAGTATATAACAAGGCTACAGATACACACTCAGTATATATACTGCTTACGCTTTTTCACTGCAACAGTGTTTACACGAACACGCCATAATGTTACGTTATACGTACATTTGCTTGCATTGTTAAGAATAGGCCTTGCAATCTTAGTTTCCAAGAGTTTGCAAGAAAACCCATGTTCTTATATCGTCATTGAAAACTTACCGAAAGTACACAGGAAACTGAGCTAGATTTGCAGTGTCAGTTCACTGAACAGCTGATTCGAAACGCCGTGATTTGATCAAGGTTTTGCAATAAAATGGCATATGACACACTCGTTTTGTTTGATAAAGAGAGTAACAGTGATTAAAGGAATAATCTATTCCAGATAGGAAATTATTTACTCATCTGCTGTTACATGCCATTTTTATAATCTTTGCAGTTTTTCCTACAGTTGAATACGAAGTTTCACTGGCAGCTGGTAGGACCCAGAACTATAAAGCCCATTTTTATTCAAAACTTCAGCCTTTGTTTCATTGGAATACGTGGCGATCAGCAGAAGGTTCAATTGTGTTTCCAGTTGTACGTATTAGTTAGTCTCGAGTGTTTTTCTCTTGTCACGCAATTGTCGCGCCGTAGTCAAGTTACGCTGTTACATCTACAACCACGCACAGCGTGACACCAAGCCGATATTAGGCTTGACTGCACTGCTAAGTATCCCGTAAGTTGTTGAACCACGTAGTTGGATAAACCGAAGAAGCGGAAAACGTTGTTGCTGAAATACCCTCATATAATTATTATAAACTGTAATTCGATTGATCTTAGTAATTGACTAATTTATTGCACAAATTCTTGTTTTATAATACGTTTCTTATATTCCTCTCCGTGTTTCGAGCATTATGTGGTTATCATCAGGAGGTCAAAATTGTATTATACAGCATCTGGTATCATTACACCTGTAGGTGGCCGTCCCGTGCGCAGATTGAGAGAGGACTGAGTCCTCTCTCAATCTGTGCACGGGACGGCCACCTACAGGTGTGATGAGATACCAGATGCTGTGGAATACAATTTTGACCTCCTGATGACAAGCACATAGTGCCCGAAACATGTAGAGGAATATAATAAACTTATTATAAAACAAGAATTTGTGCATTAAGTTGGTCAGTTACTAAGATTATACTGAGGTGCACGTCAGCAAAACATCGAAATTTGTAATTCGATTGTTGTCGGTGTCCAAATGAACAGCTGCGAAGCATGTACTTGTGCATAATGTGTATATTGCAGCTTAATTTGTGGGTACGAGAGAAGCGGGAGCTGGAGGTTGTTACAGCAGGGACCTCTAGGGA